>Ga0111172_1015_pt1 | contig 59289 bp, 66 predicted proteins | sample DeeMarSWOR324_28_FD_80233 | JGI IMG/M metagenome (GOLD analysis project Ga0111172, IMG submission 80233) | Anaerolineae bacterium SM23_ 63 | reverse complement strand
TACGTGGCTGGTAAAAGCGCCGCCAATTGCCACATAATCTCATCCGTCATCTGTTGTCGGATCGCCTGTGTAACCTTGATGCCCTCTGCATGTAGGTAGAAAGAATTCCCTACAACAACATCGAAATTCGTTCGACGCAATCGAGTCAGATTATCCCAGAACTTTTCCCCCCCGAAATACGCAAGCGGAAGCAAAGGGGCGCCACTTCGAAGTGCAAGCAAGACAACCCCAGGTTGACCCTGCTTTAAACGACCGTGGCCACTGCGTGTGCCTTCTGGTGCAATTGCCAGGATCTTCCCCTCCCTTAATGCTTGTAGCCCTTCTCGAAGCGCACTGATATCAGCTTCCCCTCGTCGTATCGGAATAACTTCCCATAAATCAAAAAGATAACCCAGGATCGGATTGTCCCAGGTCTCAACTTTTGCGAAACCCGTCACAGAACGCGAGCCCAGTCGTGTGATAAGAACCGGAACTTCTAAGAAGTTGACATGATTGGCGACGACAATAAGCGGCCCATTTGCTGGTATCAACCTCAACTTGTCAGCATTGATTCTACAAAGTAAAGACGTTATGCGATTGAAAGTGAAATTTACCACCTTCTTAGCGATCGTCATTCAATCCCATCCTATGCCTGGCAAATAACGTCGATCTCGCCTGCTAGCAATTCCACGGTGAGCCGTTTTCCTTCCGTACAGATTGTCTCTCCGTCCGCGTGAGCCGGTAAAACGCCCTCGATGGCGGTAACCACAATTTTATTCGTTCGCCCGGTATTCACCGCAGAATGTGAGGCTTGCGTACCTTGCATGAAGCGGGGGATAAGAGCCAGTATCCCGAGTTTGCTGACCTGATCTGCGATGCAAAGATCAAAAAGACCATCGTCAATCTTCGCCTCGGGTGCCATCCAAAAACCACCTCCCATCCTGCGACCATTCATGATGGACACCATCAGAGAAAGCTGCTCAATGGTCTTATTGTTGTATTCAATCTTGACCAATGGCGCTTGATAATACAAGAAGATCGTTTTGAGAGCCGCAAGGAAATAATTTAAAAATCCATGAATTCGCTTCATCTTCATGGCTTCAAACCCGACCACAGTGTCGAATCCGATACCTACTCCGTTGCCAAAGAAGCGTCCTTGAGGGAACGTTCCCCCTTTCACAATTCCAACATCAACCGTTCGTCGGTCGCCTTGGAATAAAATCTCTAGGCCCTTTTCCAATCCGCTCGGCACACCCATTCCGAAGGCCAGGTCGTTTCCACGGCCAACACCGATCAACCCCAATACCCCGGTACCTGCTCCATCCTCCTTCGCCAACATCAATCCATTGAGTACTTCGTTCGCAGTACCGTCACCGCCTACAGCAACGATAATATCGTATCCATCCGACACAGCTCCCTGCGTGAGTTCAACGGCGTGCCATGGGCGCTCCGTCCTCACCAGATCAAAATCCAAACTATGTTCTCGCAATTGGTTTTCTAGGTCAGGAATAACACTTTCTCCGGCGCCTCTGCCCGAAATCGGGTTGACAATCATCTTGTAACGAGACATGACGATATCCACTCCATCGATTCATCTACTTAACACATAATGACGAATCTGGGTGTACAAGACTTATCTGGACTACTCCATCATCTCAACAATGACACGTTTATATTCCGGGAAGTATCGTCCAATTACTGGCAGGTCGAAGCTTCTCAAGATGCTGGTGTTGGGCTCACGAGCGAGCAGGAACTCAAAAGATTTCTCAACCAATACCTCCACTGGCACCCGGCCTCCGGTCAACTCTTCATAATATGTTGGGGAGACTGTGACCTTGTGCGTCGTCACCGTCCGCCCTTCTACGGTAACCTCAAAAGTTGTGTCGTTGATCTTCTGAACTCTAATCATGTTGACTCTCCATTCTTTACGAGTTGAGATCGAACAGAACTATGCATGTATGAGGATCGATTGTAAATTCTTCCAGGTACTTTCAGAGTACCAGATGTCCACAAATTCCTTAATCGAATCGGCTTCTCTCTGCTGCATCCTCTTAGCAACAGGACCCTTAATCAATCGCTTTATACTCGCGAAAGCTACCAAGTCCGTATCGATGTAGTCCTGAGCCATCGCTTTTGACACCTCCATAAGCTCACTATCCTCCGCGATACGATCGATCAACCCCATTTCGTGCGCCTCCTCTGCGCTATACATACCCCCAGAGAAGAGAATCTTTTGAGCATCCTGCTGACCAACACAGTATTTCAGCATCTCAACGGCTCCTGAAGTTACAGAGGCGCCGAAACTTATCTCATTGAGAGAAATCTTCGCCTTCCTAGCTACCATCAACCTGTGGTCGCAAGCCGTAGCCAGCATACACCCACCAGCGATCGCATGTCCGTTTATCACCGCGATCGTGGGTTTCGGGCAGAGAAACAGGTGATGGTAGAGGTCGGTAAACTTTCGTAAAAACCTCGTAAATTCATCTCGCGAGTACACAAGGAATTCAGGGACATCGAATCCAAAAGAAAAAAATTTCCCCTCACCTTTGAGAAGGATGACGCTAATGGTCTCGTCCTTCTCTAGCTTCATCAAATCGGTGTGAAGCTGCTCGACCAATGCTTCGTTCAATGCATTGACTTTCCCCCTGCTTAGGATGAGTGTCGCGATGCCATTTTCCTTGATCATCGATACACCATGCATAATGGCCTCCTTGTTAAGGTTTATTCATGACAACCTGCAACCCGGCTGCTTATAATGACGTTGTGGATACCTTTTTCATTCATTTTCCCTAAGGACAATATTCCCTCTGAAATATGTCACTCTGAGCGCCTGGAGGCGTGAAGATTCCCTGAGATTCGATCGCTTCATCAAAGGGATCCTTCGCTTCGCTCAGGATGACATAAAGGTGATCTGATGTTGTATTTGAGCTATTTTCTTCTTGATAAGAATTACACAATCAATCTGTCCGATGACCGTCTTTCTGATGAGTCATCCGGCGGAGTTCAGGATGAGCATGGGGTCCATCTTTCTTGGATACGCAGAGTTATTTCCCGCGGATTCCCTCCCCATGTTCATCACGTGCACATCAACTGACCATTAATATTCCACAATCTGTGGTAATTTCCTTGCGGTTTCAACGGCGGATTTGGCTTCTTTTAGCCACGGCGCGATTCCCTCAAAATCCGTTTCTTCAACAAAATCGACCAACATCGCCCTGAGCTCTTCCGGATCCCATGCCGCGAGTTTCTCGATGTTGTCCACCCCTGCTTCATAATACAATCGGGCACGGATGTTCTTTAAGCCAGGAATTCGTGCGAGGTCTGAAAGCTTCACGAACTCTAAAATCACATCAAGAGGTACTCCACTCTTCCTTGAGAGCGTTTCTCTTTCGCTCTTCGTCCGACCTGCCTGCAACATCTCGCTTACGTCCTTGATGCCAACAGCCAAGAGCTTCTCTACATGTTCTCGTCTTACCCCGAGGAACTTCTTGAGTGCTAAAGGCTGCCTCTTGATCTTCTTCCCACGTAATTCCCCAGCCGCACGACACATGTCAGGATTTGAGACGTACTCGTAGTAATACCCAATTCCCCATAGAAATTTATTTACTGATTCCAACTCCTCTTGTGCCCATACTACGAATTCCTCAAGATCTTCTCGGCTTGCATCTTCCAACCTCTTCCCGGCTTTGAAATTCATGAGATAACTTTCAAATGTCTTAATGAACTCGACGCATCGCTTGATCGTATTCTCAGAGCGTCTGTTCCTTTTCATGAAATCTGTAAAACCTTTTTCTTCCATCATTCCACCTTTTCATACTTTTCAATCACATCTTATGATTACCAAGACACCAAGAGGAATGGTTGTCAAAGTTTCATCGTCTTACGATGTAATTTCTAACACCGAATGGATAATACAGACATGATTTTGTGGCTATGCGCATCGTCTGGGCTTTTCTGCGATTTACTCAAGACCTCTTCCCTTCACCCCACATGTCGCGAGATAGAGGACAAACTCATCCTTTCCATCTAAAAACAGAAGCTCGTTTAGCCGATCATCATCAAAGGCAGCGATGGCACAGACACCATATCCAATCGATTCAGCGGCTAGATATAGATTTTGGCATACATGCCCAGCATCGAGGAAGAGATAACGGTATCCCCTCTCTCCGTATCGCCACGTCATGCGATAAACCGTGGCCGACCAGATGAAGGTTACGGCACTGCCCGTGATATGCCATTGGTCTAGGCAGGCTTCTTGAACTTGGTCTGCGATTCCTTGAAATAAGGTGAGCTCGTGTAACTGATGTTCGAGAGCTCGATATCGGTAAAGTCCTGGTTGTAATCCTTGAACCCGGTTGACGAGTAGATACGTCTCGATAGCATGCCGTGCTCCAGCAGATGGAACCGTCCGGAGCGTCGCTTGAGTACCTACAACCTCCTTCACCCCCTGTGTACACCAGAGCAAGTAAGAGAGATCTTGAAGTGAGATTGGGGCATCTGCATAGTTTCGGATGCTTGTTCGGCTATCGATCAATGATCTCAGATCCGTAATCCCTTCCGTCGAATCTGGGAGAGGGATCACTTCACCCCCCTCCTCAAGAAATGTCTCTAGGGGCGGTTGAGGCAATTTGCGTTCCTGATCCGAAGGAACCATATACCGATATTTCGTCCTCTTGATAAATTCCTGTCCGATCATATTCTTATCTCCTGGAATGTTGCTTAGTGAACTGGACGCTTAAATCTCGAGCCATATTGAAATCGCTAAAAACGGTTGGTCTTACTTAAGAGCACCTTATCACCCAACATTTGATATTCAAAAAAATTATAAGCCTGCATTGTCCTGCCTGTCCTGAGCTCGCCGAAGGAAGCATGTCGAAGAGTGCTTTTGGAGTGCGCAAGCTCTGCTTGCGCCCTAAAACAGAGCTTCTGGATTCCCAAAATGTAGGGGCGGGGTCACCCCGCCCCTACTTAATTTCGTTAAAGTAGAGAGTGGTTTCAAAACAGCCTGTCGTTGGTGATTTAATCCTCACACAATTCAAGATCGAAGAACATGATCCTATCATTTGCGCTATCTGTGATCCAGACGGAACACGAGGAGTCAAATGCAATCCCGACAGGTAGTCCAAATTGCCAGACCTCGGCGCCGAATTCACCCCAGCCCCTCAGGAATTCACCATTGACACCAAAGCACAACACCCGAATGCTCTCCGGATCTGTAGTGCAAACCACGCCATCATCGCTCACCGCAAGGTAAGGTTTGTTGTCGAGCGATTGACCGATCCAACCGCCTATCGGCCACTCCGAGATCGCGTCGAAGGCAGCCTCTCCGCGATCTTCGAAAATCTGTATTCGCCGATTCCACGTATCAGCAACGTAGACTCGCCCCTGAGCATCTACTCCCAAACCTACGGGCTCATCCAACCCTCCCAGGTCAAGACCAAAACCCCCAAATTCACCTAACGCAACTCCCTGGGCATCAAAGATGACAACGCGCTTATTGCCCGTGTCTGTGACAAGCAATCGTCCTCTCGAATCAACTACCACATCGCGAGGTCCCCAGAAAGCCTCTGGCGCACTAGCTTGCCCAAAATATCCGAACATCCCGAGAAACACACCATCAGCGGTGAAATATTGGATCCTATGGTTCCAAGTATCGGCGACATACACGGTACCATCCGGGGCGACAGCGATCCCCCAAGGTTCGTTGAAGGTCCCAGCAGGCGCATTACCCTCCTCTATATTGCCATACTGACCCCACACTGATATCACCTCTCCATCTGGATTCAGGTGCTGTATGCGGTGATTCATCGTATCTGCAACATAAATAGATCCGTCCGGTCCCACTGCAATACCACGAGGTCGAGCAAATTGGCCAGGAGCAGACCCGCTTAGACCAACTACCAGATCTGCGTTAATCACCTCAATTCGGTCTAAATAGGGATCCACAAATTCTTCGGGCTCCAAGACGACCGGCGCTACGCCATAATCCCAAACCAAGCCGGCAATATCTTTCCGCACATAAAGTTTCATGCGATTGGAGGGGGACCAGTTCTCCAAGGAATAATCACGCCCCGTCACTTCACCATACGCCGTATAGTTTCGATCGAACCAGATATCCCATAATGCCTCTCGGTACTCCGCTGAGGTCAGCATTTCACGAATACGATCCCATGTGAGGTTGTAATAATCCTGCATGGGCCACCAGATACGGTGGTATTCAAAACTGTAATACTGGTCTGTAAGGAAGGAATCAAGTTTTGACCAGTTGGGATCACCCGCAAGGATCACTGGATAGTTCAACAGATCCCTGCTTGGACTTGCGCCGTAATACAAAGCGTTCTTGTAATTTCTCAAGTACCACCAATACGGGTACGTTGTCTCATTATCATAAGCAACCATAATGTCGAGATTGCCTGTGGTTCGGATGGAGAGATCCTCAATCTGTTCCAGGGCAGTTTTCGGTCCCCTTGCTGAATGCGCGTACACCAGGAATTCGGTCGCATAATCGTAATTGATATAAGCCGCGCGAAATGCAGCCCTCGCTGTTACCAATGCCAATAACGCCAAGAACAAAACTCCTGCCAATCTTGTAATCCTGGAAAGCGGCCATCCTTCTGCTAGCTTTGCTATCCCAATCACACATGCGATGGAAACCCCGAGAGAAGCGAGGAAGCCTGCTGTAGTGTAAAGCTGGTCAATCTCGGTTCCTTGTAGAGGCGGATCGGCTCCGAAGAGAGAGACGAGCATTTGGATCACCGAAATCAACAGGAACAAGATCAATCCTACGACAATCCACCCATTTACCTTCCGTATTTCCTGCCATTCAATCGAGTCCAGAAACTTGCCGATCCCCCACCCTGCAAGTAGGATCATCGGCAATGCAATGTGTACGGTGATCCATGGCATCCGCTCACCAGCGTATGAGTAACCCACAAGGGATGTTAAGGCCCAATAGACGACAAATGCTAGAAATGGGAAGGATGAGCGATCGATTGTTCTTGGTTCAGGATCAGGATTACTCTCCTCTGTGACTTCTGGCACCCTTTTAGATCGCCAGCGATTAAAACCAAACCATACCGCGATCAGTGAACCTATCGCTGGCAGAAATTCATAGATCGGTATTTGGACGAGGAGATAGTAATAGTGAGGTTGACTTCCCCGTTCAACACCATGTTGAACCAACCAATACCCTAGCGAGCCAACCAAACCCGTAGCAACCCCTTGCCCATTGGTGAAAATCGTTGTGTAAAGAACGATAAAAGGCACAAAGAATGAGCCAGCGACAATCAACCACTCCCGCCATTTCCACGCCATCCCGATAGCGATGCTAATGCCTACCAATACAACCACCGTTAAAGCGGTACTTCGAAACGCCTCAGGATCGTTGTAGGCTAAAGGATCCCATCCGATCAACATTGCTGGTACCGCAGCAAGCTGAGGGAGAGTCATCGTTCCCAATACGATCACCAGGTCGAGGAGTGGAAAATCAGTCCTTAGACGGCGACCGAACTCCGAGATCAGAGCAACGCCGATGATGATAAGCCCCAGGAAAGCCAAGATCCCTCCAAGAGCTATGACCGGGGATAGTACGGCCCCAGGCAAGCTGGATCCTGGATCTATGACTTCGGATGTTAGTTCGGGATCTACACCCCTCTCCCGAACATAGGTTAACAAAGCGACCAAGCTGCCTAACGCAGTCAATACAAATCCGGCCAAGAATGTGAGCCGCAGATTGGAGCGGCTCCATTTTTCTTTGATCAATTGCCATGCCAATAGTGCACCCAGAAACAAGAGAACCTGCGCGGTGAAGATAAAGGCCGTTTCCTTTGTAGCAAAGTGGAGTGACGAAGAAATCGCAAGAACATATAGCCACTTTGATTCTCTGGTCTCCACATAGCGCGTCATGGCCCAGACGGTGGCCATGACTAACGGGACGACCAACGCCTCGTTGCGTACATAGCGCGAGTAGAAAAGCATATAAGGTGAGATGAGCATTAGAACAGCGGCAACCATTGCGCCTGTACGACCGAGCCACCTCCGGAATACCCATACAATGCCAACCGCGATGACCCCAAATAATGCCGCCGGGAAACGCGCCGTTGCATCGTTATCCCCGAAAAGAAAATAAGACAATGCGACCAAATGGAACTGGAGAGGCCCATGAGAAAGGGGATCGTGGCTGTACCCTCGACCTTGCTCAAGCAACCACGAGAAGTAGACATGGGTGTTCTCATCGTGACTCATTACGCGATGTTCAAGACCGCTGAACCGCGTAAGGATGGCCAGAACGATGAGAAGAATGTAGAAAAACACTTCGCGATTGATCTGGATCTTTGAATCCAATACTTGGTCTAACCAATGGGTAGATGGTTGATTACCATTCCCCTGATCATCCATCATGACTCTCCTGATCCGAACAAGTGGTGACGTAAAATTCTACCATTCACCGTTATGAGATACATCTGAGAAGAATAGCCCATACCTGGCAATTTACCAGAAAACAGCAGATAGACAAGTGAGGTGCAGGAATTCGGCCAGGAGGAGGGACACTCAGGTTGAGGTGATTTATGGATCAAGTTGGTTCAACAACATCTTCCCGCGAGCGTAAAGCTCGCGGGAAGATTTGACGGGGGGCATTATGGAGGCACGAAGGAGATTTCCCTTCATCCTCTCATCGTTGTAATTCTTTATTCACGAATCCTCGGTCAGCGATCCACCAAATGTATTGAGTGCGAATCGTGTCCCAATTTCGTCCCTCAAGAGTGTCTTTATCGTAATACAAACTGATGACTTCGGTATCCTCAAGGGTGTTGTTGATATCCACCGTCATTGGGTGCCAGGCACTGATAAGTACTTGATCATACTCTATACCGCTCTCAACAACTGTTCGGAGGATTTGGACCGTATCCTCTTTAGCGTTTTTAGCAATGAGCTCGTCCGAATAAGCTCCTTGTAAATTCCAACAGATGAACACCGTTCCTGGTCTACTCTTGTAGTCGAATATCACATCTTTGAGCTCGCCCGACAAGACTTCACTGAGAAGATTCCCCAACTCTTCTTCTGTGATGGTCGTCTTAACCGGCTTCGGTGTTTCAACGGACGTTGGGGTTGCTTCAGTCCGAGAAGGTTGCCGCGACTCGAGCGTAGATTGCGTTGTGCATGCGGTCAGGAGGAAAAGAACACAAAGTATGACAGGCTTTATCCATGGACGATCAAGATACGTGGACATTAAAAGAACCTCAAACATCAATTGGTCTTAGCTTTAATATTATTACCTCTTTTGTTTTAAAAAAGATCACTCAAGGCGGACAAATCTTTGTTAAAACCGACTGCGGATAGATCATCTTGATTTCATGACTCTCTCTAAGCCAAACTATTTATCGATCACCAATCTTTACCGCTGTTCGAAATGCGATCTGTGTGCAGAGGTATTGGGCCAACATTACGATGATTACGATGCCCATAACGAGTCCAATACCCAATGGCTCAAAGAGAACTTCAGGATCTAAGCCAAATCGTGATTGGATGAACTCCGCTACAAATAGTTCCCGTAATCCTAAAAACCCTATGAATAACGACTCGATGCCAGTTACCAGGGCGGTGAAGACACCGATTGTCCAGGCATTCGTTCTGACATCCCTCTCAATCGACCCCTGAACAACCTATCTCCGGCCATAGTAAAGCCCTGCAAGAGTTCCTAAGAGCAGATTCCCAAAGGGCATCCCCATGAAGAAAGCCAACGCAATCGCAGACCAGAAGAAATAGAGGGGTATCAGGAATTTGTAACCGAAGTCGTAAAAACTCTCCCGTAAGTCATTCAGAAAGAAGATATTGACAAGGATACCGATTCCAAGGCCAAGAAGGGAAGCATTGATAATCGTGTCCTCCTGTATCTTGAGGACACGGGACATCGCAAGCGCTGAAGTCGACCACCATAACAATACAAAAAGTGAGGCTGGAGATGCAATGGCAATAAAGATACTGATCGCGACTTTTTCCACTCGGTTTATCGTCATTGCTGTAGTTTTCTCAGCCTCCTTTACCTCATAACAGTCCCTGTATATACCGCAATGACTGTGAAATCTTTTCTTATGCTTTTCCTAACTGTTCTTCCATCCATTCTCTTATCGCCTTGTCATGCTCATCATAGTGCCAAAAGGTATTAGCAGCAACAATGAACCATAACGGCTTACCTTCCCTCCATTCAAATCGATCCGGATCGATCAGATCCTCCTCAGAGACGCTCTTCACCATATCGAACGCTTTAGGGAAGGATTGATGGAATTCATCAAGAACCTCCATCAATGGTTTATCCTGATTCTCAAGATAGGTCTCTTCATTCATTTGATCCAGGTCATCCCATGTCATCCCAGGTGGAAGCATCTGAGGGATCGATCCTCGTTGTATGTCCTCTAACCAGCGAACCATTCGTGTCTCCCAAACCCGAATATGTGCCAAAACATCCTTTACTGACCATCCACTCTCTAAACCTGGTGTGGTCATTTGATCTTCATCCAACTGAGACAGCGTTTCCTCGAATTTTCTACGGCCATTCGTAATGGATTCGATCAGTTGGGGTTTCTTCATTTCATCGTTCATAGGTTTCCTCCCGTTTTCGCGTATTGGATAACCGGATTGTAATCGATGTCATTCTGAGCGCTGCTAGGCGTGAAGAGTCCCTGCGATTCTACAGTTCCACAGGCTTCATTATAGGGATCCTTCGCGGAGCCTGTCCTGAGCGCAGCTGAAGGGCTCAGGATGACATGCCAAATTAACTTTCATTCCATACATTAAGATTTAATTCACAGAAACCCAAGTCCCAACCTTGGCTACAGATTCCTTCTCACACCTTCAACCTGCGTCTTCGATGAGAAGCGAATGCCATTGATACGTTCATGCTTGATGGTGCAAGAGATCTTAGATATGGAGCACTGAGGCTCTGGAGGACTTGGTCGGATACTGAACCAAGGGGCTGAATCTGGACGACAGAATCTTGATGCAGTTCAGAAAACCGCGCTCGTAGCCATCTTTCAACATCTCCTGCACTCCAACCTTCAGCTTCTAATGTGAGCTTGACCATGGGGCGTGTCGGTAAAGGCACAAATGAAATTTCATACTGGTTGCCGAGCGCAGCAGAGTTGTCGAATTGTACGATGACGTAGCCCTTCTCCTCGTTCCTCTCGGCAAATGAAGTGCGTTCAATCGAGCCAGGATAGATCACGGGGGCAGCTAAGGGAAGATTTTGGATATCGTGGGTGAGGATCTGACCTCGGTGGATATGGCCTGCTAGAATTGCCTTAAAGGCACCTGGGATATCCTTACCACGAATGATGTCCGGTCCACTTCGGAAGGTGTAGTTAATCCTGCCAACCTGAGCACCTTCGACAATCTGATGCATACACAAGAAATGCAAATCCGTGTTAACTTCTCTATACCCCGTCTGTTCCGTTAGCTCCCAGAAAACGTCGCGTATACGCCGAGTAAAAGGGAATCCCGAAAGTGCGATCGATGTGTCACCCACGGTACAAAGAAAGGTCCTCGGTCGATCAAATATGTGGATCATTGGATGTGTGGACCACAGCTGAAGTGGGATCCGAGATCGTTCGTGGTTCCCTGGCACGATATAAACCGGTACACCATTGTCAGCGACTCGGATCAAGGGCTTCATCGCCATTTCAACCAACGCCATCGGGATCCTGCTCCGGAAGAATACATCACCTCCATGAATCACCAGATCCACTTTTCGTTCCAAGGCTGGTTGTAGTGCCCTCTCGTAATTGTCAAAGAAATCAGGGCCCCGCCGTCGCCGTTGGACGCGCGGACGAAAGGGCAAATCAAAACCCAAATGCGTATCGGCAATGAGGAGGATGCGGATGGAAGAGGACATATCCATCGTGTTTAGATGAAACACATTGGCTTACTTACGGGAAAGTAACTCAATTTCAACAGGGTTTGTCCCGCGTTGTGCTAACCCAAAAACATTGCCGTCAGGATCCTTGAGGGCCGCGAGGATTGCACCCCAGGGTTTCTTAGTAGGCGGATAGATTACGACCGCTCCTAAGGATTCAAATCGTTCAAATGATGTTTGCAGGTCGTCAACTTCAAACCAAGCTGACACTGCTCCTGTAGATACAGTCTCCTCCTCACCCACGAGGTCAAACCCAAAATAGGCATTCGGGAGCGAGTATCCCATGTGGTCAAGGCCAAAAGACATCGCCTCTTCAAGCTCCAAACCCTGCCCATAAAAATCAACCAGTTCAGTCATCTTTCTGGTTTTGATGATGACTGTGTGTAAGACCGCGTTTGAAATACCATTCATGAAGTATCCCTTTCATTGTAGGTGCAAGGTGAAACGATACTTTTTGAAATCATTACCCCTTCAGTAGATTTTGAAATATAGGTAGACACAAACATTTCAGATACAAAATCTAATCATTGGCACTTTGTTTCCAAAATTGAATGATCCCTAATACCTGAACCACCACAGGCTTGTATTCACCTGAATTTGCCGAAGGGAGCCTGTCGAAGGCTTGAAGGATCTTTCTATTAACTAGGTCCCACCCTGCAATAGGCTTGATGAGGAACTCTTTAACAAACTTGCTTCAGTTTCGGTTACGTTGCAGTGAAGCCTTGTGTGGTTAATTAGCACATGAAATTACATTGCAGCCCTAATCTTATCTAACCTCGTTTTCGCATCCTGTACCATTGATAATAAACCTTCTAACTTGTTACACGCGTAATCGGTGCAATAAGCGCAATTCGCGATCCCTTTTTCCATTCCGCATTTCCTGATCTCGCACTCATAACAATGACTGAAAAGAACCCCACCCTTCGATAGGCATCCCACGCAGTTGATATCCTGTGGCTGAATATCGGCGTTGAATTCATTTGACCACAGTTCTGCGACCTCCCTTCTCTTTGCGTCATCGTTTTCTCTTGTAGCTATCAAAACCCCACATTCATGACAATCTATTCCGCAGAAGGCAATCATTTGGTTCATCCTCTACTCCTTCCTTCAGTTATCGATATCCAACTAAGATCACAATACGGTGACACATTGTGTCACGGCGTCGGATGAGCAGTTGGAGGTGCAGGATGACCTTCAACCGAGATGTCGTCATAATAGACCAACGACAGATTACCGAGTTCGTCGCGGTATTGGACCGTAACATAAAACCCGACCCAATTAAGGGCGACTTGTACGGAAAAGGTTTTATAAGGGACAAATTCCTCCCACTCGGTGTATGTCATCTCGTCCTCGGTGAAGTGAAGACCACCAATACGGACGCGCATATCGGTTACTTCAGCCAATGGGCTTGTCGCCTCAAAGACCACACCTATCTCAATCGTCTCCCCGGCGATACCACCGATGCAACAATGACCTCCCTCGATAACAACCGATCCGTACACCGGTCGATAGGGAGTCAATGTCGGTAGTGCAGGTGTGATGATACGAGGTGGAATTCTAGTGGCCAAATAAGAGATGATTTCATTCTGTCGAGCGACTTGTGTAACCAGATCGGCGTTGGATCTCTCGAGTCCCGATAACTGCCGTAAAAGGCGTGCCTGTGATGTGGCTAGCGCGGCCATAGTGGCCTGTCCAAAATCAGGAGTTGGACTAGGCCCGGGCGCTCCGAGGGGGTCACACGCAAGTGTGACAATGAGCAGAGAGAGGATCACCAGAAGAGAATATCCAAGTGATCTTATACGATTACGATTGATCCTCATCATCCCTCCTTCTTATTAATACTCCGATTGCCATTCTGATTTGTATCCCCTACAGGGGTGAATTTCCTAGACATCCATAAATCACAGGACATGAAGAATGATCAACAATATGCTAACAGGGCTAAGAATCGCTCCGTGTCATAGGTCGCTGCTTGAGTCGCAGGTGACCATTTCGGCGGGATTAGATCGAATCCGTGTTCAGTATTATGGAATTCAACCAGGATCGACATCACTCCTGCATTGAATAACGCTTCGTGAAGCGACCTCACCTGATTGACCATTCCACCAAAGTCGTGTAAACCTTGAAGTAACAACGTCGGTGGGCAATGGGCTCCTACGTGATTTATGGGGCTGAATAGATTGTAGAGGTCAGTGGCTCGGTCAGGCAGATCACCTATAAGATTTGGCAAGATTTCTATTGGTGTCACAAATCGCCCATCAGGAGGCAAGAAGCCCGTGCGCCGAGCCCGCTTTTCCCAACGGGTGATGGGCACTTTTATTAGAAAAGATCTGCGAACGGGAATCCTTCTAAACTTGGCTTCGAAATAGCGGTGCAGTTCGATTAAGTCAGTGGGACCATAATACGAGACTACGCCGCATATAGAAGTATCCTGTTGGACATCCAAGGGTTGAAATCTTGGATCATTGGGAGTGTATGCTGCCAATAATGCTAGCTGCGCTCCTGCGGAGCCACCCATCAGCACAATTTTATTTTCGTCCACACCATAGTTAACCGCGTTGTTCTTCATCCAGCTTATCGCGCGTTTAACGTCAAAGATCATCTGATAAAGGTCTACCCTGGGGGCCAGTCGATAAGCAAAATCGATAATCACATGGCCTTGATTCGTTAGATGCCGGAAGAAGCGGCGCGTTCGCATATCTTTTCCACCATAATGCCAACCGCTTCCATGTAGATAAAGTACCACTAAACCAGATGGGGTGACGCCTTCATGGGGAATCCAGAGATCTGCATAGAGCCGATCTCCATCTTGGGGATCGGTAGCGATATGGACATCTTGGATCCATGGGGTCCGGGGAGGATCGAATGCCCTTAGCGACCACCGTCTCGAAAGCATCTCTTGTCTCACCTGTGGCGGGATACACGCCTCCCAATCTGGACCGAAAGCCCTTTCAAAACCATGATGGGGGCCGGTTACTTTATAAACATATCTTGTAGCCACAGACGCGCCAAATAGCCCAAGGACCATTGATCTCAAGTCTCGATTGACCAAGCCTAGAGCTGCTCCCAGGAAACCCGAAAGTGCAGCAAGAGGCGAAAGACCACACGCGAGCACTTTTGGAATCCATAAGAATATACTCAAGAGCCCGAACCTCGAACGAACGAGTGTAAAGCAGGCCACGAGGGCTGAGAAGGTACTTAAGAATCTTGAAAGTTTGGTCATCGCACTGGGATGTTATCCTTCACTTTCTGTTCCCCTAATCAAAAACCAACCCCTGAAAGATCTCCCACGAATTGAGGTAAATCCGAATGTCCCAACAACTGTCGTACTGCATGAGCTTCGCCGAGGTGAAACCAATAGTGGAATATGTTTCTCAACAAAGAAACGCCGATATTCTCAGGAATAGGTTTATCCTTCCACTTCAGGTGAGTGTATAACATTTCGGGCGTCAGATCGTCAAAGAATATATCTGCCGCACGGGTGATATCCTGCCACAAGATCCACATCTCCTCCCAAGGGGGTGTGGATGGCGGTCTACCGAAACCAACGAGATCCCGTAAATCGGGAGCAATATTATGATCCTGAGCCATTTGAACCCACAAGTAATGTTCTTGGCTTGCTAAATGACCGACGATCCAACTGAGAGAATTCATCGGCTCTACTCTACGAATCGCATCGTCGGGGGAGACTCCGTCTAAACAACGTATCAATTCACTCCGGGAAAATCGCAATTGGGTAACGAGTGGATGCGCCATGGCCAATTCCTCCATCTGGTCAGTTTTCATCCCGAGTTATTAGGAACAATCGCTCGATATCCTATGACCTAATTTAACTTCATTACAAGTGTATTGCAATCCTTAGCAAGATCTCAATCCGAATAAAGGTCTCTGACCTGGGACGCAAAGTCGATGATACTTAAACGTAACGCTTCAGGCTCCAAAACCTCAATCGCTCTCCCATATCCCAGGAGACGATTGCGCGCAGCCTCTAATGTCTCAAAATGGAGATTGGCTGTAATCCACCCCTCCTGTGAGTCAGTTTGTTTATACAAATCGTCAAATGAGTCGCCAAAATAACTTCGAAGGTGAGGGAGAAGCTCAACGGACACGCGAGTTTTAACCGAGTAGCGGGGTCGGCTATCTTCCACATCACTACACCACGCTTTCCAACATTCGGCTAATTCGAAACCCTCAGGACGGTCAAAGTGGTCATCCAGAGCCTTGGCGGCTAAGACCTTCGAAACACGGTAAACACGTATTTTCCCTTCCCTGGAGCACACCAAATACCATATACCAGCCTTTGTAACCAGCCCATATGGATCTACCACCCACTTGGCCCGCGCATCGAAGTGGAGTTGGTAGGTAAGCTGGAGCCTACGATCCTGACTGACTGCTTGATGAAGTGTCCCCAAATGAGGCACAGGCTCTTCGGGTTGGAACCACGGCACGACATCCACATGGATACGCTGGTGAACCCATTGCTCCAGATATTGAGGTGCAGCGGACATCTCGGTGGTTATTTTTAGTAAAGCATTTTTAAGCTTTTGGCTCACACCCAATTGTGCTAGAGGAGCGGGTATGCTGACCATAAATAGCGCTCGCACTTCATCTTCATTCAAACCCGTGAGACTTGTTCGGTAACTATTGAGCAAATCGCACCCACCCCCGGGTCCTCTCGTCGCGTAAACAGGAACACCTGCGATGCTGAGAGCTTCGATATCCCTATGGATAGTGCGTTCTGAAACTTCTAGCTCCGCAGCCAGTTCCTGGGCCGTTCTGCGACCTTGCGTTTGTAAAATCATTAATAGTGAGAGTAATCTGTCTGCTCTCATAGCTGGTCCCCTCGATTGTTGCGACGATCACATCTTACTATGAAATCATGACACATGATGTCAGGTAATGTGTCGTAATGTAATCTTAGAATTTATTTTGTAGGAGAGGAGAATATTCGATGAACAAATTAGAAGTCCGTATTGTGATCCTTGAGCCAATGCGAGTCGCCTCCGCTCTCGGTTATGGAGAGGGTCCCGAAGTGATCGCTTGGGACAAGATCGTCTCATGGGCAAGGTCGAAGGGCTTGTTAGATGATCTCAAGGCATGCAGATTCTTCGGGTTTAATAATCCAAATCCATCGCCGGGAAGCCCGAATTATGGCTACGAACAATGGATCGTGATTAACCCTGATGTGGAAGTTGAGGAAGAGATTCAGGCGAAAGAGTTTCCCGGTGGTCTTTTTGCCGTAGCACGATGCCAGCTCAGTAACATCACTGAGGTATGGAAACAATTGGTCTTATGGCAAGAAGACAGCAACTATAAGATGGGGAATCTTCAATGTCTTGAGGAAGCCCTCACACCGGAGGTTTTCATTACTTCGGAGGGAATGCTTCCCATCGATGAATCCATGTTCGATCATTTGTCGTTTGACCTCTATCTGTCTATTGAGGAGTAATGGGAAGTAGGTCATCGGTGCTGGCGTAGTCGTTTTCCGTGGCACCTGGGCACCTGGGCACTACGGCCCCAAGGTGCCCAGGTGCTAAGGTTATAGGCACCTTAGTGCCCATCCTCATAGCATAACCTCAATCTCCATAACTTTCCCGGTACATCTCTTTCGACATTTCCATGATCTGATGATTACGCCAAGATCTCATCCCAGTGAATAACTTAAACCCAGCCTTCTCATAAACTCTGTATGCCGCTGGATTCTTTCTGTTAGGCGGAACCACAAACAACTCACATATTGTCGCAGTAAAAACGTATCGAACCACCTGCCTCATACCTGCTGTGCCCAGCCCTTGACCCCAATACTGCGGTAGGAGTTTTATATCACCCATCACACTTACGATTCCCTCAGGTTTTGACCACTTGCCAAAGGTATACCCTTCTTCCAGACAAGCGAAGAAGGATTCGCCGATAGGCGTATCATCATCCAATCGAAGGACTAGCTGAGTGTACTCCTTACCTAACTCACCTCGCATCACTTGATAGCGTCCCCATGCGTATTCAATGTCGTCAGATTTCGACCAACCCCGTAATCGAGGGAACTCATCGGCGTAGCGCATGACTTCACGCATATGCCAGAGATCGAGAAGAAAAGGTAAATCCCCCTTCACCATTTCCTTCACCACGATCCTTAAAACCATTGAATACCTCTTGGAGAAGCATGCTAATCCTACTCATGCATGATTGATGAATAGAGCCAGTGTTTCTTTATCGTGGTGCCTGATGCTCGTTTCTTCCCGAATGACATAGGCTTTCACAGATCACGAATTGCCCTCTAGATGAATCTGCTCGTCACTTGCGGCCTATATTTGTAAACGAATCGTTTCATGTCTGGTTTTCAGTCTGCAATTCCGCATACACACCAAAATGGTCGGAGGGCCAAACACCTTCGCGTTCTGAGGCACAAACGATTTTGCACGAGAGGATCTCTCCCCAGCCACCTGGTTGTGGAAGCCCGACAAATATGTAATCGATTCTCCGATCAGGATCCAACCATTGCATCACGTAAGGATTTTTCCGGCTCCAGGTCAACCCCTCGCTTCCATCCCCTGCGTGAGACCACGCGTCCCGAAAATAAACACTTTTACCGTCAAGGGATTGGAGACCTTTCAGGTAGCGTATCTCCGCTGATTCTGGCACGGCATTGAAATCCCCGACTAGGATCGGTGGAAACTCAATCGAAACGCACTCAGACAAGAGGTGATCTACGAGAGCAACCACCTGCCGTTCACGAATCGCCCCCTGGTCGACTTTCCAATTTAGGTGCGTGCAACCAATGCACACGGATCCAATCGTTGATTCGACCGTGCAGTAAAGTGCCGCTCGTGCCTCATTACCCTCGACATTGGGTAGGATCAACTCCGCACGACTCGCTATTGGCCAACGAGATGCGATCGCGTTCCCGAAAACCACACCTGGGCGAGGCAACGACTCTTCGGCAACCACAAAGTCCCGGTGGTAGCTAGTTCCTGCCAGGATTTCATCCAGGAGATCCACCCCTTCCCCACGAAGGACCTCCTGAAATCCGATCAGGTCCGGTTGCAATGACTCAATCTCATCGCGGATGAGACGAGCACGTTGAGGCCAAGGTCCCTGATCGTTCCAAATATTGAGAGACATCACCGAAATCTTCTTCATCATCTATAAGGAGCAATACCATTCAAAGAACTGCACACCCGTTAACCCTGCCCAAGCGTTTAGAACTTTACGTTCCTTCGGTTTCGCCTTCTTGACGCCCTTGGCTGGAGGGTTCTGTTTCACGATTTTCGTCGGTTGTTTACCTTTCCAGGGTTTCAGCGGACCACCCTTGGCTTCGTCGGTGAACATCACACAGCGACCGGAATGGTCTCTCACCCAACCGTCCGCGAACCATCCGAGGTGTTTTCCAGAATAATCATAAATTGACTCCTCGTGGATGTGTCCGATCGCATGACCGCTAAATCTGTGTATGTGAATCCCGTCATCCGAGTAAGCAACAGGCCTAACTGAGTGATCATAGAATGTCATTTCCATTTAAGACCTCCATGTGCCTATAGCCTTGAAAGACAAATCAATTAATGAACCGATGGAGTGATCATTGAGAAGTATGATTAAGGAATGCTTGCCAAGAATTCATCCAAGATCGCGTTGAACTCCGCCGGCTTTTCCAAATTGGATGTGTGTCCTGCACCCGGAACAATGATCTTCTGCGATCCTGGTATCAGACGCCTCATCTCCTCAGCATGCCGATATACGCTTCCAGACTCGTGCTCTCCAATGGTGATAAGCGCTGGGACAGCTATCGTCCCGAGATCAACGATATCGAATTCGTAGATCGCATCATAGATCTTCAGGTATTCCTCCATCGTGATTCGCAGCATCCTATCTTCAAGGTAGGATCTCGTTCCCTCGTCTCTACCGAGCCAAGCCTCACTTCTGGTTACCTTCGCGAGCCAGAAGGAATACCTTGTGAATCGTTCGACTCCCATCAATCTGATCGTGGCTACCATCATCCATTTAGGAAACAAGATATAGCGTTGAAATTTATCGTTTAGTGTCAAGCTGGTTGATACCGCTGTATCAGCCAGTACGAGAGCTTTAAGCATCGATGGATATTTCACCGCAAACGCCTGTGCGATCATCCCCCCTAACGACAACCCACAGAGGATCGTTTGCTGAACATCAAGTGCTTCAAGCAATGCACGTAGATCATCAGCGAACATCTCCATCCGATACTTAGATGCAGAAGAGGGTCCTGTCTTCCCGTGTCCTCGCAGATCGTAGCAAATGACTTGATATCGATCAGCAAAGTGCTCAACTTGCGGATCCCACATATGAAGGTCCACAAACGCACCATGGACAAGCACGAGGGGCGTGCCTTCTCCAGTGGTTTCGTAATATTGCTGGATTTCTCCAGTTTCTATCGTCGGCATTCTGATCGATCCTTACAGCTCAGCGATCGTTCCACTTTCGTTGTAAATCTGATCGTAGACCTTTATAAATATCCTATGATGTACCTGTAAAATCAGAGACCAAAAAGATCGCGCGCGGGTTCTTCTATACACGACTTCTTCCTCAATCAACATCCCTCCGCATGATCACTGAGATCACATGAGCAGACCATTCTATTGAGTCGAAGAATGTATAAGAGGTAAAGATTTCTTGAAGTTAGATTAAATGCGTAACTCGACGACATCGCCGTCATGTAGCACGTAATCTCGACCTACCATCTGTCCATCAAATGCAGCGCTACCCCATACGCGGGCTGATTTCAGATTCTCATAGAAATCCTGATGAACCTTTCTGGCAAACTCTTCGACTGTAGATCCCTTCGTCAAGATAAAAGGCGAGGCGTGGTCGGGTTCTTTCCCAGGAGCTTTAGAGTAGACACGGATGACATCGAGGCTTTTAAAAACTGCTCGTTTGAGCTCTTCTAGGTTTCGACCTGTCTTTGCGGATAACGGGATTAATGACCAATCTCCTTCAATCAATTGGCGGAAGATCTCAAAGTGATCATCTGTGTTTTCATCATCGTTTTTATTAACCACTACAAAAAACGGTATAAAGGTATACATGTAAGCTTCCGCGACCCTATCCTTATGGCGGAGTGATACGATCCTGTGTTCCTTCAGGATCTCGACAGTGTCTTCAAGCTGTTGCATAGGATCCGCTCTAAGGTCGACAACTACTAGGATTAGATCTGATCTGCGGATTAGATCGATCAATTCAGATTCCACAACTTCCCTGTCCAAGGATGGTGTGTCCACCAATTGGATCTGGATATTTTCCACAGGCATCATGCCTGGAGTTGGAGTCCAGGTGGTGAAAGGGGCATTCGATACTTCTGGATCAGCGTTTGTTAGTGTGGCGACTAAAGATGACTTCCCGGCGTTGGTAGGGCCTACCAATACTGCCAAACCCGCGCCTACATTATCGATGTGATATGCAGACGCGCGTTTACTTACGCTTTTTCTAGCTTGGGAGGATGTCTTTAACTTCGAGAGCTTCCTGCGCAGATCACCCCTTAATTTATCCGTGCCTTTGTGCTTGGGGATGACGCTGAGCATTTCTTCCAGACAACTAATCTTCTCCTCGGCCGATTGAGCCGCACGATATCGTTTCTCGACTTCGAAATACACGGGGGGCAGATTCGTTGGCATGGTGTTAAGCGCTCTAGGCCATTTGATCGCTATTTCTTATCTCAGTCCGCATCATGATTAAAACGACTCTGGACATACTTTACTATCATAATTCAAACACAACTGACCCAAGAAAAGCGGTTTTCTCTCTAGACTATTATAACTCTCTGATAGCCTCACCTTGCTCCTCTAATCGCTCACATAATCACAATCGTGCATGATCCAATCTAAGAAACGAGCGGTCTTAGTTGTATTCATAGAACCAATGAAAATCGATCAACAGTAAAAACATCGTTATTCGAGGCTGCGGGGGAAACTCCCGCACTCTTAAAGCAATTCTGCCTACTCAGAGCACTCCATAATGAGTGAAATCTATACGTCCAAGCCTTCCCTGCCTAATAGCCCAAGGATCAACGACAATTCGCCTCGATGATGGATCTCATGCTCAATCACATGCCACAGGATCCAACCCAAGTAGAATTTTTCGTCCCAAGGCGCTACGATGATCCGAGTGAGGTCGGATTCCTCCAATGGATCTATGAACTCCTCGGTTCGCTCATGAACTTCTGTCAACACCTCTTTTATCGCTTCTCGCGTCGGATAGTTATCCAAGGTATATTGCGATGGCCACTCTTCAAGTTCCTTCGTAATTGCATAGCGAAGCCAACCATCCTCCGCATCAGCAATGTGAAGCATCGTCCTTCCGACGGTCCGAGAGATCCCTTCGGGGGTATGCTGAAGCTCATCCTCTTGGAATAAGTTTATGGTATGCAACAAGCCATCCCGGACTCGTTTCCAATGAGAAAACATTTCACTCGGTTTCACGCTACACTCCTCCCGATCCCCTTCTTTTGTGAAGCCATTCCATATGCGATATAACCTCTCCCCAATAACGATCTAGAAAAAGAGAAAGTAGCGGGGCACTTCCTCCATGTAACTCGCATAAGATGCACCATAGTGTTCAAGACACGATCTCTCTTCTGCAAGAACCCGAACGTGCGCGAAAACCGCTCCAATCCCGAGTATGATCACGGCAAGCCACGACCCAACCATGAGACTGATGCCGAGAAATGCGATAAGGATGGTTACCTGTTGAGGATTGCGTGAGATCTTATATAGCCCTGCCGTGACAGGTTGGTCGATAGGGGCGTCCTTATAATTTAGAAGCGCAACGACCATGCCTGCCAAACCCATAAGGTAGACCGAGAGCCCTAGAACAAAGGTGCCCCGGCTGAATGTGAGGGGAGCGAAGATCACAAGAAATAGCCATGAAAAGATGAACAGCTTCCCGAATACAGATAGATTCCTTTGGGTTTTGGTCCAACCTGACCGATCATAAAGCCTCGCCACCACAGTTTTCGGGAAAGAAATTAGCATAATCCCAAAGATGCTATAGAACAACGCCAATGGCAGCCATCCATTGAGTAATTCGAGTCCAATTTCAGGGATAAACTCCATGTGATTCTCCGTTAAAGATCTTTCCGGCTCGGTTGAAGCGGGACGAGAGGTAACTGTACTGAACCAAATTGTTCAATCCACTCGTGGAGGTCCTAGCTGGATTTCGGATCGCATTTTCTCCAACGAATTTCGGCTCATGTAAAGGCTCTCTAACCACCACGTTGCACCTGCTTCACGGAACAACGCCACCTTCTTCTCCCCCTTCAATCCACCCTTACCACCTGTCCATCGGCTCCCGATAACTGCGATATCAAAGGGATCATTGTCCTCTCGGTGCTCACGGATATATTTGGCGATATCCTCAAGATCCTCCGGCTTCATCCTGCCACCCTTCTTGAGTGGGATGACGCCGTCCCATTTCGCCGCGCGTCGGAAAGGTGCTCGATTAGGCCAAAAGCCCCCGACCCAGATCGGGATCCTTGGTGATTGCATCGGTTTTGGCCGAAAGACCATCTTCTTGATCCTGTAGTGCTCACCCTGGTATTGGAACGGCTTCCCTCGCCAGAGACCAACCAGGATATCCAAACCCTCGTCTAGCTTCGCCGCTCGGACTCTATCATCTCCTTCTTCGCCGAAGTATTCAAATTCGGTCTCCCGGGGATCTCCTAAACCCACACTGAGAATTAATCGACCACCTGACAACCTATCGAGTGTGGCTGTCTCTCGGGCCAATTTCCATGGTCGGCGACGCGCTACTGGAGTGACGGTCGTGCCAAAACGAATGCTCTCTGTATTCATCGCCACTGCCGTCAAAGCCACCCAGGGGTCCACCATCGGCAGCCTCTGACTCTTGCTATAGAGAATATGATCCCAAAGAAAGAAACCATCCCATCCAGAATCTTCGGCTTCTTTCGCTAACTCCGCCAGAGCCTGAGCATCGGTTTCTTCTCCAAAGTTAGGCAAATAAATCCCATAGCGCATATCTTGTCCACGTCTTTCCTTCGTTTATAGAATAACTCTGACAACACGATATTAATTAATGGCTGCACATTCAAACCACATTGCCTATCGTTCTATTCCTCGATCAGGGTAGTAGCTATTCAAAGGACTACCCGATCTTGGGGAGGGAGAAAACAATATATGGAGTAATCAGCGTTCACCTCCACCCTGCATGTCTCCCCGCATACGCTGCATCAAAGAAATCCACTCGGACGTCTCGAGCCAGGGTTCGAATTCTTTGCATCCCACGAGGCTTTCAACCTCAGTCCATCCTCTCTCCGCCAGCTTATTGAGATAGGCAAACATCATCTCCCCATTCCCCAGCCCAGCCCAACCCCGCGCCGCATCATAATAGGCCCATATAGGTAAATCATCCCTGAGGGCGAGACTCTTTTCAAAGATATCAACCGCTTCTCGGTACTGCCTTTTCTGCAAATAAGAATATACTAGGTTACCTAAATGTTCTACCTCATCAAAGATCATGTAATACATCCTGTAATCTCGTTTTCGATTGAAGCCTAATTTCTCAGCCGTGCGAATAGACGCGATGTTGCTCTCTATGCAAGTCCAATTGACCTTCGATAGCTCATGTGACAGCCCGTGCTCCACTGCTGCAGCGGTTACAACCGTTGCTAAACCTCGTCGCCTATAGCCCTCCAGCGTAAAGATGCCAGCCTCGCCAACGCCGCCAGAGATAAAATCCATCGTCGCCCAGGACACAATTCGATCACCATGTATACACACAAATCCAAAGTCTACAAACCGTGGATCCGAAATCGATCGCCACTTCTTCAGCATTTTGATGATCTCATCTGGAACTTTCAGTTCTGGGTGAGTTAGAAACGTTTCGTCGAGCTGACGGATTTCATAACCATCGGGGACATCGGATCGCCAATCGGATGCAAATTCATAACATTCGTAATGTCGTCGCAACATGGGTATCGGTTGTTGAGGGTGAAACACAACTGGCAATTGGCCATACCAATCTTCGGGGTAGCAGGTGAGGAAGACGACAGGTGCCTTTGCGCTGATGATTTCACGATTGCGGATGTCCTTATTCAAGGCTTTATTAAACACTTCGTTGCTGGGTTCTCCTGCCAAAAATCCCCACACACCATCGTCTTCACTGCTTATGAATGTAGTTATAAACGCCGTCCTCGGGTGGTTTAAGTCATCCACAAAGACTTTCCCGGGATACACTCCTTCAAGTACGGCAGAACACATCGGCTGATACTCTTCCAGCGCATTAAAAAGCGATCGGGCTCTTTCGTAGTTGGATGGATCAAGCTTGTAAATCATCTGTGCCTCAAGTCTCTGGGGCGATTCGTAATTAAGAATATCCCTCTGCCCGTATTAGCCTATTTTCAATACAGCCTCATAGATAACTCTATCATCGAACAAGAGAGAGCTTGTTTATAAGTAGAATAGGAGGAGCCCTCCTTCAATTTGTCATTGCGAGGAGTCGTTAGGCGACGAAGCAATCTTATCGTTGAGAAGATTGCTTCGCCCCTGCGGGGCATGCAATGACTATTAGAAACTTTTCATTCTGAGTGCCTATCAACGTGAGGAATCTCTTTGATTCGACGATTTCCAAAGCACCTTCAACTACGCTCAACCTTTGTTGCCGATTGATGTTCGATGGTCATCCTCTTCTTTAAGGATCCCAAATATCTCCAGGTCTTCAAACCTCCCCCACTTCTTAATATGTCGTCTCAATTTCCCTTCATGCTTCATCCCAATTTTTTTCATCACTCTTCCAGATGCCTTATTGCTCGAGAAATGTGCGGCATGAATTCGAAACAACATGTATTCATCAAAACCAAATCGAACGACTGCTTTCGCCGCTTCCGTACAATAACCACGGTTCCAATAGGGCTTACCTATCCAATAACCAAGCTCAGCCCTTTCATGCAGCTGATTGATCTCTAATCCGATAGCCCCGATCAGATTTTCTTCATCGCGGAGCGTAATGGCGAAAGTAACGGCCTCACCTTTCTCAAACCACTCCTGGTGGGAGCCGATCCACTCTTCAGCCATCCCGTCTTCATAGGGATGAGGGATACTCAACGTCGTTGCAGCTATGGCCTTATCGCCTGCCAACTTTTTCACGACTGGTGCATCAGTGAGTGAAAACGGTCTTATTCGGAGCCGTTTGGTTTCCAAGATCGGTTGTTTAGTGGCCATTTGATGTTCCTCTAGCTTGCAACCTCGTGATGGATGATCACACCTGAGTAGGAGCCATGAATTCTAAGTTGATTGACCAGAGTCTGAATACATCACCAAACTCGGCTTCTAAAAGCATGATAAGACTTCTCGAGAGTGTATCATTTCCTTTAAGTGATCATGAAAGTTGGTCAATAAATGAGTAGAATAAGTGAGTCTTAAATGTAGCGCTTCTGGACCAACAAAACAACCGGGAGTGGAAAACAGATGACCCACATTAATGCCCTTCCTCAAGGCATCGAGCCCAATATGATCTCATTCTCACAAGGACATCCGGATCGAACATCTTTTCCGGTAGCAGACCTTGAAATTGCCGCTTTAACGGCATTTGGATCACGCGCGGTTACCATGTTCGAGTATGGCCCCCTACAAGGCGAAACTACCTTGATCACACACATTGCCGATAACCTTAACCGTACTGAGGACCTCAACCTCAAGCATGAAGACCTAATGATCGTATCCGGCTCGACTCATGGGATTGATATGATCTGCCGGCTTTTCGTAGGAGCAGGCGGCGGGATATTAATGGAGTCGCCAACATATAGGGATGCCATCCACATCTTTCGCGATCATAAGACTGAACTACATCCTGTACCGATGGACGAGAACGGTGTCATCATCGAAGCCATGACTGAAATCGTTAAGCGCTTATCCTCTGAAGGAAAACATCCAAAACTTTTCTATACGATTCCTAACTTCCATAATCCTACAGGTAGAACGACGACGGAGGAGCGGCGTAGAGAAATACTTGACTTAGGGAGGAGATTCGGATTCATCATCCTCGAAGACGACGTGTACCGCGATATCTCATTCGAGGGGGCTCCCCCGCCGAGTTACTTCGCCCTGGCAGGTGGACGTGATGTTCTTAGAATAGGAAGCTTCTCGAAGAACCTTGCGCCTGGATTACGCCTTGGATGGCTGATCGGGGCACCAGAGCTTATTGGGACATGTGTGAATTGCGGTACGACAGAAATGGGTGGTGGTGCTAATCCTTTCGTTTCTCACATTGTGACGCGCTATTTAGAAAGTGGTAAGTGGGAGGCACACATCTCGAAGCTTCGAACGATCTACCGGAATCGTCGCGACATCGCCCTTTCCGCGCTCGAACGTTTTATGCCAACCGGTGTTCAATGGACAGTACCGTCTGGGGGTTATTTCCTCTGGATAACCCTTCCTCCTAATGTAACGACATCTGCGCTGCAAGTAGCTTCAGCAGCAAAGAAAGTGATTTTTTCGGTGGGTTCAGATTTCTTTATCCATCCAAAAGATGGGGATCACAATTTTCGACTGGCGTATAGTTTTGCCGAACCAGACGAGTTGGAAGAGGGGATCAGAATCCTCGCAGAGACAATAGAGGAATTAACTCACTCAATGTAATACCGCATAATGACTTTACTTTTCGAAGGTCGAGCACATTCGACAAATCCTACGCTCTCATACAACGATGGAAAACCCATAAAGCTAGAGACTGGTGGCATTCGCTCTCCCTTGGGTATTGACGGGTAAGCTTCGACCACCTTCCCGCCTTGACTTCGCACATAATCGATCGCAGCATGTATCAGTTTCCGCACGAGGCCCATGTGCCGATGGTCCTTCGCAACGAAGAAGCAGACGATCGACCAAACCTGTTTATCGTCGATCCTCTTGAGCACGGGTGAGCGATTTAACGAGCCGTATGTTTCTCGCGGGGCAACCGAGCACCACCCTACGGCCCTCCCTCCTTCGTACGCGAGGATGCCCGGCACATCACCTCGCGATACGATCGAATGCATGGCTTCCCGATTACCTTCACCCTGACCTTCTTCAAACTCTCGTCGCGTCAGTCTCCACCACATGCACCAACAGCCGCCATACGCGCCTCGCGCGCCGAAAAGGTCCTCAAAATCCGCCCACCTCTCCCTTATCAAAGGATGGAAATCCAATGAGGAATTCGACTGATCGCTTGAGGTCATTCTCACTCCATGAATATGAATCAAGTGATTAACAACACTTGAGCAACACCTAGAAGGATTGTACTGCAATAAAACAGTCGTCGAGGGAGTTCGGCAAACTCGACTTACAGTGATTCGAATGGAATCATGCCAAATGAACAGGAGAGACAATCCATACGTGGCAATTCCCCAGACGACTATGTGATCGTTGCTAAATCATCTCCGAGAAATTTCTTTTCATGTTCGTCCGTCAATACGGCTAATAATTTATGGGCTTCTTCTAGGTATTCCTTCACCTTTTCTTGATTCCCGGCGATCATTTCAGCACGGGCTAAGGCTTCATAGGCGTAGCCAAGCGTGAACGGTTGCATGTCATCACCTTGGCTGACATCCAAACAAAGTTCAGCATATCTCTTTGCATTACTGGCCTGGCCCAAGATCGAGTAGATCCTTGAAGTCTGCCAATATGCAATCGACATATTCTGATCCGTGCAATCATCCCTTTGAGTCCAGTGCCAGGTGGATGCCAGGCTTAATCGGATCATCTGCTCATCTTCTTCAGCCGTTCGATCGGTTTTATTGATAAGCTCCCAAGCCTTATTGAAGCATGTTGCAGAAAAAAATTTATGGGCAGAATTAATATCAAATTCCGGTTCTTTTGCCATTTCGGCCTCCATTACTCCAGTCCGTATGTGAGTGATTATACTCTCGGCATCGATAAGATATCCTAAGAAGTTGGTTCTCAGATGGCGCAATCACGGCTTTTTTTATGGCTCAGAACATTTAGGGATCCAAAGGTCAGTCATACTTAAACCAGGTCTATAGATCGGCGACTTGCGTGTATTAGAATATCTCGAAGATTAGAGATCAAACGGCAAACAAACTTCCCTGTCCAAACGCTAAACCACCTAAATATCAATACCCAGAAATGTGCGGACCACAAACCCAATTGCGAAGCTTAAAACCGCCACGCCGAGACTCAGTACCGCCATTTCGAGAAATCGCTGTCTGAACTCAACTTCCTTCGCGATGGAGATATAGTAATTGAAGAATGCGATGATCAACAGCGCAAATGCCATGGTCAAACCCAAGGCAAGATAGAAATTTGCGATGATCAAGTAGGGGAGAATGAGTATAAATACCGTGACGATATACGCTCCACCAGTATAGATTGAAGCCCGCAACGGGTTCTTAGCCGTCTCCTCTGACTTTGTGGAAAGATATTCAGATGCTCCCATGGATAGCGCGGCGGCGATCCCTGTGATCAAGCCTGTTACAGCAATAAGCTGTGTATTTTGAAGCGCTAGGGTCAGTCCGGCAAGGGCTCCAGTCAATTCCACAAGCGCGTCGTTCAAGCCCAGCACAATGGATCCTATGTAGCGAAGCCGCTCCTCATCAAGAAGATTGAGTAAGACCCTTTCGTGTTCGTTCTCATCCTGGATGAGAACATCAATATCAGGGATAGACTCAACCAATTGTCCGTAGTTATCCTGGGCATCTTCTTCGCCCATTTCCATTAGTTTGATACCAAAGGTGAAACCAAACACCCGACTGATCAAGTAGTACATCCAGACCTTTATTCTCTCAGGTTCGATATCCTCTTGGGTATATTCACGCCAATACTGATAGTGTTTAAGTTCATCTTGGGCGATTTGCTCCATAACTCGTCTGTTTTCGGGATCTTTCGTCGATTGAGCTAGCTTTATGTAGATATGGTGTTCAGTTATTTCAGTTTTCTGATACACCTTCAGCTGATTCCGCAAGTCATTGTCAATAGCCATCACCAAATATCCTCTACATTAAAAATGCCTATTTCCTCATCTTCATATGATGAGGCATTTTTTTAGAATTGGCTCCTAATCCTTAACTCAATCAAGCTTCAAGCTGTGAGGTGCAATGTGGGCAGCGGGACGCGTTGATTGAGATCACTGATACACAATAAGGGCATTCCTTGGTGTTAGGCTCTTCTGAGGGTGCCTCCTCCTCCCTTTCAAGTCGATTGATGCTCCTTATGAGGAGAAATACAGCAAAGGCAACGATCACGAAACTAACGATGGTGTTGATGAATACACCATAATTGAGCGTAACCGCGCCAGCTTCCTGCGCATCGACAAGGGAACCATAAGGCCCTGCGATCACCCCTTCCTGCAGGGTTAGATACAAGTTTGAGAAATCTACTTTCCCAAGAATCAGTCCGATAGGTGGCATGATCACGTCAGATACCAGGGAATTTATAATCGATCCAAATGCTGCGCCGATGATGATGCCGATCGCCATGTCAACGACATTGCCGCGCATCGCAAACTCTCGAAATTCTTTCAACATCTTGGCCTCCTGAATCAATCTAATGATGATTTAGACAGCAACTACCTAGTCACCACCTACAACCACGACCGACCTCAAAGCGACACCCAACCAAATCCTTATGACCCCCGATAGGATCAATGCCAGACCAATGAGCAGACGCCATCCAAGGAGCACAAAAGGCAACGAGAGAACAGCGACAACAACCCAGGACCACATTGCTAAAGTCGGCAACCTCCCTGTGGGCAAATTCGCAATAGCAAGGAGCGCGAGACCTATAACAAACAGGATCGAACCAAGTGGATCAAAGAAATTGGCTAAATCCAGGAGTAGTCCAATCATCGAAAGCACAAACCCTGCAATAACTGTGTTTCCGGTCTCTTTGATTTGAACAATGTAGACTGCTATCAACAAGAATCCAGTGAGTACGTTGGCAAATAAGACCAATGTAATAAAAACAAGCTCAGGAATATCCGTCACAAAGACAGATGTGAAAAGAGCAAGCGCGGCAAGGATGAACAAGATCCCACTGGCTATCCCTGCCGATCCCCCCAAGCGATAAAGCTTCTTAAAACCCAGTTTCTGAACCTCCTCCCCCTTCTCTTGTTGTCCATCGTTTCTTCGCTAGAATTTACCAAGCTACTCTCAGAATTTGGTTTGTGTCTATCAAACCTCTTAACCAAGAACTGTTACGTTCATTCAAACTTGAGAAATTGATCATCGGCAGTAATGATGGAGAGTTGATCTTCTTGGATCTCGAAACTCTCAGCAGCGGCGAACATCGCCAAGAAAACCTGCTCCTGCTCCATAACCCCTTCGGGCGTGATACATGCCATCTCTGTCCAGCCAATATTGGATAGAGATAATCCACTTCCTGTGACTTTGTAATCTCCAAAATAATGATTACACCCTGAAGAACCACTAACCTCAGCTTCATCATGATTAAATGTAGCCGTAATCTCCACGCCCTCTAATACTGTTTGTAACTGACCCTCTGTCCCAAATGAAATTAAGACCCAGGTTTTCGACCCCAGTACAGCGGCATCACTGTAACCTGTGTCCCCACCTATTACGCTACAAGCTGTCAGTATAAATGCGATCAGAATGAAGATCATCACGCCAATCTTCACCTCATCCCTCATGTGCCACCTCAAATCTTATCTCTACGAATTGCTTGATACTTGATAAATCATATCACTACCCGATTGTCCTAGTACAAACCCATCAGAGTGAGCGGACATCCCTCCCCTGTAGAATTGATGTGCATCGTAGTTGATTTTCTTTTTGAGCTAAGAGACTCTTACCCCCATTACATCTTTTTTGCAGATTTCAAGCTAATTTCCTATCCGTTCGATATGTTTCTCTAACGCAGATTTTGTATAAGGATCGATTGGAAGTTCTAAGGCTTCTTGTAAAGAAACCCATGTGTATTCATGTGCTTCATCATTCAAGGTGACCTTCGTTGAAATGGTCTTGCATACATAGTCAAAGAAGATGAAGTGCTTGTTCTCCCAGAAGTTATCATCATAAATGAACTCTTGGATACATAACAAATCGATATCATAGACATCTAATCCCGTCTCTTCTTTGACCTCTCGCCTTAGCGCATCCTCAATCCTCTCTCCAAGTTCAATGTGACCCCCAGGTACCACATATTTATCATGCCACTTGTGAGAGCGCATTAAGAACAGGTCTCCATCGGAATTGAAGATGAGCGCACCTACCGTGGGTTCAGGATACTGTTGTTCTGCCATCACCGTTCCAATCTAGTCCGTACCAGAAAAAATGATCTGACCGTGCACCTAATAGACACCATCTGCACTGTCTTGAGCGATCAGAGACAAACACCAGGTAAGGAAAACACTCGCTCCTTGAACTCTCTCACATGACCTTGCCTTGTCCAGAATGAGATCGGTTCACTCGTCTCAAGCAGGTGATGCACCACCCCCAACCCGATATTATCGTTAACTAAACATACGTTCTTAATCGATCTGGAAGATGTCCCACATCATTGTACGACACAAGCTTCATGCAACGGTCAGACTCAATGCGGATTTCGCTGATCCCACAATTATCAATGCACATGTTGAACCACGCATCCGGTTGGACATGCAGCGCACGACATACAAGATAACGAATGAGATTCGCATGACTAACGATGATTTCGTGCTTGTCAGTCCCCCGCGCGATCTTGAAATATTTGTTGAATGCCTCGTCAGCCTGTCTGCCCCATTGATGGACATCCGTTTCAGATATGTACTTGAATTGTTCATGTTGTGCGAAGGCATTGGGGATGGTGGGGATGCATTCCCACAATAGAGGCGATGTTTGAATCGTGATTCCAGGAAATGCTTGGGTGATGAGTTCCGCCGTCTCCAGCGCTCTTCGCAAGCTGCTTGAATGGATGGCATCGATCAGGTGCGAACGGAGCCGTTTCGCCGTCAGCTTGGCTTGTTTTTTCCCTCTGGGCGTTAAGCCGCCCTCTTCTTTATGCAGCTCGTAATGTTGCTCCATTGTTAGGTTGTGATCTAACCTCGTGATTTCATCAAGCTGATACTCGCCGTGGCGAACTAAGAGAATCGTTCTCATTATTTCCCCTTCGTTGGATCTCCCAGTTCTTCATTCAGCTTGATGGCTTGTCGCACAAAATCACTAAACACCTTCTGGTCAATATCTTCCAGCTTTGTGAGTTTGACGTGACGCATTTTCTCGCCCGATCCCAGGAGTATCCCCTTCGGGTCTTTTAGATCTGCGCCTCGCCAGAAACCAAAATTCACAGAATCCTTTAATGCTTTTATATAGCTGAACGGGCCATTGGATTCGTAAACCGGTTGAGCCCATTTGATGGATTCTTTTACTTCCGGCGATTCGCTTAGGATGATCTCTCGCAGATTCGCCACGACCTCACCCCTCCAATCTTCGAGGGATGACATATAGTCTTCAACTGATTTAGCACCCATATCCAAACACCTCCATTAGGCAACTTTCTCGTCCAAATATTTTAACGACACATTATTAAGTAATCTAGACCAGTAATATCTAATTTGTAGTAACCTAAACCTCAGACCGGATTACGATTCTCTCGGTTGATCCTCATCTATCCACTGGAGTGTATTTTCCTAAGGATTAACGATTGATAGTTACCCTCGTCCTCCGATTCGAGGCCTATGGTGTTAAAGGAGATTACTTCGAAATACAACTCACCGATGGTTCGTATTTGATCGTCCGGTAGGAGCGAGAAAAAGCGTTTTGGCTCGTAATCATCCTTTGGCCAGGAGCCCTCATGTTCAATCCCACCATATTGTCCCCAATAGAACAGACCCCCGATGACCAATTTGTTTCTAAGTGAGTCGAGCACTCGAGGTAAATCCCCCTTAGGTACATGTAGTAAACAATTCATGGCAAAAATAGCATCGAAGGTCTCATCATCAAAACCTACGTTGAGAAAATCCATCACGGATGCTGCAAGACCCTTTTCTCGACATCTTCGTGCGTTCTCATAGGAGAGATCGGCACAGATAACATCTATCCCCTGATCCTGGAAGAATTTTCCATGAACTCCCGTACCAGCACCGACATCAAGAAGTTGATATTTTCCCTCCTTGCGTAAGAGTGAAAGGAATCTCAGACGTTCATGTTGTTTCCACTCGGAGATCCCGAATTGATCCCGTTCAGCTGCCTTGCGATCGTAGGCCGTTTGAAGATCTTTGAAGATTTGTTCGTACATCGCAAGAAGATTCTCCTCTGGCCAAAGTATGTTGGATTAACACTCTAAGGGCCATCAACATGGTCTTATGGAGTACAGATCATATGAGAGGGTAACATGGCTTCGAACGATTGCAAATGATTCCCCCACCGACCGAGAGCCTATGCATAGTACATTCCCTTTGTGTTTCATGGATTTTTCCATAGCGCATCGGTAAAATTGTTAGCGGTTTAACAACTGCACGAGGTCCAGAGCCAACATAGGACGTTTGTCGATCGAATATCCATCGAAACGGGAGGAACACCAATGGACGTCGAAATCAAGACCAAATCAGGATTCACAGTATTGGGAATGGTAGAACGCGGCAAAGAAGGACCAAAGTTCATCCCACCACTGTGGGAAAAGTTCCACACAAGATTCGATGAAGTGAAGGAATTCAGTAAAAACAGACTAGGCTTTGGGGTCATGGCGAATTACGATGAAGCAACCGAGGAGTTTGATTACCTCGCAGGAATACAAGTAGATCCTGGCACCCGAGCCCCTGAAGGTCTAACCACCTGGGATGTTCCTGATCAAACTTATGCTGTCATTCCGTGCACCGTGCCGACGATTATGGAAGCGTACAAGTTCTATCGGAAGGAATGGTTACCCAACGTAGATTTTGAACCGTGTGAAGGTGAACCCGAGTTCGAGCTCTACCCCGAGGAATATGAGGGTATCGAGACCGGAACCTTGTTCATGTACTTTCCAATTCGAAAAGCTGACACCTGATACCTTCGCTCGGATACACCCTTAGGATCGACATTCGTTTATTCGATGGGACTGTCTAAAGAGCGGTAACCAAGCAGCAACGTCTGCACCATCAATTGTGGGACGAAGCCAAAGCGATCCCTCTTTCGTCATGTCATTGCGAGCGCCGCAGGCGCGAAGCAATCTCCTCAACGATAAGATTGCTTCGTCGCACTGCCGTGTTCCTCGCAATGACAACACGCATTATTGGGATTCTCGCTTTCCGTGGAAAAGGCTTCTAGGACAGCCGAATGCCTACTTGATTAGCTTTTAATTGGTTATCCCACGACGTAATCTCAGGATAGCAGGAACACCCGGTTCAATAGCCCAACGACAAGGTCACTTTCTATAATAAACTTAAGTCTGATATCTGATTTCTGACGTCTGATTTCTGACGTCTGACATCTGATTTCTGAAGTCTGTAGAAGGCCTTTCATCCAGTCACGAGATCGATCAACTGGAAGAGATAAATATTGCCAAACACATGGAATATCGAACCTGGGATAATGCTCTTCGCACGGAGGTATATATATCCGAGGACAAATCCACCGGCGGTCGTTTGTATGAGCAACATCAAATCGCTCATTTCAGGAATAACGCCTGGGTGGCTATACAAAGAGACCAGATGGCCGAAGCCAAAGAGGGTGCTTGTGATGACCCACCCCTGATATTTCCCCAGCCATGCGGACAATCGAGCTTGAAGATAACCGCGCCAGAAAACCTCCTCGGCAACGCCGATAGCGATAAGTTGTTGGAAAAGTGAACCTATTAACTCCTTACCGAAGCCGACGATCAGACCCGGGATGAATAAACCTGCGATGACATAGCATAAGTACTTTATGCGATCTTTTCTTTCGACGACCAAGCCGACTGATCTGTAATCGTTCCTTTCGATCAAGTACACAATGAGCAAAGGCATGATCCAGGCGAAGATCAAACCGTGTAGATCGAGCAGGGGATCGAGAATTGGATCTTGATGTGAGAAGATCCGAAAGAGAAGAACGACAGATAGTTTAGATATAAACAGCGCAAAAAGCGCAATCAGGGCAAATTTAGACGTTTTCGAATCTGTTGAGATCATTTGTCAGTTTTACTGCTCACTTTGATTTTTAAAAGCCTTCGTAATCTTCGTCGTCCGGATCTGAGTTCGCGCCCAGTTATAATGCCTAAAGGTATTCGCCGCAATATAGGAGTACAAACTCGACTTCCCAGTCCATTTATAATAGCCTGGTGAATAGATTTCCTCCTCACTCATCCCCTCAACCAACCTGAGAGTCTCCTGATAGGAACGCTGAAAATTCTCCATCACAAGATCTAATGGATCGTCCTGATGCTTCTCATATCCACGCTGATTCAAGGTTGGTATATCCCGCCACGACATCCCCGGGCCCGGTGTCTCAGGTACTGCACCGCGCAATCCAGCCTGATACCACCCGATAAGACGCTGCTCCCAATCCACCAGATGCGCGAGGATGTCTTTCACCGACCAGTTATCCATAGATCCTGGCCAGATCATTTGCTCCGGAGTAAGTTTCGAATATTTCTTCTCCAATTGCGCCCGTGTATCGCGGATCGCGTCCAATAATGATGTTTTCGTCAAATAGCGGGGCATGATCGATCCTTCATTTTTTCATCGGTTTCTGACCGACGATGAGGGCATACCCCATGTGCTCTTTGCTGATCTTTGTTATTTCATTATCAATTTTTTGGGCTTCCCTAATCCGATGATCACGGATAAGTCGCAGTACCAACTTTGGATACGCCTGGACCATGAACTTCAAGAGGCCGCCCAACCCAATTCCTTTGGTTGCTTGTGGGATATCAATCTCTCTCGCCTCCCTCATTTCAACCACTTCCAACCCTGATCTCTCGAACAAATCACGTAGTTTCTCCGGGGTGAAGTGTCCCTGGAATGCTGGATGCGCTTCCAGAAGCACCATGATCTCCGGTGGTGCCCCCGGATCGACGGTGCCTTCATTCGCCCCAACCTTACCTCCCGATCGCACAACTCGCACAATCTCTTTTAACGCTTGTTTTTTATCTCCCGGCAATGGTGTTAGGACTGATTCAAGTACCACCACATCAAACCAGTCATCCTCAAAAGGTAGATCGAACACATCGGCAACTCGAAACTCAAGCTTCCCAGACAATCCTTGCCGCCGAGCTCTCTCTTGCGCCTTCGCAATCATAACCTCCGATATGTCGATCCCATAGACATGTGAACCATAATCATCCGCGATGGTACAGGCTGTATTTCCAGAACCACACCCCACATCGAGCACCCTGCTTGTTGCATCCGGTCCACACATTTCCAAGAGCGCCCGCGTTGCATCGGGACCGCCGGGGTGGATAGCGGGCAAAATATCCGCAAGCAGACCAACAAAGTCATACCATTCACGGGTTCCGATTGGTTTCTTGTCTTTCTCGTTTTTTGCGATCATACATCAACCTCTGGCTTGAAATTTTAATATCTCAACTCATGAAATTCGGCGAGTGGTTTAGTAAAATCACATATCGAACAACTTACCTTGATTGAGATCTCGCTTCGCATCCTCAACCATGTACCTTGTCTCGCAACCAGGGCAATATAAATAATACGCATAATAATAAGCTTGATCAGGCTTACGCTTGCTCTTGGGCTTCTTCTTGATAACCGGTGTCCCACACTTTCTGCAGGGCTGACCTTCTTCGGTAATGTTGGACGGTGCCTCTTTCTCGAGCTCTAATCGATCCAAATAACCTTCGTCCTCCAGGAGGTTGTCTCTCTCGATAGCAGCATACGAGAGCGCGTCTGCTCTTTCATTGTCACGTATACCGGAATGTCCTTTGACCCACTCGAATGTGACCTCATGCTCCTTGGTCAGTACCAGCAGTTTTTCCCAAAGGTCAGCGTTCGGTACCCGTTTCCCAGCTTTACGCACCCATCCTGCATCCTTCCATTTACTTGCCCAATCCTGGTTCATCGCGTTAATCAAATACTTTGAATCACTATATAGAGTTACTATGCCCGGCTGATTAAGTGCTTCGAGCCCAACAACCGCAGCCAGCAATTCCATTCGGTTATTGGTTGTCAATCGGAAGCCTTGAGACAATTCCCTTCTGGATCCCGCCTCAAATAAGACAACCCCATATCCACCCCGACCAGGGTTACCATCACAGGCACCATCGGTGTAAATTATTACCTGTTTTTTTGCCATACATCCCTCAACTATTGAATAGTACTGTCACAAGCTTAGAGTATCGTCACAAGAGCACCAATGATACATCCCGCAACGATGGATAGAACCGTTCCTACACGAAATGCACGGAAATGAAAAGCATAGTCTTTATATCCCGCCATCCCCTCCGTACCTGGAATGACCAAAAAACCCGGTGTGATGCTGCAAAAGATCAGCCAGTCTAAGATCAACCAATCAACGAGGTTGAAGATAAACACAATCCCAAAAGCGTGTATAGAGGCGACGATAAAAGAGAGTTCACCTCCGCTCTGATGTTTCAAGGTTAATGTTGAAATAAAAGGACCAGCAAACAACAAGAGTAAGAATGGTGTTCCGAGCAAAATAGATAGTCGTCTTTCTTCTCTGGATTTTTGGGGCACTGCTCTTTGGATATCCTCAGGGTAATCTTGCAGGAACAAACGGGGATTTATATAAAGGACCATAAACAGATAAAGTGAAGCGATCGCTGAGAAAATCCCGCCATCAATGATTAATTTCGAGATGTTTAGCATTTACAAACCATGAAATGTATGAAGGTCGTATCGATTGAATTAATCGTTCTACCAGAATGATCTAAGCTGTCAGATTTCAGTTCTCCTTCGACTTTATGATCAACTCCGCAACCGCGAGCCAGTTCCCCCAATCTTCATCCTTTTCCTCATAACTCCAGCAGGAAGCCAAAACCGCCTGAGAAAAACCCCATCCGTAGATGCGCTGCTGGTCAAATCCTAACTCACTAGAGAATTGATCAATCCTACGCGCAATCATTCTATCAGGATTGGACATCTCAAGGATGTTCGGAAAGGGATTACGTATCCAAGCACCCGTTTCATATTCAGGCTCACCGATCACGCCTTTCGGATCGATCGCCAACCAAGGTTCACGCTCACTCGATAAGATATTCCAATGATGCAAATCACCGTGCAATAACGTAATAGTCTCCATGGATGCAAGGAGATCATGAGAGATCAGCTCCGCTTTATCAATCAGCTCACTCGGGAATGGCCCTGTCTCACCGCTGAATTCATCCCGCAGCCTCTTGAAGCCTCGAAACCAATCCCCCACAGTTGAAAAAACCTCAAGATTTGAAGAAGAGACCTGCAATTGGCGGATAACCTCGCTGGCCACACTTGTCGCGACCTCATCATCATCTTCATTGAATAGGGGTCTACCTGGTCGTAACCGCTCAAGGAGAAGGGCACCCATCTCCGGATCTGCTTTATATAAAGTTACTGCACCGTTACCGTTGAATGCCTTCAGTGCTGCGATTTCTGTCACGAGTTCCGTGCGAGGAACACCTACTTTCAGCACGACCTCTGAGCCATCGCTCTGTATGGCTGGTGCCACATAATTGAACGACATCTCTTTAAAGGGAGGCATGAGCTTCACATCCCAAGTTGATGATAATTGCTCCAAGATCGAGGGGAGAGATTGAAGCCAAAGCCGACCATCTTCACCAAAGCTGTTCAGGATGCGATGGGTGAAATCATCCGAGAGGGATATCATGGGAGTTATCTCTGTAGAATCGGCCAAACGAATAGATCGAACGATCTCAAATCCATCTTCTGACTTTCGACTTGTATTCCTTCCACTCATCCTGGAACTTCGCTTCCAGCATACTTTCTTCCACTCGGATGAACACAACATCCATCAAGATCGCAAATACAATCACAACGATATATGGTGAGATGGATCCCAATAAGAGTGATAATCCTATGAGAATCAAAACAAAGCCAAGATACATCGGGTGTCTGCTTAAGCGATACGCGCCATCTGTTATCAATGCGCTCGATTCCTGGAATGGTTTAACGGTTGTTTGATAGCGCTTGAATGCGTTATCAGCCATAAGGTTCAGGGCTATTCCAAGAATAAGGGGGACCAATCCGACTAGATTCCAGGGGATTTCTAGAATTTGGGCAATCGGAAAGATAAAGTGAAGAAGAACAATGAAAATTATCGCTACATACAAGAAGGTAGGTGGCAGTACTCTCTTGAGCATGATGTTCATCCTCTTGCTATTGACTATATACGGTCTGCTAACCTCGAAAGTTAATTCTGGAAAGCTCCAACAAGTGTTCGTGACTCCCCCATCGGATCAAGTTTTTGTCGTTAAATCCTGACGGCGGAAGAGGAGAACTGAGATCGCCGCGAGCGCAAGGCCATAGAGGAACAAAACGAGCACCGCGCTCAGCGGGGTAGCAAATCCATCTTCGATCCAGGCTCGAGGTAACGACACCGATGGATCCGAGGGAAAGAATTGTTCATTTATGCTTATCGCATGATATACAACCGTATACCGATAAGCGTCGTTCACGCCCAGTACACTCCCGGACCCTAATCCACCGACGATAAAGTCTCCGAAGAAGTAGCCCAGACCGGCGAGCATCCCCACCCAAGAGCTGCGCCCCAATACCAACGCTAACATCACAACCCCGGAAAGCACGAAATTAACCAGACCGATCACACCTGTAGCACCCAATAACCGCCAAACGATATCACCACCAGCTGCTTCAATGAACGGCACATCGCTGTAGGTGATGTGCACAACAAAGGTTGACGCAAAGGCAGCGATCATGAATACGAACCCATTGGTGAGAGCTGCGCAGACGGTAGCGATGATTTTCGAGAAGATGAATTGGTATCGTTCCACGCCTCGACTGAGTATGACGCTCACTGTCCCCAATTCGTAATCGTTACCCAATGCCATGACAGAAATCACCACGGTCATCAATGCAATCATCATGAGCATGTCAGATGAAAACATGAACTGCGTGATCTGAGGGAATGTCGCATCGCGTATGGAAAAACCCGCCAATACGGCTTCTCCTAAAATGGGTCCGACGAACATAAACGCTAAAACCACGAGGGCAGTTGACTTTCGCCAGAACTTGTGGATCTCGATCCGAGTCAATCGTGACAGAGTTCCTACGGCATCCATTGCCTTTCCATATCTATTAGGGTCCATACCTCACGTCGCGGCGACGTAAGAGCCACATCGTCCACCCAAAGAACACGACCGCATATCCCACCATGAATGCCAACCCTCTCTCGGGTATTGTGGGCAGTAGGGTATCACTACGTAGTCCAATGGTGCCAGCAAGAAATACCGCATCCCGAGTAAAGGGAGCACCCCAGTTCAGGAACAAATCGGAGTTGTAACCCAGTGTAAAACTAAACACTTCTATTTGTACGCGAAAAAACCACGGCACTGCCTCACTGGTAGGATCCATATTTGCGAAGACAGCCGCCATAATCGGTAAAACCAACCCATAGAGATACTCTAATGTATGCAAACCAATACCGACTCCCAAAGCTGGTCCCATGTTGCGAGCAAGTACAGCCCAGAAAAGGACAGCAACGATGAAGGGCAGACAAGTTATCCAAGATCGAAACACCCAAAGCAGCGCATTCCCTAATCCTTCCAGAGAGATCGGATCGTCAGTCACCTGTTGATGAATAAATGGACCCCAAGCCACAGCCAGGACCATGATGATAACCACAGCCATCCCCATCGCTAGCCATAGTGACAGAGTACGTGCGATTAGATAATCGCTCCGACGGACACCCCGTGTCAGGATCACAGGGATAGTCCGCCGAGTGAAATCCTCGCCGCCAAAGACTACCGTGAAGAGGATGACAAAGAACCAACCGAATCCGGTAGAGAGTCGAGCCACAGTGCCGATGAAGGCAGGATAGCTCAGATCCGCCGTTTGAATCTGTATCAGGATGAGGTTTCCCTCGATATGTTGAGAAGATAATGGAGAGCCATCATATGCTGAGATGCCTGTTTCTACTTCCGCCTTTAATTCCTCCAGTTTATTTAAATTGCCGTTGACCTGTAATGCGAGGGCGGAGAGAAGCAACACCAAGAGAACCCAGGTAAGCCAGAGCCGTCGCATCCTTAACCATTCCGCAGAGAGGAACTTACGCATCCATTCCCTCCACGCTCTCATTGGTCAGATCGAGGAACACGCTTTCTAATGTCGATACGACAGGACGAACTTCGAAGGGGAAGAGAGAATGCGCCGCTAGGGCAGCCAGCAGCTCTGGAGCTCGCTCTGGTGAAACCTGGATGCGCAACCAGTCCCCTTCATGAGTCGTGCCCTGCACCCAATCTAATTTGGAAACCACCTCTGCAGCTAGCTCCACATCCTCAATCCGCAGCTCAAGGGCGTGAGCTTGGCTCAGCAACGCTTTGACCTCGCCTTGGGCGATGATCTGTCCCTTATTGAGGATCAGCACCCGATCGCAAACCTGCTCGACCTCATGCAGCAGATGGCTTGACAGAAAGACGGTTTTGCGCTTCTCATCGGCCAAGCGGCGGATGAGGATGCGCATCTCCTGCATCCCAGCCGGGTCGAGTCCGTTGGTTGGCTCGTCCAGAATGAGTAGCTCTGGGTCACCCAACAGGGCAGCGCCCAATCCCAATCGCTGACGCATTCCCTGCGAATATGTACCGACCTTGTCCTTGCCACGTCCCTCCAAACCAACTTGCTCGAGAATAGTTGGGATGGATTTCTCTGTATCCCCGCCGTCGATACGAGCGAAGACGCGCAGGTTGTCGATCCCACTCATGTAAGGGTAGAACGCAGGGGTTTCCACGATGGCACCGACGCGCCGTAACGCTATGCTCAAATCCCGGCGGATATCGTGGCCAAGGATCTCGGCGCTGCCGGCAGTAGGCCGCACGAGCCCTAGCAGCATAGCGATGGTCGTTGTCTTACCCGCCCCATTGGGACCAAGGAAACCAAAGACTTCCCCTTGATTTACCTCAAAATTAACCTCGTCCACAGCGGTGAGCCTTTTAAACCGCTTGGTGAGGTCGTAGGTGCGGATGACGGGAGTGCTGGTGTCCATATCGTGCCCTTTAAAAAAAGTAGTCAGTACTTAGTAGTCAGATATCAGCCCTCAGCTATTAGCCGTCAACTGGTCGATGATGGCTAATTGCTGCAGGGGCTACCTCGTTCTGGATCTCATGGCGATCCGCCTAGCAGCAGACTGATGACGATGGAAATTCCGCCGGCGATAACTGTCCTAAACCCGTATACGGCAATATTCCGACGGGATATGTGCCCGAGGAACGCCCCCAAGCTGAATAATGAGATTAACGCCAAGGCGATGGCGGTGAGATACGTCCATCGGAGAGATGGAAAGAGCTTAGGAACGAAGAAGGGGGTCAGGACAACCAAAGCCGCCAAGAAAGGAGAGAGGCCGTCCACAAGCGCGACGATGACCACGGCCGTTCGGGAAGCCTTTCCCAAAGTGGTGTCACTAAGATCCGTGAGCGTATACCCTTCGAGTTCGAGCAGTTCTCGTTGACGTTCGGCTGCCTCGGTGAGGTAAGCCCCCCACAAACCTGAAATCCCCATGGCGACGCATGTCGCCATACCCGTTGTGACAACGATGCGTGCATCTTCGACACCGGCTGTGAAGTTGCCCATAAGCACACCGATGATCGTCAGTACACCATCGAACGCATTCATGGCGAAATAGCGGCGCGCGATCTTACCGAGGTTCGTGAGTTGACTATAGTTTTGAAATCTTTCGATGAAACGGCGAAAAGAATCCAAGTTGTTTTCCTAAGGGTGATCTGATCGCGATTAAACTCAGTCCTGCAACGTAGAAGCGTCATCAATAATCGATTGCCCGGCGACGGCCTCGTCGATGGAGTGGATCGTTCCCCCCAATTCGCGGATCAACGTCTCTACGGCAGCAAATTTGATATCCGGTCCTTCGATGGTGATCTTGGCGTTCTCTACCTTACGATCGATTTCATATATGCTGATGTTAACGGAATCTACGCCGGCTAACTCGCTAATCTGCTTCGCAAGCTCAATGATGTTGGGCGTGTGGGGTTTCAGCGTGTCAAGGACCAATCGTCGGATGGCTCCCATTCTCTACGCTCCATATTTGGTTTCGAAATCCGCACTATTGTAGCAGGTGTGAAGGATCGGGGGGAATCCCAAAATCAGTATTCAGATTACAGTAATCAGATGAAACCTGTGATTTCATCTGTAATATATCGAACTCATCGGGAAAATCTACAATCATTTAAATGCTGATAGCTGATCGCTGAGAGCTTTCTTCTGACTACTGAGTTCTGACTACTGACTACTGTTTACTGATTACATGATTGCTGTTTCGATTAAAAGACTCGAAAGTTTGATAAGCTGGTAGGCAAGTTGGGTGAAACCTTTAGCTGCTTCATCAGCCGGTACGATTTCTTCGAATGAAGTTGGGACGCCTGCGACTTGCCCTTCCAAGCACACGAGAACATAACCTGCATCTTCCTTGGTGATGAGCCAACTAACTACACCTGATAATCCCGCCCAATCTCCGGTCACAAATGTAACCAATTTACCTAGCTGGTAATTCTCATCCGCCATCGCTCAACCCCTTTCGATTTTCAGAAGCTCAGTTCAATTGAATTATGTTAGCTTATACGATCCTGCGAGTGACTCAATACGAACCCTGCTAACCAACCACATAACCAAACTCAGAAGTGCTTTATCCAACACTTACTATCAAATCTCTTTGTGAAGCCGATCGACTTGTAGAAATCCAGATCCGATCCTACAAATGCTACCGCGGCTCCAAGTGCCCCACAACGACGAATCCCCTCCAGTACAGCCACTTTTCCTAGTCCCATGCGACGGAAATCCGGATCGGTCGCTACGGGCTCGACATACGCAATCTTGTTGACCGACTCATACCACGTACCGCAAAAAGAGACGAAATCCCCCGACGGAGCTTCAACTACGATCGTCAAGTCTTTCCTAAAATTGGGTGTGGACTGCATTTTCTTTCGTCCCTCGATCTCTTCTGCCGGTGGCTCCCCACTATGATCGAATCCTCGCCATAAGACGCGATGGATTTTCATTAGATCGTTGTCATCGGCAAGACTCTTGATGTGAAATCCTTCAGGGGGTTCCACAGGTGGAAACTTTTGTGGGATCTGAAACTCTGAAATAGGTCGTGCGTATTGCTCAGCCATCTCATAGCCACGCGATTTAACCAGCGTTTCCAATTCGAAATCGAAATCATTGACAAACGCACGTACAAATCTATTCCCGGTTTCGGTTTCTCCATAAAGATGATTTTCAGCATAGTCAAGCATATCTTGCTTTAGGTGTGTGTGCTTGGGATGTATCTGAAAAAACACTTCGCCCAATCTGCTTTCATAATGCACCACAGCCACTATCTCACCAGAATCTTCCCATATACGTATCTTATCAAGCGACGATTCATCGAGGTAAGGAAGACTATGCATATATTCCCAAGTAGGTTGTAGCCAGTTGCCGTCCCTGTTCCCTGGTTGAAAGTGCGATATTAGGAAATGACCAACCAGCATGAAATCGTCGGGGCTGCGATACTGCCGATGTTCTGTACCCATTCAAGATTCCTTTCTTGCCTAACCAGAGTCCTTAACGATCTCAAACAACAAACCCGTCAATGCCGCATACCGTTCGCAGCTTTCACATTCGTTTCAGGGAGTGGTGCTGAGAAATTGTTTAATTAATTTTAACGCTACAAGTGGCATCCAAGTAAGAGCATGATCCTTCATCCTGTTGGAACAAGGTCTGGCTGGATCCTGTGAGGGGATCTCCTCCCACCCTGTCTCGCAATGGGACTGCTACGGGTTGGGCGTATTTTAAACCTCGAAGGTTTGTTTTGGATGAACTTAATCTGTATGGGGCACAAACGCAGGTCGCCAAGCGGGAAATTCCTCTTCGAAGCGGTTGTCGGTCAGCTTCTGCAGGTCACTACCATCCGCATTCATGATGTAAATTTCACCATCACCGTCGCGCCACGAAGCGAACACCAACTTTGTCCCATCCGGCGACCAATCAGGACAATTCTCGCCCGCACGGGTACTCGACAGCCTTTGGATATTGCTGCCATCCGCATCCATCACGTAGATTCCCCGGAAACCACCATGATCGGATCCAAAGGCGATTCGCGTGCCATCCGGTGACCAAGCGGGCTCCAAGACAACAAAATCCGTCAGTTGCCTCTCATCACTCCCGTCTGCGTTGATGATATACGTGCCATCGTTGCGCCCGACGCGGGAGAAGACGATCTGTGTGCCATCCGGTGACCAGGTGGCGAAATCCTCATGAGAGGAGGTGTTCGTCAAGCGTCGTAGATTCGTACCATCAATATTGATGACATAGACCTCGAAGTTGCCATCTCGGCGGGAGACGAAGGCGATCTGCTTACCATCCGGAGACCAGTCAGGCCAGATGTCAGCAGCATCGTCATACGTCAACCTTCGTAGGTTGCTGCCGTCTGCATTCATGACATAGATGTCGGCTTCACCGTTACGGGTGGAAGTGAAGGTGATCTGGGAGCCATCAGGCGACCAGACGGGCCAGGCGTCGTAGGCAGGATCATTTGTCAGTCGCTGAGGGTTGCTGCCGTCGGGATTCATGATGTAGATTTCTGCGTTGCCATCCCGTTCGGAGGTGAACGCGATCATCTCCCCAACGGCTGTTAGCTTCAGCCACAGCATGTCTGAGTATCTTTCGCCGTTTGGGGTAACATAGCCGACGAAGACATACCCACCATCGGGCAGAAGAGCAGCCGAATTGAACGATACCTGCTCAAATTGCCCCTCGCCAAAGACGCGTTGCCAGAGGATCTCTCCGTCCTCATCGGTCTTGATTATCAGCCCACCATGAATATCTTCTCCCGTCGAGGGCACCTTGCCCAGGTGGGTATCCCCGGCCATGACGTACCCGCCATCTGAATCCTCCATGATGTGCCAAAACGTATTGCCCACACCCTGCTCGCCAATGAGCTTGCTCCAGATCTCATTCCCATCTAGATCAAGCTTCAAGAGAACAGCACTGGGGGCACCGCTTCCCATGGACTGGATGCAGGCGATCACGATGTACCCGTCAGAAGTTAGGATCAGGTCGAATCCCCCATCTCGTTCCCCAGGACCAAGATCCCAAGTGCGGGACCACTCGATGTCACCCATCTCGTTGGTCTTGATCGCAATGACATCCCGATCGTCGATCGTCTTCGCCTCCCAACCGGTGAGGATGTATCCTCCATCAGGTGTTTGAGCGACCCCCCATCCCAGGTAGAGGATCTCATCCCCATAATTGCGCGACCAAACCTGGTTGCCTTCAGCATCGGTCTTAATAAGAGCGACATCACCCTGGTAAACACTCGACGTCGGAAATTCGTCCGCCCGACCACCAATCAAGATATATCCACCATCCGATGTCTGGCGGACCATCTTGCCATGATCCATACCCCGCCCACCATATGTATGCGACCAGAGCTCATTGCCTTCTCCATCAATCTTGACCAGGTACATATCCGTCTCGTCCCTGGCATACGACGCGGCAATTTGGCCAAGGAGCACATACGCTTCATCCCCCGCTTGAATGATAGAGGAGAATGAGGCGTCATCATCTCCACCGTAATCCCTTTCCCAGATGGTGTTGCCCTCCAGATCTGTGCGGATCAGACGAGCGTTTCCCGGGGTGATGCGGTGGGAACGGTGCGTATTGTTTGCCAATCCCCCGATCAACGTGCCCCCATCATCCGTCACCAGAACATCGAAGGCTCTGTCGTTATACGATCCGCCGTAGGTCCTTGTGATCGTTTCGTAGCTACCACCACCGTGGCTAAGGGCAACCTTATCGGTCGTTAGTTTGAACCACAACATGTCCGCGTAACGGTCACCCTTCCGAATGGCTCTTCCGACGAAAATGTATCCAACTTCAGGTAGGACAACTGCCGAACTGAACATCTGTAGTTCGTAATCATCCATTTCGATGACTTGCTGCCAAAGAACCTCGCCATCCGGGTCGGTCTTGATTATGAGCCCATTGCGAACATCTTCACCGAAAGAGGAGATCTCGCCGGGGAGTATGGCCCCCGACATCACGTAACCCCCATCTGTATCCTCCATGATGTCCCAGAACTCGTATCCAACATCTTCTTCACCAAATTCCTTTACCCAAACCTCATTCCCATCTAGATCAACCTTGATCTGGACAGCGCCGCGTGGGCCACTGTTCATGGACTTAATGCAAGCGATCACGATGTGCCCATCGGAGGTCAGGATCAAATCGTATCCCGCGTCTCGATCTCCAGGATCAAGATCCCAGGTGCGAGACCACTCTACATCACCCATCTCGTTGATCTTGATCGCGATGACATCTCTGTCAGGGTAGGTTTTAGCCTCCCAACCGATGAAGACATACCCACCATCGGGCGTCGGTTCAACCCCCCACCCTGTGGAGAGAATCTTGTCCCCAATAGTACGTCTCCAAACCTCGTTGCCCTCGGCATCCGTCTTAACCAGGAAAACATCAGCCTCGTATTGTATACCGGTAGGAAACTCGTCAGCCATGCTTCCAATCAAGATAAATCCACCATCCAAAGCCTGACGGACCATCCTGGCATGATCCATACCACGCCCTCCGTATGTATGAGACCAGATCTCATTACCATCTCCATCGATCTTGATCAGGTACATGTCCATCTCATCTCGGGCATACGACGCGGCAATCTGACCCAGGGCAACATACTCGTCCTCCCCGACCTGTATGAGGGAGTAGAGCAAGGCGTCGTCTTCACCACCGTAGTCCCTCTCCCAGATGATGTCCCCTTCTGAATCTGTTCGGATCAACTGAGCGTTTCCGGGGGAAATCCGGGCTGAAAGCCCCGTGTTGTTCGCCTGTCCCGCAAGAAGAGTGCCTCCATCGGGGAGGAGCAGAATGTCGAAGAGATAATCGTTATAACGATCACCGTAAGTCCTGACTCCAGTTTCTTCCGTTGGTTTGGGAGTAGACGTTGTTGCCTCGGTGGGCATTCCTGTGGGAACCTTAGTTTGCGGAAGGGTTTTTGTTGCAGATGGAGCCGATGTCGCTGAAATTTGGATGGTGATCACCATGGGCTCGGTCTTCCTACATCCAGCCATCAGCGTCAGGCCGATCATCAGTACGGGAATTAGGTGGAGAGTTCGCCTGTGGACATTCCAGTGGTTGTGAGAAGTGGACATGATTTCCCCTATTCTTAGTTTTCGTGCAGTTGAAGCTTTGACTCCTTCTTTTTGTCCCTCTTGCTTCCGCTTCGTCGACTGAGCACAAGTCTGAATAAAACCACAATTAAAAGGATCCAGACAGGCCATAATTGTTGAACGATCCATATAAAGATCCATTCGATTCTAGGCGGGATCAGAGGGCGATGTTCATCCAGATAGCGCACAGGGTCACCCATCGCGGCCTGATTGTTCTCCATACACGGGAAGCGCTCAAGCCCGCTTAGCAGGATGTCCAAGAGCAGGGGTGAGATTTCTATCCGCTCGTAAAGGTCGAAGAATTCTGTGGCGTGCGCCAAACTGGCCTGATGGCTGTATAGATCAAACTTGCCATGGATAGCGCCTGGCTCACCCGTGTGGACATCCAACATCTTGACCGGGGTTTGACAGGAGAAATCAAGCTGGCTGAAATCAATATAGCGGATCGCAGAGTTCCCATTCGAGCGCAAATAGAGCACAAGATTAGCCGGGTCGAAGACAATTTGCCATGCATTGCTAATGCCAGCGACCTCCGCCAAGGTATCGAAGGCATACGTGATGGCTTGCTCTGAATTTGTTGGTTCATACGCCTCGAGTCTCTCCGCCAAGGTGGCATAACGATACAGCGAATTGCCCGAGGATAGTGCGATTCGACCCATGACCGGAATCTCTTCGCCCTCCTCCGTAATGTAGGACTTCAACTTAAGCGTAACGGTGACAGGTTCTTGTTCGCCTTGGTGTAGAACGGAATAACGTACTTCATCGCCTACCGCATAGTTAGAGTTAATCTCGGAGATGAGCATTGCTACTGGATCATCCCCATCCAGCTTCACCTCACCGATTGCAACGATCCAATCTCCTGGCTTTATCCCTGCTTTCTCTACTGGACTATCAGGCTCTACTTGATGGACCCGCACTCCCCTAATCCACCCCCCTTCTTGCCAATAGTCGAGCGCTTCCTGATAAGTACTGTTGGTCAATGCCTTCAACGGCAGCGACTCGCCGGTGTGAGCGACCATCTTACCTTCCAAGAACTCGATGGTTACACAGTCCCCTTCTCGATCACAGACCAGGTAGTGATCAACGGTGTCGTTGATTCGGTACAGCGAATCGCTGGCGATCACCTCTTCTATAGTGCTGTGATTGTCCAATTGGTACTGAGCCCAGAATGACGACGCGAGAGGAGGTCTTTCGTCGGGAGGGGGATTCTGGGTTGCGCCAAGCGCCATCGTGCTGATCATCAATCCTGCTTCATTCAACCCAGCCCATGCCATTTGATATCCAGCGTGGACGACGGTTACACTGCCATATCTGGATATCCAACGAGCAAATTCACCCGTCGAACTCGGATCCCAAGCAGTTTTTAAGACATTACGTTTGTTGACAAATATCAAACCGATATCGATCTGGTTATCCTGATTGGCTCCAAACACACAATGATCACCATTATCAAGACAAAATGAGGAACATGCTTGGTGGGTCATCAGATCGTAAGAGTGGATATCAGAAGGAGCAGATAATCGCGCAGCAGCCGAATGACTACCGCTTATCATCAGGGAGGCAAAGAGAAATGTTAGGAGAAATTTCCATTTCATTTCTTGTACCTCAATGCCGTTCGGAGGCGATCATCGGTTACCACGATTTTCAGGTGATGGCGTTGGCTTTCAATAGCCACCTTCGCTCCATGGCGAATCCCGACTCTGCCGACGCGCGGCACAAACGAGTTATGACAGAATCTTTGATGAATCTACGCTCTGGAATAAACCTATGCTGAATTACATCCAGATGCATCGGGCACCCGGATAATCTTTTCATTAGACATGTGTCTAATCTTTAGTATGCTCGTCAGACACTCAAATATGAGTACGGATAACCCGCTAAATCGAATGTTTTATTTGTGTCAAAAACTTGATCTGGTACTCAACTCTCCCGTGATCCAGATCAAGTAACGGGGTGCAATAGACTATGAAGTATGAGGCGATCCGAACCGCTTGTCTTGTCAGGAACTGATTAAACGAACCAAGCACAGATCTCACCACTTAAGCCGTGAGGTGAACATCCGCCAGAAGGCCGAAGGATAACTGGCCAAGAAGCGCGGATTTTGTGGGGCTTGTATGTCATAGAGTAAAACACCTGACTGCGTATTGGCGATTGCCAGATGAACGCCCCCAATTGAGACATCTTCCACAAAATCTAAAATCGGGATCTTTCGGACCAATGTAGGAGATAGCGGATCTTCGATACTGAAGACATGTAATCCGTTCTCTTCTGGATGCGAGCCGTCCTCGATGGTGAGGTACAAGGTATCACCATATACCTTCACCCCCTCCCCGTAGCTATCAGGCCCAGGGTCATAACGTTGCACAATCACTGGATCTAAAGGATTTCGAACGTCGACAACCAGGAGACCATACTCGCCTGAAGCTATATACACAGAACCATCTTGTCCATCGATGATTTCTGCACTTGATGACTCCGAATCCCAAGCGAGAGTGCTTACGATCTGTGGATGCCTAGGAGAGGAGACATCCATCACAACCAAGCCGCTGTCAGCATTGGCCACAAATGCATAGTTGTCTTCCACCCAGACATCCCAGGCTCGACCTGGCATCGATGCATGAGCAAGGATTTCTGGATCCTCAGGAACCGAGATGTCGAAGATGAAGAGCCCGTCTCTTTCAGCAGCCACGTAGGCCAATGGAGACTGAAGGTGAATGCCATAAGCCATGGAGTCGGACTGAGCCCACAGAATCGCAGGTTCATCTTGAGCGACATCAAGGATCATCAGACCACGGTGGCTGTTCGCCACATACGCTGTCTGACCGCGCAGCTCAACATAACGATAGTACCCACTGTCGTATACAGTTGAGACGAACTCCAATTCCCCCTCCCGCGTGATCTCGAAAGAATGGAGCCCTCGGTATCCCGCCGTAACCAGAAGACGGTCACCCGTCTCTGATAGCGCTGCTCCAAAGCAGTAACCCATCTTTGGCATGAGGGCATACAAGCTTCCCAATCCTATGACGAGAACGAGAACAGTAATTATTACTCCGAGAAAAATGTGTCGCCGATTCATTACTTCTCGTATCCTCCTATACACATTGTGGACATGTTCTTCAAGTGAGGCTTGATAGGTTCATTGACGTGAACTGCGAAGCATCCTACCGCCTACCTGGTGTTGATCACCTTTCAGTAAACTTGAATAAACCAAAATGCTCCTCCCGTGAGTACAACGAGATGGCATCTTTAAAAGGGGCTCCAGGAAGCTGTTAGGTGAAAGTAATATTATGCGCCTAAGACAATCGCCGTTATGACATAACCAAACAGATTTTGAGCAATATGAGCAATGAGTGACGGGAAAATGCTATTCGTTTTTTGGAATTGCCATCCGAAGATCAACCCTCCAATCATTGAGCTGACCCCCACCCATAGAGAAGCCGGGGTGGTGTACCCGTAGATGAAAAAGCGCGTGAGGAAGTGCTCCAATCCGAACAGGAAGCTGCTCGAAAAGAGCCCCCACATACTCCCGAGCCAATCACCTATGCGAGTCATCATATACCCTCGATAAAACACTTCCTCGGGTCCAGCGACGAATAGAACTTGGTCGACGAACTCCCTACTATAGCTCGTCGGGCCGGATAGATCGACGATCTCATTGCTCACCCTACGCCAAAAATAAATATCAACAATGAGCACCAACATGAGGGCCAAAAATCCCACGATGGTGTAGAACAAATAGCTGGGGATCTTTTCCCGTTCGAAGCGAACACCGAGCGTGGAAACCCCCCTTCTCTCGACAAGAGTCACGATCACAAATGGTGCGAGTAAAAAGAGAAATAGTGCGGAGTAGATGTACCTGCTCAACACGAACATGGCAAGGGGAATCGCAGCGTAGATAACTCTACGTCGGTTGTCATTTTTCATTGCGTTCGTACCCCCTCTCTCCTGATAAGTGCAATCGATGTTGGCTCGTCCAATCGATCTCTGTCATTTTGTCACTTCCGTCCAAATGATTGGAGATCAGCGGCTTGGCGGCTAAGATGAACCTCCTAACCATCATTGGAACGACCACTATTAAAAACGCCTCTTGAAGGACTTTCACTAACCACGCCCTTTGCAGAGATTGATTGAGCAGCGCAATCCCAGATCAATGGCTCTCACCCTCTCACTTTACTCATCTTCTGGTACCTCCCCCCCAAAGCGTGCGAACAAGTACCGCACATTGACCTCGAACCTCTCCATACCTCCTACCAACCATTTATCAAAAGGTTCAGGTAAGGTGATCTGCATCGCTTCTTCAAACGAACCTCCCCTCAGTGCCACCTCCCCAACCAGGTCTTCCATCACATCAAAGTATTTGAGCTGCAATGCGACATCATCCTTGCCCCCCACTGGACCATGACCGGGAACTAATACCTCGAAATCAGAATCTTGAAAGATCAGCAGCTGCTCGCGATAGAGGTCGATGTCACAGAAACCAAAGAAGGACTGAGTATCAAAGAAACCGACATCACCAATAAAAGCAATGTTGTCCTGTGGAAGCAGGAAGACAGTATCATCCTCCGAGTACCCGCGGCCTAAAGAGCGTAGTTCAGCGTTTCGCGTACTGCCCTGAAATGTGACCGTGTCTTCGAATGTCTGATCTGCGTAACGGGGTTGAAATTCGGCCATCTCAGCCATGACATAACGGATGTGTGTGATCGAGTTTTCAAGGCCGACACGTACGCGTTCGTCTTGTTCGATCTGCAATTGCTCCTCAGCGTCTTTCAGCCATTCTTCCCATTCGGTAGGGTTTTGGATATCTTCCATCATCTCTGCACCCCATTCAAGACAAACCTGACGAACTGTCTTGCTGGCCAACAGTGTAGTATTAGCCTCGAAAATAGAAGCGCCTACCCAGTGATCACTGTGGGCATGGGTGAGGATAATCGTTTCGACCGGACGCTCAAACAAACCTTCCGCAGTCTGTCGTAGATCGCGACCGGCCAGCATGGTGTCGAAAGCATCCACCAGTAAGGTGCGATCGCCTAGATCAATGATCCCGGCATTTGAATACGCTGCTCCTCCTGGCTTATGAATGCATGCGTACACACCACTTGTCAGCGGCTTGAGAGTGAAATGCTTGGATACAGGCAAGTTCTCTTCCGGCATGAGCTTTCTCAACGGTTTGCTCATCAAGACCTTTGGATGAAGACGGTGCCACTTTTTGGGTGAACCACCCAATGGCCTTGAGCTTAGTAGTATGACCGAATTATCATGAAAATAGCTCCTAGGGGATTTCTGCCGGAATAATCGGACCGCAGAAGCGTGTGACTAAGCTACATACCCAGAGTCTTTTCTTTTATTGTAGAAAAACGCACCCAGGATTTGCAGAAATAAGCAAAGCATACCTGAGTAAATAACGATCTTCTGACCCGTTGCCATGATCCTCAATCCAGATGCAGTCTCGATATCAAGCCCCATCATCATGAGAGCAATGTAGACAACCAGAACAAGCGCATAAGCCCCAAACACCCAGGCATATCGATTCGGGTAGGATTCTTTACTCAAGATTGCAATGGAATAAGAAATCAAAACGGCTAAAAGGGAAAATGAGAGAATGATAACAAATACTAAGTGGATATTTAGATAAAGGTCCCACGGTGCCGCAGCGATGCCAATACACGCCAATCCAGCCAGAACGCCCGCCACGGAGCCAATCCGGCTTGAATTCCTTTCGAGTTTTGTTTCATTGAAAAAACTTACCATCAACATAAAGAAGATGATGAGCGCTGCCCCAACCAATATTAGCGCGGAGGCAAATAGGAATTGAGACACCGCATTTGATCCTCCAGCGTACGTTCTTGCCATTCCCAGATCACTGAAGAAATTATCGAAAAAAGAATATCCAATCCTATGATGTTCAACTGAAGTGCCACCAGGATAGTAAACCATAGCCAGAATATTGAGGAGTGCGTAAATGACAAAACTGACGATACAAGCTAACAATATCCTTTCCTTCCATTTCATGGTAACAGTGATCATGATCGGATCCTTGTCACTTCTTGAATTTCATTACTCAATCCGTTCAAAATAGCATGGGTAGAATAGGCAAGCGGTCTAACGAACCGGAATTCTGGCGCCCAGGAGCTGATATGGTGAAACAAAACGTAAAGCAAAGAACTATAAAAAGCGACACAGCTCCAAATAAGTTTCTTCATAATGTGTTCAGCCAGAGCGACCCGCTAAACCGCTCTTTCACCCCCCACTCCTACTCCGGAGCAAACGGATCATGCTCACTACGAAGTTCATCCTAGGCATTTACTTCAAATTTTTCGGATTCGTCGCCACACCTCACGATGTTGTTCTTCTTTTCACGATATATATCGTAATACTACAAAACCGTTACTACCGCCCCGAGTAGTGTATCCAACCAATGCTGAGAGCGGAACCTAACAAATCTCGCTATGTACGGGGGTCATACCATTGAGGGTTTATCCTGGTACCCAAAGTTCGGATTTGAGGTATTTCACATAAGCAGTATGTATTTCTCTTACGTATCAAATGCTACCACCCCAAACTCAATCAAGAATTCCCAATTTGACAGCAATCCACATGATGAACATCGACACATAATCAATCGCAAAGAACACTGCAATCACGGCTAGGAAAAGTACAATCCACCATACGATTGCTTGAGAAACACCCAGAATGCTCATCAGGACCCATGCAATGAGCAAGGAAATTGCGGCAATGAAGCCAACGGAACTATAACGGATAATCCTCTCGATATCCTTCTGTTCTTTCATAATACTTCTCCAGTGAAAGATGGCAAGGTATCAGGTGCGAAAAAGTATTCCTGCGACAGGATAACAGCCCCGAGCTAAGCGATCAAGATTCCCAGGTGCGATGAACATGAAGTATCGTACACTCTAGAGCGATCGCACCAAAATATTCAGTGACTCTGCAACTTCGACGAGCTTGTAGCAGTCAATGATTTCCGGTGTGTCTGAGGATGTATGGGTTACAGTCCTCATCAGCTCATGCATGCATTCTGATGTGAAAGCTACCGAGGGAACTTGGCTCTGTACAAAGATCATATGATCCCCACTAAACCACTGTTCACCGCGGACGAGCCCGTCGAAGCGTCGGAAGACATCCTCTGCTTTTTTCTCCAGTTGCGGAGAGCATTCATAGAACGAGTATGAAGACCTTCCTTTCTTGTAGCCAACGTTATCGACGTTCACAGCAAGCAGGATGTTCGGGAATTCATCCCCATAACGCTTCAGATAGTCCATCTGACCGCCCGCACTATAGTGATCTTCGCCATTCAGGGCCGCGATTTCTATGCAGTTCTCCCCTCGGTAGTCGGAGATCATCTCAGCGAAAAGAAGCAGTACGACCACGCCAGAGGCATTGTCTGAAGCTCCCGGAGTGTCTTCATATGCATCGATGTGCGCAGTGATGACAATCTTCCCAGGTGCATCTCCATTCAACCTGGCAATGATGTTGGTTGCATTCGATGGCAGTCGGCTGGCATCGATCTTCAATCGAAATGTATCACCCTGTAACGCCGCCAGTACCTCACCCACAATTCCCCGACAGTAGACACTTGGGATATCAAAATCACCATCGACAATCAAAGGAAATGGGTATAACGCCCCTACTTGTTCAGGACTTCTAGCTGTGGCTGTAATTATCACCGCAGGCTTCTGGCTCTCTAAAAGGGCAATGATCTTCTTGTGATGCTCTGGGTTGTAAAAGACAAAACTCTTTGGCATCAACTGTTCCGAGCAGATCTCCCCCCTCATTAACAAAATCTTGCCCTCGCAGTTGATGCTTTCGAGCTCTTCTACCGTCGAGACAGTGATCAGCTCAGCCAAGACATCGCATCCCAAAGAGTAGGGACTAACAAAGACTTCGAAAGCTTCTTCATCATGTGTCAATAATGATCTTCTGCAGATGTAGTCTAGACATTCAAAAGGAGAAGCGTCGATTCCATATCCGTACGGACGGATAGTATTTGCCAAGAAATCCGTCGCTTCCCGGTTTCCTGAAGAGCCCGTCCGTCTGTTTGGTTTCACACCGCATAAGGTCTTCAAATACGACTGCGTTTTTATGGTAAATTCATCTCGTTTCACAATCAGGCCTTCTCTTTATTCTTTCAATGTTATTGCCGATCGACTCAATCGCTCAGAGAACTACAACAGATTGAATTTCCTCTTGTTTTCCTCAGTGTCTTCGTAGATACGCCACTCTGCGATCAGGTCACTTTCGACACGCGCTGTCCAAATCGCATAATCTGGATCTGACCCCTGCTCCCATGTGGCAAAACCATACAGGATGACGAGGTCGCCATGAGATTCCACCCTTTCGAAAGTGTTCTTGTAGTCTGGAAAGGACCTGAAGAACTCCAACCATCCCTTTATCATGGTTTCCTTACCCTTGTCAACTTCCCCTTTACGATCAATAAAGGTGTGGCTTTCTGTCATCATACTTGATAATCCGTCTATGTCTTGGTAATTGATATATTGGTTGAATTGTAACGCTGTGAGTTTTGGGTCAACTGTATTCATGGTTCGTTTCCTAAGTTTCTAATCTTATTATGACCGCCGCTTAACAGCCACAAGCTATGCGACCCTGCTTCAAGCATACAACGAAAAAACCTGGTGCCGAAGCACCAGGATTAACAACCAATCGCGCAACTGGCGGGTTCTACTTAAGTGAGTAGTCAGGCTGAAATCATTTTTCGATGGGAAATCGCGATAGACATAACTCGAATGCTACGAGAATAATGAGCTCGATTCTTCAGGCAACTTCACGCCGCATCATCAGCGAACTCAGGATGATGAGCACCCCAGTTATACCCACGAGGATAGCCAGATTGGGCCAGATATCCGCCAGCCCCCAACCCTTGAGCATCACATCCCGAAGCGCGTTATTCGCATAGTAGATAGGCATGATATAGGCGAAGGGTTGAAGATACCCGGGCATGTCGGACACAGCCCAGAACGTACCTCCAAGCAATACCTGGGGGATGATGACCAGGGGGATGAACTGGATGACCTGGAACTCGGTGCGGGCAAAGGCTGAAGCCAGGATGCCCATATTGACACCTACGATGGCCAAGAAAGCGATAACAAGGAGCAGCAGGCTCAGGCTTCCGAGGTAATGGATCTTGAGCACCCAGACAGTGAAGAAAAGGATCACAGCAACTTGAATCAAGGCAAAGAGACCCAGACCAAGCATGTACCCCAGGACGATCTCTATGCGTGTCGCTGGGGTGGCTGCCAGACGCTCCATGGTCCCTTGTGAACGCTCACGCAGGAACGCGACGCAGGCTAAGAGAAAGACGAAGAACATACTAAGGATGGCGATGTAGACTGGCGCTATGAAGTCCATCGTGTCAAATTCCTCTCCTCCATAGAGGTAGGTCGTTTCCACCGACACCGGCAAAGCAGTCTCCCCCTCAGTGACCTGGGGACCTGGTATGCCAAAGCCCGTACCAACGAGGCTAGCTAAGCTCCTCATCGCCGCTTGAGTCACATGGGCGGTGATCGTTATACTGCGTGTGGGGTTTGAGCCTTCCAGGCGTAAATCAAGAACAGCCTTGCGATTCTCCACGAAGTAGGTGGTGAAATCCTCGGGAAAATAAAGTGCGGCTTCTACGGTGCCGTCACGCAATCGGTCATCCACTTCGTCATGACTCAAGACCACCACAATGAGGGCGTCGCTGGCAGCCAGCTCGTCTGTGATGCGCTGCCCAAGGTCAATCGTACCTATAACAGGAGATGTGAGCCCTTGATCTTCATTGAGCATACCCAGGGGAATGGGCGCCGGATCGGAGCGGAACAGGATCGCACCGAGGGTCAACATGAGCATCGGTGCAAACACGAGCAATGCAACTGTCCTGCGGTCACGCAATATCTGCCTCATGACCCTGCGAGTGATGGTCAGAACACGCCGCAAACTCATCACAAGCCTCCTTCCGTGGCTTCAACCGCGAATTGTAGAAAGGCTTCTTCCAGGGTGGTTGTGCTTTTCTGGCTGCGCAACTGTGCGGGTGTGCCTTCGGCTAATAGTCTACCTTGACGCAGGAAGCCCAATCGATCGCAACGTTCAGCTTCGTCCATCACATGGCTTGAGATAATCAGTGTAATCCCCGTATCAGCCAAGTTGCGGAAGTAGGACCAGAAC
>Ga0111172_1014_pt1 | contig 60256 bp, 51 predicted proteins | sample DeeMarSWOR324_28_FD_80233 | JGI IMG/M metagenome (GOLD analysis project Ga0111172, IMG submission 80233) | Anaerolineae bacterium SM23_ 63 | reverse complement strand
CATGTAGGCGACCGAATACTCATTGCCCGGGTCATAGCTGGGATCAACGAATGTTGGCAGCAGATATTGCATGTTGGGGATCCAGTCGTGATTGAGCGGCTGCAGCAGGTCCAGCTGGATCATCTCGTACAGTGTGCTCTGTGTAGGATATACGAGGTCGTATCCGCTGCCTCCTGCCTGAATCTTGGCTTTCATCTCCTCGTTTGACTCATACAGGTCGTAGGTCACATCGATCCCATAAAGTTCCTCGAATTTCTCGACTCTGCCTTCGTCGATGTAGAAAGACCAGTTATATACGTTGAGTTTGCTTCCTTCTTCCCGCACCTTTTCTATTAAACCAGCAGGGAGAGCCTGAATCGCCTCCTCATCTCCGAGGACCTCTTCAGGGGTTGCTTCCTCCGCAGGTGCACAGCTTGCAACCATCACGAGAACAGTAAGTAGTAGCGTTACGCAAATAATTAGCTTAGGTCTTCTGCCGTTCATCTTGCTGCCTCCCTAATGCTTGTCTTGAGATGCTGGCGGGCAAAGTTAGTCGTCTTTCATCCCCGTCATCAGATATCCTTCGACAACAAGCCTCGTCTTCATGTTACAACGGAATTCACTTCATGATCGGCCCTCCTTTTCAAACGCGTTGATCGGTGCTGGAGGCTCTTCCTGTAAAAAAAGCAGACGCCCTCTTTCCAGCCACAAAGGTGCCTTCAGTATGCCCAGAGAAATCCGACCTCTCTGGCCCTCCCCCCGAGGAAATGTCGTATCATGTCCTGCCCAGGGGACCACGGGCTACGCAGCTGAGTTTGCGCCTTGTAAATGGAAGATCCACGGAATTAATTTTGCGCTACTGATCGATAAGGATACTTCTTGGCTGCTATGCAAAAGAACCATGTTGCTGCGGCTTGACTCTGCCGAAGGGCACGCCGGGCCTCCTGATAGGAGGCCAGACTGCTCGAACAATGTCAACCTGATGATCCCTGAGCTATCGGTTTGGCTTGCTGCGACCTATGCCTTATTACCGCTATGGTAAGCTTGGATCAACCTGGATGAGGACATTGGTCATCACCGAAAAACCCAGAGCCTTGGGATTGGGTGTAGCACTGAGATCGATGCTATCCTGTTTGCATAAACGTCCCAACCGATGTCGAAGGATGCCCCCATAGAGGCTTCCCCTCAGGTGTGCAATCTCGGCACGCGACAGTCCCCTGTTTTCCATCCTGCAATCCACGATCGCCAAGTCAATCCTGTTCAGGTTCGGAATTTGCATGCCTTTGCGATGACCACTATTATCCATTAGTATAGATCGGATTGCCGAATGGTCAAGAATCCTCTCTTGTATTGACAAATAGACGCTATTCATAGCTATTGCTATGATTATCCCCACCGCAAAAAGCCCTAGACTATGAAGGTGAACTCCGCGCAAACATGCCGCCGAGATAAACTCGTAGAGATAACTGAGCAACCATGGTCAGCATATTCCTGCTTTCATCAGGTGAGGCTCCAACACCTAACCACCGATCCAATGCGATCTCAATTTGAGTAATATCCATTTTCATGAGAGCATAAATCTGGTATCGTTGCTCCTGGGTAAGCTGTGTGTGGGTTCTCATCATTGCTCCTTTTTCTGGCTGGAATTCGAGTCACGATACTACCGCAGCTTACCTCTTATTCCAACCTTAAAAGTTGCACTTGAAAGTTGAATCTACGCTGATCAAATCCATCGCAAAAAAATTTTTCCAAGCGTATCGCCATTACCTTGGCGATATATTTTTTTTAATTACTCGTATCATGGCGACATCTAGGGTGTGTCGAATATTGTGTCTAATTCACTGTCTGACACATCGAACACGCTATCATGTGGAGGCAGCTTCTCGTGCTTCATCCATTCTGGCAGGCGGTCATCTTCCTTGGTGAAGCCCGCCCTGGCGTTAAACTCACGCTCCATTAAGATCACCTCGCGGCCAAGTTCGCGAAGATACTCGTCACCAACGCCCCAGCCATACTGTCCGTTGATCAGATCCGGGATGATCGTATTGTCGGTGGAGAAGCCAAAGGTCCCCATGGCGCACACGCCGAGTGTGTCATAGGCGGCCACGTTGTATTGGCTGTTGCGTGAGACCTCGACCTGTCCGCTGGCATCGAGATGGTTAATCTTGGCACGGATTGTCAGCCCACAGGTGTGATCCGCGCCCTGCGGAGAAGTGGCATAGGTGACTCCTGTTCCCTTGATCGCACGAGGATCATAGGCTGAAATCGCCTGTCCCTTTACGATCGGCACTCGGTGAATCCCGAATGCCTTCGCCGTATGCGCTGCGCCATTACCGAGGTTGTGGCCCAATGGAGTCCCTCTCTCGATCTCATCCATAAGCTGCAATGCACGCTCAGAATCACCGAAATCCATCAGTCCAGCTTCCGCTGCGATTCCCAACGCCGCACCCACGTCGATTGTATCCACCCCCATATCATTGGCAATGTGATTGAGGCGCGCAATGATATCCGGATCATCGATACCCAAGTTGGACCCCATCAATCCTAGCGTCTCGAACTCCAATGGTGTGACGAGGATTTCACCCTCCGGTCCGGCATATAGATTCGAGCAGCGGATGGTGCACCCCGGCATGCAGGCGTGCGAGATTTCTCCGCCGCGCGATCGATTGAGGTCACGAATTGCTTCCCCACTGATCTTTTCAGCAGCCTCGAAGTTGCCTGTTGTAAAATTATGAGTAGGCATGCCACCGAAAGTGTTGCACATATTGACCATGGCCGCAGTCCCGAATTCTGTGTAAATCTCGGTCTGCGGGTGTTCATGCAACCCCTGAAGGTAGCGACGCGATGCCTCTCCGAAGAGCATTTCGTCCTCCAATGGTGGCTTGTTGCTCCTCGGTTGATCCAATACAATCGCTTTTAGTTGTTTGGAACCCATCACGGCACCCAGTCCACCGCGCGCCGAGATACGTGTAAGGTTGCGGTCCTTGTCGATATGCGTGACGCCCGCCGTTTGATATAGCCGCTCACCTCCAGGACCTATGGCAGAGATTCCAATCCTGCTAACATAACGCTCAATCAGTCGCTCAGCCGTATCTTTGAGACCGAGTCCAACCAAATCATCCGCCGGCTCTAGCCGCGCACCTTCAGCATTGATGTAGAGAATCTTCCAGCTTTTATCCAGTGGTGGACCCCCCTCCAAGATTACCGCCTGAAGCCCTAGCCAAATCATCCGCAAACCTGTGGTCCCACCCGCGTTAGACTCCTTGACACCACCCGTCAAGGGGCTTTTTCCGCCCACTGAAATTCGGTCGCAACTGGACAGCATGTGGCCTGTTAAAAGACCTGGAGCCAGAATTAACTTGTTATGAGGACCAAGCGGGTCGCATCTGGGTGGTACTTCATCGAGCAGAAAGCGAGCCACCAACCCGCGCCCGCCCAGCCGCTGCCAGGTTTCGGGCACTTGTTCGTAGCGGATGTCGTCGGTCTCAAGGTTGACTCGCAAGATTTTCATGTTATACCGATCCAATTTCATTTAAGCTGAGCCAGCATCTGTCAATTGATAGCCTATCGAGATACATATCATCCAATTCGGTCATCACGAACCACATAGTTCGAACCGTGCGGACTGTTGTTTAAGCAAGGTACAGGAGATGGTTTGCTTCAACCCTAAAGACCGCTCAAATTGGTTAGCAGCAGGAGAGGTGATTCTCGAGCAGGACCGAATACTAATTTCCAAATTTCCAGGCATAGAGATTTACTTATCTACTATAGGTTCGTATCTTTCATAGTATCCAAGGACTCGCCCATTTGAATCTCTTACAACACGCATAAATATCCTTTGACCTTCTTCCTCACTAATTTCCCGCTCTTCAAGATTTTCATGGATCATCAAATGAAGAATCTCCTTTATGATCGCTTGGGATTCTTCGTTGTGGCATTCGAGCAATGATCTCCCGATGAGATCTTCTCCACCTTCGTAATGCGCTATTGCTGCACGATTCATATACCTCGTAACGTGCTCTGTATCGGCGAATAAGATTGGAGACTTAAGACTTTCGAGGATTGCGGCCATGTGGGATTTCTTGAGCATCAATTGGTCCTTTATTGTTCAACCCTTGATACGTCTTCTGCTTACGAGATTCATGTCGAGTACAAAACGAAACCCTATGGATAGCTATGTGGCCGAGGCTTGGGAAACCACCATACCACGGATCATATCATCCCGGCGAGGGGCAAGGCTTGCGGAAATAATGAGTCGTGCGGTCAACAATGGACCATCCTGGACGTGTTCCGAACCGCCTTCCCCCATTTTTAATGAATATCCTTTCGTGTGGCAATACATCTCAAAAGAATTACTTTTTAGGTTTTAAGGTCCGCACATACGCGGTTTTAAACGCATTCTTCAAGGGCATTCGTAATTGAAGCCAGCAGAAGTTCGGCATGTTCCTGGTTAAAAACAAGTGGAGGGCGGATCTTGAGAACATTGTTGTTTGGACCGGTCGTACCGATCAGAACCTTGTTTTGACGCATATGGTTCATGACCCGGCGCGCCAGGTCTGGATCAGGGGAATCATCGGTGGTGAGAACATCGACACCCAGGAGTAATCCTGCTCCGTGGATTTCCCCCAAGACGGGGTAGTCCTTCCGCAACTCTAATAGTCTTTCCCAAAGATAATTTCCGATTATAAGAGCATTCTGCTGGAGCTCTTCTACCTCGATCACGTCCAGGACGGCTAGTCCGGCAGCACAGGAGACTGGATTGCCGCCGAAGGTGTTGAAGTAGCCGGTGTCAGCAGCCAGGGCTTCGGCAATTTCCGGGCGGGTCACGACAGCTGCGAGGGGGTGCCCGTTCCCCATGGGCTTCCCCATGGTCACAATGTCTGGCACGACATCGTCGAACTCGAAACCCCAGAAATGCTGGGCGAAACGTCCAAAACCGACTTGAACTTCATCCGAAACGCACAACCCGCCCGCGCGGCGGGTCTCATCGTACAGGATACGGAGATACCCGCTTGGTGGTGTGTAGATGCCATCACTGGTGAAACCTGAGTCAAAGATCAGCATAGCTGGTCGGTGGTTCCGTTCTCCCAAGGTCTCGATGGCCTCATGCAGGCCAGAATCCGGTTCGCGATAAGTGGTGTTGGAAAGCGGTGCGTAAAAGGTTGCCACATGGGCCGGCAGTTTCTCAAAGGGAACTTCTTCGCTGCTGAACCCAATGATGGCATCGCTGTTGCCGTGGTAGGAGTGCCTGGTGATCAGGGCGCCGTCATTGCCCGAAACCAGTTTCGCCATCCGCCAAGCAAGCTCGTTGGCCTCCGTCCCAGTGCACACGAACATGCACACGCTCAGCGGTTCAGGCAACCGGTTGGTAATCCGCTCCGCCAGTTCGAGGATCAAGCCATGTAGATAGCGTGTGCTGGTATTCAACATCCGAGTCTGGTGGGAGATCGCTTTCACCACATGTGGGTGACAGTGCCCGACATGGGGGACATTGTTATAAACATCCAGGTAACGATCCCCCTCCTCATCGTACAACCACACTCCTTCGCCGCGCACAATATGGAGGGGATTTTCGTAGAACAGGTAAGCGCAGGGGCCCAACAAACGAGCACGGCGTTCAAGTTGAGTAGATCGGGTCTCTTTCGAAACCCTTTTGGATAGGACGAGTTCTTCACTTTCCCAAAACCCACAGGCCCTGAAATACCGCCTGGTGACCTCTGCCGGGTCCAGGTTGCGCCACGCCATCAAATTTTCCCATACACTGTCGACATATCCGGCTATGTATTCCTGATTATCCGGGTACAGGTTCACCCGCCAGCTGCCGATCACGTTCAACATCGTCATACGGGTTGCGATCAAATCATACAGGAGAGTCAGTTCTAGGGGCTCGAGCGGTAAGATTTCATGGTAAGCCGCAATGGTCTCTACAGCAATTTCTTGAGGGTCCTCCGGCCCACGAAACAGGTCAGCGATCAAGGTGGCCAGGTCCATAATCAGGGGTGTATAGATCATGTCCCCAAAGTCGAGAATGCCGACGATTTCGCCAGGGTCCTCTTCTGCCACCACCAAATTATTGGGAACAAAATCATTATGAATGATCTGACTACGTAATTTGGGGATCTCAGGGAGTACTACCCTTTCGAAGCGGTCTAGAAAGTAGCCGGCCAACTGGCGGTGCTCCGGGTCCGGTATATGATGCAAATAACCTCTAAGCGCCATCGATTGCTTCAAGTCCCACAGGAGTTCATATTTGGCGGCGGGATGGTAGAAACCGCGCAATGCACAGGCGAGGCGCGCCAGGCAGGCTCCCAACGGGCGGTACAGAGCACGGCTGGTCGAGTCATCCGGCGGATAACAGCCCGGCATGTAGGTCAGTATGTGGACATAGTGGGATCGCCCGTCATTGGCCTGGATCCACTCAAGGGCAGATTCGTTTCGAGAATAAAGGACCCTCGGCACAGGCAGTTCGGGATCAACCATCACGATATGAGCCAGGGCTTCAACCTGCATCATGAGGACAGCCGGGTCCATGGCGCTGTTGGCAATTTTTATGACGAATTGGTCACCGCTTGGTGTATCGATCCGAAAGTTCTGATCCCGCTCGCTGTCGAGTGAGGAAATGGTGCCGTCAAGCCCGTACAGATCCCTGACGAAATCTAATGCTTCTTCGGTCGAAAAGAACGGCGGTTGGGTATTTAATATCCCAGCCTGGTTGTTGTTACCATCGGTGTCAGACATAATACGCGTTGTTGACATAACCTATCCCATATGATCCAGCAATAGGAAGATTTTCAGATGGTGCTCTCGAGGTTATCCGGTTAAGTATTGTACAGGAAAACCAAGGGGAGGTGGTATCTGTCTATGATGAAAAGCGCACTAAAGTAACTCTATCAGGTGATTCATGGGTTCTAAAATACCGAGAGAACGAGAATAAATAATCCCCGTTCTCCTGGAAACAGATCATAGCTTTGCGGCAGGGCAGTGGGCGCGATCCTCTCCGCTCTGCTGCGAGGACTGCCTTATCCGCTGCGTTGCCAAGACACTTCGAATACAGTTCTTTACTATCTACGAAGAATAATGCATCTACAATGAAGGCAGAGGCCACACGTGTGGGTGCGAATAGACTTAATGTGAATCATCCAGTCACCTCCGCAAGGGACTCCGTAAAAATCTCCAACGCCTGATCGATCTGCTCAGATGTCACCACCAGCGGTGGGATGAAACGAATGGTGTTGTCCCACGGTCCACAGGTTAGCAGCAGGAGTCTCCTCTCCAGACAAGCATGCACCACCGCTTTCGCAGTATCTTTATCCGGGCGTCCATCGGAGCCTGTAAACTCAGCCCCGATCATCAAACCCAAGCCCCGTAGATCTCCGATCACCGGGTAAGTTTCCTGGAGATGAGCCAACCCCGCCATGAACTGTCCTCCCCGAGCCCGAGCGTTCTCCAGCAGCCCCTCCTCACGGATCACCTGGATTGTCGCTACCGCGGCTGCACATGACAGAGCGTTGCCTCCATAAGTGCCACCATGAGATCCGGGCGTCCACTTCTCCATCAAGTCCATGCGCGCGATTACCCCTGAAAGCGGTAATCCAGAGGCAAGACCTTTCGCGAGGGTTAAGATATCTGGCGTGATCTCAAAGTGTTCAAAAGCGAACCATCGCCCCGTGCGTCCAAAGCCGGATTGGATCTCATCGGCGATCAGCAGGATTCCGTGCTCGTCACAGATTTGTCGGATGCCTTGCAGGAAATCGGCAGGCGGCACGACATATCCACCCTCACCGAGAACTGGTTCAATGAGAATTGCAGCCGTCTCTTGAGGTGCAGTCTGGGTGATGAGCAAATGGCGCAGCTCTTCCAGACACCAATCTCTGGCTTTCTCGGGTTCCCAGCCGTGTCGATAAGCATAAGGATAAGGCGCAACAAAAACGCCTGGCATCAAGGGTTGATACCCGGCGCGATAGATAGTCTTGCTGGTTGTCAGCGACATTGTGCCTACCGTACGCCCGTGAAAAGACCCTTGAAAAACGATGACATTCGGCCTTCCGGTTGCCACTCGAGCCAGCTTAACGGCCCCTTCCACGGCTTCCGCACCGCTGTTACTGAAGAAGATTCCATCGAGCTCCGGAGGCAGGATCGATCGAAGTTCCTCAACCAAAGCCAGTAGAGGTGGGTGGAATACAATGTTCGCTTGGCCGTGGAGAAGCTTTCCTGCCTGCTCTTGGACCGCACGAACCACCTCGGGATGACAGTGCCCAGTGTTGGTCACACCGATCCCTGTTGTAAAGTCTAAGTATGCATTTCCATCTGTATCGTATACGAAACTACCTTCTCCGCGTTCGGCGATGATGTCGGTGTAACGATACCAAACTGGCGACACAAAACTGAGATTATTGTTCTTCATCCTTTTCGCTCCAATCTTAACTCAACCAACAGCCTTTCCAATCCAGAGGGGACAGCTTCAGTTGTCACCTTACGCTTTGTGACATGGATTCTCCACACTCTCTCTTCTACATAAACCTTCACAAATAAATCCTCTTCGCAGATAACGTGGGGTTTGATTCATCCTGATGTCAGGATTAAAGCACAATCATCAAATACCTGAAAATGTACTCGACTAAGGGCTGAAGATGGCGACCGACACGACATAGATTGAGGTCTTGCGTCTTCCAAAGATACACCCATTGGCTAGAAGCAACTGGATCGATAGTTCATATCGTAGTGCTGAAACCCGTATTAGCAGCTGGTATCGCTCATGTCCGTTGGGTATAGGCAGAGATTACGATACAATAGACCACTAGAATCGTTGTTGCGCCTCCGTCGGAAATCCTGGTGGCCCGATAAACGCAAGACCTGAATTCAGATGCACGAACTTCCTATCACAGAAAATATCCTTCAAATCGCACTCCGTCATGCAGGTGATGCCAAACGGATCACTCGCATCAACCTGGTCATCGGTGACCTCTCTGCGGTCATAGGCGAATCGGTACAGTTTTATTGGGACATCATCAGTAAAGAGACCATCGCAGAGGGGGCTACGATCCACTTTGAGCGGATTCGGGCATGTTTCCATTGTAAAGACTGCGAGAATGAGTTTGCGCCCGATGGCCGGAAATTTGAATGTCCTCAGTGTGGAAGCGACCAGGTGAATCTGATCGCAGGACGTGAGTTCCAATTGGAGAGCATCGAGGTCGAGTAATAATCCCTCTTCAGCCTCGCATAGGAGCTGGTTTGATGGCTAAAAAAGTCACCGTTGTCGAAGAAATCCTCAGCGAGAACGATCGTGCTGCATTAACGAACCGCGCCCAACTTGATGATGCTGGGCTGTTTGGATTGAATTTAATGGCTTCCCCAGGGGCGGGAAAGACAAGCGTGATCATGGCCACCATCCAAGCTCTGGGGGACGAGCTCAACATCGCTTATATCGATGGTGACCTGGCGAGCAGCATCGATGTGGACAAAGTTGCCGAGCTCGGGGTGCCGGCTGTGCAGATCAATACCGGAGGCCAATGCCACCTCGACGCCTTCATGATGCAGGGTGCGCTTCCCCAGCTGTCGCTGGTAGAGCTTGATCTGCTAGTGGTGGAGAACGTTGGCAACCTGGTCTGCCCATCAGGCTTTCGTCTCGGTGTCCACAGAAATGTGCTCATCGCCAGCGTCCCCGAAGGTGACGACAAACCCTATAAATACCCGGCCATGTATCTTGGTGTCGACGTCATGCTGCTTAACAAGATGGACGTGATCGAGGCTTTTGACTTCGATATGGCGTATTTTAGGCGCGGGGTGGAGATTCTGAACCCAGGGCTGGCCTTCTTCCCCGTCTCCTGTAAAACAGGTGAGGGGTTGGGCGATTGGCTGGCGTGGGTTCGTGGTGAGGTAGCCGCTTTTAAAGACGGGGAAGGGGAAGGTTATAAAGCTCGTTGAGCGTACGGCACACAAAACAGGCTCCTACGGTAGGAATTTAAGCAATCCCATTGAGTGGGCAAAGAATCCGCACCATAAAATTTGAAAGCATAAGAAGGATCGCGTTTCGATGAAGACTTTACTACGCAGCGAGACCAAAGAAATTCAGATCGACACGGAAGGACCGATCGTCATCATCGGCGAGAAGCTCAATCCCACGGGTCATAAGAAGCTCGCCACGGCTTACATGGAAGGCGACTTCGAGTATGTTAAGCTGCTGGCCTGCAGGCAGATCGCTGCAGGGGCCGATGTGCTGGACGTCAATGTTGGCGTGCCCGGCATCGACGAAGCAGCTCTGCTGCCGAAGGTGGTGAAAATCGTCGCCTCGGAGGTGGAGGCGCCCATCTGCCTCGACTCGGCTGACCCGGCCGCGCTCGCGTCCACCTTACCGCATACCCCCGGCAAGCCGTTGATCAATTCCGTGAACGGTGAGGAGGCCTCTCTGGCCGCTCTGCTTCCCATCGTGAAAGACCATAATGCGGCGGTCATCGGTTTAACTATGGACGATGATGGCATCCCGCACGATGCTGATACTCGTTTGGCAATCGCCGGGGTGATCCTGGAGCGCGCCGCGCAAGTTGGCATACCCATCGAGGATGTAGTGATCGATCCACTTGTGATGGCCGTAGGTGCTGACAGCAACGCAGCCGTGGTGACATTGCATGCGATCGAGCTCATCCGACGGGAATTTGGGGTCAATATCAACCTCGGTGCCAGCAATGTCTCCTTCGGACTCCCGGAGCGACAAACCATCAACGAGGCTTTCTTGGCTTTGGCCGCCAGCGCTGGCGCGACATGTGTCATTACCGACCCGATGAGATACACCCTCGCGCTGCGCGCGATTGATTTATTGTTGGGGCGCGATGCGTATAGCGCGCGCTATATCAGACACTACCGCGCGCTCGAGAAAGGGTGCGGCTGAACGTGGCAATTGAAAAATCGAACATCGAGCAGGAAAGAACCAATCCTATTAATGACGATCACCTCAATACGCCTCGCGCCCATCCCCTCCAGACAAAGAATAAACAACCACCTATAAGTGACCGTCGAATTACATTCGTTCTAATCATCATCGTCGTGAGCGCTCTTACCTTCGGAGCGCTAATAATCTGGCGTGAGGCCTGGCTCCAGTCATCATTGGGAAAGCCCCCACTGGCATCCCTCATCGCTTTTGGCATTGCAGTACTGGCTTTGTTGATCGGCCACAGATACTGTGCCGATACCATGATCAACGATTTCAATCCAGAGGATCTATTGGTCCCCGCCCTATCGCTATCCGATATTACACGAAAGTTTTTGGGGCAACCTTGGCGCGGTCTAGCTCTGGCAACTGCATTGGGACTTTCGATTTATATGCTGTGGCAGCTTCCTGGCATGTCGCCAGAAGTCTCTTACGCCGGCGTTTTTCTCGCTTGGGGACTGGCAATTACTCTTTGCATGCTCGCCTTTGCTCCAGAGCAGTTGCGTGCCCAGCTTACCAGCCCTATCCAATGGACCACTAACCGTTGGATGATATTGACGCTAGCCTGCATCACCTTACTTGCTCTTGGTTTGCGTACCTGGAACATTGACACAATCCCATTTACCGTGTCCGGTGATGAAGCTGCTCAAGGTCTTGAGTCCCTACGCGTATTGACCGGTGAACTCCGTAATCCATTCGCCACAGGCTGGTTCGCTGTGCCTACAATGAGCTTCTTCTTCAACAGCTTATCGCTACGCATCTTTGGTACGGACATTGTTGGATTACGGTTGCCGTGGGCCCTGGTGGGCACCGCCACTCTGCTGGTGACATTCTTGCTTGTCAAACAACTAACGGATTGGCGCCTTGGTCTCATTACATCCGTTCTGTTGACCACCTATCACTATCACATTCATTTTTCGCGCCTGGGATCGAATACAATCGCCGATCCCCTGCTTATGACATTGGCGCTTTTCTTTCTCTACCGAGCTCTCGCATGTGGAAAGTTGATCCATTGGGTTTTTGTCGGTATCGTTTGTGGTCTGACCTTGTACTCCTATATCGGAGCGCGCTTGGTTCTGGTTGTGATCTTGATCATTCTCAGCTATCAACTGATACGTGATCCCCGCGGGCTATGGGCTCGTCATCGCTACGGTCTCCTCATTGCTCTTATGGGGTTTCTTGTCATCGGCGCACCGATGATCCAGTACGCCCTTCGCTTTCCCGAATTGTTCAACGAGAGAGTTACCGAGGTCGGTATCCTTCAGAGTGGGTGGCTGTCACGTGAGGTGGAGATACGCGGCCAGTCCGTACCTGAGATTCTGCTGGACCAATTCCTCCGATCCGCACTGGCTTTTAATTTTTACCCCGACCGCAAAGCTTGGTATGACCTTCAACAACCGCTACTTGATCCCTTCTTTGGAGCTCTCTTCATTCTAGGCCTTGGTTACTCAACTATCCGGGCACTGGGACCGAACGCAGACCAGCGCCTCTTCCCATTCGTCGCTTGGTGGTGGGGTGGGACGATCTTGGGAGGTATGTTGACCGAGAGCCCACCTTCCAGCCAACGGCTCTTTTCGTTGAGCCTCCCTGTATGCTTCTTTATCGCACTGGGCGTATGGAGGCTTGCTTGCATGGCGAGATTCGCGTTGCCACGCATCATGCCGAATTTGATACCTATAATCGCTGTCGTTATTTTTAGCATTGTCAGCGTAGAAATGTACTTCCGTGACTACACACCTAGACGTATCCACGGCGGCCCATATGCGGAGATTGCTACGGAATTGGCACCAATCCTCAATGAACTCACGCCAACACACACCATGTATTTCTTTGGTGCGCCTAAGATGTACTCTGACTTTAGCGTATTTTCTTATCTCGCTCCTGGAGTTAACTGGGTGGATATCACCAAACCACTGGTAGGACCTGTTACACTCGACTTGATCCCAAATGACCGCGCGGCCGTATTTATATTCTTGCCTCATCGCATTGCAGAATTACAATCCGTACGTGAAGCCTTCCCTGGTGGTGAAATCTATGAGATCGTCAGACCATATGATGGCAAGGTGATCGTTACACTGTACATCATCTGACCTTCGGACTTAAGATCCAACATCTCCACCAACCAGGAGGGCAAAAAGGGTAGCGCAGAACAAGCACTGTCAAGTAAAGTTTCTTTGGTTTTCCCCGAACGACACAAAACCAACAAGGCTTTCTTGGTTTTGCCGCCAGGGCTGGAGCGACTTGCGTCATCATCGACCCGATGAAACCTACCATCGCGCTGCGCGCGATGGATTTGTAGCTTGAGCGATATGCGTATAGCGCGCGCTAGATCTGACACTCGCGCACTCACCAAAGGACCGGATTGAAGCAAAAGAACCGTTGAAGAGGCTACTTTGTTCGAAACAATCTAGTCCTATATCACTATGAGAACGATGAATCCCTAAAACGAAAGTCATCCTGAGCCAGTCGAAGGATGACGCATAACTGTGGAAAGCACCCTTCGACAGGCTCAGGGTGCTTTATTTCATTATGCATCAAAGCTTGGTTTGCTAAGAAATTGGGAAGATTAGGGACTAAATCAGCGCAACAAGGCCAGATTCACGGAACACGGGGGCGAAAAATTGATCGTATTCAAGCTCCTCGCGAGCTTAAAGCTCGCGGGGAGCTCTTATTCACGCTGGCCGACTCACTCCACCCATTCCACGCTACCGGTCTCTCCCGTGTCATAACCACCCAGGCCGGCGATCACCGATTTGATCTCACCTGTGTTTAGCCATCCCGCTAATGCCTGCGCGGGCGCGGTGCGGCACACAGCATCCGGCATCACCAGATCATACCGCTCCGTCGTGAGCGGGACAAACCCCAGGTGATACGCAATGGCAGCCGTCTCGATACCCAAACCAACATCAGCCTGGCCTTCAGCGATGGCCTGGGCTACTTCCGAATGGGTCGCAACCTCGCGCTCATAGCCTGATATCTGACCCGGCTCGAGCTCTCGTTGACGAAGTTGACAATCCAACCAGATGCGCGTACCGGCTACTCGCTGACGATTCACAAAGCTAAGCTCCGGTCTGATCAAGTCATCCAAACTGGTGATGCCAGCTGGGTTGCCTGGCGGGGTGATGAGACCAAGATGGCGCCGCGCCAACACGAGAAGCGCAACGCGCTGCCCGGGTAACAATCGTTGAACAAAAGGTCTGTTATAGGTGCCGCTTTCTATGTCCCACAAGTGGCTCCCGGCCACGTCGGCCTCGCCCTCTGCTAAGGCGATCAACCCGCCCAAACTGCCAGTAAAGGTCAGTTGGAAGGTGTAGTCGGGGAAAACCTCCGTGAAATTGGTGGCGATTAACGCTAATGACGGATCATGGCTACCGACAAACCGCAAACTATGCTCCGGTGGGCTCGGCGGCTCATGTGGGACCGCCGCACGCCAACGATCCAGGGCCAATCGCACGGCTTGCTCTACTTCTGTGGGCGAGTGACCAGCCGTGAGAACCTCTAATAAAAAGGCCTCTGCCTGATGGATCAAGGCGACACGGCGGAGGGATATATCCTCCTCCTTCTGAACCTCGGTCATCACTCGGGTCCCTTGACCAGGGCGACTAACGACCAATCCTTGCTGCGTCAACTCACCATAGGCTCGCTGCACTGTTCCCGGTGTACACCCCCACCGATCAGCCATATCCCGTACCGACGGCAGCATGTCCCCCGCATGGAGATCCCGAGTCAAAATGTCTTGGCGAACCGACTCTGCGATCCTCTGATAAATGGGCACGCGTTTCTTATACATCGCCACCCTTCTCTACCATGGCAGGACCACGGGTCTTCCACGCACCGATGTCACCTCCACCGATAATCCGTAGGTCTGCGAAAGATTCTCCGAATTAAGCACCGCATCCACGGGACCCGTGGCCACTGTTTGCCCTGCTCTGAGAAGCACAACGTGGTCAGCCACGACCGTCGCGGCGTTGGGATCATGCGTGGTCATGACCACGGCCACACCGTCATCGGCCATTGAGCGGATCATATCCAAGACACGACCCTTGTTGTTCAGATCCAGATGAGCGGTGGGCTCATCGAAGAGCAAAACTCGTGGACTCTGCGCCAGGGCTCGGGCCACCTTCGCCAATTGCCGCTCCCCACCGCTTAACGAAGGAATGGAACGATCGGCGAGCGCGGTTAACCCAGCTCTGTCTAACGCTTCCATTGCCACCTGGTAGTCCCTCTCCTTGGGTAGTTCTAAAAGCCCGAGGTGGGGTGCTCGACCTAAGAGAACATACTCCAAGATTGAGAAATCGAAAGGGACATGTTCATCCTCTGGCACCAATCCCATCAAACGGCTGCGCTCGCTGCGGGGCAACCCTTTCTGATCCACCCCATCGATAAGGATCTCTCCCTTCTGAGGAGAGAGCATCCCCAGAAGAATGAATAGAAGCGTGGTCTTTCCTGAACCGTTCGGCCCTAAGATGGCAGTCACCGCGCCCGCTGGAATCTCCAACGACAGGTCCTTCAACACAGGGGGGCTTAATGTAGAATAGCTGAAGTGTAAACCCTCCAACGAGATGATCACCTGGTGGTTCATCGGCGCACCCACCGATGATCGCTCAAGAAAACCCATACGAAGATCAGGGCCCCTGCGAGCGAGGTCAGGATTCCGAGGGGGATCTCGCCTGCGAGCAGGGTTCGCGCCAGGTTGTCACACAGAAGGGCGAAGGTCCCCCCGATGAGCATGGAGGCCGGGAGCGCTCTGCGAGCGTCGGGTCCTACAACCCAACGGGCGATATGCGGGACGATGAGCCCAATCCAACCCACAACACCGGCAACGGCAACCACGACCGCCGTGGCGGCGACGGCTGCTACCAACACAAGTGCACGCTCGCGCGAAGGAGCGACCCCCAAAGAAAAGGCGGTCTCGTCTCGCAGGGAAAGCAGATTAATCCGCCAACGCATCAAGAAGAGGACGCCCAAAGCCACCAACACGACAGGCAGGATGTAAAGCAGATCTCGCCAGGTTACCGACCATAATCCTCCTAAAAGCCAGAAAACGATCTCGGGGAGCTCGCTCAATGGATCAGCAAGGTATTTGAGCACGCCGACACCAGAGGAGAAAAGCGCCGAAGTTGCGATACCAGCCAAGATGAGACGCAAAATCCATTTCCCATAGCGAATGTTGCGCGCCAAGAGATAAGAGATGATCAGACCGGAGAAAGCGAAGAAGGTGGCGGAGGCCTCGACGATGAGCGGAGAACGTCCGAGGTAGATGATGCTCAACGCCGCGCCAAAGGCGGCCCCCTGTGAGACGCCCAGAAAACCGGGGCTGACCAGAGGATTGCGGAAGATCATCTGAAGCACAGTTCCTGCGGCCCCGAGGGACATTCCCATGATGAACGCGGTAAGAATGCGCGGTAAACGCAGATAGAGAACCAACCTTTGGGCGAGCTCGTCGCGCCAAAGGTATGATGGAGGCATCCAATAGGGCTCAGGGTATCGTCCCACGAAGAGGGAGAGGGTTAATACGGCTAGCACCATAAACCCCAGCAGGAGAAAGCGTCGGACGATCGTCTTCTCGTTTATCTTAGAAACTTCGGTCATGGTCACCTTGAACCTGCGGGGAGATGTGAGGCTCCATCCTCTTAGGCAGGTAAATCGTCTTCTCTAGAATCCGATCGCCATTATCCCTGATAGCTTACTCATGAATCGCTCAGATGAGAAGCCCTCACGTCCTCGTCCCATTTTCACCAATTCTTACGGCTAGAGATCTCCTTTAAGCACCGGAAGGATGTGCTCCTCAACCGCGGCCTGATCCATCCCATACATCTGGTTGAAGAAATCGTACATTTCCTGCATCATGTCCACATCAGCGAAGCGATCAGGGTGGATTTTCGTGGCGGCCCAGGTCAAACCCAAGATCCAGCGCGGGTCCGGCAGGTCCCATCCGTAGAGATCGAGTGGAAACGCGTAAAGTCTCTCGTTTTGAACAGCTTGAAGCGCTTGCCATGTAGGATCGGCTTTTAGCTCCTCAACCACCGCACTTGGGTCCCCCCTGAAGGCGATAACGAAGATGATGTCCGGGTCCCAAGCGGCGATTTGCTCAAGATTGACCACCGTCCAGCCACCGCTTTGTGAAGCCTCCGTCCAAACCGGCGTCCCACCTGCCATTTCAACTTGGATCGTCTGCATCCACGCGGCGGGGGGGACCTCAAAGGCTATCTCCTCCCCCGTGCTGCTGTGCTGGAGCACCAAAACGCGAGGGCGATCGGCTCCGCTAATCCCCTGCTCGACGCGGTCGATCCGGACTTGATAATAAGCCTCGATCTCTCGTGCCCTTGCCTCGTTGCCGAGCAACTGGCCGAGCGTGGCAAGATCGCGGAAGAATTGCTCCGGTGTCTCGAGGTCAACATAAACCACAGGAAACTGAAGCAGCTCCAGAGGTTCGCCCAGCGTTTCGGCCAAATAGCTTTTCATGACGATCGCATCGGGATTGAGAGGGACGATCTGTTCGGCCGCGGCGTCTTTCTCAAGGTGTGGTTTCTCGTTGAAAGAGGGGTCGAGTAAGGGAAGGAAATCGCTCGGATTACCTTTCCGTGCTTCCATCGCCATCACGCGCTCGGATGCTTCCGGAAACATATACAAAACATGACCAGGCATCCAGTTCGCTTTGCCTGGGACGACGATACGCTGCGGCAGATGGGGCAACTCGATCGTCCGGCCTAACGCATCGGTGACTCGTATTATGCCCTCCTCAGCCTGCGACTCTTGGCTTCCCTCATCCGCTCCAGGGAGGACTGTGGGCGATGGATTCAATGACGCATCCGCCTCGGTCTTTTCCTGCGCACTGCAGGCAGAGAGGTACATGCCAGCGAACAAGATTGCCATGAACACAATTAACGCTTTTTTGGACATGAAGAATACTCCATTAAACTGTATAGATTAATTGATACAATTATACAGTTAAAATGTGGCGACTCAAGCTATTTCGCGACGTTACTGTGCATATCGCATGGTCATACGTTATGCGGGAGAATGTGGCACAAGCTAGAGATAATCATAGAAAGGAAGAGGGCTGAGTTCGGAGAAATCTCCGGTCCTTACCAAGTGCCTTCGCACATCCACGCACAGATGACATTTACCCGTGTACCCTGCGGGGTCCGGCTGATAACCGTAATTCTCTTGAGCCATCTTCGCAAGCCCATACGGCCCACGCTCGATCAGCACCTCGATCAGCGGAGGGTAGCGACCCGCTCGGAAGTCATCTAAAATTTGATGCAACTCACGCCAGCTTCCGATCGGCAGCCCCCCACAAAAGCCCGAGATGTAGTTGCCATAGAGGTCAAAGTGAGAGTGATGCGCGTAGAGAAGGTCTCGCATACAGTTCGTTTCGGCGAATGACTCCACAGCGTATCTCGGCACAAGATGCCCCAACATGTAACCTGCCCTTCCGCCTGAGATGATCCCGTAACCCTGCCACAAGATACGACCCGCCTCTTCAGCGCCAAACTCCTGCTCATAACGCGAGAGTGGTGTGGGTCGATCGATGTCGAAGAGTTGTAGGATCTGGAGGTATTCAGGTTGATAGACGATCGTCCCGCGCGCTCCGAAAACCTCGAGCGAGGCCTGCACGGCTCGCAGTGTGCGTGCTGGCGGGATCTTCTCGGCGTGGAAGGGGGAACAGCTGATCAGAACCGCTTCCAGCCCCGCCTCTCGCAAGGTGACCAAGCGCTGGTGGACCTCCTCATCATCAATACACCAACTGGCGCTGGTCTCCACATAGTTGACGATCCCTCGCTCCACGGCCCAGCGCACGCCATCCAACAACAGGTCGAAGTGAAGAAACGGCTCGCCCCCAGTGAAGTGCACCTGCGGCGGTCTCAGCCAGAGCGTGACGGCGTCCAGCGCCTCCTGCAGCGCTGCAGAGGACATCGGTTCCCGCTCCCAACGCGGTCCACAATTGTAGAGACAGTGCTTGCAGGCGCTGTGGCAACGATAGGTGAGGATGATACCGATATCCCGGGGGTAAAGAGCTTTCGATATACCTGCCATCTTTACTGTAACAGCCCTGCTTTTGAGTTGAACCTTCTCTTGAAGAAAGCCTTTGGAGTGCGCAAGCTCTGCTTGCGCCCGAAAGCAGAGCTTTCGGACTCCAAAGAAACCTTTTCACCAACGCTCGTACCGAACCAGCTCCTCCAGGGGTTTACGTGCTTTTGGTTTGGGTTGGTCGGCCGGGTAACCCAACGGGGTAAAAGCGATCGGCTCAACCCCATCGGGCAAACCAAGTATCTCGCGCGTTGCCTGCTCGTTGAATGCGCCAACCCAGCATGTGCCCAACCCAAGATCGGTGGCAGCTAGGATCAAGTGATCCATGACGATGGCCACATCCACCACCGCATAGTTTTTCTTGTCCTCTCGGATCCAAGCCCCACCGGGGATCCCACAGGCACAGATAACCACCGGAGCCCCCACAAACCAATCGCGGTTGTAGATACGCTGTAGCTCCTCCTCGCGCCCCTGTGTCTGGATCACGATCAACTGGAAGGGCTGTTGATTGTTAGCCGTTGGCGCCAAGCGCGCCGCCTCCAACACCTGGCGTAGTTGATCCTCTCCAACCGGATCCGGTTTGTACGCTCGTACGCTGTATCTGTTCCTGACCAACTGAGAAAAATCCATCCGACACCTCCTCGATCCTTATGATCGTTATTCCATTAGCGGTAGCTTGTCTGAATGAAGACTCTTTCTCCTCCAATTAAACATTCAGGGTTTTGTTCTGAGTGACAATATCCTGCATCAACTCCTTGGCTTTCCACAATAGTTTACACGAGGGTAAGGAGCTTACGGAAGCGCTTCGTTTTTCATCCGACGCCGGGTTTTGCGTCGCAACCAGATCAAGAAGAAGAGCGCCACCAATCCCACCAAAGTCATCCCGGTGGGGTTATCCGATCGCGAGACATCAAACTCGGAAAGGGGTGCGAGTAAGATGAAGAAGGTCAACGCACCACTTACCAGCGCCAGTTTATCATCATCGGACCATCCCCCCTCACCTGACATGTGCCTCAGCGCTATGATGACCGTCCTGACCAAAAGCAGTGCAGCCAGCATCGTGAGCGGCACTGGAACACCGATCTCGGGGAAAATCCAATGCATGAAGAAAAAAACCAATGTGCTGGCGAAACCAACGAGGCCGAACCACAGAGGGCCAGTCTTCGGTTCGATCCGACGCGTCCACCAATGGGAGGGCATCCGGTATGCGGCAGCATACAGGCCTAGGGTCACGGTGAGGGCCATCAGGTAGGGCAGCGCGGGAGGGCGGTACTCGGTAATAAAGAAAAAGCCGAAGAGCACTACGGCCAACAGAAGAAGCGAGAGGGCGATCATCCCTCTACGCCCGACCCAGCGTTCATCCCTACGCTCGGGGAAGATCAACTCGACAAGGAAGATCGGTGTGGCGATGCTGTAAACGGCGTGGTAGATCGTCAGGAACAGACTCCAGACCCAATTGACCCCGGCCCACCGCCCATAAACACCCAGCAGGCCAAGATCCTGCCAAGCCGGGTCAAAGAACGACTTGACCATCAAGCCTTCCTCAAGGATCCCATAGGCCAGCCCCAGAACCAGGATCGTCGGCCAGCGCTTCTCCCGGCGTAGTGCCAGCTCGCGCGCCAGGATCGCGCCGCTACCGTAGAGGGCTGGAAGGATCAACAGTCCAAAAGGATTGAAAAACTCAATTGGCGGTGCTGATCCGGAGAGCAACTCGCCGATGATTGGCGCCAGGAAGTACAGGACCCATGCCGGCGGGATGCGTTTCATGGATATCCCTCCCAGGATGTTGGCTTTCGGACCAAAGGAAGAGAGGCGCCGCTATGACAGATTCGATGTAGTGTGACGCGCATCCGACATTTATCAACCAAAGGCTTGCATGTGTGTTGCGAAAGGCATCTTCCCTCTCCCTAAAAGGGAGAGGAGGGATTCTTTCCCAGCTCCTTAATTTACTTCGCGCATATTCATGAATACAGGTGGGATGTGTGATTACAGCACACCTCGCGCGCGGGCCAGCATAATGTACGTCCGGGCGAGGCTGGTTGGGACCTTGGGTTGCTCCTCCGCAGGCTTGCGTACCAGATGTAAGCTCCCAGAAGTGCAGGTCGTCACACACAATCCGCAGCCGATACACCGATCAAGATCCGGCACGGCCACATCACCCACGAGGCTGATGGCGTCCATCTGGCAGCGAGAGACACAATCGCCACACCCAACACAGATATCCGGATCAGAAGCGATCACGAAAGGTGATGAGACCAAGCTGGCCGGTTTAGGATGCCGCTTGAAAGTCTTCAACACCTGACAACAGCAACCACAGCAACAGCAGATGTTGACGGCTCGTTTGGAATTGCTGGGCTGAAGCACCAGTCCGGACTCTTCCGCCAGCTGCAGGATCTCCAGCGCCTCATCCGTATCGATGTACCGTCCAAGACCATTCTCGACGTAGTAATCGGCCCCCGTGCCGAAGACCAGGCAGGTCTCCATCGGTTTATCGCAGCCCTCACCAATCATTTGATGCTCGCGCCGGCAAATACAAGGCGCAACAGCGATCCTCTCTCGTTCCCGCACCAGAGTCTCCGCTTGCTCATAGGCCATGATTTCATGTTCTACGGTGATGCTTTCATCCACGGGAATGGTGCGCAATTGCGGGACCTCGCGCCATAACTCGGGCTGAAATAGATGAGGTAGGTATTCGTTCATATCCCGAATTAATTCCAAGTCCAAATCGTTGACATGGTACTCCCAAATGCCAACGACATATTGAGAAGCCGAATAGTGAGGGACGCCCCCCTTGTAGCGGCGGAAGATGAGACCCTTTTTAGACATCGCTTCCAATTGGGCGGCCACTTGCTCCACCTCCCCGTCAACCCTCTCAGCGATCACTTCCGCAGGCTCGGAGATGAAAGTCAGATTGACGGCCAATGCCGCCTCCTCTTCAGTAAACAATCGGCGCAGAATGCGAAGTTCGACGCCGCTTTCTGTGGCAGGGTACCCTCCAGGCAGGTTATCCAAGTGTCTCGCAAGACGTCCGTACACATTCTCTGACATCACTTCCTCCGTGGACCTTTTCTGGTGTCATGATCATGGCCTAATTATCGTCGCATTATAGCAAACCATAATATGTTGAGGGAGAACACCTTGAAATGGCATACCGCAAAGCCATGCGAGAAGATTCTTTTGCGGTGGAGCCAGCTCCACCGCAAAAGGTTCTCTTTCGAATGTTATCGAACCAACACAATATCACAGGGAGGCACCCATGTAGCTGGGTCAGGTGGGCGTCAGGTTGAATCCAGGACATGGGCACCAAGGAATTGTATACTAGAAGCGACCAGCGGTCGGAACTAGTCAGATTGAGGTGCAGCATGCCAAGAGGGATCCCCATCTCCGAAAGAATGCGCCAACGGATGCGTCATCGCATCTTCGGCGTCGCCGCGCGACTCTTCCTCAAGCAGGGCTACCACAGAACTTCTATGCGGCAAGTGGCAGAGGCAGCTAGGATGGGAAAATCCACCCTCTATGATTACTTCCACAATAAGGAGGAGATCCTGCTCTACTTTGTGGAACAAGAGATGGACATCTCCCATCAAGAAGCAATACAGATCGCAACCCTGAATCTGCCTGCAGAGGAAAAGCTGCGACGCATCCTTCGTTCGCTGTGGACGTACCTGGATACGAACAGAGAAATGGCCGTGTTGACCGCCCGCGAGTCGGCCAAGCTTGGGGAGAGGGCCACCCAACGCATGGCTTTTCAACGTGAAAAATATCGCAAACTCTTGGAAGGTGTCATCCGACAGGGTATTCAAGAGGGGGATTTTCGGTTGGTGAATCCGACCTTGGCCGCCTCCGCTCTGCACAGTATGATGACCATGCCCTTCTATGACTGGCTGCGGCAACAAGGACATGAAGATGTGACCGAGACGGCAGATGAATTGATCGATTTATTTCTTGGCGGTATTAAAACCCATTCGCATATTTAGCCTCTACACGACCGGTGGTCGCTTCTGGAAGATGATCGAAGATATTAAAACTTGAGACCGTTCACCTTGGACATGATCTTACAGCCATAGACTGGCGAAAAGGTGAGGCGCACATCGTGCCTCGGAACTTGTGGTGACAAATCAAATAGAGGGCTCTTGCCGTCATGATCATTGCCACAGAGAGAATGACTTACTTTCAGCATGGCCGGATGGAAAATTCCATCCCCTGAAGCCTGGAAAACAGAAAGGGTAAGAGGAAGAACCCATTGATAACGCGAACAAAGCACGTCTTTCGATCACCGCCCTTCCTCTTTGTCCTGCTTGCTTTTGGACTGTCCTGGCCCATTCATCTGTATGGATTTGGATGGTTCGGTTACGGTCCAGACGAGATCCTCAAACGCCTCTTATTATCTTACCTTGGCATGTTGATGGTCGCGGTTGCGGCCTTCATCGTTAGATTTTTCGTCGAGAACAAGAACTTTAAGGATATCAATTGGAACCCAGGTCATCCCTGGTGGTACTTCGGCACTTTGCTTTTCTGCATCTCCCTATGGGTGATCCCAGCACTCATCACTCGCTTGTTCGGACATCTTGAATGGACACAGACGATCAGCAGGGAGGCCTGGATCGTGATAATCCTTTCCCTGGCAGGTCCGAGCGTCATCGCCGGTTTTGGAGAAGAATTTGGTTGGAGGGGCTATCTTCTACCGCGTTTGCTGACGAAGAGGAGTCGAGCGAGAGAAATCCTCGTGATCATCGGTTTCATCTGGGGTATCTGGCACTTTCCTGTCGCACTCGGCCCTTTGCTCAAGGGCCTGCTGGAAAATCCCTCCAATTGGGGATCGATGGTTGGAGCGACATTGCTGAACTGTGTACAGATGGTTGGTACTTGCGTGGCGCTTTCCTTTGTTTTTGGCGCCTTGTGGTTGAGGACAAACAGCATACTTGTGCTATCGTTCTTTCACGGCTACTTCATCGGGCTTCGAGATGCCGTTGGAATGATCCTGGTTGGACGCGATGAAATTTCCACCATCATCCATATCGTGATCCTTTTGGCCACCACGCTCATTGCTTACCGCTGGCTTGAAAGATACGAGCGAGAGGGGGAAATAATTGGGATTAACCCAAAGCCTTGATATAGTATGCGTTAGGCTCTTAGGAGAAAGAAACATGAACAACAAGCAACCCGTGAAAGTTTTCCACTACCTATTACATCCATACAACACCTCATTAGTGACCTGCTGCGACGCCGAGGGCAATCCCAATATCATCACCATCGCATGGCTCATCCCTGTGAGCGTCAACCCTCCTCTCGTGGGAATGAGCATCGGTCCCACGCGATTTTCCTACGGACTGATTCGTGAAACGGGCGAGTTCGTGATCAATGTCGCTCCATACGAGATCGGCAGTCAAGTGCTCTTCTGTGGTCGCCGCTCCGGGCGAGATGTAGATAAATTCGCCGAAACCGGGCTTACTCAACAAGAGGCACAGAGCGTTCGACCACCAATCATCGAGGAATGTGTTGCACACCTTGAATGTCGTGTAGTGCAGGATATCGAAGCCGGTGACCATCACCTCGTTGTCGGTGAGGTGTTGGCAGCGTACGCAAATCGAGGGATTCTTGAAGAGAACGGTTTATACCGCCTGAAACAAGTACAACCGCTGTTCCACGTGGGCAGAAATTATTTCACCAGCACACGGTCGGAATACGAGAAGCTGTCACTGTGATGCCTGACCACCCGTCCCGGCGGGAAAGGGGAAACGGTTCACAATTGAGTTTGACCCTCTACTTTGCGGGGTACAACTATACAACCCGTGGATAAATGACCAGTCACCACGCGATATTCCTCAGCCATCAACAGATAATTGATCGGTGTCCTCCAAGATCGTGTGCGCGATCGACCGATCGATCTTCCCCATAGGATAATCTTTCAATCGCTCCGGAGATACCCAGCGGATCTCCGTATGCTCAATCGCTTGAGGTTCTCCCCGTATCAGCGTGCATTCGAAGGCATGCACGGTGACTCGAAAATGAGTGTAAGCATGATCGTAGGCGCCTCGCTTGGCGCCTACCTCGACCTCAACGCCTAGCTCTTCACCTATCTCGCGACGTAGACACGATTCCAGCGACTCCTCCGCCTCAAGTCGCCCTCCGGGGAATTCCCACAATCCACCTAGGAGCACTCCTTCTGGCCTGCGTCCGATTAATACCCGCTCACCACGTCGCAGAACGGCGGCGGCGGCGGTGATGTGGGGGATCTGCCTTCGTGGTGACCTCACCGGTCGCGCATCCTGAACACCCCGCTGGAAGGCCAGACAGGACCGGGCGAGAGGACACACACCGCAGTTGGGTGTGCGTGGGACGCACACCATCGCCCCTAAATCCATCAGGGCCTGATTGAAGAACGATAATTGACCTGATGGACATTCTTTCAACGCCCAAGATCGCAAACGGCGCTCCCCTTCCGACGAACGGGGGTTGATCGCCAGATCGATGAGACGTGAGATCACTCGTCGCAAATTGCCATCTATGGCAATGACGTCCTGGTTGAACGCAATCGCTGCTATGGCCGCTGCAGTGTAGGGTCCGATCCCGGGCAGGTGGCTGAGTTTATCCACCTCGCCTGGCAACTTGCCATCGTACTCGGCGACAAGGATCTGCGCCGCTTGGTGAAGGTTGTGCGCACGTCGGTAATAACCCAGCCCCTCCCACATCCCCAGCACATCGTCACGAGAAGCCGCCGCCAAAGCCTCCACGGTCGGAAAGTGGTCCATCCAGCGTAGATAATAGGGAACGACAGTTTCGGCGCGAGTCTGCTGCAGCATCACCTCTGAAACCCATACCGCATAGGGATCTCGTTGACGACGCCAGGGCAAATCACGGGCGTGTTCTGCGTACCAAGCGAGGAGCACCTGCGCTATTGTAGAAGTCATGGGGGGATTGTACCGGTCCCACAGGGCATTATTCAAGGTGTTAAGGGTCGGGAGCTAGGATCCAACTGTGAAGTTAGATCCTCATATTTTGTCTCAGGAATGAATCGCAGGTTATTACACTAGGGATTTGGGATCAGGGGTCAGGGATCAGGGCGTAAACCTAATCCCAGATCCCCAATCCCTTAATGCAGTTGGGGCGGTTCGCGAACCGCCCCAACGTCATCGAAATCTAATATCTCAAAGTGCCATCACAATGCAGTAGGGGCAACCGACCGTGCGCCCCTACAAACTGAGAATTTCGCATTCATTGACCCTACGCGATCCTATTCTCCAGAACCTCACGGATCAAATGTGCCAGAGCGTCCGAACGCATGGGTTTCTGGAGCCACGTGACCCCCTTCTGGTCCAAGAGTTCTCGCGTCCCAGCTCCCAGCGGGTAACCGCTCATGAGCACCACCTTGGTAGCTAACCCTCTTTCGATTAATTCTTGGTACAGCTCAACACCACCCATGACGGGCATCACCAAATCGCTCAAAACCAAATCAATCGCACCCTCGAAGTTATCAACGATCTCCAGCGCTTCCTTGCCATCCGAGGCCGACACCACACGATAATTCAACGTCTCGAGGATCTCTCGCATGGCTGTCTGTGTCGCCACATTGTCCTCGACGACCATAATGGTCTCGCCTTTCCCATCGACTAAGTTAGATGAAAGAGCCTCGACAGACGCCCATTCCGGCACCTCGATCGCGGGAAGATAGATGATGAATGTCGTTCCCTCGCCCACCTCGCTCCTGACATCAATATAACCGTCGTGTTGCTTTACAATACCGTACACTTGTGCCAGTCCTAACCCGCTCCCCTCTCCTGGGCTTTTCGTGGTAAAGAAGGGTTCAAAGATATGAGGCAGATCGTGGGGTTCAATACCTACACCCGTATCGGATACACGTAATTGCAGCCAAGCACCTGGAGCCATATCCCGGAAGGGCGGTGGCTCATCGGTTTCCACCAATAAGCGGGAAAGTTCGAAGCACAGTTCCCCACCCTCAGGCATGGCGTCCCGTGCGTTGAAGGCCAAGTTCATCAAGATCTGTTGGATCCGGGCCGGATCCGCGTTGACGACATAATTCTCGCTACCATAATCGAACTTAACCTGGATGCCTTCGGGAAGCGTTCTCGATAACAGCTTCTGGGTATCATCAAGGAAAAGCGCTAGATCCATCGGTGTCTGATCCATCACCGTGCGACGGCTGTAGTCCAGGATTTGTCTCGTCAGGGTTGCCGCCCGTTCGGCTTGCTCGTAGATCGTCATCATGCGTTCACGATCTTTGGTCGAGAGTTCGGCCCTCTTGAGCAACATTTCGCTGTAGAGAATGATCGCCCCCAGGATGTTGTTGAAATCGTGAGCGATCCCAGCCGCTAATTGCCCCACAGCAGCCAGACGGTCCTGCAGTTGGATACGCTTCTGGGTTTCCCGCTCCGCGGTGACATCGCGTATGACCAGCACCCAACCACCGATCTGGGGGCCGGTCTCCATCTGTTGCGTGACGACCTCGAAGCAACGGCGCGGTCCTTCAATCATCACCTCGTGGAAATTCTTCCCTCGCGAAGGAGGTCGCAAGAGAGCCTCAATCCGTTGATCCCCAAGGTGGGTTAGGACACCACCCGCGCTTACCTCGGCCAGGGTTTTAAGTTGGTCCTCAGCGACGGGGTTGGCGACCACAATTCTGCTCTCGGCATCGAGCGCCACAACCCCGTCTCCAATGCTGCGTAAGGTGACCGCGAGCCTCTCTCGCTCGGCCGCCAACGCATCCTGCGCTCGCTTTCGCTCGGTGATGTCACGTGTAACGGTAATGATCTCTATTGGTCCGACGCTGTCTTCGCTGGAGGTGATAATCCGCCGACCGGTTGTCTCTACCCAGATGTAATCGCCATCCTTGCGGTGGAGGCGGTAGGTGTACGATTTTGCAGTAGGTTCGACCAGAAGTTTGGTCATCCCTTCAACAAATTCATCGAGATCGTCAGGATGTATGAGACCGAATATCCTGCGCCCGATCATCTCCTCCGGTTCGTATCCAAGTAGTGTGCGACATGTCGGCGAGACGAAAAGGCAAATCCCGTCCGGATCGTGTCGGGCGATCATATCCGTGGACTGTTCAGCCAGTAAGGGATATTTCTCCACGCTCTCGCGCAGAGCTTTTTCTATCCGTTTCCGTCGACTAATATCACGAAAAACCAGTGCGCGACACGCCAAACGCCCAATCTTGTCATCCACCGGTGAGATGCGAATATCGTAGGTCCGAACCTCCCCATCAACTACTAGATCTGCTTCTACCCCAAATACATCCTCACATCCTGAGACGCCGATAACTGTCGGCCACGCTGGCCATCCCTGCTCTACAGATCGCCCAACCAATTCCGATAATGGGCGTCCGATGATCAATACAGCGGCAGGGTTTACATCAACAATGCGATTCTCAGCATCGAGCACAATCACCGCGTCGTTCATGCCTTCGATCACGGCCCCGCGTGCCACCGAAACAAGATCATCCGTTTTAATGCGCCACATTCCCCAAGTGATCAAGGGCACCGTGATCGCTAGGGCAAGGGCTGTGGAATCAACTTGTGGGTCTAGTTGTAGGCCCACAATGTCCAATAAGCTGATCAACCCCAAAGAAAAAATCGCAATCAACAGCACACTCGCCTGCCAACTATGGATACGTCGGGATCGGATCAACATTCGGACGAGGACGAACGCACCTACACTCAACATCAGATATGAATGCAGGATCATGAACCAGAACCCAGGGGCTCGATCTTTTACTAAATGAGAGTTTGAGGCAAATTCCGGAAGATCAACGCTTGACCAAATCAATCGGTGATGTTCGTTGGTCAGGACCAGGAGCATAAAGACAAGGGGGAGTATACTGAGCAGGGCCAATCTACGACGGTTAAGCCAGTGTTCTCCCGCTGTATATTGATGGATGTAGATGACCCACCCGGTAGGGATGATGAGAAGGCCTACAAATTGGATCTTATCCCATAAGATCTTGCTTGCAAGGCTGAGGCTACCGGCTTCATACGCGCCACCAAGAATCCAAGCCGCACTGGCGAGGAGAAGTAGGGCGCCGGTCTTACCCGCTCTCCCATTATCCTCTTGCCGAAAGATGTAGATCGCCAACGTGATCAGCAAGATAACCGCAGCCAAGGAGATGGCGACATAAGGTGTCACTTGCCAAGCCATCGCCCCCTACTCCGTAGCTGTGGTATCACACGTTTATCCGTCACACCCACCCATCCATGGTTATGTTGTCCGGTGGTCATCCCTGCTACTAAGCTTGGCTCACTTTGTTCTCAACCGTGCTTGAAACTTCGCCGGCATTGTTCGCGATAGCTTTACCAACGGTGGACCACCCTCGGGATCAATTTTCATCATAGATCAAAACTCCGCTCCACAACCTTACGACCTCCATACAGTTTATCGATCTCTGCGACATGCAAGGTGTTTATTCTCCTTTCCGAAGATGGTCCAGTCGAACAGGATCAGGCCTCCATCGAAGTGATCGGCAAATATACCGTAAAAATTGTGCCCTGGTCCTCATCGCTCTTAACTTCAATGCGTCCCTGGTGTAGCTGAACGATTTCCTTGCAGATGGAAAGTCCCAAACCGGTCCCGGGCTCGTTGGATTCACGACCAACCTTGCCGCGATAAAAACGTTCAAAGATGTGCGGAAGATCCTCGGGCGGAATGGGCGGTGCACTATTTTGAACATGTATCGCGACATGTCGTTTATTGGCGCCCTCGCTCAAATTGCTGGAAATCGTCACATGACCGCCGCTGTAGGTGTAAGCTAAGGCATTGCTCACCAAGTTGGTGAACACCTGTACCATTTGATCCCAACTGATGGACACGGGTGGTATCTCTGGATTGAGTTCATGGCGCATGGCGATCGACTTGTCCTTGGCGCGGGCCTGATGAGCTGTCAAAATTTCAGCGATTAACGCATCCAGCACGTGCGGCTCCAAACCATGGGGGGTCTTGTCCCGCTCCAGCTTAGAGAGAGTGAGCAGATCCTCAATCAAATGGGCAAGACGGGCTGATTCTGCCCTCAAAATCTGCATGTAACGAGAGCGTTCTTCCTTCTTCTCTTTCCGATCCATCAAGTTAAGGTAGAGCATGATGTTCGTGATCGGAGTCCGTAATTCGTGAGACACATTGGAGACAAAATCACTTTTCAACTTGTCAAGCTCCATGAGCATCTCGTTGGCCTCTTCCAATTCCCGTGTTCGCTCAAGGACCCGCTGCTCCAGTGTCTCCATCAGGGCTGTGCGGTGTAGTGCGTTGGCCGCCATATCGGCGATCGCGGTCAAAATGCGAATCTCTCCTCCCTCGAAGGTTGTATTCCGCCCCACCATCAGTGCGCCGATCGTCTCCTCGCGTGCGATGAGCGGGGCACAGATCAAGGCTTGCACATCACCGAGCAGGTCGGGCCGAGCGAAGAGGGGGTCATGTTGCACATCGTTTGTCTGGTAGAGATCGCCTGAATCAATGACATGGCCGCTGATCCCTTCTCCGGGGGGTAAGCGTTCGCCCGACCACCCCTCCCATACACCACGCGCGAGTTCGGCTACCGACTCACTCGTTTTCTGATCACACAGCACAATCGCCGCCCCTTCAGCCTCCAACAAATCGAGGAGCTGATCGAGGATGATGGGCAGCATTTCTTCTCGATCAGCAGCCGAGCGTAAAGCAGTAGAGACAGTGACGATGGCACCTTGCTCCCGCTCGCGCTGCTGACGCGAAGTGATGTCCATGAATACGGCCATGGTACCTTTCAAGTCTGCCCCCAAATTTCGGGGAGTACCGCTGATAAGTACGGGAAAGCGCGTGCCGTCCTTGCGCATCAACTCGACCTCATAACGATCTGACTCCCCGCGGCGACGCCGCTCGTTCGCCGCATGGACGATGGCGTGCTGGTCAGGCGGAAAGAAGTTCGTCCAGTGTTGCCCCAAGATCTCCTCGGGTTCGTATCCTAGCAATCCGGCCGCAGCTTGGTTAACGAACCTAAAATTCCCTTCTGCGTCATCAACCACAACGCCCTCAGACATGCTCTCGAGGATGCTCTCGGTAAACTCCTTCAAGCGCTGGATTTCGTTCATCGCCTTCTTGCGCTCGGTGATGTCCCGAACCACACCCTGGATGACTGAAGTGTCACCGAGATCAATCAGGTTCGAAGAAACCTCTGCTTGGAAAACCTGGCCGTCCTTTTTTATAAAGTCGATCTCAAAATCGACAAAGCCATCGTGCATAATGGTCTCAAACGCCCATTTGGATTTCTCACGCGCTTCTTGAGGATGAAGATCGGCGATCGTGAGGGACCTGACCTCAGATCTCGCATATCCAAGAAGGTCCAACGCCTTTTGGTTTACGTCAACGATATTGCCTTCTGGATCATGGATAAAGATCGGGTCATTTGACTGGTGGAAGAGCGTGCTGTACCTTGTCTCGCTTTCGCGAAGAGCGTGTTCTGCTTGTACGCGATTTGTGATATCAATCATGGATACGAACACTTTCGCCAGAGAGTCCTCATAGCCTGGGGGTATATGAAGACGTAGAAATACATTTTTCTTCTCGCCCGTCACGGTCAAGTGCACCGTCTCGCACTCAAAATCTGGTTGGCCCTCTGTGACCGCGATGAGTTCCTCGCGAAAGGCTTCCAGCGCTTCCTCCGGAAGAACATGATCTAGGCCGGCAAGTAATTCCTGCTTATCCTCAGCAGCATGTAATTCCAGGGTCGCTTTGTTGATGTCCAATATCCTGATTCGACCCATGCACTCGGTGAGCGCTTCGGGGCTCCCATCGAAATGAGCACGGAAGTCGGTAACACCGGTTGCGCGTACTTCGTCGAAGTATTGCTTAACACGAGACCAATCTTCCTCCCAGAGAGAGATAGCGGAGTCTTCGAATAGACTCCGGTAGCGGCTCTCGTTTTCTCTTAGCGCCTCCTCCATCCGCTTACGTTCGGTGACGTCTCTCGTGGTAGCGATAAACGCCTTTGGTTCACCATTCCCGTCTTTAACCAGCGCGGCATTTAGCTCTCCAAAAAAGTTGCTGCCGTCACGCCTTATCAGGGTATATTCGACATGACTAACCGAACCCTCCTCCAGGGTCTTTTGCATATTAGCCATCGCTCGATCATGATCCTCTTCGGCGATAAGCTCAACCGCGTTCAACCCAATGATTTTCTCCTCGCTTTCAAACCCATGCAGTTCGAGCGTTCGCTGGGAAACCTGCGTGATGTTCCCATATAAATCCGTCATGGTCACCGCATCGGGGGAGGTTCCCATCAGAGTCCGATACAACTCCTCCGAGGCGCTCAATTCCTCATTCATTCGCACCCGCTCGGTGACGTCTCGGATCGCGGTGACGCGCCGTTTCATTCCTTGAAAGTTAAAGTCCTTGCCACAAACTTCAACCGGGAAGGTCGAGCCATCTTTACGCATGCAGATAGTTTCATAAGGTTGGTCATATCCTGAATCGGCCTTCTTCGTTACTTCGTCGCGCACCTCTGGGACGAGGAACTCGACCACGCTCATCCCCACGAGTTCTTTCTGTCGATATCCAAACAATTTCGCAAACTGAGGACTGACCTCAACAAAGTGGCCATTTTCGGTGACTGCAATGCCGTCGAATGCGATCTCCGATAAGCGGCGGAATTTCTCTTCGCTCTCACGAAGGGCTTGCGTGGCAAGATCGGAGGGTTGAATATGAGGGCCGATCGAGATCAACGCCACCACCATGAGCACCGAGATGGCGAAAACTACGACCTCAACCGTCAGATCTGGCAGGGCGCCTGGCGCTTGAGAGAAGATGCGGTAGAGGATTACCAGGCGTGGAATAGCCAAGAGGACCATGGAGGCGCCGATGGCTATCAAGGCTATGCGCGCGCTTGTAAGCTTGATCAGCCTAAAGGCCGCATACGACGCAGCAAACTGAAGCACCACCGAAGAAGCTAAGATGAAGAGCAGTACCATGGGTTCTCCCTCGGGACCATTAATGTGGCTTTAAGCCGCTCTCCCCGCCCGACGATGCCATGCGACATCTCAGAATAAGCCTATGCTCGTTTCCCATGTCTACATCGCTTTATCTGGATGGGGGGTGTGTTGAGTCGATGCTTGAACTCATTGAGCGTCCACAGTTCTCGACTGTTGTTTATGAAGTTGTTTCCATAGGTCATCATAGAGCGTATTTCTAACCCACAGTAGATCGCTTAGGTCCTATTCGTTCCACGTCCCACGGTGAGCGGTGAGTTTTCACCGACGGACCTTTTGCCCACGCCCACCATCCGATACCCCCACCCAAGCACAGATTACCCTCCTTTTTTAGACAGAATGGTCATATTTTGGGTTGCAAGGTTGAAACCATAAGGGGTCATCGAAGGTCTTTTTAGGCGATCAGATTCAAGCCAGATCCCCTCTTACAGCCGGGATGGAGGTTTCGCTGGCCTCGGTCTTGCACCCTTAGCCCGGAGAGAAGAATTCATATATGATTCTTATGTTCGCTTTCAGCCCCGCTGATATAATCAAATCGGAATGTACGCCGTAGTAGGCGTACGATAAGGAAGGTTCCTATGATGCGATTTGACCGTTTCACCGAGCGTGCTCAGGATGCGGCCCAACGTGCGGCCGAGATTATCCAACGCTACGGACACAATCAAATCGATACCGAGCACATCTTCCTGGCACTTATCGAGCAGCCGCAAGGTGTGATCCCACAAATCTTAGAGAGGCTGAACGTTGATATCGAGGACCTCACCGACCGCATTGACCATCAGCTCCGGACGACCCCTAAGGCCAACATCTACGGTGGAGGCGCGGGTCAGATCTTCATCACCCCGCGAGTCAAGCGTGTGGTCGACATGGCCAATCAGGAAGCCAATCGTCTCAACGACGAATACATTTCCACCGAGCACCTCTTCCTGGCCATCCTCTCGGAGCGCAACACGGCGATCGCTCGGTTGTTGACCGAAGTAGGCATAACCAAGGATCGGGTCTATGACGCCGTGAAAGAGATCCGAGGCGGTCAGCGGGTTACGGATCGCAAGGCCGAGTCGCGCTATCGCACATTGGAGAAGTATTCGCGCGATCTTTCCCAATTAGCCAAGGAAGGCAAGCTCGATCCTGTGATCGGGCGAGATCAGGAGATCATGCGAGTGATCCAGATCCTCTCCAGGCGTACCAAGAACAACCCAGTGCTAATCGGCGAAGCCGGCGTCGGGAAGACAGCCATCGTCGAAGGTCTTGCTCAAAAGATCGCCGATAACGACGTGCCTGAGATCCTAAGTGGTCGGAAGGTGGTCTCGCTTGATTTGGGAGCGATGATCGCTGGTTCGCGCTTCAGGGGCGAGTTCGAGGAGCGCTTGAAGGCCGCCATTGAAGAAATCCAGCGCTCGGAGGGCGATATCATCCTCATGATCGATGAGTTACACACCGTGGTCGGCGCTGGTGCCGCGCAGGGAGCGATGGACGCTTCGAATATGCTCAAGCCAGCGCTTGCGCGCGGCGAATTACAATGCATCGGCGCCACCACCCTCGACGAGTATCACAAGCACATCGAGAAAGACGCCGCCCTTGAACGGCGCTTCGCTCCTGTATACGTCGATGAACCTTCGATTGAAGAGACCATCGAAATGCTGCATGGATTGCGCGATCGGTATGAAGCGCATCACAAGGTGAGCTTCTCGGACGAGGCTCTCGTGGCCGCAGCTCGTTTATCACAGCGTTATGTCACCGATCGTCATTTACCCGACAAGGCCATCGATTTGATGGATGAAGCCGCTGCCAAGTTGCGCGTGGCGCTCTACTCTCTGCCTCCGGACCTCAAAGATCTGAAGGCCGAAATTGATCGTCTATTGGCGGCGGAAGAAAAAGCCGGGCTGGAGCGGGATTATGAGCGTGCTGCCGAGAAGAAATCCGAACGCTTACGTCTAGAAGGTGAGTTCCGGGAAATGCGCGACAAATGGGAGGCCGATCACCAACTGGATGAGATCGTCGATGAAGACGACATCGCCGAAGTCGTCGCCATGTGGACCGGGATACCCGTCAGCCAAATGATGGAGACCGAAGCCGAGAAGCTGCTTAGAATGGAGGAACGGCTTCACGAACGTATCGTAGGTCAGGACGAAGCCATCCATGCCCTGGCAGATGCGATCCGTCGTGCGCGCGCGGGGCTCAAGGATCCCCGGCGCCCCATCGGATCTTTCATCTTCTTGGGTTCCTCGGGTGTCGGAAAGACGGAGATGGCCAAGGCGTTGGCGGAGTTCATGTTTGACGACGAAGACGCGCTTGTGCGCATCGATATGAGCGAGTATCGCGAACAACACACAGTGTCGCGCCTTTTCGGTGCACCGCCGGGTTATGTCGGATATGAGGAGGGCGGCCAACTGACGGAGGCGGTACGGCGCCGTCCCTACCGTGTGATCCTCTTCGATGAGATTGAGAAAGCTCATCCTGAGGTGTGGAACGCCCTGCTCCAGATCCTGGATGATGGTCGTTTGACGGACGGACAAGGTCGAGTGGTTGACTTCCGCAACACGGTGTTGATCATGACATCCAATCTGGGGACCGAGTTCGTGACCAGAGCTGGCACACTAGGCTTCCTACGCCAAGGTGAAGAAGGCCAAGAAGGAGCAGCGGAAGAGAAGATCGAAAAGGAACTCAAGGATACCTTCAGACCCGAGTTCCTCAACCGCATCGATGAAATCATCATCTTCTCGCCACTTTCACCTGAACAGATGGTACGTATTGTCGATTTGCAGATGCAACAGATCCGCGAGCGCTTAGCTGAACACGGCTTGACCGTTGAATTAACCGACGCAGCACGAGAATGGCTGGCGCGCGAAGGTTACGACCCAGCTTTCGGTGCTCGTCCTCTACGCCGAGCCCTGCAGAGACATGTCGAGAGCGCGCTCTCGGTGAAGATCCTTCAAGGTGAGTTCGAAGAGGGTGATACGGTGATCGTGGACTTCGATGAGAGCGAAGGCGTGATCTTCCGTCGCCCGGATGAAGGTGCCGAGGTTCGCATCGAAGAAGAGGTCTCGGCGTAAGTATACGCTTGCGAAAAATAAACCGTTACGTATCCTCCTGTGATGTCAACGCTGGGAGATTCAACTCCGCCCCACCGAGAAACCGGGGCGGAGTTTTTTTTGAGTATACTAAAAGATCCCGCTAGAAGCAGAGAGTGGTATATGTGGGGGTGTAGGCGAGCCCAGACCCCCATTTATAACCAGTCCTCCTCTCGCGGTTGACTTTTTATCAGTGGATACCTTTATGCAAAGCAGATGGGTTCTGAACCCTTGCTTGTCTTGAGCGGCTTTGCACGAAATCCTTAAGTCAAAGCCCAATAAGCTGTCAAGTTACGAGTGGAAGCTGCGTTAGATTTCCTGATCGCAATAAATGGCTTCCTACAATGAAAATTGCACATTGACAAAGCGCAAACCATAGCAGGATCATTTCAACCGTGACCAACGCTCCTAATATTAGGGATGGGATTTGCGCTTCTGTTTGTGTCAATTTATCAGCGACTGCATCTAGATCATCCCCTAGACTCGTAAGCTTAACTTCCATTCCATCCAATCCATCAGCAAATATATCGAGGCTTTCAGATGCCTTCTCCAAAGCTTTTGTAGTCTCATCTAAATCACTTGTCGCAGCTGCTAAGTCCTCTCTTACAATGATGAGCTCACCAGGTAATGGTTCCAGACTGATCGCCACATCGGAGATGGCTTTATCGAGAGGTTTCTCTGGGGTATAGGTTATGCCTGTAATGGGTCCAAGAGTGGCCAGGCTTCGGAGAACTTGATCGATCGCTCTTGCGCCCTCTTCAGCTGAGATAAGAGCTCGGTGCGTTTTAATGATTATCCGCGGTATTCGATCTCCTAACAGTTCACCCGTAGAACGGATCAACGGCTTAGAATCTTCGATCGAGCCCGCGACACTGGTAAGCGTCACACTTGCGCTGTCCAAGACCACCACAGCATCACCCAGAGTACTATCTACCTCACGGATCGTCTCGGCAATTGACCGAACTCCCCTGGTCGTAGTCGTCAGCATACTCTTTGCAAATGTGTTTGCTCGATCGGAGATAAAAGGAACAAGGATGATCCCCAAAAGGCCAAAAATTATTCCAACCGCACCGGCCACTCGTATGGCGAAACCCAATCTTCGTTTCCAGGGTGAGGGTAGCCATTCGCTTTCGATGGAATTTTCCCCTGCCATGTGATCCTCCTTTGTTTACCATTGGATAACGTGCGATGTTAATATGAAGCAGAATTAGAAGACATGCGAGGAAAAAATTCGAATCCTATAAGGACAAGTGCGCTACTGAATCAACCCAATCTTGATACAAATACGCTCTCGTTTACCACAATATCTGAGAGTTGCCTTTAAAGCCAACGCCTCCTTCGAAAATAGATGATCATTCCGATGAAAATAAGAGCCATGATGAATAGGACAATAAAGTATCCAAACCGCCATTGAAGTTCAGGCATGTAAGCAAAGTTCATGCCATATATGCCTGCGATGAAGGTCAGGGGGATGAACACGGTTGCGATGATGGTCAGGACTTTCATCACCTCGTTCATCCTGTTACTTATGCTTGACAGATAGATATCCAGCATTCCCGAAATCATCTCTCTGAAGGTTTCGATGGTGTCGATTACCTGAATTGTGTGATCGTACACATCCCGGAGGTAGATACTTGTCGATTCCTCAATCAAATCTGTTTCGTCTTTTTCAAGTCTGCTGACGACCTCGCGTAGAGGCCACACATACTTCCGCAAGAAGAGCAACTCACGCTTCAGATTGTGAATGAACTGCAAGGTATCTGTTGATGGATCTGTGACAAGTTCTTCCTCCAAGTCTGCGATCTGCTCACCGAAGTGCTCCAGAATGACGAAATAGTGATCTACTATGGCATCAATGAGGGAATAGATCAGATAGTCAGTTCCTCTCTTGACGATGCGGCTCTTCCCTCCATGGATACGCACCCTTACACTATCGAACACATCTTTCCCGGCTTCGTCCCCTTCCTGAAAGGTTATTACATACGTGTCGCCCAAGATCAGACTTACCTGTTCGGATTCGACCTCAGAGTGTTCCTCGTTCCAGTAAAGCATTTTCAGTACGATGTAGATATACTCATCGAAGTCTTCAATCTTTGGACGCTGACTCGTGTTGAGGATATCCTCCATAACTAAAGGATGAATATCTAGATTGGTTCCAATTTCCTCAATGATCTGCGCTTGATGAACACCATCTACGTTCAACCAGGAGATCGTAGGTTGATCTTTAAACGGGAAGCATTCCCCTGGGATCGAAATTTCTCGCTCGGAAACATCAGCTTCTCCACCATACTCAAAAAGGGTTAACTTCATCCGCTCTAATTTTCGATCACCGATGTGAATTAGCGTGCCAGGGGCAAGACCGGTCTTCTCGGATCTGCGTGTAAATAGCTTATCCATTTTTGTGTCCTAGTTTCTTTAGTGGATGACTACTTATTTCGATCGACGAATCCTTCGGTTTCAATGGTATGGGTTCAGATTTAATAAGACAAATCCATTAATTCCACACATGATGTAATGCATTAACCTCGATCAGGCAACATATCAGTGAAGCAAATGGGAGATTAAGACTGTTCAACCCTCGCCACGCTCTTGGCCTCGATCGCCTGACGAAGGAGGTCTGCTGCGCTTTCCAGGTTAGGTTCGCTAACCCCTCCTAACATCAACGCAAGCTCTGGAAGGCGTTCGCTGTCCGTCAGGCGCCGAGCTAAAGTCACCGTGCGCCCACCCTGGACCTCTTTCTCGATCTTGAAATGCTGATCACCGAAGGCACCAAGCTGGGGCAAATGGGTGACGCACAACACCTGATGATTCTGAGCCACCCCCCACAACTTTCTGCCAACGATCGCACCCACCCTGCCGCCGATGCCTTGATCAATCTCGTCGAAGATCAAGGTGGGTGTTCGATCGGCCCGCACCAACACGCTCTTTAACCCCAACATCAACCGTGAGGTTTCGCCACCTGAGGCGATCTTCACCAAGGGCTTGAGCCCTTCGCCTGGGTTTGGTGCCACGAGGAACTCAATTTGGTCGAAGCCCAGTGGGCTAAAGGCCACCCGGCGATCCCCGGCTGGTGCACCCTGCGTATCGTCCTCCCAACTCAATTGCACACCAAAATTCGCCCCCTCCATGCGTAAGTCGGCGAGTTCCTCTTCAATCGCGTACTCCAATTGCTCACCCGCCTCGCGTCGCGCATGGGACAATTCCCTGCCGAGCTCACCGAGATGGGAAAGTAAACTTGCCTCCTCGATTTCCAATTCTTGAAGGCGCTCTTCCGAATGGGTGATCGATTCAAGTTCTGCACGCGCGGTTTCAGCGTATCCCAGTACCTCCTCGATCCCATCTCCATACTTTCGCTGCAAGGAATGAATCAAGTTTAAACGTTCCTCAACCTGGTCTAACCTCTGAGGGTTATACTCAATTCCTTCTCGATAGATCCGTAAACGTCGAGCTAGCTCGCTAATTTGTTCGACGAGCGCTTGGGCCTCCGCTTGTGTCCCTTCCATGCTGTCGTCGACTTTCGCCAGCCCCGCTAAAGCCTGCGCTGCCTGGCCGAGCAGATCCGTGATGGCTTCGCGATCCCTAGGACCCTCATCGAACGCCGCGATCGCTTGTTCCGCTAGGGTCGCTAACTGTTCAGCGTTGGCAAGCCGAGTGCGCTCGGCGATTAATTCAGCCTGCTCACCCGCCCGAAGAGCAGCGGTTTCAATCTCATTGATTTGATAAGTCAACAGATCCGCCCTGCTTGCGGCCTCCTGCTTCCGTTGGCGTAACCCAGATAATTCACTACGCACTCGTCCAAGTTCTTGGTAAACACTCGTGAAGGCATTGCGCAAGTCTTCGACCTGAGCGTAGCGGTCGAGCAACTGGAGATGTTCCTGAACTCGCAACAAGCTTAGATGCTCAGATTGACCATGAACATCAACCAGCCACTCGCCCAGTTCCCGAAGCAGATTGAGGTTGACTGTTCGTCCATTCACCCGGCAGATATTGCGCCCCTGGCGTCGAATCTCTCGCCCTAATGTGATGAATTCAGGATCATCCAACAGGCTTTCCCTCTCGAGGATCTGGTTAACGTCCTCCTGAATAGACGAATCCAGCTGAAAAGTGCCTTCGAGAATGGCCGCTTCAGCGCCCGAGCGGACCATCGTGCTGTCAGCTCGACCTCCCAGCAGCATTTCCACAGCGTCAATGATGATCGATTTTCCTGCACCTGTTTCGCCGGTAAAGACGGTAAACCCCGAATCAAGGTTCAATCGTAAATCGTCAATGATGGCGAAATCCTGGATGCGAAGTTCAATAAGCATGGAAACACTCTACAGGCGGATTCCTCGCAAACGGTAATAGAGGGTGCTCAGCATCAAACCCCCCATCACGATCGGCACGATAATCTGTAACAATACCGTTCCTATTGCACCTAGTTCACCCACTGCGAAGATGATGAAGAAAAGGTTAAGCGGGCCCCACAAGGAGGGCAGGATGCCCATCGTGCCCCCGATAATGGCCGCCAATGGTAGGTAACGGCTTCTGCGACGTCCCACCGCTCTGTGGACAATGTCCGCCACTCCGCCCCCCACAACAGGAGCGATAAAGATCCCCCACCAACCGAGGAAACTAAGCAAGTACATCGCCACACCCAAAGCCACTGCTGAGATCAACCCCACGATCAGGTAGTCGATTTGACGGGCGGTTTCAAATTCTTTCTGTTGACCACGTACACATTCCTTGCAGCGATAACCTACCGGTGTATGAACAGCGCATTGGGGACAGATCGGTTTCTCGCACCGATTGCAGCGCAAGGTCGTCTCTCGATGAGGATGATTGGCACAGACCATGGCTGGATCTGTCATCCTTCGTCTCCGACAATAGGATTCCGCTGCATGCGTGAAGTTAAATTCCGGTAGAAGTAACCAGGTTCTTGTAACCGTACAAATTGGACGGTATGCTCGCTGGCGCGTACCTCAACATGATCTTGGTCTTGAAGCGGCTCCGGTAGTTGGCCGTCTACACACACGGTCGCCTGGTGGGTAGTACCGACGGTAACCTTCACCCATGATCCCTCGTGCAGGACGATGGCTCGATCAATCGATAAATGAGGCGCAACTGGCACAAGCAGGATGTTGCGTAGTTCAGGCGGAAGGATTGGCCCACCGGCCGCGAGGGCGTACGCAGTAGAACCCGTGGGGGTGGCCACGATCAAGGAATCGGCGACGTAGGTGGTCAGGTAGAAGCCATCGATCTCGGTGAACAGGCGTACCGGACGCACCTGCTCCCCTCTGCCAATGGTGCACTCGTTGAGGACATCCCACGACCCAAGCATCTCTTCTCCGCGGTGGTGTTCCGCACGCAGCATCATCCTGTTTTGCAACCAGTAATCACCGTTCAATACACGCTCCACTTTTGATCGCCACTCGTCCTGACCTATCTCAATCAGGAAGCCGAGACCTCCAATGTTAATTCCCAATATTGGCACTTGGGGTGGTGCGCAGAGATGCCCGGCGCGCAACATCGTCCCGTCACCACCCAGCGCGATCAAAAGGTCGAACGCCCTCTCCATAACCTGGCGGCGTAATGTGTCATCATAGAGCGATGCATGGTGGGCTGACAGGCCGCGCTCGACAAGAAAACCAGCGATATCCTCTGCCATTTCAATCGTTGCTTCGCGACCGGGATAGGAGGCAACAGCGATCCTGTGCGGGGGAGGTAGTTTGGTGTTCATTATTGTAATTATAGCGGAGAGAACGAGCCGCGCACCTTCATTCCAGTCTCTGGTCGCAAACACGGCGAAACCCGCAAGCCCGACAACGGTTCGCTGATTCGTGAGAGCGGGCGGGCTCTTGACGCTCAGCCCGACGCATCTCTGCCAGCACATCTAAGAGCTCATTCTCAAGCGACGTGTTGTAGTCTATTGAAAAGGCACGATCAGCGTACTTAACGATCCCATACGAGGGACGCTGCCCATAAGCAGCATGCACCAGCGTGCAATAAGCAGCCAGTTGCAGAACATGGGACGGATATGGGCCAAGTGGTGCGCGCGCTGACTTTACCTCCACTGGCACCAACTTGCCTGATCTTTTCACAAGATAGTCAGGACGACCTGCGAGATTGAGGGTCGGATCATAGAGGGATCGCTCGAAGCGACCCAGATTCTCAGTGTCAACGGATATTACGCGACCGGGCGGTAAGCCCGTTGCTGCCTGTCGACGCCTGGCCAACCAGAGCAACCCTAATCCTATCAGAAGCAGCAGGAGAGTCAGATAAACCACGGCTCACCTCAAGGCGAGCGCAGTCAGATGGGCTACCCCAGCCACGGCCGAAGCTAGAAGAAAAGCGTAACCCACTAGTCGGATACAACCCGCGGTTAGAACGGCGCGTCCATGTTGACGGTGCCAACGAACCCCCGCCAGTCGCTCCTCTACATCTTCGGAAGGGTGGCCTTGTCGTGCGTACCACCATGCGCGGTGGCAGAAGGTGAATTGAGGAATCTCGGAGGCGCGGAGAGTCTTCTCGGCCACGCCTTATGTGCGATCCAGCTTTTTCTCGACCGACTCGAGCGCTTCCTTCAACGCGTGTTGCTGAAGGCTTGTCGTTAAGTCACCACGTGTACGCTCGACGACACCTCGCACCATATCGGTGATCCGTCGCAAATTCCCGGTGAGGGCATCGGGGAAGTCAATCGTCACCAGCAGTCCGTAAATGTCCTCCATCGCAGAAAGCAACCTCTCCGCTTCTACGACGTCATCATGTCGCAAGATGTCCAGGACACGCCGGCGCATTTCCCCAACCGCCTCACCCAAGCCACCAAGATAGGCAGTATACTCCACGCCTAATGTGTTCGGATCGGGTAACGGTTCGCCCCCTAAGAGAGCGTAGACGATGTTCGCCTCGGCATACTCCTTAAGCGCGCTCATGGTGTACCCGGCGTGGTAGAGATCGGGATACGGAGCCAGCTCATCCCGCAGGATGATCCGCAACTCTCCGGCTTTCTTTAGATGTTCCTCAGCTAAAGGCCGTTCACCTCGATGAACAGCTCGGATGGCTACCGAGCAATGGCGGATCATGGTACGGGAGTGCTGAAGGGCTCTATCGCGCGCTGCGTTCTTCTCTTCGAGATGCAGACGGATTTGTTCGCCAATCTTGTCTAGTTTATCCATGAGTCTCACTTGTCAGGTTCTGGATCGGGAGGGGCCGGTCGGAATAGTTGGTCGGCCAACGAGGTCCCCTCCGGGAGATGGATCTCACCATGTTGAGCCTCAAAACGAGTCATGTGCTCACTCAGCGCTCGCAACAACAATTTGGCGTTATATGCCGTCATGATGACCCGGTTTCTCACATGCGCTTTTGGCACCTGAGGCAACACCTGAGCGAAATCGATCACGATTTCAGAGCGTGAGTGAGTGATCATGGCGAAATTGGCGTACGTAGGCTCAAGGTCGGCAGGTATGTGTACGCTCATACGACCTGCCGCTGGCTGCTCAGGTTTAGAAGACATGGACCTGCTCCACTGGATTGAAAAGGAGGCCTCAACCGTACAAATACCGGTTGAGGCCTATCAAAGGCGACCTAGAAGGGAATCTCGTCCTCAGACTGGGGCCCTGGTGTCATAACAGCGTCCTCGCTGTCAACGCCAAAGGCTTCCCCGCGACCGCCGAGGAAGCGGACCGTCTGGGCGTTAACTTCGAAGGAAGCCGCCGCGCTGCCATCCTGCCGCGTCCAGATGCGTGGATTGCCGTTCTCGTCCGCCACCATCCGACCCTCCACCAACACCTGGCGACCTTTGCTCAGGTATTGGTGACAAGCTTCGGCCTGCCTGCCCCAAACCGATACACGAAACCAAACTGTTTCGTCTCTTTGTTCACCAGAGCTATCGGTGTACCGCCGGTTGGTCGCGACCGATAGATTGGTGACCGCTTGCCCGCTGGGTGTGTAACGCATCTCGGGATCGCGGCCAAGGTTGCCAACAAGAATAACTTTGTGAAACATGGGGTGCTCCTTTCCGGTGGGGGTCGATCTCCAGTTCGGCCCGGGCGGCCGTGACAGCATTTAATGCGCCCACCGTACCTAGAACAATTGTACTATAAACCGCTTTTTGGGTCAATACTTTCGGGGTTCGATTTGCTTCGACGGACAAGCGTGTTCTGACCGCCGGGAGGGCAGCTTCCCACAAGGTTTGAGCTCGGGTGAAGCTGTCCGTCTACCCCTTAACCTCCTCAAGGACTTGAGCGATTAATTGCTGCATGCGCTGGTAATGTGAGCCACGCCAGTAAATGCGAGCACAATCTTCACAACGACGGTATTCATCATAGTATTGGCGCGTTTCGGGCTGGAGTTGATCGATGATCTCCTCTTTGTCCACCGGTGTTAGCATGCCATTACAACGGATGCAGCGTTGAAACGGGATAATCAAACCAACCAAATCGAACCGCCGCAGGACCTCGGTCAATTGAGCTCGAGGGTGAATCTCGCGCACGAAGTAACCATGCGTCACCTTGCTCCGCTTGAGCAACCCGCGATCCTTGGTGAGCAAAATCCGGCTTTGATGGCTTGAGATCCGAGCCAGCTCATCATCGGCAAAATCGTTTCGATAAAGGGTGTCGAAACCCAGCATGCGCAGGTATCCTGCTAAGCGGCCTAGATGAGTATCTACCACAAAGCATACTTCCCGCAGCGGCTTCGGGCGAAGGTGTAGCAAAGGGGAGATATCCATCGACTCAAACACAGGGTACACGCTGATTTGGTCGCCATCCCGCAAACGATAACCGAAATCTACCGACACACCATTGGCGAGGATAAGATCAACCTCGGTGTGAGGTACGCCGAGTGCCTCGATGGTATCTTTAATCGCCGGGCGACCGCTGAAGGCGTAGGTAAACAGAACCTGTCTTCGATCCAGCGGCAGGAAATCGTTCAATTCCGAGTAGAAGCGGAAGATTGCTTCCGACATAGAAGGCTCTAAAGACATACCTAGCCATAAGATAAACTGCAAATCAGTCCGGGACAAGCCCCCCCGAAGAAATGTGCGACCCTGGTGTCAGGCTGTGGGCTAGGCAGCCCCCCACAAGGTGCACCCAAGCAACGACAGTCCCAAAAGGGTCAGGTTGGTCTCAGGAAGAAAGGGGGCATTTAAGTCACACTAGACCATGGGTTATCGCTGCTGTGTACGTCTGTCTGGCTCACCCTAAAATCAAGGTGCCAATATGCAGAACAACAACGCTGGAGGATCGCACACTACAGGGAGAGCTCCAGGGGTATGGGGACTACAGTCAACAAGTGTGATTTCGGTTGCTCCCAGGAATATGGTAATTGGCTATATTTTATGCAGGGACCATGAAGGTACGACAAATGAATATTTTGAAGAATCCAACCTGGAGCACGCATGCAAAATGACCTCAAGACAAAAGTGATCCCAAATGGAGGTATCATGAAAGAAAAGAAGAATGTCTTTGATTTCGCAGCTCAAGTGGGCCTCACCAAACAGCTTGGTGGCTTAAAGACGACGGATGAACTCATTGCGCTCTGCTACATCGACTCAAGCTGCGAAGTTCTCGATGTGGGATGCGGTGTGGGCGTGACGCCATGCTACTTGGCCAAGAAGATCGGTTGCACCGTCGTTGGGGTGGACATCCTGGATGGGATGATCGAATGGTCCAAGAAACAAGCCGAAAGGCAAGGTGTCACCAACCGCACAACCTTCAGGGTGGCCGATGCCCAGGAGCTCCCATTTGAAGATAACCGCTTCGACGCTGTGATTACCGAATCGGTCACCTCCTTGATGAAGGACCAACCGAAAGCCCTCCAAGAGTATGTGCGGGTGACCAAACCGGGGGGGCATGTGGGGATGAATGAGAGCACCTGGCTGAAATCGTCTCCACCTCCCGAAGTGGTGGCATGGTGGTCGGTTGAGTATGGCGGAACACCGCAATTTCACACCGCGGAGGATTGGGTAAGGTTAATGAAAAGTGCTGGTTTGAAACAGGTTACGGACAAAACCTACAACATCAGCTTCAGCAGCGGTTTCACAGATCTCGTAAACCGGTACGGCTTGTGGGAAATGTTGAAGGTCTATGGGCGAATGTTTTCCTTATACCGCCGAAGTCCTGAGTACCGAGAATTTCTAGGAAACGTAAAAGAATCCGGGAGAATGCCAGAGGGGACCATGGAGTACTTCGGGTATGGCATCTACGTCGGGCAAAAGTAAAACCCGTTGGTCCAATATCCGTGTGATCCATCAGAAGGAAGAGCATTCATGCAGCCGTGGTCTTTAGCCTGCGATTCGGGTGCCCACTAGAGGATGCAGCTATATTTCTAGAGCTTAAGACAAAAGGGCTGTCGATCGTTTATCCTCGGACAGCCCATCAGATATGTATGCCCCAGGCGCGATTCGAACGCACAACCTAGGCTTTAGGAGAGCCTTGCTCTGTCCTATTGAGCTACTGGGGCTCGGTGGGATTATAGCATCGATCAAACTGAGCGATCGAGATCCTAAGCGTTGACTGCACTGAAAAAAGCACAAAAACGAGAAAGAGAACGGTATATGTGGGGGTGTGAGCGGCGCTCACACCCCCACATATACCACATTTTCTCCTTAGGCGGGGTTTTTTCAGTGGAGTCAACGGTCAAACTCGACTAAATATGCGGTGATAGGCTCCTTCAGATGAAGGAGTTGAAGGTGGTCCAGTTTCTCCGCCTCTAAATCCTCCACCTGCTTAAAGGTGTCCTCACTCATCAATATTTGACAGCCCTTGGCGATCTCCTGTAACCGCTTGGCGACGTTGACCACATAGCCCACAACCGTGTAGTCCATCACTCGCTCTGAGCCGATGTTGCCCACAACCGCCTCGCCAGTGTGCAAACCGATGCCCAGACCGAGGTCGGCTAAATCCTCGCCGGTCTGCTCACATAACTCCTGAAAACGGTGCTGCATTTCGATCGCCGAGTTAACCGCGCGTTGTGCGTCATCCTCCCCCGCCACGGGCGCGCCGTAGAAGGCCATGAAGCCGTCCCCGAGATACTTATCGAAGGTGCCTCGATGGGTGAAGACCACCTGGCTGAGGACTTCGAAGATCCGATTGAGGGTTTCGATCACCTGGGGTGCCGTGTGAACCTCAGTAAAGCGCGAGAAACCGCGAATATCGGCGAAGAGCACCGTCACTGGTCGTAACTCACCACCGAGTTGCAGATAACGCTCAGGGTCAGTCAGGATGATGTCGGTCACATCCTCGGCCACAAAACGGTCAAGGACCTGTCGTAGGAGGCGGTTGTAGGCCTCGATCTCGTCGTTCAGCCTCTTGATACGCAACAATGAGCGCACTCGGGTGAGCAACACCAGTGAACGATAGGGCTTGATGATGAAATCGTCAGCGCCGACCTCGATCGCTTTAAGCTCCTCCTCCTCGCTGTCGAGCGCGGTGACGATCACCACCGGGACGAAGCGCGTCCCCGGCGAACTTTTCAACGCCGCACAAAGCTCTAGGCCGTTCATGCGCGGCATTTGTACGTCAACCAAAGCCAAATCAGGCGGGGATTGGAGTGCCAGCTCAAGCGCGGTCTGCCCATCAGCAGCGGTGACCACCTCATAGCCAGCCTTGGTGAGGTAGGTCTTGAGCAAATCCCGGTTGAGCCAGTCGTCGTCTGCAACCAGGATTCTCGCCGGTCGGTCAAAGATCTCTGTCAGATCCATCTCGTGCTCAAATGAACCATTTCTTCCAAGAGTCGACCTCAGACATCGTCATTGGTGAGGGGCTATGAAACACTGCACCCCACCCTTGAAATTATACAGGCATCAGCTACAGTACCAAAAGGGACAGTTTGCCGTGGTTTTCAATGATCTCTCGCTATCAATCCTGCCTTCCCTATGATCATGCTCACTTTTCCGCTGGTTCTACGCTGGGGTAGAATTATGGCAACTGCTACGCGCATCAATTCAGTGGGAGAGGTATCGGTCGCCCTTGGCGTGCACTTGTCGGTGGTCGCTGTACCACATGCATGAGAGGGGCGTCTGATGACTGTTCACCCAAGGGATACTTTCTCGAGGCTTGCAGCACAAGATCATCTTCTCAGATTGTTTGCTACAATGTGACAATCCATCGCCCATGATCATGATGGGTGAAACCAACAAATACTAGAGCGTGGCCAATCCACGTGGGGACAATTTGAACGAAACTATCAACGCAGGAGTACAGTACAGATGTCGGCTTCTGAAACTATTACACACGACATCATCATCGTGGGAGCAGGTTTAGCGGGTACATGGGCAGCGATGACTGCGGGGGAAGAGAAGCTAGATATCGCAGTCCTTTCCAAGGTTCATCCCCTCCGTTCCCACAGCGGCGCGGCGCAAGGCGGAATCGCTGCCGTACTTAACAACGTTCGACCCGTGGAAGGGACCGGACCGCGCGGCCCGCTAGAACCCATTCCTCCAGGAGGTGAGGCGGTCGACAGCCTTGACCTACACATGTTCGACACGATCAAAGGCTCCGATTGGCTGGGTGATCAAGATGCCATCGAGATCTTGGTAAGGGAGGCGCCTGAGATCGTCTATGCCTATGAGCACATGGGGTGTGTGTTCAGCCGGCTGCCCGACGGCCGGATCGCCCAGCGGCGATTCGGCGGCCACAGTGTCCCGCGTGCGAACTACTCGGCTGACTATACTGGCCATGTCCTGCTTCATACGATCCACGAACAGGCACTGCGTCGTGGCGTAAAGTTTTACAGCGAGTGGTATTGCATGGATTTGATCATAGAAGAGAACGTGTGCCGCGGTATTATCGCCCTAGAAATTCTCACAGGGAGACTCTATACCATGAGAGCCAAAGCTGTGATGTTCGGTACTGGGGGGTACGGCCGAGCTTATAAGATCACCTCCAATGCCTTGGCCAACACCGGTGATGGCGTGGCGATCAGCTACAACGCCGGCGTTCCGCTCATGGATATGGAGTTTGTCCAATTCCACCCAACTGGTCTTTACCAAAAAGGAATCTTAATGACCGAGGCTTGTCGAGGCGAAGGCGGGTATTTGGTCAACAGTGAAGGTGAGCGATTCATGGAACGATACGCACCGGAAAAGATGGAGTTGGCGCCACGCGACCTGGTCAGCCGTGCCGAGCAAACAGAAATCGATAAGGGGCGAGGCATCGGCCCCGATTCCCAGGGTTTGCACTTGGACATGAGACATCTTGGGGAACAAAAAATCTGTGAACGTTTACCACAGGTTCGGGACCTGGCCATGAAGTTCGCTGGTGTGGATATGATTGACGCACCCGTACCCATTCAACCCACGGCACACTACAGCATGGGTGGCATCCCCGCCAATTCGAATGGTCAGGTCATCGCCGATACCAATGGCACACCCGTCGTCGGCTTTTACGCTGCAGGTGAGTGCGCCTGTATCAGCGTCCACGGGGCCAACCGGCTCGGCACGAATAGCCTTCTAGGGGCATCCGTCTTCGGCAGACGGGCTGGCCGCACGATGGCGGAATTTGTCAAGAACGGTGCTGAATTACCACCCCTACATGATGATCCCGCAAAGCACAATCAAGCGCGGATCAAACACCTGATGGATGGTAATCCTGGGTCTAACAACCACGAGTCCGTGAGCCAAATCGCAGAAGAACTCAAAGCTACGATGACGCAAGGTTGCGGAATCTTCCGCGATGAAGAGAGACTAGCGAATGCGTTGCGCAAGGTTAAAGAGCTGCAGGAGAGGTACAAATCTGCGCGCATCATGGACAAGAGTGGACGCTTCAACACCGACCTATTAGAGGCGATCGAAACAGATCACCTGCTTACCTTCAGCGAGGTGATCGTGGCGAGCGGCATGGCTCGGACTGAAAGCCGCGGGGCTCACTACCGCACAGACTACCCTAAGCGGGACGATGAAAACTGGCTCAAGCACACCATGGCACATAAAGAAGAAGACGAACCCAAACTCAGCTATAAATCGGTCAACATAGACTGGGAAAAGTTTCCGCCTCAAGAGCGGAAATACTAAGCTCCCATCATCAAAACGAGGAAGTCACATGGCTAATCGTTCTTTCCAAGGGAATAGCGCGACAATTCGTGTCCAGCGTTTCAATCCTGACGTCGATGAAAAGGCCTATTTTGATGAATTCTCCATACATTTAGAGCCAGGTACTACCATCTTAGATGCGCTGAGAGAGATCAAGAGCGAGCAGGATGGCAGCCTTACGTATCGACGCTCATGCCGCCACGCGATCTGCGGCAGCTGCGCCATGAACATCAACGGAAAAAATATGTTGGCTTGTAATCAGCCTCTTAAGGATCACCTCGATCGGAGGGGGAGAATAACCATCCGACCGTTGCCTTACCAGCCAATCATCAAAGATCTAGTGGTAGACCGCTCCGTTTTTTGGGAGCAATACCAGCGCGTGAAACCATGGTTGATACCTCCGCAAGATGTCCCGGAGAAGGAATTCCGCATGAGCCCCGAGGAGGTCGAAGCGCTCAAAGACGCTGAGAAGTGCATCATGTGCGGTGCCTGTTATGCTTCCTGCCAAGTGATCGGCCTCAACAGACGCTACATAGGCCCACACGCCCTGCTCAAGGCTTTTCAAAAAATACTGGACCCCCGCGATAGCGTCCCAGGCGAGCGTTTGGCTGAAGTGGCCGGCGATGACGGGGTATTTCGTTGCCACACCATTTTCAATTGCATCGACGCTTGTCCTAAGGAACTCAATCCAACACAAGCCATTGAGACCCTGCGTAAACTTGCACAGAAGCGTCAGGCCTTTGAAGCAATGCGCAGAGAACGACAGAAGTCGCTCATCGTATCAACCCCCACCAGAACAGCAGAGCCGTCTGGGGATTAAGACACGGAGTGAAGTCAATAAGAGAGGGAGTGTTCGTATGTACAAGAGCACGGGTTTTGTCAGCTTCTTCCTTCGCCGTTTCACCGGTTTGGTGCTGGTGCTTTACTTGGGTGTGCACATGTGGGTGATCGGGGCCGCCACCAAAGGGGCGGAGACGTTTAATACACGCCTGGAGTTGTTTGAATCGCCGGTCCTCAAAATCCTCGAAATCCTGCTCTTGGCAGCAGTGCTCTATCACGGTTTTGATGGCATCCGCTTGATCATCGTGCACTACTTCGATGTAACCGATTATCGCAAGAGCCTGTTCTATGCCGCCTTCGCCACTTCTGCACTTCTGACCATTGTCGGAGGTATACCCCTGCTTCTGTACGCATTGGGAATGTGGTCATAGGAGGCCCTCATGCTAATTTTTATTATTCAACGTCTCAGCGCCATAGCACTCGTCGTATTCCTGTCCCTTCATATGATTGTGGTCCACTATCCGCCTGGCCATCTAGACTTCAGTCGGGTCCTCGAACGCTTGGCTGACCCCTTATGGAAAGCCATCGACATCGCGTTTCTCTTCGCCGTTCTGTGCCATGCCCTAGCGGGGACATATGCGGTGCTGACGGATATTGAGCGGGTGACCCCTCTGAAGCGAATCCTCGCCGGGGTATTGATCGTATTAGGGATCATCGGCGTAGCCTACGGCACCTACACCGTTCTCTCGTTCCAGCCGCCAGCGAGTATGTTGGCCGTGCATTAGATCATTAAGACGCCCGGTTCAACCCTTTCGCAAAGAAAACCCGCGCAGAAAACATGAAACGATAACTGTCCCGTGTCTTCAGACACGGGACAGATTTTTTTAACCTGTGGTCGAAGCACCCGGAGGTCGTCGAAGGGTGCAATTTGAGGTGGTTATTATTCTTCAACCGATCTTTTCATGAATCATAAGCTAGCCAAAGGGTTGTCGAATGAGCGCTCATAATTGCAACTATTCTAGAAGGTTGTAGGGGCGCAAGGGCAGGGAAGATCACCCTGCATCTTCGACCTTGCGCCCCTACATCTCATGACACTCATGGGACGCTGTGTTTATATGTGTCATTCCTCGCGCTTGTCCTGAGTCAAAGCGTAAGGGCAATTCGCGAATTGCCCCAACGGCTTTAGCAAGGGCGCTTGTCTAATCCTGACCCCATCAACCATTTTCATCATTCCAACTGAAAATCAAATGCCGAATGCGATCACTCACTTAGCCGCTCGGCGATGTAATCATCCACCACCCGCTCGAGGATCCCCAACGGCATAGCGCCGTTCCCTAAAATCAGATTGTGGAACTCCTTGATATCAAAGTCATCGCCCAGCGCTTGCGCCGCTCGCTCTCGCAACGCCAAGATCTTGATCATGCCGATCTTATACGCAGTGGCCTGACCGGGCCAGACGATGTAACGCTCGACCTCACTTGTCATGTTGGACCGTGAGTAGCCTACAGTTTCTACCATGTAATCGATCGCTTGTTCACGAGACCAACCTTTGGCATGGATGCCGGTGTCCACAACCAAGCGAGCTGCACGGAACAGTTCACTTTGCAAACGACCCAGATTCCCGTAGGGATCATTTTCATAAAAGCCCGCTTCCCAGGTTAGGTGTTCAGCGTAGAGCGCCCAACCCTCGGCATATGATGTGTAATTGACCCCCGTCCTGAATGAGGGGATCCCCGTCAGCTCCTGTTGGATGGCGATCTGGAAGTGATGGCCTGGGATGGCTTCATGGTAGGCCAGGGTAGGCATACCGTAACGGGCAACATTGACACCGGTCATATTTACGTAAAACATGCCCGGTCGAGACCCATCCAATGAAGGGGAGACGTAATACGCTCCCGGAGCGTTGGGGGCGTAGACAGGCTCAACTACGACATCCGCCTTGGGACGAAGATCGAACAAATCGGAGAGGTTTTGTTCAGCATGATCGATCAGGGCTTGGTATTCGTCAAGGACAGCTTGACGGTCGTCATTGGTTCGTAGGGGCATCGTACCACCGTAGAAGGTCACTTGATTCATCTTCATCGTTAAATTGTCGCCGGTGATACCCAACTCAGCAAAGAGATCCTCCATCTCGCCCTGGATGCGCGCGACTTCCTGCAGTCCAAGCTCATGGATTTCATCGGCGGTCAAATCCAAGGTCGTATGGTGGCGCAGCCAGTAGGCATAGGCAGAATCCCCGTCGGGATGCTTCCAGAAACCGTCGTTGTTATCAGCGGATGCCAATAGGTTTCCGAAATAGGTATGAAGTTTATCGTAGGCTGGGAGGACGCTTCCCTCGATAGCCTGCGCAGCCTCCAGGCTTAGTTTTGAGATCTGCTCGGTGCTGATATCGCTTAGGTTAGACAGCTTGGCAACGAATTCTGTATACAGCGAGAAGTCTTCCGCATCTTGTGAACGATACCAATCCAATTGCGAAAGCACGCGCTCGATCACGAACATGGGCGGCGTTATGCCCTGGGCTTCCTGGATTTGCAGCCATTCAATTAGTTGATCGAATTTCTCGGTGAAGCCGTCGAGGCGGGAGATGTAATCCTGAGCATCCTCGAGATTGTGAAGAGGGTGTCGATCTACCATAAATTCGATCAGAATATTCTGCTCCCCCAATGCTTGATTAACCGGGTAATCATGAAACCTGAAAGCTTTCCCGCGAAGCCAATCGTCCAGGTACCATTCAAACAGATCGTAAGAAAGTTGTTGATCCGAAGTAAGTTCATCGCGGTCGTAGGTGTGCAAGGTGTCCAGCTGGTCTTGGAGCAACTGGTAGGTCTCAAGTTGATATGCATCAGAGACATTTGTGAGTTGACTATTATCCATGCCGAAGACACGAGCCAATCCCAGTTCGCTGATCAACTCAGGGTCTCGCGTGATCTGTGCGAAGAAGGCCTCTTCAAGGAAGTCGTCAAAGGTGCTCGGATCTGCGTCAGGCTGCGCCGTGGGAGAGTAAATGGGGGACGCCTGAACTTCCTCGGTCAGTTTTGTGCTTACCTGTGGCGCCATGGTAGTTTGAGCGGGCCCACACCCTCCCACAATAAAGGCAATGAGCACACCCAGAAGCACCACCCATCTCACCCCCAAAAACCAATCGGGCGCATGATCTTTCATGAAGCGAGACAAGAACATCTTCGACATCTAGGTCTCCTTTCCCGAAATCTCTGCAGTGGTTTTGCGATCTTCTCGCCATATGCGTGGAAACCATGCCGGCACTTGTTGGCAGTATGTTTCCCACTGTTCGCCGAATTCAGCAGCCAACACCTGCTCCTCGCGTTTTGCGCGCAATATCAGGCCTAAGAAAACAATGGATAGGAATAATAGCGTCCACATGCGATAGAGTAATAGGCCTCCGAAGGAGGCCATCATTATGCCCAGGTACATTGGATGACGCACAAAGGCAAATGGACCATGTTTGATCAATTGATGATCAACATACAAATGCGCACCCAAACTGCTAGACACGTCGTACATCTTACCCAAAGTGAGCCGTCCCCATAGAACCAATGCCAATCCGGGGAAGTAGAGCAGTGCCCCTAATACCAGCATCAGGAGGTCGACCAACGGAGTTACGGAAAGGGGAATCGGTCGCCATAGAAGAAAACACGTTCCAAAGAAGAGCAGACCGATGATGAGATAGAACGGCCATCTCAACATCCACTGCGCCATGCCCGTCGATCTGCCTTTGGGTCTCCTCGCCCCCCGCCACAGCCCGAAGAGAATGATGGCCAAGCTCCCGATCGCCGCTGACGCTCCCACCAAACCCACCCATCTTGAAAGGTTGTTCACAACTCCCCACACCTCAGAATCCCGTCTTTCGAGATGCTACTTATCACTTTCTTCCTTACGTCATTTACGACTGGAGCTTCAGTATCGGGTCATAGCACGAGCAAGTTCTTGATCTCTGCAACCTCGACAGGAAAGTTCATTTCCAACCGCTTTTTTTTCAGATTCTCCCTCAAGATCCACTTGACATCTTTGTCCTGAGGCTCAATGAGTTGAGTCATGAACTCAAAACCCTCTCGTGGGAGCGCACTGACGACCACACTCAAGGTATACCCCAGCGCCTTTCTCATCACTCTAAACTGCTCTGATTTTCGGTCCTGCGTTTCAAGCACACGGTCAAAGATCTTTCGATGAAGGCTCAAAGCCCAAGCAGCCTGCTCCTCGTTCTCCAACAAAGATGGCATGGCCACCGTCGCAGCAATCGCCCTCATTTCAAGCCAATCCCCTTCATCAATCCAACTTTCCAGCGCCATCAAGGTATCACGCGCGCGTGCCTCGGCCAACCTCTGAAGACCCATCCGAACCGCTTCCCTCATCCTCCAGCGGGAATCCTTCGCAAGCCTTCTCAGCGTCACGATCGCTTGATCAAAAAAGGAAGGCTGAACCGAACCCATCGAACCGATCCCAACCGCTCCACAGAAGGGGACGAACTCCTCCGGAGTGTTCACAGGAGCCTCTTCTACAGTCAGCTCCAGCATCTTCATACAAAGAGCCCAGCACTTATGACTTTCCTTTTGAGCAATTTTCCCCAACGCGTCTGGAAAGGCATCCGCTAACTCCAAATTCGCTCTGGGACCAGGTAGGTTGCTGTTCGAAAGTAAGTAATCTACCAACTCCTGTTCCGAACCTGTTTTGACAAACTGATCGAGCAGGCTCTCTAAGGCCTGCAAGTGAGCGTCCCTTTTACCCATGATGTCCTCTCCGTTCCTGTGAATGTTGTGGGAACGGATCACGGTTGGTCACATGTTCCAGAGGTGAAAGGTTGCATCCTGAGCTCTTCCCAGGATGTCCAAAGCCAATGAGGTTTTATCAGCTTTGTCTTCATGATTAATACAAATACAGGATACGCTTCGGTTCAAGGGCAAAATCAGATAGATCGTATGTCATCCCTCCGTATCCCTGCACCTCAATCTGCTCGCGTCACGAAATATTTTATAAACACCCCTATGACATTCAATAAGGTACGGAGGAGAAGGGCCTAGGTTTCGAGGGCAGCTTGGATTGCACGCAAGCGCGGTACAGGCAGATCAGCTTGATCGGCTATTCTGATAACGCGATCCAAGCGCGCTGGGGCACTGCGTCCCACGCAAGGTTGATCGGGGAAGGACGCAAAGCCTTTTAGGGTCCTTCCAACCAACTCGCCCTTAGGAAGTTGAACCTCGGTCAACCAGTCTTGGACTTCGACCAATTCACCCGCCACCTCCCTGGTTAGCTCCTGGTGCTCCTCTAGCAAATCACCCAGGGTGCCACCTGTCACCAATCCTGTGATGTTCATCGTTAGGATGTGAAGGTTTTTGTGTATTAACTCATTGAGGAGTTCTTCAGGGGTGTTAACCCTTCGAGTCTGGATATCGAGAGCACCCAACGCCGACTCGATCAACGCTGCCTTCGGACCATAGACAGGCGAGTGAACGCTCGGCTTCACATCCATCCCCTTCTTCTTTTCAAACCAGACAACGATGATGGTTGGATTCGAGAGATCGTGAACCTCCCAGTCCCTAGGAAGCAACTCATTCTGTAGCAACACCACTCGGTCTTTCCAATGAACCGGTATTGCCTTGAGCACAGGGTGAAGGTCGGGCTCCCCAACCGCGATCAGGATCAGGGTTGGCTCAGGGACCAACCGTGCCTCTTCAGCCAGATCCATCCCACGGGTGATGGGGTATACAGGATGGCCAATACGTAAGAAACCGCGGGCGAAAACTCCCCCCAACTCCCCTACACCGATGATGATCACGGGTTCCTTCATCATGGGGCTCCTCTCACAAAGAATGGCTTCGATCTCGATTATACCCAGTAGTCTGTCGTGATGAAGAAGATGGATCCCATCGAAAAGTCATCTTGAGCACCAGAACTTTAGGACAACTTCATTGGTTGAGTATGTGGACACAGTGCAAACATGGGTTGCCTACAAATCACAGACACAAACCGCTGCAACTGCGACCACGGGAGTTATTCTAGTAGAAGTACTTTAATGGAATAAACGGAACGATAGGGAGAAGTAATCTAAGCGGAGGTCAGTATCTGTTGCTTTTCGCTTCAACACATTTACTTGCATCGATCAACAAGCATTACTGACTGGGGAAGAATCCTGATGGCCGTGAATCAGACCCTCTCGAGGGAGTTATTCACTGCATCAAAGGCGCGTTCAATCGCTTCGTCGATCCAAGCCTCGTCTGTTTTCGCGATCTCTCTCTCATTCAACGCTAGGTATAGTGCTGTAAGACCAACACCAAGGAACATACCAAGTATCACTCCCACATAAAGGAATTTCATTAGGCACCCCTTTCTTCGGCACGGGCACCGACCACAAGATGCGCTTCCATGGTACGGTGATTGGCTCGCGTTTCACTTTTCAATCACCTTACAAAACAGGGATGCCCTGGGTCCGCCGCTGACGAAAGGAGGTAAATAGGCAGCAGGCTACAAGCTACAGACTGCAAGCCGCAAGCCACAAGTCACAAGCTGCAAGCTGTAGGCGCTCCTCGGTGACCCTTCGGTAGGCTCCCTGCGGCAAACTCGGTACAGGCAGGACAATGCTGGCTCAGATTGTCTTCTTATAGCTGCACAAGCCAGTCATCCATCGACAGGCTCAGGATGACATCGGGAGGTTGTCATTCTGAGCGCCCTTATAAAAGAGGTAGGGGCAATTCATGAATTGCCCCTAAGGCTAGACCCCCTCGGCGGACCTTGTGCTGAGTTCGTCGAACCATCAGGACAATCGCGACAGGGCTCGGGACAAACGCTGTGATTCCGAGGAGCCCTTGTCCACCTGACCAGGGCAAAGACCCACCCCTGAATGTACTCTAATCCCCCCATCTAGCGGATGATTTCCGATACCGCCCCAGCCATTCTATACATCTGGAAGCGGTGTGGATTGTAAGGTATTTGCAAACCTCAATCCGCCTCTTCCTACCATACAATGGGATCGAAGAACAGACTGGTAGGAGCAGGTCAAAATATAGGCGGGAGCACCGGGAGGACCAATGACTGTCGGCGCAGATTGGTCCCCAGGACCGCCCAGGAGCTCATCACAATGAACGTCTACTTACTAACACTATCCTCGATCTTCCTCGCCGTCGGCGTCCTAACCGCAATCGATGGCATCGTCTTGGTATCGGGCATGTCTGGGATCATGTTCTGCCTGTCGATCATCGGCGAGAGTATTCGAAATCCTGATCCCCACCGGTAGTCACTCGCCACCTCTACAATTACGAAACTACCCCTTGTCGTACTGTTAACTCTCCTGTTCAAAGATTTATAAGGTCAGAACGCCAAGCTTATCCCCTGTGGCGTAGTCAGCCATGGCGTATGTCCATGGAGGGATGGGGTAAGTTGAACGCTATCGTTCGGGCGTTCGTCGAAGGATGACGGTCTTCGATAAACTTAGGACGACGCAGGCTCTGGGTTTTACTCGTTCTCTCGGCAGTTCGTCCTGCCCACAAACACGACACACACTTGTCAACAATATCTGATTTGACAAGTTAAATTTATTCGCTATAGTACTGAAAATTCTGCGGGTCACAGGGGGCAATCATGACCCGAAGGACGCTGGTTCGCCACCCGACCCGACTCTTGCTATTGGTCGGGTTCACTCTATCTGGGGGCGTCATTTGGCACCCCAAGTCTGCTGCCGATCCACCAGCCGCGGGTCCTCCCCAAATCCAACCGAGCGCTACCATCGTCTCTCCAACATCAACCCTCTCACCATCGCCCTCATGGACCTCCACGCTCTCGTCCACACCGACGAGCACAGCAACACCTAACCCCGAATCGACATCCACGTCAACACCCACGCCGATCACAACGCTCAGAAGCCCGACATCCACACAAACCTCCAGCCCGTCACCTACGGATACATCCACTGCTCTCTCTTCGTCTACGCCTACCGCATCCCCTTCACCAACATCGACTGAGATCGGAACGACCACCGTGATTCCCGGCGCGAGTACAACTCCCTCCGCTACACCGAGCGTAACGACGACGCCTTCCGAGACCGCTACCCAAGAACCCGGGGGCACACCTTACCCTCCTCAGTCTGTGATGATCAACGAGGTTGCATGGGCTGGCACCATGGCCAGCGCTCATGATGAATGGATTGAACTCCACAACCCCGGGTTACAGTCGATCGATCTTAATCAATGGGTCCTCACGGATGGCGGGGACATCAACGTCTCATTGAGCGGGACGATTCGCTCCCGCAGCTTCTACTTGCTTGAACGCACCGATGACACAACCATCTCCGACATCGGTGCCGATCGGATCTACACCGGAGCATTGAGAAATGGCGGAGAGGTCTTGTGGTTAAAAGATCCAACGGGTGCGGTCGTGGATAGCGCCAATAAATCTGGTGGCGGCTGGCCGGCGGGTGATACCGCCTCACATGCCAGTATGGAGCGTATTGGCCGAGGTGACACCCCGGGCAACTGGAGAACTTTCACTGGTTATGGTGGGGTGGGGCATGATGCAGGAGGCAATCCCATCGCCGGCACTCCACGGCACCCAAATTCTAGTTTCGGTCCGACGCCAACCTCCACCAGCTTCACGCCAACCCCGGAGAGCACACCCTTCCCTCCTTTGTCGATGCTCATCAACGAGGTCGCATGGGCCGGCACCCACGCTTCATCCAACGACGAATGGATCGAACTCCATAACCCCGGAGCCGAGGAGGTCGACCTCACTGGTTGGGCACTAACCGATGGAGGGGATATCGACATTACACTGGCGGGCACGATCACGGGTCACGGCTTCTTCCTTCTCGAACGGTCTGTTGACAGCGTTGTGTCTGATATCGCTGCGGATCAACTTTACAACGGTGTACTGAAGAACAGCGGAGAGACCTTGTGGTTGAAGGATCCATCCGAGAATTTGGTCGACAGTGCGAACAGCGACGGCGGCGGTTGGCCCGCGGGCCGTTCTTCGCCATGCGCCAGCATGGAACGTCGCAGAGGGGTGGACCTCCCTGGCAATTGGGCGTCCTTTAACGGTTACCACGGTCGCGGGCATGACTCCGACGGCAGCCCCATCCCAGGCACACCACGAGATGTCAACTCCGTTCATTTCCCCACTCCGGTCCCTACTCGAGCCCCCGGCAAGGTACGGATCAACGAGGTGCTCATCCGTCCGCATTATGACTGGGAAGGTGAGGGGGAGGCCGATACGGGAGACGAATTTATCGAACTCTACAACGATGGTGGGGAACCTATCTTCTTGGGGGGCTGGAGGCTCGACGATATCCTCGACGGAGGCTCTCGACCATACATCCTCCCGGGCGTGACCCTCGCACCAGGAGATTACGTCGCCTTCTTCCGCTCACGAACGCGCATCTCGCTCAATGATCACGGCGACAGCGTTCATCTGCTTGCACCCAACGGACGGATCATCGATCAGATCCGCTACCTGAGGGTGCGTGCTTACAATTTGTCCTATGGAAGACTGCCGGACG
>Ga0111172_1017_pt1 | contig 61031 bp, 63 predicted proteins | sample DeeMarSWOR324_28_FD_80233 | JGI IMG/M metagenome (GOLD analysis project Ga0111172, IMG submission 80233) | Anaerolineae bacterium SM23_ 63 | reverse complement strand
GTCAATCTGCAGGTGGAGCTGATCATACCGGTGGCGCTGGAGAAGGGATCGAAGTTCGCTATCCGAGAGGGTGGCTTGACGGTGGGCGCAGGCGTGATCACCGAGATTTTGGAATAAGTGAGCTATGGCCAAGCAGAAGATTCGCATCCGGCTTAAAGCCTATGACCATCGTGTACTCGATCAGTCAGCCAAGCGTATTGTTGAAACGGCGGAACGAACAGGGGCGAAAGTTGTCGGCCCAGTGCCGTTGCCTACGAGAATAGAACGTTTCACTGTTCGACGCTCAACTTTCATTGATAAGGACTCACATGAGCACTTCGAAATCCGAACGCATAAACGATTGATCGATGTACTAGACCCGGACACGAAAACGATTGACACCTTGATGCGATTGAATCTACCGGCCGGAGTGGATATCGAGATAAAAATATAGACATCAGTAGTCAGACAGCAGCTGGAATAGGATAGATTACGAGTACCTTGGTGAGAACTCCAAACCAAGCTGAAAGTTGAAGGCTGACAGTTGATAGCTGACAGCTAAAAAGGCTTGGCAAGAGACGAGTTGTGGGCGGATCGAAATCGCCGAACTTCGCCACATTCGATCTGACTGCCCGGCGATCAGGGATGATGCAGTCGAAGCCCTGACTGACAGTCCCAAACACAATCAGGAGACAAATGATGAAAGGGCTGATTGGCAAGAAAATTGGCATGACCCAGATTTTCGATGAGACGGGCGAGGTCGTCCCGGTGACATTGATCGAAGCTGGGCCTTGTTATGTGACACACATACGTCGACCTAAGCGAGATAACTACACTGCGGTCCAATTGGGCTTCGAAGAGGTGAACCCCCGCCGACTGACGGGCGGCCAATTGGGTCACCTTAAGCATCATGATCTACCTCCTTTGCGGTATTTACGCGAATTTCAGGTGAGATCGACAAAAGATGTTAAGGAAGGGGATGCTTTGACGGTAGAGATTTTTTCCGTTGGTGATCGCGTCGACATCATCGGTAAAAGTAAAGGCAAAGGTTTCGCTGGCGCAGTCAAACGTCATGGTTTCCGCGGCGGACCCCAAACACATGGTCAGTCGGACCGCCTGCGAGCGCCGGGTTCACATGGTGCCACCTCAACGCCTGGTCGGGTTTTCAAGGGCTCAAAAGGTCCTGGTCATATGGGCTCGGTCCGGGTGACATCGCAGAATGTGCGCGTGGAGGTCGTCGACGGAGAGCGGAATCTAATCGGTGTACGTGGCAGCGTTCCGGGTCCTCGTGGTGGATTGGTTATGATCAAGGAAGTACGAAAGCAGTAAGTTTTGGGAGCTAATGGACAATGAAGGTTGATGTGCTAGATATGCAGGGTAAAAAAGTTGGCACCACTGAGTTGCCACCGTGGATCTTCGAAGCTCCGATCAAGCAAGATCTGATGCACCAGGCTTTGGTTCGTCAATTGGCCAACGCCCGATTGGGGACCCACAATACGAAGACACGGAGCGAGGTCTCCGGGGGTGGTCGAAAACCGTGGCGCCAGAAAGGCACTGGCCGAGCCAGGCATGGCTCGAGACGCTCCCCGATCTGGGTGGGTGGTGGTAGAGCGCATGCGCCGAAACCGCGCAAGTACACACGTGATATGCCTCGCAAGATGCGCCGTGCTGCCTTGCGGTCGGCATTGTCGATCAAGGCTGCTCAGGATGAAGTCATTGTGCTCGAAGAGTTGGTGATGGAAGGCCCCAACACAAAGGATATGCTCACCACATTGGAGCGCTTGGTTGGAGAAGCCAGCGCACTCATCCTCCTGGCGGAGGCAAATGAGGCTGTTGAGAAATCGGTAAGCAACCTGCAAGAGGCCAAAACCTTGAGAGCCAATTACCTAAATATCCGCGATTTGCTTGGATACGATCGACTCATTATGCCTCTGCGCGCGTTGGATATCATTCAGTCATACTTGGGGGACGGGGGAGGTTCGTAATGACGACCATCTACGATATCTTGCGTAAACCAATCATCACGGAAAAGAGCAGCTATCAGAGCAGCGAACTCAATCAATATGTGTTTGAAGTCCATCATGAAGCCACCAAGGCTCAGATCAAGGAGGCGGTTGAGACCTTGTTTGATGTAACCGTGTTGCGGGTGAATGTGATCAATGTCCCTGCTAAACGCAGCCGTCGAGCACGCAGCCGTAGAGTCCTCGTACGACGCCCGGGGTTCAAGAAAGCGATTATCACTTTAGCCTCGGGTGATTCGATCGATGTATTTGAAGGGGTGACATAATGGCGGTTAAAAAGTATAAGCCGACTTCCCCAGGTCGGCGCGGCATGTCTGGTCACACCTTTGAAGAGATCACGAAGAGCGAACCAGAGCGATCCTTACTGATCCCTAAGCACAAACGTGGGGGACGAAATAACCTCGGTAGGATCACCGTTCGCCATCGTGGCGGCGGCCATAGGCGGCACTTGCGTACAGTGGATTTCAAACGCAACAAGCGTGAAATTCCAGCGAACGTAGCAGCGATCGAGTACGATCCCAATCGCTCAGCACGTTTGGCACTTTTACATTATCTAGATGGTGAAAAGCGTTACATCCTTGCCCCATTGGGCCTTCAAGTGGGCGATAAGGTCTTGGCCAGTCCCGAGGCAGATATTCGACCGGGCAACAGCCTTCCATTAGCGAATATCCCCTTAGGGACTTTAGTGCACAACATTGAGCTTTATGAGGGGCGAGGGGGCCAGCTTGTGCGGGCGGCAGGCACTTCAGCTCAACTCCTGGGTAAGGAAGGCGCGTATGCTGCAATTCGCTTGCCCTCAGGCGAGGTACGGCGTGTTCGCCAAAATTGCTATGCGACCATCGGAGAGGTTGGCAACCCAGACCATGGCAATATCAAGCTCGGTAAAGCTGGCCGAAAACGTCATTTGGGCATTCGTCCTACAGTGCGTGGCTCAGCGATGAGTCCAAAGGATCACCCTCATGGTGGGGGTGAGGGGCGTACACCCATTGGTATGCCAAGCCCAAAAAGCCCCTGGGGCAAGAAAACATTGGGGAAGAAGACCAGGCGTAATAAGCGGACCGGTAAATACATCATCCGGCGACGATCCAAACGGCGCCGCTAGGCCTGTTTTTATCAAGGAGTCGGAGGCAGGTAGATGTCGAGATCATTAAAGAAGGGTCCTTACACCGACCCGAAGTTGTTGAAGAAGATCGAGGATATGAACGAAACAGGTGAAAAGAAAGTTGTACGCACCTGGAGTCGAGCGAGCACGATCTTCCCACAAATGGTTGGCCATACACTTGCAGTGCATGATGGGCGCCGCCATGTACCGATCTACATCACAGAGAACATGGTCGGTCATAAGTTGGGTGAATTCGCACCGACACGAACATATCGTGGTCATGTGACGAGGGATCGGACCACGCGACCGAGGTAATGGATGATGGAACAAGCATTTGACATCCATGCGAGCGTCAGATACGTGAGGATGTCACCACAGAAAGTCAGGCTGGTATTGGACATGGTACGAGGTTTGGATGTCATGGAGGCGTTGGACATCCTTCGCTTCACCCAGAAGTCGGCCGCCAATACAGTCCTCAAGCTTTTGAACTCAGCGATCGCAAACGCTGAAGAGAATTTTGGTCTAAACAGGGACGATTTAGTCGTTCATCGGATCTACGCTGATCAAGGCCCGATTCGGCGGTGGCGCAGATTCGGAGCTCGGGGAAGGTTTAAACCTATCCAAAGACGTTATTCGCACATCACTGTTATTCTGCGAGAAAGAGAAGAGGAAGAGTCCTAATGTGCGTCGAGTTAACCACAGCGCCTATCGCTCGTGGTCCATACGGGTCACTTCGAGCCTCAGAATTGGCCGAGAGGAGAGGATATGGGACGTAAAGTACATCCCATCGGTTTTCGATTGAAGGTCAACAAGACTTGGGAATCGCGTTGGTTTGCCAATCCTGATAATTATGCTGATCAGCTACATGAAGATATCGCAATCCGCGAACTGGTATATGAATCAGCACCCAGGGCAGGCATCTCGCGCGTCGAGATTGAGCGTTACCCCAACAGTGTTCATGTCACAGTACATACGGCCAAACCTGGTATCGTCATCGGCCGTAAAGGGGCAAACGTGAAGGAGCTGCGACGTCAATTGCAAACTCAAACCGGGGTGGCTGTAAAACTCGATATCTCGGAGATCAAAGACCCCGACTTGGATGCCCGTTTGGTGGCAGAGAATATCGCTGGTCAACTGTCACGTCGAATCAGCCATCGGAGGGCGATGCAGCGAGCCGTGGCTCAAACGATGCGCCAAGGTGCAAAAGGTGTAAAGGTGATGTGCTCCGGACGTCTCGCAGGCGTTGAGATGGCGCGTCGCGAGTGGGTACGTGAAGGGCGTGTACCCGCACAAACACTGCGAGCTGATATTGACTTCGCGCGCGCTGAGGCACTCACCACGTATGGAAGGATTGGTGTCAAGGTGTGGATCTATAAGGGAGATATCCTCCCTGAGGCCGAGGAACAACCCGAAGTGATGGATGTCTACGTCAGCGAATGAGGACCTCCGCTACGTTATGCGGGTAATGAGGTGAAGTGATGTTGTTTCCAAAACGAGTTAAATACCGCAAACAGATGCGGGGACGGATGAAAGGTCGAGCAAGCCGGGGGACGGAAGTCAATTTTGGGGACTTTGGCCTTCAAGCCCTTGAGCCAGGATGGGTTACGGCGCGTCAGATCGAAGCTGCGCGCCGCGCTTTGGTGCGATATATGCGACGGCGTGGCAAAGTCTGGATTCGAATCTTCCCTGATAAGCCGGTAACGAAAAAACCGGCCGAGACCCGAATGGGCAAGGGGAAGGGGGCTGTTGACCACTGGGTAGCTGTGGTAAAGCCGGGGAGGATCCTGTTTGAAATATCCGGCCTCAATGAGGAGGGCGCTCGAGAGGCAATGCGATTGGCCTCTCATAAGCTTTCTGTGAAGACGAAGTTCATCAAGCGATTGGACACGGTTGGAGGTAGTTAGGCGATGAAAGTTTCAGAGATCCGAGCCCTTTCAACGGAAGAAATCAGGTCACGCTTGGATGATGCACGAGATAATTATTTTAAGCTACGGTTTCAATTTGCAACCGGGCAATTGACCGATCATTCTCAGTTCAGGATTGCACGGCGCGAAATCGCTCGTCTGGCGACCATTCTACGAGAGCGAGAGCTTGTTGCTGAATTGGAGGGGAGTGAAACATGACTAAAAATCGACGCCGATTAACTGGCGAGGTGATCAAGGCCAAGCTGGAAAAGACGGTTACCATCCGCGTAAATCGGAGCTATCGCCATCCTCTCTATGGGAAGGTGATCCGTACAAGCAAAAAATACCTGGTTCATGATGAAAAGGGCTGTCAACTCGGTGATTTGGTACAAATTGTGGAGAGCCGACCTATTTCAAAGAAGAAGCGATGGGTCGTGGAGAGTATTCTACGGCGTCCAAGCGAAGCCGAGGTCACGGCAAGCATTGAGGAGTTGGCGGAAGAGACTGTGGTGGAGAAAGAGACATGATTCAGCAAGAAAGCCGCATCAAGGTTGCTGATAATACGGGTGGACGTGAACTGCTCGTGATACGCGTCTTGGGCGGATCGAAGCGGCGGTATGGTCATGTAGGCGATGTGGTCGTGGCGACAGTCAAATCAGCTACGCCACACAGCGCAGTAAGCAAGAGCGATGTCGTTCGAGCAGTTATCGTGCGGACCGCAAAGGAATATCGCCGCAAGGACGGCTCCTACATACGCTTCGACGATAATGCAGCCGTGATCTTGGATACCGATGGCAGGAACCCGAGGGGAACAAGGATCTTCGGTCCGGTTGCGCGCGAATTGCGAGAGAAGGGTTTTACAAAAATCGTATCCCTCGCGCCTGAGGTCCTCTAGGAGGGGAGGTATGAAGATCAAACGTGGTGATACGGTAGAAGTGATTAACGGGCGCGATAAAGGACATCGAGGTGAAGTGTTACGCGTTTTGCCCACCAAGAGTCGAGTCGTGGTCCAAGGTGCAAACATGCGTAAGAAACACCAGCGTCAGGTTCAGGCTGGTGGTCGAACGATGAACCCAGGAATCATTCAATTCGAGGCACCTATCGATATTTCAAACGTCATGTTGGTTTGCCCTAAGTGTAATGAACTGGTGCGGGTAGGTATGCTCGTGGAAGGCGGGCACCGGCAACGAGTATGCAAGAAATGTCAGGTAGTCATTGACTCCTGATCTTGGATGGAGTGTAAGAGGCATGGCACATCACTTAAAGGAATGGTATCAAAACGAAGTCATCTCCATGATGATGAAGGATTTTGGCTTAGACAACCCAATGCAGGTTCCGCGCATCGAAAAGATCGTCGTCAATATCGGTGTCGGTGAAGCGATCGATAACGCGAAAGCCCTCGACGCTGCGGTTGAGGATGTTGCAACCATTACCGGACAAAAGCCCATCGTCACCAAAGCTCGCAAAAGCATCGCGACCTTTAAATTGCGAGAGGGGCGTTCCATCGGCGTAAAAGTCACTTTACGCGGGGATCGTATGTGGTCTTTTTTCGATCGATTGATCAACGTAGCACTGCCCCGTACGAGGGACTTTAGAGGCGTTTCACCTAACAGCTTTGACGGACGAGGCAATTACACGTTAGGGCTTAGAGAACAGCTGATCTTCCCGGAGATCGATTACGACAAAATCGACAAAATACGAGGGTTTGAAGTGACAATTGTCACTTCAGCACCGGATGATGAGAAAGGGCGAAGGCTTCTAGAAATGCTAGGCATGCCCTTTGGGAGAGGTGCAGTATATGGCTAAAAAATGTATGCCGATCCGAGAGACTCGACGGAAATATCAAGTACGAGAACGCAATCGATGTCGAATTTGTGGACGACCGCGAGGCTATTATCGCCGTTTCCAACTATGCCGGATCTGCCTCAGGGAAAAAGCACTTGAAGGACAAATCCCTGGTTTGGTGAAATCTTCATGGTAAAGAAGGACCCGGAGAGAACGTTATGACTGTATCTGATCCGATTGCCGATATGTTGACACGGATCCGCAACGCCCTGATGGCGGGTAATCAGACCGTTTCGGTGCCTAGCTCCAAGATCAAGGTGGAGATCGCCCGAATTATGGAGCAGGAGGGCTTCATTGCGGGTTTTGAAGAACGTCAGGTGGAGGGTAAATCCCACCGCGTGCTTCGCATCCAACTGAAATACGTTGGTGAAAGACGTGAACGCCGTCCAGTAATCAATGAGTTGAGAAGAGTAAGTCGACCCGGAAGGCGAGTATACGTTGGAAAGAAAAAGATCCCCTGGGTACGATCAGGGATTGGTTTAGCGATCCTTTCAACTCCCAAGGGTGTGATGAGTGGTGTGCGCGCTCGTCAGATAGGCGTGGGCGGTGAAATTCTTTGTGAGGTCTGGTAGTCGAATTTGATCCCGGCGTTAGATGGAAGATGGATCGACCTGGAACGTTATCGATCGTAGTCGGAGGTAGCTAGGAGGAAAATGTGTCGAGAATAGGACGCATGCCTGTGGTTGTGCCCGAAGGAGTAGAGGTCAAAATCGAAGGCTCACATGTATGGATAAGGGGTCCTAAGGGCGAGTTGTCCCGTAGTTTCCGGCCTGAAATGTCCATTAACTTTAAGGAAGGTGTCATCGCGGTTGATCGCCCTTCGGACGAGCCGCAGATGCGTGCCTTTCATGGCCTGACACGTGCTCTTTTGAATAATATGGTCGTTGGTGTGAGTGAGGGCTTTGAGAAAACGCTCCAGATTGAAGGGGTCGGTTATCGACCAGAGAAAGAGGGCGAGAACTTGGTGCTCCATTTGGGTTTTTCACATTTGGTGAATGTACCTGCTCCGTCTGGCATCACCTTTGATGTAGACACTCGCGCCAGATTGGTAAAGGTGCAGGGAATTGATAAGGAATTGGTTGGTCGGGTTGCAGCTGATATCCGGAAAATACGCCCACCTGAGCCTTACAAAGGCAAGGGTATTCGTTATTTGGGTGAGCATGTACGCCGCAAGGCTGGTAAAGCGGGTAAGGTAACATAATCATGTCGAAACAAACTCGAGAAACAATGCGAAAACGGCGTCACCAACGCGTGCGTAAGAAGTTGGTGGGAACGGCTAAACGACCGCGTTTGAATGTTTATCGAAGCCTGAATCAGATCTACGCTCAAGTGATCGACGATACCGCTGGTCATACGCTTGCCTCAGCCTCGACACTCGATGGGGAGATCAAACCACAAATCAAAGAGTTGTCAAAGGTCGAACAGGCGAAATTCATCGGGACAACGATCGCAGAAAGGGCGAAAAGCCAGGGTGTGAAGATTGTGGTTTTTGATCGTGGTGGCTACCGTTATCATGGACGAGTTAAAGCGTTAGCGGAAGCGGCCCGTGAAGCAGGATTGAATTTCTAAGGGTATTACATATCGGGTGGAAGGGAGTCAAATCAAGTTCCGGATTGAATTCGAGAGAGATAAGAGTTCGAACGTGATTTGTAACTGCACCTGAAGGGAGAAGTTGAAAAGTGAGACGCGATTTCCGAAGCAGGGATGAACGGGAAGAGTTGGATGAACGCGTGATCGATATCGCTCGCGTAGCGAAGGTCGTGAAAGGCGGTCGTCGTTTCGCATTCCGCGTGGCGGTCGTGGTGGGCGATAATCGTGGTCAGGTCGGGCTAGGGGTTGGCAAAGCACGAGGGGTCCCTGATGCGATCCGTAAAGCAGCGGAGCAAGCCCGAAAAGACATGCGTCCAATTCATCTCATTGGAACGACAATTCCACATGAGGTGTTTTCGAAACACAGTGGAGCAAAAGTGTTGTTAAAACCGGCGTCCCCCGGTACAGGTGTGGTCGCAGGCGGATCGGTGCGAGCCGTACTTGAAGCCGCTGGCGTGCGCGACATCCTCACCAAGTCACTAGGGAGTGCAAACATTCTCAACGTAGCCTATGCGGCTTTGAAGGGGCTTAGGGAGCTTAAGAATATCGAGCTTGAGGCGATCAACCGAGGGAAAAATCCCAGCGAGCTTAGACCTTTCTGGGAGCATAAGCGAGATGGCTAAACGTTCAGCGAAGAAGCTACGGATCACCCTTGTACGGAGCCCGATAGGGTACTCCATACGGCAGAAGAGGACCGTACGTGCGCTCGGCCTACATCGCTTGCATCAAACCGTTGAGCAAGTTGACACTCCTGTATTGCGAGGTATGATCGCCAAGGTGAGCCATCTGGTAGCGGTAGAGGAGTGAATTAGCGATGAAACTTCATGACTTAAAACCGAGGACCGGTTCGAAAAAACGTCGTAAAAGGGTTGGAAGGGGAATATCCGCCGGACAGGGAAAGACTGCTGGTCGTGGGATCAAGGGCCAAGGGGCGAGAGCTGGTTCGGGAGGGAGCCTCTATCGTCAAGGTGGCAATCTACCACTTTTCCGAAAGCTTCCATTCAAACGTGGCTTTACCAATTTCCGCCGCGTAGTCTGGACCGAAATCAACCTGGAACGCCTCGATGAGTTTACACCTGATTCGGAGATAACACCGGAAAGCCTGAAGGATGCCGGTATCGTACGTAATCTACGTCACCCTGTAGTTTTGCTCGGGCGGGGCGAAGTTTCCGTACCGCTGAAGGTACGGGTACATCGCGTCACAAGTGGTGCTCGAGCCAAGATCGAAGCAGCCGGGGGCACCGTGGAGATTATCCCGCAATGAGAAACCCCCAGGCAATCGATAGGAGCTCATCATGAGACGTTCAGCATGGCGTTTCTTATTCCTTTCAGCCGATATCCGAAACCGGTTGTTGCTATCGATCCTCCTTCTTATCATCTACCGCTTCGTGGCCCATGTTCCTGTGCCAGGTGTGAATCGTGAGGCCATTGCGGGTGTTCTCGGAGGCCAGGGTCAGACGCTTTTTGGCTTATTGGATCTCCTTTCCGGTGGCACAGTGTCAAATTTCTCCGTGTTGGCGATGGGTGTTTATCCCTACATTACTGCTCAGATCATCATTCAATTGGTGACACCGATCATCCCGGCGCTTCAAAGACGGATGGAAGAGGATCCTCGAGAAGGTCGTAAGTGGATGGAGAAATGGACCTACTATCTTGCAGTTCCCATGGCGGCTCTAAATGCAATTGGTCAGATCCGTCTCTTTCAACAATACGCCATGGGACAGGAGGCGAATGTTCTTAACTATCAACTGGGAATGAACATCAGCACCTTCACTACGATCTTAAGTATGACCGCCGGCACGATGTTCGCCATCTGGTTAGGTGAATTAATTTCCGAGTTCGGCATCCGTAACCAAGGGTTGTCATTGATCATCTTTGCCGGCATCGTTTCCCGTATTCCCTCGAATCTTGGTCGGATCCTCGTCGACCAAGAACAACGCGGATCGCTTTTACTCTTCGTGGTTTTCATCATGATCGCCACGATCTTCGCCATTGTTTTCGTCCAGGAGGGTCGTCGGAACGTCCCTGTGATGTATCCGGGTCGGCGGGTCGGACATCGAATGTCTATGCCCGTTAAAGGAACATTGCCGTTGATGGTAAACATGGCCGGGATGATCCCTCTCATTTTTGCCCAATCTCTCCTGACCTTTCCTGCTGTGGTGGCGCAGTTTTTCATCGGTTCAACCAACACGACATTGCAAAATATCGCTGTCTGGCTTCAGGAAACCTTTGGCGGGATCAGCAGCACCTATTGGGTCCTATATTTCCTATTTGTGGTCGGCTTTACATTCTTTTACACAGACGTATTGTTCGCCCAACAGAATTATGGGGAAAACTTAAAGCGTTCCGGTGCGCAGGTGCCAGGCGTGACCAAAGGTGTGGCGACACAGCGTTATCTGACACGGGTGCTGCGGCGAATTACGCTTCCGGGTGCATTATTCCTCGGACTGGTGGCGGTGATGCCGTTCCTGGTGGGGCTTGTCTGGCCCGTTGGAGGTCAAAATACAGGATTACTGTTGGTCTCCTCAGCCGGTTTGTTGATCGTTGTTGGTGTGATTCGGGATGTTTATCGTTCGATCGAAGCCGAGCTCAAACTTAGAGGCTATGATCAAGCTTTATTGGTTCGCTAATCTGTTAATACCGTGGATAGAGTCACTTGGTAGCAGTTGATATGGATCAAATGATAGCTGAGATGACCGAACTCCCGGTGGATGTCTTGTCAGCGGGAGCAAAAGCATGAGCCAGGGTCGAGGGGTGGTGATCAAGAGCGAACGTGAGTTGGCCTTGATGCGTGAAGCTGGGAAGATCAATGCCCAGGCATTGGTTGCTGCGGTGTCCATTATCAGGGACGGCGTCTCAACAGCCGACGTAGACGGAGCGGCAGCAGAGGTTCTGCGAGTGCATGGGGCCGAATCAGCATTCCTGGGTTATCCCGGACCATACCCATACCCAGCCGTGACGACTGTTAGTGTGAACGATGAGCTGGTGCATGGCATCCCAGGTAAACGGCGACTGAAAGAAGGGGACATCGTAAGCATAGATTGTGGTGCAATCTTTGAGGGCTTCGTCGCTGATTCAGCGATCACCGTCGGTGTGGGTGAAATCTCGCCAGAAGCTCAACGCTTGATCGATGTCACCCAACAGGCGCTCTTCGAGTGCATCGATAAGATGCGCATTGGGAATAGGACGGGGGACCTGTCAGCTGCTGTGCAGATGTATGTTGAAGCAAATGGGTTTAATGTTGTGCGAGAATACACCAGCCATGGAGTCGGTCGAAACATGCATGAAGATCCACAGGTCCCCAACTACGGCAAAGCAGGTCGTGGGTTACCGATCAGAGCTGGTATGACCATCGCTCTCGAACCTATGGTGTTGACAGGCGAACCGGACACCAGGGTTTTACCAGATCAGTGGACGGTGGCTTCCCGGGACGGTCAGCTCACGGCTCACTTTGAACATTCAGTAGCCGCGACGCTAAATGGGCCGTGGATTCTGACCACGTTGGATAAGAATCTGGACGAGGAGAGGTTGATTCGGTATAATCAATACTTTGCCGGTCGGGTGAGCCCGGCTGTAGCAAAAGGAGTCGATACAGATGAAGGTATCATCTTCGGTCCGTAAGCGTTGTCCGAAGTGTAAAATCGTACGGCGTCGCGGTAAAGTGTATGTGATTTGCGAGAATCCGCGTCACAAGCAGAGACAAGGATAGAAAGATGGCACGTATTGAAGGTGTTGATCTACCGCGTAATAAAAGGGTGGAAATCGGCTTGACATACATCCACGGCATTGGGAAATCCACTGCTCACGAGGCGCTTCTTGCCGCCAGGGTCAGTCCCGATACGAAGGTAAGGGATCTGACCGAGGAGGAGATCACGACACTCCGCGATTACATCGCCCAGAATATCACCGTCGAGGGGGATTTACGGCGTGAAGTGCAGATGAACATCAAGCGGTTGATGGAAATCGGTTGTTATCGAGGTCTGCGTCATCGTCGAGGCCTGCCGGTGCGCGGTCAACGGACACGCACCAATGCACGAACTCGTAAAGGACCTAAGAAGACCGTCGCCGGTCGTGGAAGAAGGCGGGGGATCAAGAAGAAGTAATCCAAGCAGCAAAGAGCGATTGGCTCTAGGTGGGGCGGGCTTCCTTCCACCCCAGCGGCTGGAAAGATCGCTAAGTGTACTGCTGGGTATTACGGAGAGGACAGGCGGATACATATGGCAACAAGAGGAACAGGTTCAAGACGAGGCGCATCCCGCAAGGCAAAGCGGACACTCTCGCATGGTCGAGTGTATATTCACGCTACCTTTAACAATACGATCATCACCATCACAGATACGCAGGGCAACGCGGTGGTATGGGCCAGTGCTGGCTCCGCAGGCTTCAAGGGTTCACGAAAAAGCACACCTTATGCCGCACGACTTGCGGCCCAAGAAGCCGTAAAGGAAGCTCAGGACCTCGGATTACAAGAAGTGGATTTGATGGTCAAGGGTCCAGGCCCTGGTCGTGAAGCGGCCATCAGAGCGATTCAGGCATCCGAGGTAAAGGTGCGTTCGATCAGTGACATTACACCGATTCCCCATAACGGCTGTCGACCTCCGAAAAAACGCCGCGTTTAGATTAAGGAAGGAACTCGAATAATATGTCGAAGTATACAGGACCAGTTTGCAAGCTTTGTCGTCGTGAGGGAGAGAAACTTTTTCTCAAAGGTGAGCGATGTTTCAGCCCGAAATGCGCCTTTGAACGACGAAGTTATCCTCCAGGTGAACATGGACGAGAAGCGCAATACCGCCGCAGACGAGATTCGGATTATCAAAAGCAATTACGCGAAAAGCAGAAGACGAAGCGTATTTATGGTGTAACCGAACGCCAATTTCGGCGTTATTATCGGTCGGCTCTGCAAAAGAGAGGTCTGACAGGCACAAATCTGCTTCAGATGCTCGAAAGACGTCTGGACAATGTTGTCTATCGGCTCGGCTTCGCTGAGAGTCGATCACATGCCCGTCTACTCGTAACCCATGGGCATTTCAACGTGAATGGCCGTCGAACAGATATACCCTCAATGCTTGTGCATGAAGGCGACAACATCGAGGTTCGTGAGGGCTCACTCAAGCGATCGTACTTTACGGATTTGCCAGATATCGCTGAAGCAAAGACTGCACCAAATTGGTTGGATCGTGATCTTAAGGCCCTCAATGGGCGGGTTTTACAATTGCCTGAGCGCCGGGATGTCGATGCGACTTTAAATGAGCAGTTAATCATTGAATATTATTCGCGTTAGCGCTGAGCAGACTATGGATAGTAGCTTCACCCTGATCACCATGTTCGTAAGTCAAGAAGATCGACAACGAACATATCAAGACCGGTCAATGAGGAACACATTTGCAAGGGCGCTGCACGTGGTCTGAGAACGACGGAGGGATAAAGTGGCCGTTACCACAAACATAGTCATGCCTAAGATTGAGCGAGAGGCAGTCGCACAGAATTATGGCAAGTTCATTATTAGTCCGCTCCAGAGCGGATACGGCATCACCGTAGGCAATGCACTACGACGTATACTCCTTTCGTCCCTGGAGGGGGTTGCGGTGACCTCGGTACGAATCACCGATGTGCCCCATGAATTTTCTGATATTCCAGGCGTTCGAGAGGATGTATTGCAGCTCATGCTGAATATCAAAAGGTTACGTCTGATCCTTCATGATGGCGAGGGTGCTCGATTACGCCTCGAGGTTCAAGGCGAGGGCGTAGTAACAGCCGCAGACATCATGGCGCCTGCGGAGGTCGAGATCATTAATCCTGAATTGTATTTATTCACCGTAGATGATGATAAGGCGCACCTCGAGATCGAGATGAACGCGCAAGCTGGGCGTGGCTATTCACCATCCGATGAGCGAGGTCGGTTGCCGATAGGTGAACTCCCGACGGATGCGATCTTTAGTCCAGTGCGCCGGGTTAATTATGAGGTCGGGCGTGCTCGCGTCGGTCAGGATACCAGCTTTGATCGCCTGATGATTGAGGTCTGGACAGACGGTACGATCAAACCTGAAGAAGCGTTAAGCAAGAGCGCTATGATCTTGATGGCACATCTTCGAGATATTGCTGGAGTGACGGAGGAGAGTCTGTTGCTCGCTGCCACTGAGGAAGAAGAGCCGAGATTGACGAGCGAAGTCTACGAGATACCGATTGAGAATTTAGACCTGTCCGTTCGGGTTTTCAATTCACTCAAGCGTACAGGTATAACCAACGTGGGTGAGATCCTCGACATGCTCGAGAGGGGTCCTGAGGCGATGCTTTCAATACGAAATTTCGGTGAGAAGAGCCTCCTGGAACTTAAAGAACGATTGCAGGAAAAGGGCTATTTTGAAGAGGATAGCGAAGACGAATCTGAGGTGGTAGTAGAGGCGAAGTGAGGCTGAGATGAGGCATCGAGTAAAAGGGCATCGACTGAATCGTTCTGTGGGACATCGTAACGCTTTACGACGCAACCTTATTACGGAGCTGTTCCGGCACGAACGTATTCGCACAACAAAGGCAAAGGCTGCAGCGATTCGAGGTGCAGCGGAGAAATTGATCACACTCGCTAAACGTGGCAATGCTGTCGAGGAGACAGCAAAGTCAGTTCATGCTCGTCGTCTGGCGGCGGCCCGCCTTAACGACCCCTTGATCGTCCAGAAGTTATTCGATGAGATCGCTCCTCGCTATGTAGATCGCCCAGGTGGTTACACACGGATCATCAAGATCGGACCGCGTGCTGGCGATGCAGCTGAGATGGTATTGCTCGAGTTGGTTGAAGAATAAGCAGGCTTGAGGTTACGACGTGAGCTGTCAGTCAACTCGATCGATTGAGCTTGCGTCTAAACTCTTTATCAGACAGAGATCTACATTTGTGGGTGTATTACCACAGTGTAATAGCATCCTGAGACGTGATCTTCCGTCTAGGTTTTGGACCGATGTTTGGAACGGATGGTCCAATCAGGCGAGCGCCTGAAGGTGCGCGCCGATGGCAACTTACAAATCGATCATTGCGTACGATGGCACCGACTTTCAGGGGTTTCAGCGGCAAACCGAGGGACTCCGCACAGTACAAGGTGTGATGGAAAACGCCTTGCACGGTCTCGGATGGCAGGAGCGATCGATTACGGCTGCTGGTAGAACGGATGCGGGCGTTCATGCTCGAGGTCAGGTGATCACCTTCGCGTTGGACTGGCGCCATCAGATCAATAGCCTTACGAGGGCACTCAACGCCAATCTCCCGCCAGATGTAGCCGTGCGTCAAACCGAGATAGCTCCGCAAGGATTTCACCCGCGCTTCTCGGCTCAGGTACGGCGCTACAGCTACACGCTCATTTCTGCGCCAGTGCGAGATCCATTGCGTGAGCGTTTTGCATGGCGAACCTGGCCGGAGCCGGAATTGGACGCGATGGAAGCTGCAGCGACCATGTTGGTTGGGCGTTTTGATTTCGGCGCTTTTGGTCAGGCGCCCTCCAGTGATGGGCACACGATACGCGAGGTTTTTCGGGCTCAGTGGCGCCGTAAGCGGGATGTCATTGTGTTCGAGATCGAAGCCAACGCCTTTCTTCATCACATGGTGCGTCGCTTGGTTGGAGCCATGATCGAGGTTGGGTCGGGTCGGGCGAACGCGAACGAAATTCGAGCGCTCTTGGACGACCCCAAACTTCGTTGGGAAGGAAGGCTAGCTGCGGCTCGAGGTTTGTGCTTGGAAGCGGTGATCTACGAGTGAAATAAAAATCAGAGCGATAGCTAAGCTTGTCATTTCTTAGGGCAGCTTGAAAGAAGTTGCTCAAGACCAACCGCGAAGTTTGTGGTAAGGAGTTGGTAACGTGCAGAAGACGTATTATCCGAAACCAGGTGAGGTGACACACGATTGGTATGTAATCGATGCTGCTGACCAGAATTTAGGTCGATTCGCAACCCAGGTGGCACGCCTCCTTCTCGGGAAAAACAAACCGCAGTTCACCCCAGGCGTGGATATCGGGGACTTCGTGGTCATTGTTAATGCGAAGAAGATCGCAGTCACAGGTAAGAAGCTTGATGATAAATTCTATTATCGGCATTCGGGGTATCCTGGAGGAATAAAGCAGATTAGCCTGAGGGACCAGTTGGGAAGGTTCCCTGAGCGGGTCATCAGAGCCGCGGTTTGGGGAATGCTTCCTCATAACCGCTATGGTCGTAAGCTGATGAAGAAGCTTAAGATCTACGCTGGTCCTGATCATCCTCATGCGGCCCAGAAGCCCCAACAATTCGTGTTGGAGGCGGATCGTCAATCTGACTGATATTGCATGCAGGATCTATCGCGAAGATGGAGGAAGGCAACATAAATGGCAACTCAATATTATGAGGGCATCGGTCGTCGCAAAACGAGCAGTGCCCGGGTACGGATTACATCGGGTCATGGGAAGTTCGTAATCAATGATAAACCATCTGAGGAATATTTCCCTAGAGTAGGGGATTTGGAAAAAATCCTCGCACCACTCCGGGCTGTGGATATGGAAGGCAGGCTAGATATCTCCGCCAAGGTGAACGGTGGCGGGATTACCGGGCAGGCGGGGGCCGTTTGTCATGGTTTGGCGCGAGCGCTTATCAAGATGGATCCAGAATTACGCTCCCAATTACGGGAAGATAGGTTATTGACTCGTGATGCACGTATGAAGGAGCGCAAGAAACCCGGACTCAAGCGTGCTCGTAAGGCGCCGACCTACACGAAACGCTAGTGTCTAAGGAGTAGGGGCGATGCCCCTATGGATTTGAAGCATCAATTGGTCGGGGAACAACCTGTTCCCCGACCAATCTTTTCAAGCGGAGGAAGCTGTGGTGGGAAAGATCACGATCGTTGGATTAGGCCCGGGCGCTCCTGCATCGCTCACGCGTGAGGCATGGGACGTGCTCTCTAGTGCTGCTGAAGTTTACCTGCGAACGGGTGAACATCCTGTTGTTAAGGGCCTCCCTCGTGGGGTAAAGGTGAAGACGTTTGATCATCTTTACCAAGAGTTCGATGATTTCGATGCCATTTACCAAGCTATCGTGACAAAGATCATCGAGCTAGCGAAGCGTCCCGAGGGAGTCGTTTACGCGGTACCGGGAGATCCAACAGTTGCTGAAGCGACTGTACAGTCCCTTAGAGAAGAAGCTGATGAATTGGGTTTATCAATTCGGATTGTACATGGTGTAAGTTTTATCGAAGTCTGTTTAGCCATGGTTGGCATTGATGCTCTCGATGGTCTGCACATCGCAGATGCTCTTGATCTCGCCAGCGGACATCATCCACCCTTTTCTCCAGATTCACCTGTCTTGATCGGTCAGTTGTACTCGAACATGGTGGCCGCTGATGTCAAACTCAGCTTAATGAATCAGTACCCAGATGATCATCCAGTCCAGTTGATCCATGCTGCTGGCACCTCTGAAGCGGATATTGAGGCCTTACGGTTGCATGAGATCGATCAAAGCTCGAAGATTGGAAACTTGACGGCCCTTTATGTCCCACAACTTCCCAGAGAATCCGCCTTCGAAAGTTTTCAGGAGACTGTGGCGCACCTAAGGGCGCCTGATGGGTGTCCATGGGATCGCAAACAGACGCATAAGACACTGCGTACGCATCTCTTAGAGGAGTCTTATGAAGCCCTGCAAGCGATTGACGCAGAGGACATGGCGGCTTTGCAGGAGGAGTTGGGAGATCTATTGCTCCAAATCGTGCTTCAAGCACAGATCGCTACTGAAGAGGGCGAGTTTACCATGGCGCAGGTAATCGCGAATATCCAGGAAAAGATCGTTCGGCGTCACCCACATGTCTTTGGAGGAGTGCACGTAGACGACATGGAACATGTCCTTCATAATTGGGAGGTTCTAAAGGCGGTCGAACGAGAGGAGGAGGGAGAGGGGAAGGGTCTTCTGGATGGCGTTCCGCTGGGATTGCCTGCATTGTCGCAAGCAGCCGAGATCCAAGAACGTGTGAAGCGAATTGGATTTGACTGGCCAGAAGTGGAAGGCGTACTCTCAAAGATCATTGAGGAACTTGAAGAGGTGGGGCAGGCGAAAGATCCTGCAGCGCGGACCGCTGAGATGGGGGACGTGTTCTTCTCCATCGTGAATTATGCTCGTTGGCTTGGGGTAGATCCAGAAGCTGCATTACGGGAAACAAATCTGCGTTTCCGACGTCGCTTCAGTCAACTCGAGATGGCTGCGAAAGCCAAAGGTCGTGATTTAAACGCTATGTCGTTAGAGGAGATGGATGCTCTCTGGGATGCTGTGAAGGATAATGAAGGGTGAGAAGGATTTTCGTTTTCAGGGTGAAGGGGGAGACATATTCACTTTTATTGATCTGATGGGGTGGTTTGCGAACCGCCCTACGATAATGTTTATAAAACCCTATGGCTCAATACCCCAGATATTTAGCCGCCCGTCCTCCGAAATCGAAGCCAAGAAGTGCCCATCGGGTGAGAAGTCAACGCCACGTATGGCTGCGGAATGGCCACGCAGGATGTACAGTTGTTCACCAGTGGCTACGTCCCATAGAATCACCGTCCCGTCCTTAGAACCTGAGGCTAAAATCCTCCCATTGCGCGAAAAATCGATATCGTAAACCCAATCAGAGTGTCCACTGAGGGTGCGGAGTTCCGATCCAGTGTCGACATCCCATAGCTTTATCGTGTCATCCCACGAAGCCGAAGCCAGAATGCCTCCGTCAGGAGAAAAATCAACCTGCCATACGGTTGAGGTATGCCCTTGAAGGGTTTGGATTTCCTCACCCGTTTCAACATCCCAGATCTTCACCCTCTCATCGGCTGATGCGGAGGCGAGCAAGCTGCCATCCGGTGAGTAAGCTATCCCCCAGACCCAACTGGTGTGACCGGATAGGTTACGTAACTCCTCCTTAGAGTAGATATTCCAGATCTTCACCATCTGGTCTTCCGAACCAGAAGCAAGAACGCCAAACTCGGTGGGTGAAAAATCCACACAAGTCACTTCACCATCATGCCCGACCAGCGTCGTGCCGGGAGAGGGGAACCCCCAGAGTCGTATCGTCCCATCCTTGGAAGCGGAAGCTAGTGTGGCCGCTGCACCCTTTTTGAATGTGAGGCGATAGACCCAATCCGAGTGTCCATGTAGTTCACGTAAATACCTGGTCAGGTTGGAATCCCACAATGACAGCCTTCCATCGCTGTGTCCTACAGCAAGCAAGACACCATTTCGGGAGAAGGCTACATCTGTGGCGTTGCCGATTCCATGATGCGCAAGGATCTGTATTTCGCTCACATTTTCAGGTTCAAGTAGGAGTGAAGCATGATGAAGATCTGGTTCAGACGGGACACCCCATAATTGGACGATCCCGTGTTCAGACACCGTAGCGAAGATCCGACCGTCGGGCGAAAATGCTGTTGTTTGAATTCTCTCTTCAGCATCAAGACCATGGAGAAGATCCCATGTGGTGAGATCTAAGAACCAGAGTTCGTCGTGAAGCACAGCCAACATACGCCCATCCGGTGAGAAAACCATCTGAGTGGCTTCCAATGACACGATCATTTCCCCATTGTTCAGATCCCATACCGATCCGTTGTCAATGGCCAGCATGTTCCCATCCGGTGAGATGTCGAGTTGGTACGACATCGGTTTACCAATCTCCGCTACCAATCCGCCACTGTCTACATCCCATAGACCGACAATTCCATGGTGTCCACTAGCGATGAGCGTTCGCCCATCTTGAGTGAAAGCTAGGTCCTTCACACCTTCACCTTCGACCTCAATGGTTCTGATCTCCTCACAACTGGGGAATTCGTAGAAAACCATCTGACTCAATCCGCACATGAAGCAATCTTTTGTACCGATAACCAGCAGGTTCCCATCTGGTGAGAAGGCGGCACTGGCGGCCATAAGCCAACTCGGTTCAAGCACCCGGCGTTCACCGATTGGGTCCAGTTCCCACACGCCTACAGCACCCACATCAGAAGTGGGGGAAGTACTGTCTTCCATCACCGCTGCAACGAATCGACTGTCGGGAGAGAACGCAAGCCGAGGGTGGGTGATAAAACCTCCCTCCAATAAGCCCTCCGACCTTTGCCCAAATAAGGTATTGAGAGTTTCGGAAACTTTACCTTGCTCAAGATCCCATAGGATGACCTCGCCTAGGCTTGATGCCACGCCTAGCATCCGCCCACTAGGAGAAAAAACGGGGTCTGAAGGTGGATAACCACCCAGATTGATGGTGAATCTCGCGAGCGGTCGGAGATAAGTGACATTTCTTGGCGCGATGATCTCCAAATCCGGAGGAAGGATGGATGAGGAAATTGGAGTAGATTCAATTGCCTCAGGCTGCTCAGGGGTTGATGTTCTTGTAGGTTCGAGAGGTGTAGAGGTTTGAAGACTATCGGAATGTGTTGGGGTGGTGAGTTGTACGAGGGTTGCGGTATTCAAGGGCGGTTCAGTAGCATCAGCCGGCACATTTGATGGCGTTGGAGTGATGTCCTTGTCAAGCCCTCCGCAGCCCCCGGAAAATACAGACATGATCAGTGTGAAAGAGAGGTACAGGATGATATTGCGTCTGCATCGAGGCTTCATGACCTATCCCTTCTTGAATTCATTCAAACACTGGGCTGCATTATAGGTCTAATAGGAGGGATGTGCATGGAAGTCCTTCGAACCTTCAACAGGCTCATCTCGGCAATCGTTCGATAATCCTTCGGCAAGCTCAGGGGGCTTAGGGCAGGCAGGATAATGCAGATCCGGAATGGCTGCTAAAAAAAGTCATACACAAGTGCCGATGTTGCCGGAGGGAAGCCTTAAAGAAACACCTGGATGATCTTCGAATCAACCAGGTGTGGCGGATTGAGGTTTTCCTGCTGGTTGGCTATCACCTTCTCAGGAGGGAAGCGTCACCATCATCATTGATCTATGGCCCATAATTCTCGGCTAAGTACTTGATCAGAACCTCTTTTTCTTCAGCATTAAGCCGTGCGCCCTTACCAACCATTTCAGAGACATTCTGCTCCCACTGTTCCAGTGACCAGCTCTTGTTCGTGACCCGATTCAGATTATGACAGGCAGTACACCGTTGCTGGAGGAGAGCTTCTCCGTCAATCGAGGGTGGAGGGATCGTGGATTCAACTACATCTGGGATTTCAGTTGACTCCTCTGCCTTTGGAGGCACCGTTGGTTGGGAGGTCTCAGAACCACCACAGGCAGCCAGCAATCCGACGGTAATGATCATTGCGATCATACATACCCATTTATGTGATTGTACTTTCATCTCATTCTCCGTGTGTGGTGTTTGTTCAACGAGTTCTTCCACAGATATATTGTACCAAATTACTCCGAATAGAATCAGCGATTGATGAAAATAATGATCGAAAGGGGAATTGCCCCTACACCTACAGCCTACAGTCTTTCCGTAGGGGCGGTTCGCGAACCGCCCCTGCTTTGAATTTGCTTTATGTAGATTATTGTAGGGATTTCTATATCCTGGTGCTGTTCCGTGAGGAAAATTATCTTATCGCACACGCAGTCGGGGATTAAAGATCTCATCAAGGGCGCGTCCGACGAGGTAGAAGGCGCTGCAAAAGAGCATGATTGCGAAAGCCGGTGGGAGGATCACGTGCCATTGGCCTTTGAGGGTGAACCAGCGGAAGGTCTGCTGACCAATCCATATCATGGTTCCCCAGCTGAGGTAGTATTGCGTGCGGCCAAAATAGGACAGTAGTGATTCCGTGAGGACCGCACCAACAACGGTAAAGACTGCGTGAACGATCGTCAACGACAGGAGACCGGGCAAAATGTGCTTACGGATCACATGACCATCACTCCCGCCGGCTGCCTGTGCAGCTTCGATGAAGGGTTTAACCTTGATCTTCAAAGTGTGGGATTTGACTACAATCGCCTGCCCTCCCAATCCTGTCACAACGCCATAAGCGATCGCTACCATGGGCCATTCCAATCGCAACAACAATCCGAAAATTAACAATACGATCGGTGCGGGGAGAAGTACAAACACATCGGAGATCCCCATGAGGATTGCGTCAACCACACCGCCGAAGTATCCTGCAGCGCCACCAAGCAGGGTGGAGATGGTAACAGCGATGATCGCAGCGACGATACCTACTGAAAACGATGTCTGTGTACTGGCAAGAAGACGGCTTAATACATCGCGACCGAAGTTATCGGTACCAAGGAGGTGTCGCCAGGATGGTGTGGTGGGGTGGGGCATGATGGTGATATCGAAACCAATGGAGGGATCAAATAGCGTGCGATTCCAAACGGTCTCCATAAGGATTGGGTGAGACAATGCCATCAGCCCAAAGATGAAGATCATGATCAATCCAAGCCTGCCAAGAGGTTGTTGGAGGAACAGCTCCCAGTGGCTATAAAACCACCGTCGGTGAGCCCATCGGTGCAGTAGGTATGTCCGAATTTTTTCTCGTGTAGAGGCGTCGGGTCCTTGTTGGGCCATGGAGGTTATTCCAATCCTCTATATCGAACCCGAGGGTCGAGGTAGTTGTAAAGGATATCTAGCAGGATATGGGCGATGAGGGCAAGGATTCCAACGATTGAAAGGATACCTAAGAGAACCGGGATGTCTTGATATTCAATGGCACTAAAAATGATCTCCCCAGTAGCTTGCCACGTGAAGACTCGTTCAATTACCAAACTTCCAACCAAGATAAATGGTAAATTAAGCGCCATGCGCGTGATCACCGGTAGGATGGCATTACGTGCGACGTGCCGATCGCGAATCACAGCATCAGGAAGTCCTTTCGCACGTGCTGTTAATACATAATCATCATGTTTTGTTTCCAACATAGCGGCGCGCATGATCATCATTGTCTCTCCAAAGGAGAGCAGAACTACCGTGATTAGGGGTAATGTGAGGTGCGCTAAGACATCGATTGCTAGATAGCTGAGTCCTGATCTTGACCACCAAATCCCAATTCCAATTCCTATGATCACTATTCCAACTGCCTGCGCTATCCTACGCCAGTGGTGTTTTTTTATTCCGCGAGAGGCACGTCGAACCAGTAAGAAGGCTGTGAGGGAAATTACGCTTGTTATTAACATTCGTTCCAGCAAGGTGTCAATCATCACGGGTGCATTGAACCATACGTTGGGGTTAACAAGCCTCTGATAAGGGAGCCATTTCAGGTACCAGCCGAAGATGTTGATCATTACGAAGCCCAGCCAAGGTGCGAATGAGGTATAGGTCGCGACACCACCTAAGGTCACCCCAAATTCGAGCCATCCACCCCTGCGCCATGCAATCATCTTGCCTAGCCAGATACCCAACATGTATGCCAGAATGGCTGCCGAAAGGAAGAGAAGAAGGGTTCGAGAGATGCGATTAAAGAGGATAGCGCTGACGGGGGTAGGCCAATTCTGGAACGATACACCTAGATCCAACTGGAGAAATTTACCCAACCATCGAAGGTATTGTATCCAAAGTGGAAGATCCAACCCTAGTTGACGCTGCATGAATGCACGCCATGTTGGTCCTTGGAGCGTAAAGGCGGTGTAGTCGTACGGGAGAGCGTGGATCAATGCAAAGAGTAGGGATTGGAAGAGGATTAGTGTTACGAACGCCCGGACCATTCGGCGGATGATGAATTTGAGCATCGAGATCCCTAAGTCGATATAGTTATGATCTCTCTCGTTTGTTCGTTCTGATTGAGGTGGTCCCTCGGCAAAGTCATCAAAGAAAGGGGGAGAGGGCCAATTATGTCTTGAGAGTAGGTTACCTACAAATATACCTGTTTTTAAAGAAATTGGTTCACGCGGTGCAATGACCATCAAACCACCCCGTTGCCGCTGATTGGATTATGCGAAGGTATTTGAGTTTTCCAATAATTTAGCAAAAGATGGTCGAAGGCTAAGGTTGGATTCTTAAAAAGGAGCACCCCCAGACCTGAGGGGGGCAAGCCCGGGGGCGGTCGCAACATTGACCCGAAGATCAAGTGACGACGCACGCATTAAAACATCAACTCCCTAGATGAGCAATAGTCAATTTGTCCCTCGGAGTTAGGTAGAATGTCATCAATGCCTCAACTTTAAACAGATGTTAAACATCCCCCAGGGCGTCGAGAATCTCAGCACTGTGGGTTGCAGGTTTGACCTTTTCAAAGATCTGAACGATCTTACCCTCAGGATCGATCAAGAAGGTCGTTCGATGCACTCCCATGTATTCGCGGCCCATGGCTTTCTTCAACCCCCAAACGCCATAGGCTTCACTTACTTGGTTTTCAGGGTCAGCCAATAACGTAAAAGGTAGGGTATGTTTGGCTTTAAATTTGGATTGTTTGGTCACAGTGTCGGGGCTGATGCCCAGGATCACAACGCCTTTGTCTTCATACATGCTGTAATCGTCTCGGAAGCCACAGGCTTCTGTTGTACATCCTGGCGTGTCCGCCCTTGGGTAGAAGTAGAGCACGATATATTGACCCCGGAAATCGCTTAGCTTGATCGGTTGATCCGCATCTGAGAGCAGTTCGAAATCCGGAGCCAATTCACCGGGTTTTAACATCGGCATAAGAATTCCTCCATTTGATTGTGATGGGTAAATCCTAACGGCTAGGTTGAGATCATCGATTATACCTTTACTTTGCCCTACTCGATTTTTGGTATAGGCGGCTGCTATGGATTCATTATTTACTGAGAAAAGGGATCAGGGATTAGGGAACAGTGATCAGGATTTACTGGAGTTAATGCTCTGGACGCCTGATCCCAGATCCCCAATCCCTGATCCAAGTTCCTTGCTGCATAGATATCGGAGAAACAGAAATTCCTCTTACCAACCGCTGATCACCCTATTTCAGCGATGATCTCGCCCATAGGTGTGGTGCCGTAGCCAGCTATGGCGTCAACTGCATCCCGAAATTCTGTCTCGTGTAACAGCTCAAGGAGAGGCGCTAGTTTTGTGCTTGCATAATGTTCGAGGGGGATCACCAGGTCGAACCGTTCGTTATACAGTGGAATGAAATCCAGCTTCAGTGCGTCCGCTGCAGCTCGGATACCGAGCCCGCAATCTACAGCTCCGGACATGACCGCCGCTGCTACGGCCAGGTGTGAATACTCCTCCCGTTCATATCCAGTGATGGAGTCCGTATCGACTCCCAGTTCTCCTAGATGGTAATCCAAAAGAATGCGCGTGCCAGCGCCTGGTTGACGATTGATAAAGCTAACGCCGTCCTTAACTAAGTCCGCTAGACCTGTAAGACCTTTTAGGTTACCTGGTGCGACGATCAAACCTTGCTCACGTGTGACGTATCCTACGACGACGACAGGAACTTCGGGAAGGTACTTTTCTATGTATGAAAGATTGTATTCCCCACTTTCGGGGTCGAGAAGGTGGCTCCCGGACAGGTGGGCTTCCCCCCTTTTAAGGGCGACCAATCCGCCTAGACTTCCCAGGTTTGCAGAACTGAGACGAGAGCCACGTTGGCTTAGGAATTGGGCCATCAGATCGATCGTCAGGTCATGTGAACCAAGAACGAGGATGGTTCGTTCGACATCGGCAAGCGACCGATAGAGACGCACGCTGACAGTTTCACCGGTTTGGAGTCCCTGAACACCAGCGGGTATCAGCACGATACCATCGGCCCGCACAAGGGAGGTTATGACGCCAGCACCTCTCGATAATGGGGCTGCGATCATACGCTCCCCAACACGACCGACCGTGACTCTCAAATACTCGTCATCACCGAGTGATGAACGTACCTTCCGGGTCAAGGTCGCGTCTATCGTCTGCGGTGCTAGTGGGGGTCGACCAAGCCATCGTGCCAACAAGGGCTCGACGAAGATCTCACCCGTCAGGGCGGTGGAGACTGGGTATCCCGGGACGCCAATCACAGGGACAAAGGCACGCGCCAGACTGCTCCCTTCAGGCGTACGTTTAACCAATCCAAGGACCACTGGGTGGCCTGGTCGGACAGCGACGCCATGAACGAGGAGTTTCCCAAGACTTTCGACAACCTTGGCCGTGTAGTCCTCCGATCCAGCGGAAGACCCGGCGTTGACCAGTACCAAATCGTGGTTGGCTGCCGCCTCTGACACGGCTTCACGGATGCGTTCAAAGTCATCCGGCAGGCTGGGGTACCTTGTAGCCTGGCCACCCCAGGTTTCAACCTGAGCTGCTAGAACAAGGGAATTGTATTCGATCGTTTCTCCTGGTTCTACCTCCGAGCCTATCGGGACCAATTCGGTACCAGTAGGGATGATGGCAACTCGTGGTCGTCGCCAAACGCGAACCTCATCATGACCACTACCGGCGATGGCCCCAAGATCAACTGGGCGCAGTTCGTGACTAGCAGGTACCACCAGTTCCGTAGCGACCATGTCCTCTCCCATGGCGCGCACATGAGTCCAGGGCGCAAGCGCGGCGCGAATTCGAATCGACGGTTCTCCTGCTTCCTGGATAGGCTCAACATTTTCGATCGGCACCACAGCATCAGCCCACTGTGGTAACGGGTCACCGGTATCCACATACGTCGCGTTAAGATCAACTTGCAGTGTGATCGGTTTTCGATCACTGGCGCCGCTCGTGTCAGCTGCGCGTAAGGCAAAGCCGTCCATCGCTGCTGCGTAGTAGTGAGGTGAAGAAATGCGGGCCCATACAGGTTCTGCCGTCACACGCCCAAGGGCATTCTCCAAGGGGATCCCCTCGAATCCTAAAGGTTCCCAAAGACCAACAGCCTCTAGCGCTTCGATCAATATGTCCCATGCCTTTTCGAGGGGGATGTCGCGTAAATAAATGTTTTCCAACTCGTTGTCAGTATTCATCGTGAGGTAGAGACTCCCTTGGATACCTCGAGTTCATCAGCCATAAGACTTACGAGGGATCCTCGTTGTTAACACCTATTGGCGTTCCATTACAAGCTAAAATAATCTGACCTCAACCTCTGTGCCTGCCGAGATACCGGTCGCTTCGGGAGAGATACGAACCAGTCCGTCGGCGCGGACAAGGGTGAAGATCAAGTTTGAGCGCCCAAAAACAGGTTCGGCCATCAATCCATCTTCTGTGATGTGCAGACGGACTGGCAGGTAGTCCTCGCGCCCTGCTTCCGAGGCTACATTGATGGACATCTGAGCCGATACCTTCGGAACCAGAGCCGACCGTTTCATTCCCATCAGCATTCTGATCAAAGGCACGACAAACAAACCAGCTACAACCAAGGCGCTTACAGGATTGCCAGGGAGACCGATCATCGGTACACCATCTGCGACGGCTAAGATGGTTGGCTTTCCAGGTTTGATCGCGATCCCATGGACAAGAACGCCAGGCTTTCCACAAGCGCCTAGGACATCAACAGTGATGTCCCTCGCACTGACAGATGAACCGGCCGTGATGACGACGATGTCATCCTCGGCGTGTGCTTGTTTTGTCGCTTCATAGAGGGCGTCGTAACGATCGGGGATGATGCCGCGTGCGATCGGCTCACCCCCGGCTTGGGAAACGAGTGCGCTCAGTGTATGGGTGTTGATATCACGAATCTGACCTGCTTGTACCTCCTCATCCGGAGCTACGATCTCGTCACCCGTTGAAAGGAGCCCCACCCGTGGACGACGCGCAACGTTGACTTCGGTCACACCGAGTGCCAACATCCCACCAATTTCTTGAGCCCGGATCAGCATCCCAGCTTCCAAGACGGTTTCGCCAGTCTTCACGTCCTCACCCTCCATGAGGACATGCTGCCCAACAGCAACCGGTTTGAGTACCTCTATCTCCCCTTCACGGATCACCTGTGTGTCTTCGATCATCACAACGGCATCGGCGCCATCGGGGATCATCCCTCCGGTGTGGATCAGCACGGATTGACCGGGTCCAACGACCAATTTGGCCGGGACGCCCATATGGATCTCTCCGATCAGTTTAAGGTACGCAGGTAAGCTTGGGCTAGCGCCGTATGTATCAGCAGCGCGAACGGCGTACCCATCGTGTGTCGATCGGGCGAAGGGTGGTAGAGGGTGTGGCGCTGTCACAGGTTCGTACAAAACACGATTCAGGGCTTCCACCGCAGGAATTCGTTCCGCTACTGTCTGGGCGGATTCGGGGATAGATTTCAGGAAACGATCTAAGGCCTCAGTGGATGTGAGCAGGTGAAGGAACTCTGGCATCTTTAGCTCAAGAGATAACCGATTAATTCAAGATAGATTGTCAACCCGAACAACCCTAGTGCGGCAATGGTCAAGTTACGTAACCGGGCGGGAAAACCACGCCGGATTCGTTCCATGTGCCAGACTTGAATTACAGCCAATGGAAGCGCGATCAAAGCTCCGAGGGCAACCCGCCTCGGGAGGCCATTGATAAACGCGACGAGAAAGCTTGCGATCGCGAAGAAGATTGCGAGATCGTGGATACGCATCGCGGTTGCCCAACCCAAGCGGATCATCAGTGTTCGCTTCTCCAGCTTGACGTTACGAGCGTACTCTGGGAGTTCAAAACTGATCATCATGGCGAAATGCAGTGCGACCAACGGCGTGGTGCTCATTAACATCAGTCTGTGAAGTTCACCGGTTTGCAGGGTGAAGCTGAAAGTTGGAATCAGTCCTGCAATGACCAGTGAAAGGGCCAACTCGCCATATCCAGAGGCGATAAGTCGAACGGGTGGGGTGCTGTAGAAAAAGTAACCGAGAAAGATTAGCAGCAAGATCAACCATGCTACAAGTGGGATCTGACCACCAACGAGCATAATCGAGACTAATGTGGCAGCGATGACCAAGCATATGATGGTCGCGTTGAGCGCGGTTTGTGGCGATAACCCTCCTGGAGCGAGGGCTTTGCTAACACCTAGATATGGGTTAGATCGAGAACCTTCAACCTCCAATTGAGGTTCGTGGTATTCGAAAGAATAGTGTGCCGCTAATTGCAATATAGTCACCAGACTTTGACCGAGCAAATAGATACCAACATCAAAGGGACGACCAAGGTAAGAAGCAATAGCGGAGCCGAGACCATAGAGCAGGGCTCCGCCTAATAAGGGTAGTGGGTGACTGAGACGGAGGAAGAGCCGCGTGCGCCCGAGGGTTATATTCACGCCTCGACCTCCCAGGGGATTTGATAATCACCTTTATGAATGCCTTCATCGTGAGTCGCTAGACGCAAGAGAGTCGCTGGTCCTTCTAGCACTCGGTATCCGAAGGCCACGCCGAAAGGAACGAGCAATAAAGTAGGACGATCGCAGATCAAACGATACTGGTTGTCAAAGGTTGGTGAGTTCTGTCGAAGGTCATGCCAATGGAATTCGACCTTTCCTTCACACAGCGCCCACACCTCATCAGCGACCTCGCGTACCATTAGTTTCACCGCTGACTTGGGGTAGGTACGGACTACCTCTGCGAACCCAAAACGACGCAAGATGTGATCCGAGTCACGCAAAGTCGGCCATCGGATAATCCCGGTTTCTTCGATGGGTTGGATGTTTTTGATGTAGAGATCGTGGATCGGATATGTTTCAGGCATGATTTTGAGTATTACGATATTTTATCAAAGATGGTCTGACAATGGTTTAGCCCACATCCTTCAGATAGCCATCAGCTATCAGCTTTCAGCTATCAGTAATTACATAAAAAGTTCAGTACATGCTTCACGGTCTGAATTGAAGTATGGGGACAAAGATCTAAAAGGTGTTAGCTGATAGCTTATAGCTGAACGCTGATTGTTCAATTCTTTCCGGATTTCAATCATCCTCGGAAAAGGTTTGAAAGGAAGAACCATAGATTGGCGGGACGCTCAGCCAATCGACGCATAAAGTAGGGATACCACTCAGTCCCATAAGGGACGTATATGCGGACGGGATAGCCTGAATCCTTCAACTCCTGCTGCAAATCACTGCGGATACCATGTAGCATCTGGAATTCAAGCGCTTCCTTCGGCAGCCCCGCCTTCTCTCTATATGCTCTAGCGAAGTCAATCCGTGCTGGATCGTGGGTCGCGATGGCTGCCACTGGAGGAACTTTGCCTGTTGAGACCTCGCCATTGGTTAGTGAAGCGTCGATGAGGATCTTAACAATGCGGTCAAAATTCGCGTCAACATCCGCTTTACGAGGGTAGGCCACATCTGGAGACTCGCGATACGCACCCTTGCAAAGGCGGAAGTGCGCTCCCTCTGAAAGTAATTCCTTGGTGTCTTCTTCGCTGCGGTAGAGATAGGACTGGACAGCAATCCCAACGTTGGTCACTCCCTCAGCTCTCAGGGCGCGAAAGATCTGCCAGGTTCGATCGACGGTCGAAAAATCTTCTATATCGACTCGGACCATGATGCCATACTCCGCTGCTCGGGAAGCAATACGGTGCAGGTTTGAGAAGCAAAGATCTACATCGATGTTTAAGCCCAACTGCGTCAATTTCACCGATATGTTCGATTCTGCTCCTGCCTGATTGATACGCAGGAGCGATTCAAGATAATCCTCTGTCGCGCTGAGGGCTTTTTCGGAAGTGTTGACGTTCTCACCTAGGTGATCCAGGGTGACGAACATACTGCGAGCGTTTAGCGTTTGGATCACCTTCAAAGCCTCCTCCAGTGTGTCACCGGCGATAAAACGAGAGGCCGCACGACGAGCAAAACGCCAGCCGGTAACAACACGGAGAGCCCAGGGAGCTTTAGATAGATAAATGAGGATGGCGCGTATCAATTCTTCACTCCTTAGCCGTGTGGTTCGCAATCGATGTTACACAGGAGCCGAATGAGAATGCGTAGAAGGTCAGGCCAGGCTCGTTGATCGAAAGGGTGATTTCTCGTGATTGAACATCGGGATTTCGCACCAGGGTGTACATCCTCGGTGCATCAATTCTTACTACTGCATGACCATCAGCGAGATATACATCCTCTCCGAATGAATCAGGGTGAAGAGGCTTCCCATCTTGAGTGATAGTGACACGTAATGGATCATCTCTGCGGTACGACAGCAGGGTGGGATCTGCTGATGGTGAGAGGACGGCATTAACAGAGGCGGAATGATAGGGCAGGGTGATGGTTCCTTTTTCGCTTTCCATGGTCAGCCCGTCATCGATCACACGCCACGTACCCTCGAGATAGAACTGCCCGTCGAAGCGCTCTGTGGGTCGTTTGAATGTGAGTTGTTCTTCGAGAGGCGCTTGTGCGTTCCCCAAGGCGTCGATGTGCAGTTCGGGTGTAGTAGGTAAACAAACTACGCCTGCTGCGTCCTCTGGACGAAGAGGAGGCAGGAGCTCCGTAAGCTCTAGATCCGGGTTCATCTCCGTCAGGAGTGATTGGATGGCGGCCTCGGATTGAGCGTAAGCACCTTCACCGATATGTCGATATCGCAGGTACCCTTTGCTATCGACCAAATACATGGTTGGCCAATAACGATTAGCGTAAGCTGTCCATACGGCTTGATCATTGTCAAGGATCACTGGCCAACGGATTCCCAGACGACCCACGGCCGCCTTCACCTGCCCAGGATCGCGAGCGAATTTGAACTCTGGTGTATGGACCCCGATGATCTCAAGTCCATGATCGGCGTAGCGATCGTACCAGGCTCGCAGGTAAGGCATAGTGCGCAGGCAATTTATTCAGGTGAAGTCCCAGATATCAATCATGACTGCTCGACCACGCAAACCGGTCATGGTGAGAGGTTCCAGGGCGTTGACCCAGGGGGCTTGTGGGAACTCAGGTGCACGTACAATTGGGCGGGTGAGATCCACAATAAGAATTGTAGCAGGAAATGATGGATGACTCCACTGAAAAAAGATCAACAACGAGAAGAGGACCGCTATGTGTGTGGGTGCGGGGGCAGCCCGCACTCACACACATAGCCCTCGCTACTCCTCGATGGTAGTTTTTCAGTGCACTCATGGATTGAACGAATAATGGGGCAATGCGGGCAATATACAGCTTGGGGCGGGCTCGTTCTTGTGCTAGCATAAGCAGGGGTGGAGTTCAACGATTGGGAAAGTTTTGAGAAGATGCACTCAACCAGTATTTGACTATACTGAGATCACCGTCGCCCCATTTTGGCAGACATGATAGACGCAGGAGGGAGTGATCAACCATGGCGGATTTCACTCGCAAGGAGATTCAGAATATCATCGCATTGCATGGATGGATGGCAGGGGATAAAAAGGGTTCGATGAAAACTGGGATTGTTTTACGTGGTGTGGATTTAAGCGGTGTCGATCTGTCGGGGCTTTATCTCATGAATGCGATTCTGAGCCGGGCTGATCTCAGTGAAGCGAAATTGAGCAGCGCGTATCTGTTCGGTGCCTATCTCTGTAGGACCAATCTCAGGGGAGCTGATCTCAGTTGGGCGGACCTTAGAGAGGCGGATATGGAGGGGGCGAATTTGTATGATGCGAAATTACATGGGGCAGATCTGAGAAAGGCCAACCTTCAGGAAGTCGACATGCGAGGGGCCGACTTGCGCGAAGCCGATCTACGTGACACGCAACTTATGGGCACCGACCTGCGTGGGGCGGACCTCCGTGATGCTCGAGTTACCCCTGAGTCACTTGGACAGGTTGCCTCCTTGATGAGCGCGTTTCTCCCCGATGGTTCTAGGGGAGAAGGTTAAGATTGAGACTTGTCGAATGATTGTGACTTGACGAAATGAACCATCTTAGGATTTATGACCCGCGGGTGGGGGAGAATATCATCCGCTAAGCTTGAAGTGGTTGGTGATCCATAATTCCGTGAATTCGTGTCCAAAGTAGATTACGAAAAAGCATCGCGATATTCTCAGCAAGGGTGGTAGAATCTGCCGCCATGGTTGATAACTTTTCGAGTGCGGATACACAGCCGGTAGCGGCAAAACGTTTCTCCCCTAACGATCAAATCCAATCCGAGGAGGTTGTGAAACCTCGCAGACGATTGGCAGGCTGCTGCTCTTCCGTGCTGTTGTTTGCCATCCTGGTATGTCTCCTCGTATCTGTTTTATTCTTCCTGCCTACCCGAACCAACATACTTCTCATTGGAATCGATCGTACGCCTCCGGGAACGGCTGTTGGACGAAGCGATACGATCATTCTTGTTACCGTTCAACCTTTGAAATCCTATGTAGGGATGCTTTCCATACCGCGTGATCTATGGGTTAGCATTCCTGGAGTGGGTGAAAATCGAATCAATGCCGCATATTTCTTGGCCGAAAATGAGCAGCAGGGAATGGGTCCATCAGCTGCGATGAGGACTCTCGAGACCAACTTCGGTGTGGATGTACCTTACTATGTGCGTATTCAATTTGACGGCATTCAGGACATTGTTGAGTTATTGGGAGGGGTGCCCATTGAGCTTGACCAAGCAACAGCCATTCTTCCCGCGGGAAATCACGTTTTGGATGGGGCAACAGCTTTAGCTTTTGTACGCGACCGTGCCGGGAGTGATGATTTCTTCCGCATGGAGCGCGGGCAGATGTTAATTCGAGCTGTTTTCAGGCGTTTTTTGGCTCCGGAGATCTGGCCGCGATTACCCGTCATATGGGTTTCCATGATCAAGAACTTTGACACGAACATACCCCCTTGGGTGTGGCCTAGCCTTGGCCTAACGCTCCTGCGGGTTGGGCCGGAGGGCGTTGACGCCCGTGTCGTTGGGCGTGACATGGTGCAGGGTTTCACCACCCAAAGTGGGGCCCAAGTGTTGGCACCGGATTGGTCGAAGATAAACCCGGTTTTGCTGGAAATGTTCGGGCAGTGACCTTGCGCTCCCCTTATATTCTCTGTAGAATGTTGGCAATTGTGCATAAAATCACCTAGGGGTGTTGATTGTCTTGGTGATGGCCTACGCGGTTTTTGCGCGTGGCGAACGAAGCAATGCATACAGTCGGGTCGCTCGCATTAACGGCGAGCGTTCTCTCTGTTTAAGGCAAGGTTGATGATTCCTAAGTTCAAGCTGGTTGTATCGTCGGGATTGGACCAGATCGTGCGCAGTCTCCAGCGCTTGAACGCGAACTATGAACTCGGCCTGAGCTTGTTTAAACAATTACCATCAGCTGCGGTGTGGAGCGTGAGTAACTGTATTCTCACGGCCGTTGAAAGTGAAAAGGATCTTACTGAGCTTGAGCTCAAGCCGCCAGGCTTGATGCCTCCCAGCGACGATGCTGGTAGGACCTGGAATGAAATCGGTCAGTTGTTTGACGAGATCGGGTGGATCTCGGGGTTCACACCGATCCTGATTGATGATCAAAGCACATTTTTAAATCGCTTCTTCGAGCTGGTGAAGGTCGCTGAGTCCTCCGAGGCAGAAGAGGTTGATGAAGATGAACGTCGAACTCTTGAAAAGGATAAGGAAAGAGTGGAGGTATATTTAGCGGAGCATGAACGGGTGATTAACATGACGCTGGCAGAGCGAGCCACATTGTGGCTCGAGGGTCTTGATAAAACCGGTGTTCCTGTTTTATCGGAGCTTGAGCATGGAATCCTTGAAGTCTACCGTGATTTGAGGGATGCCGGGCTGAAGATCAGCGACGAGCGTATTGCTGCTCGTTTATCCGTCGAGAAGGGGATTCGAAACAAAAAGGGCGATCCCTACACTCTCCGCTGGATACGTGAGATTCGCCAGCGATTGATTGAAAAGGGGTATGATTTGAAGGTTTGAATCACCCCTACGAACAGCGAAGTAGAATATACAACGCTGTAGGGGCGGGGTTACCCCGTCCTGACAAAGAGTGAAATGCAACCTGCGACATCGTAGGGGCGGTTCGCGAACCGCCCCTACAACGTTGGGGGATCGGTCAAATGCCGAGCCTGACCTACTGGAAGTGGAATTGATCAAAAGACCCGAGGATGACCTTTTACCATCTTGAGTTTTCTATTTACTGGATTATGCTGTTTCAATGGAAGGCTGTTTAGGTTCTGCAATATCGTCTAAGAAAAGCTACAATCGGACGATTTTGCCTCATGTGTAGAATGAAGCAAAGTGCTTTTCTATAGCTTGAACGGTTGAGCGATTGGCCAGCTGATTTCTGGGACGCAGGCGTCCAGAAGATGAATTACATAGTGTGATAAACCTATGGCGCCAAAAACGAAAACTACGTTAGCTCAAAAGATAGACAAACTCTTGTTGAGGTCTATCGTCTATATTTTTATCGCATTGTGCGTTTATTTCATTGCAGCACACTACTGGTTTCTAGGATTTACTTCATGGGACGGTTTATCTTATCGTATTCCCCCGATCGTTGAGTTTGTTCAAAATGGTAATCTGGGTGGATGGAAGTTTAACTACCCCCCAGCAATTTATGCTTATCCCTTTTTTGAGTGGGTCCATGTCCCATTTCTTTTGCTGTTTGGTTTGAAAGGGCTTTACTTCAGTTTCTCTACGCTGTTGCTGCCATTTTCTATTGTTTCGGTTTATCTTTTCGTCCGAACACTCACGGATAGCACCCGTTGGGCAATGTATAGCGCTCTGGTATATATTGCCATTCCCTTCGTAAACACCCAGCCCTTTTCAGGATATATCGATTTCGCAGTGATCGGTGCTCTGGCCTTCTTTCTTTATGCACTTCTAAAAGTTCTAAAGTCAGGTAAACCCTCCTTTCGTTCGTTAACCATTTTTTCATTGGCCACTTTTATCTTCAGCATGAGCCGGCAACAAGCACCTTACATTGCTATTCTCATCACAGGTGTACTAACTTTTTGGTATTCCATCCCTTGGAAAATGGAAATTTCTTCTAGGAGACAGCCTGGCAAGGCAGCATTCCAGCGTCCAGTAATTCTGATCCTTTTCTTCGTCATAGGTATTACGCCCACGGCCGCCCTCCACTTGAGTAGATATTTAACATATGGCAGCCCTATATTCCCCTACCAATTCAGTTTCTATGGGATTGCATCCAAAGTTGGCGTCGCGCAAAGCGAAGTAGCCCGGGCCGCTGGTTTGATCGCTCCGAACTGGCAAGGACTACTTGAAAGCTTCCGGCGAGGGTGGCTTGTTCCAGGTGAATGGCCAAGAGATTTCTTTGATAGCCGAATTCTTGGGGCAGGCATTTTCTTCTATCTATTGTGGATCACATTGCCGATCGTTGATCAAGTGATGAGTAAAACTACCACGTTGATTATTATGCTATTTGGAGTGATAGCGATCGTGATCCAGGATTTCTGGTTGCCGAGATGGTCGATGACCCTTGTCCTTTTGGTCATCATTTGCGTGGGTGGTGCTCTGTCAAGATTAGCCGCGAAGGGTCCATCATGGGTTTACATTATTTTATTGACCGCCGTATGTCTGCATCTTGGACGACCTCTATATGACGCTTACAGCATGATCGAAATGCAGAGATCCTCACTTCGAATCAATATTTCAGGAAGTCCAACGTTTATAGACAACGATGTATCACCAGGAGAAGTGAAACTTTACCCTGACATTGAAGCAGATTTTCTCATCGTACCTCCCGTGGATCATGAATTTTACTTATTGATTTATGGGCAACGACTCTCGAACCAAATCGTGGGCATTCTTGATCCATCGGATATTGAAAACGATTGCGAAGTGCCGGTTAGCGAGACCCCAGGACGTCAGACTCTGATCGTAGATCATCAAGGTAAGCTGGCCCAGCCTTCTGGATCATGTGAATGGATTTGTGAATATTCTTCGCCCATTCACTGTTTAGCAGGAAGGCTGGTTAAAACAGAATAGAAGGGATTCCTGATTATGAATTCAAGGTACCTTGATTCCTCTGAATCAGTGTTAATTAAATATGTTCGAGTTATACGAGTATCCGCTACATCGGTAAGCCTTCCAACCGACTACTTTTTCCTTCCCCGAATAGAAGCTCTAATATTGACTTAACCTTAGATACATTGTGCCTTCTACCAATTTCGGTAATCGAATGAGAAAGCAAGTAAAATTGTAATTTGTGTGTTCGTCGAGGCAATTTGTTGAGATCTGTATTAATCCTTTCCATATTGATAGAGTGAATCGATGATACTGCGTAGATTAAGAGAAGCTGTCACTACACCTTGGCAGCGAACCTTATACATCATCTTCTTTGCCCAGTTGATGACCGCAGTCGGCTTCTCGAGCATCTTTCCCTTCCTTCCCCTGTATGTAAAAGATCTGGGTGCGGTTTCGAACCTAAGCATCGAGTTCTTGGCGGGGTTGGTGTTCTCCGCGCAGGCTTTTACGATGATGATCACCGCGCCTATCTGGGGCACGCTCGCTGACCGTTATGGACGCAAGTTAATGGTTCAGCGGGCGATGTTTGGTGGTGCAGTGATGCTGTTGCTTATGGCTTTCGCCCGTTCGGCGGAGGAATTGGTGATCATGCGGGCTATTCAAGGCTTGATCACGGGAAGCGTAGCCGCCGCAAGCGCTTTGGTCGCCTCTGTCGCTCCACGCGAACGTTCGGGCTATGCCATGGGTCTCCTGCAGGTCGGATTGGGCGCTGGGATCGCGTTTGGTCCGTTGATCGGTGGTGCGATCGCGGATGAGTTAGGATACAGCGCTGCGTTTTATGTCACGGCAGGTCTTCTTTTCTTGTCTGGAATTCTGGTCTTGGTTGGTGTCGAGGAAGAGTTTGTCCCTGCGGGGGCGCTCAATGGTGGGGTACGCAGCTTCATGGCGCAGTGGCGTGGCGTTCTCAATGCTCCAGGTGTGGTGATGGCTTATGGCATGCGTTTCATGAATAATCTCGGGAGGATGATGATCCTTCCCATGGTTCCGCTCTTCATCGAGACCCTTCTGCGGGATGTCGAACGTATCAACACCTTCACTGGATTGGTGATCGGTGGAGGGGCGGCCAGCATGACCATAAGTGCAATCTATTTGGGTCGGTTGGGTGACAGGATCGGGCATCGGCGGATTATCATTGTAAGCATGCTCATGGCTGCGGTACTTTACGTGGTGCACAGCTTCGTTCTTGAGGGATGGCAGTTGTTGTTATTGCAGACCTTGGCTGGGATTACGATGGGGGGCATCCTCCCGGCGATCAGTGCCCTGCTAACACGCTACAGCCAGGTCGGTGATGAGGGAGCGGTATTTGGATTGGACAGCTCGGTTCAGGCAGCCGCTCGTTCTGTCGCACCGATGTTGGGTGCGGCCGTGGCGGTGTGGTTTAGTCTTCGAGCGACATTTGTTGCCACGGCAGTGCTGTACTTGGCTGCAGGCGCACTTGCAGCTTGGCGATTACCGCAGCCAGAGGGAGACAGGCAGCTTCAGGCAGTGGAGAGCAAGATTGATGATTTAAAATAAATCGCTCTTGCTCATGTCCTTTACCTCATAGACGTTGACCCTTCTAAGCGCGTTGGTATAATAACCAAGCTTGGCCCGCTAGCTCAATCTGGCAGAGCAGCTGACTCTTAATCAGTAGGTTACAGGTTCGAGTCCTGTGCGGGTCACCACTGCAAAGCTACGCCTTGCGAAAGGAGAACAGCAAGCCTGTTCTCCATGTGTTTAACGAACCACTCGATGATGTTGAGTGGTTTTTGTCTGATTAGTGGTTTGATTCAGGGGGGAAATTAGATGAACGAGCCTCATCAGGATCCTTTTTCTGAAAAAGAGTGGACCTCCCTGGCAAACTGTTCGCCGGAAAAGTAAGTTACGGGAGCAGAAGTGAGAGCGCAATGAAGAGACCTGGGTTGCTGCGTATGGCCTCTTCGTTTGACGAACTATCCTTTCACCGCGCCTTGAGTCAGGCCCCCCACAATCTGGTCTTGCAGGACGAGGTAAATGATCATGATCGGCAGCGCGCCGATCAACGCGCCGGCCGCAAATACCCCCCACCTTTGCTGAAATTGTGCACCGGTGAAGATCTGCAGGCCGACCATTAGGGTGTACTGCTCGGTACTCTTGAGCAGCACTCGTGCCAGGACGAACTCGCCATAGGTTGTAATGTAGTTGAGGATCGCGATGACGATCAAGATCGGACGTAATAACGGTAGGATCAACTTGGTGAAGATCTGCCAGTCGGTCGCTCCTTCCACCATGGCCGACTCATCGATATCGCGCGGGACAGTGTCGAGAAAACCTTTCATCAGCCAGATGTTGATACCCATCGCACCACCCAAGTACACCAGGATCAGGCTTGTGTGTGTGTCCAAACCTATGGTGGGTATGATGTCCCCGATCTGAGAGATCATCAGGAACGTGGCGACGAGCGCCAGCAGGCCGGGGAACACATTGATGAGTAGGATGCCTTTGAGCATCGTCAGGCGACCACGGAAGCGAAAGCGAGAGAACGCGTAAGCCGCGATCGTGGTGATCGAAAGCGAAAGCAAAGAAGTGATTGAGGCGATCTTGAACGAATTTCCGAACCATCTCCAGAAGGGGAACTGTTCCGAATTCAGCAGCTCGATGTAGTTTCCCAGCCCTGCATTATCCGGGATCAGTTTTTGGGTTGCCAGAGAGTCGGTTGGACTGAAAGAGGCGGAGATAACCCAGAGGACAGGAAAAACCGAGAAGAAAATCAGGATAGCAGCTATGAAAAACCGCAAACCGATGCTGACCCTGCGTTGTGCGCTGGCAGAAGTGCGGAGCCGTTGAAGGGAAGCCACACTAGACATTTTCGCTGACCTCCTCCCACATGCGGGTATAGCGGAACTGGAAGAGGGTGATGGCACCTACGATCAAAAAGATGACGATGGTGACGGCTGAGGCAAAGCCGTAGTTGATACCAGTCCTGCCAGTGAAGGCGAGGTTATACACATAACTGATCAAGATATCCGTGTGCCCCGCAGGCGTGGGTGTATTGGCCATGGGCGGGTTGCCCGCGTTGAAGATATAGATCAAATTGAAATTATTAAAGTTGAAAGTGAACGAGGCGATCAGCAGCGGACCGACCGCGACCAGCAGCAGGGGTAAAGTGATCCTCCAAAACTGCTGCCAAGAGCTGGCCCCATCCACTTGAGCTGCATGGTAGTAATCGTCGGGGATGGATTGCAGCGCCCCGCTGCAGATCAGCATGAAGTAAGGATAGCTCAGCCAGAGGTTAACAAGCAGAATGGCAATCTTAGCCCACCCCGGGTCGGTGAACCAGGGCGGAGCCCACCCAAACAATGCTTCCAGGCTGCGGTCGACAATACCAAGAGGGGGAAACAGCATACCGCGCCAGATCAAAATGGTTATCAGAGCAGGGATTGTATAAGGAATGATAAGCAGAGAGCGGATGACCTTTTTGAAGGGGAAGCGCGGATCATTGAACATGATGGCAATCGCTAAGCCCAGAGAGAAATTCAACAACAAGCTAAAGAAAGCGAAGCCGAAGTTCCAGGCGACGATCCGTACTAAGGGTCCGCGCAAGGCTGGGCTGACGAAAAATTCTCTGAAATTGGCAAACTTGACGGTCTCGATAAAACCTGGTCGGAGCGCTGTGCCATCTGGTGAAGCAAACGTACCCCGGATATTCTGATATACGATCCCAGTCTCCAAACTGACCATGCCATCTTGATCGGAATCATACCTGTAAAGGGGCAATAACTCCGCGGCTTCCTGTGGCGATCGAACCTGGATGGTCCTTCCTTCCTCGCCAAATAGGATCTCTGTAAGGTTTTGATCCGTAGCGGCAACGATCGCGTTCAATCTTTGATAGCCTTCGATTGTTTTTGGGATGCCTCCATCGTCGAGCTCCCCAATCCCCAACTCACCGGGCTGGGGTTGTGGGTGTAGTTCACCTGGTGTCGCCAGGTATCCAATCCCTTCTGCATCCTTGAGCCAGAGCGCATAATCACCTTCTGGAGATTTGAAGGCCGTCCAGCTATATGCCGTACCCATTTCCGGGAGATATTTCATTTTTAAGATCTGATCGATGGCTTGCTCTTTTGTGACCAGGTGGCCCTCTCCGTAGTTCGTAAAGGAGACCCAGATCGTAAACAGGATCGGGTAGATGGTAAATAGCGCCATGAATACCAGCCCAATGACCATCCAGCGGACAGGGTAGGCTTCCTGACGCAGAAGCACAACGTTTACAAAAATCAGAATAACCAAGATTGCAGCTGCTAATGGAACGTAACCTAAGGAGAACAGTCTATTGAGGAACCACAGTACCGAGGCGTCCATAGCGATCAAGATCGCCAAACGTACTAGTCGAGGTAAAGCTGGTATCGATAAGGATGGTCTTGTCTTGAGGATCTTCTCAGAGGTACTAACACCCATGTTTTACCTCCGTGTTTTCATACAGAGATGGAGGAAGGGGATGAAGGCCGGGGATTTCCCCGGCCTTCGTTTTTACACATCTGGCTACTCGATAATGATCTCTACCAGATGCGTCTCGGGGTCGTAGATTAGGGTTATGGTTGCGCCTTCAGGGACAGTGATGGTGTAGTTGGGCCCATCAAGCTCGCCATCCGAACCATAGTTCACGGCCCAGGAACCGTCCAAGGCGATTTTGAACTCGTAGTCGCCTGCAGCTAACTCACCGGCTTCGGAAACGAGTCGATACAAACCATCATCACCCAACTCCATGGCGGTCGCCTCGCAGGCAGGATCCCAATTTGCACCGCATCCTGCTTGATCTTGGTAACTGCCGGGGACGTTAACCATGCCGGCCAGTGCGCCAAGGATCAAATCACGGATCTGGTTCGCCGCGTCCATCATGGCTTCCTCTGGAGTCAGCTCTCCGGTTATCGCCAGGGTGATACCGTTATCTGCTGCACTCCATACTGAACCCATTTCGGGGATGTTGGGCATCGGCATTGCGTTAGCACCAGCATCTCCCATCGCTTTCAGGTCAGGATCTTCTGTCATCGCTAGGACAGACTTAAAGGCAGATGGACGATTTCCGGTTTCGTAGAGCACCTGCATCAATTCCTCAGTGGCGATGTACTCGGTCAGGAATGCCTGCGCCAGCAGTAGATTTTCGCTAAAGGGATTGACCATGAAGCCCTGCACGCCGAGGAAAGGGACGCCGTCGTCAGGGAAGAATGGCGCCACAGCGTAAGGCACACCTGAGGCACGAATGCGATCGAGCGCCCAGGGTCCGGCCATCAAGAATGGAATCTGGCCGGTTTCAAACAGGGAGTGGGCCGTTTCGTAGTCGAAGGTGTCAGGCATGAGTTGCTCTTCGACGGCCGTTCTCATCCAGGCGACTGCGGCGATCTCGCCTTCGCTATCAAGACCGACATCCTGTGGATTCCAGGCACCGGTTTCATCCACGCCGAAGATATAACCACCAAAGGCTGTCTGCATAGGTAAGGCGTTGTACAACGGTCCAGTGGATACAGCGATCGCGTAGATGATTCTGCCTTCCGCCTTCAGGGCACGGCCAACTTCAAGCACCTCGTCCCAAGTGGTGGGCGGCTCTGGGACCAACTCGGTGTTGTAGAAGAACCCAAGGTTCTCTGAGGCATATGGCAAACCGTAGAGAACTCGGTCGGTATAGGTCCAAGCCTCCAAATTCGACCCGACAAATTCGGTTACTTTGTCACCCAGGTCGATTGGGGCTACCAGACCACTTTCGACAAGCGCCCCTAGCCAGTCGTGGACGCCGATGTAAATATCGGGCCCTTCACCGGCTGGAATCGCGATGATCACCTGCGAGCGAATGTCTTGAACTCTACCCAGATCTTCGACGATGAGCTCCACGTTGTAGTCTGCGAGAAAATCATCTGCGAGATCGAGCAAAGGGTCCGTGCGGGTGTCATCGGCCCAGATCCTCAAGGTGGCCACGGGCTCCACCACTTCCTCAGTCGGTTCGGGGGCCTCCGTGGGCGGCGGCGGTGAAGTTGCAGTAGGCGGCACAACGACTTCTGTGGGCTCCTCCGTTGGTGTTGCGGCTGGGCCGCAAGCCGCCAGCGTAAGGAGTGCAACCGTGGCGAGGGTGATTATAGTCCAGAATTTTCTCTTCATTTCTCTCTCCTCTGTTGATATTGTCATGGACCGGGCCAGTAGCACGCTGTGGCCTCGGCTTTTGATCAAATTTGGCGTTTATATTTTGAATCGGCGTTTTGAAATGCTCCTCTTTCCACCTCCTTATTCCTCTCGCTTCGGCTCTCGTACTAGTGAGTGTATTATAACCTCCAAGTTATTAACAACCGCTTCGATATTAAAATCAAGATCCGGGTAGCGATCCTACGAGGATGTATCGTACGCTGCCGAGGCGCGCTTAAAAAGCTTGGTACCTAATTCGCTCAGATAGGATAATAGGTTCGACAATCTGATTCACTACGATGATGTCGAACCAGCTCCTCCTCATTTATGCTTCTGATCCGGCTGATCGTATTGCGCTTGTCGATGAACCTCAACGCGCTCAAGATCTTCTCGAACGTGATTTCGCTAGATATGCTGAAAGGAATTTCAGGATCATGGGCGCAATGGTTGATGCATCAACAGTTGATATACAAAATTATCTTATTAGGTACTGGTTGTCAATAGATTTTACTTAAACAATCATGATCCTTGTGTCTTAACAACCTCCACATCTCGCGGTCCGATCAAAACAGTCCGTCCTTGAACGGTTGCCGTCAGCGGTTCCTCGGTGAAGTTGAGCAGAATGAGGTGATGCCCGCGCCGGGAGGCGATCAGACCATCTGGAAGGTCAGCTAAGGGGAGAACACCAGCATGGGTAGCCAGATGAGCCAGGAGGGCTTCGGCTTGCGGACTGTTCGGATACCAACCCAGGTAGAGGGCGAGCCCAGCCCCGACTTTGTACTGAGTCAGGGCTGCATGGGAGCTGAAAGGGCCAGAGCTGTAGTTAGCAAGCATTTGGAGATCGGGATCTCCGGATTGGGAATCTGCAGGGTTAAGTGCTTCAGCCCAAATCGTGGCTGGTCCAACCAAGCCTGGGATACTGGAGTTAAGATCGTAGCTGACACCCGGCGGAAGCGAGTGCCAGTCGCTCACGGTAATGCCAACCAGATCGCGGAAGAGACCGGGTAAGGGATGATCGGTGAATTGATTGTTGCTAGTTTTGAAGCCGGATCGCACACCGAGTAGTACCGTGCCCCCAGCCTCAGCGAAGGCTTTGAGGGAAGCAGCAAGCTGCTCTGTGGTCAGGAAGGCTGTCGGCACGATGACGATCTTGTACGGGCTGAGGTCCGCGTCCTCTGAGAGGATGTCGACCGGTAGTCCGAGGCGCTGTAAGGCGCGGTAATAAACGAAGAGGCAGCGTATATAGTCAAAGTCGCGGTGGTGCGGCTGTAGTTGAGTCGCCCAAAGAGCGTCATAATCGAGCAGGAAAGCGATCTGCGCTTCGTATGGTGTAGAGGAGATTTCGGACATCAGCGGTCGATCCGCTTTCATCGCCTCGAGGTCGACGTAGCCCACAGCGAGCGAGGCATCGTGACGAAGCAAGCCAGAGTGGAACTGCTCTTGGGCGTACAGGCCGGCTCGCCAGCGGAAATATAAGACGGCCTCGGCACCTGAAGCCAACGCGTGCCATGTCCACAGCCTTACCGTGCCAGGTCGAACCCCGGTGTTGTACATGCTCCAGTTGACGTTACCGCACTGCTGCTCCATCACCCAGAATGGACGATTGGGCTTGTAACCGCGCATGAGCGTGTGCCCGAAGCCAGTGATGTACGGATCGCCAACGTCATAGGCGTAGACAGGTCGAACGCTCTGGGGCATGTAAAGAGAATGTCTGGATTCAGCGTGGCCGGTTGGGTAAGAGCTCATGGTCACGAAATCGAGCGGTTTAGCAAGATCATAGTAATCCAGATCCGTGAATTGGCTCATGAAATTGGTCGTGACGAATTGGCGTTCCGAGATCAGTGATTCGAGAGTGGAGAGTTGGAGTTGCTGATAGGTGACATATGTGTCGGAGGAAAAACGGTAGTAGTCAAGAACGTGACTGGGATTGGGTTCAGCGATAGTAAGATTAGGAGGATCGATTTCGTTCCAATCTCCATAGGTCTGGCTCCAGAATACCGTGCCCCATGCTTCGTTGAGATCATTAATGGTTTCATATTTCGCCTCTAGCCAGAGGCGAAATACCCTGGCGCACGTCTCGCAATAGCAGCGTGCTGTGCCGTGGCAACCGAATTCATTATCAATTTGCCAGCCGACAACGGCAGGGTGATTCCCATAACGGGAGGCCATCGCTGTGACGATGCGTTCTGTGTGCTGGCGATAGCTCCTGCTGTTGGGACAGTAGTGTCGTCGCGAACCGAAACGCAGACGGCGACCTTGGGCGTCCACCGGGAGAATGTCCGGATGTGACCTGCATAGCCAGGGAGGTGGGGATGCGGTTGGCGTGCCGAGGATGACCTGAAGACCCTCAGCAGCCAGCACCTCGATCGCTTGGTCGAGCCAATCCCAGGTGAACTGGCCCTCTCTGGGCTCCATGACCACCCAGGCAAACTCCGCAATGCGTACCAGCGAGAGGCCAGCCTGGCGCATGAGCTCTGCATCTTGCAGCCAGCGCTCCTGTGGCCAGTGTTCGGGATAATAGCAAACGCCTAATTTCATAACTCAACCTGTTCCGATGTTTTCCCATTTTCAAGGGCATTCGGTATGCTTTTTCTGGGTGGTTCGTGAAAAGAATTGAACGCTTGTCTATGGATTCAAGAACTCATCCAGTGCTGGTAACACAATCTCATCGTAGTCAAATAGCGCCTGATTTTCCCAAGCATTCCCGGAATCAGGTTCCGTTGAGTCCCAACCATTGCCTGGCACCGCTGTCCAGGTGGCCTCCCACCAGAAAACGCCTAAACCGCGTCCATTGGGCACGGCTCGCACAACCGCCATGACATCCCTCAACATGGCACGCTGGCCTTCTGGTGTATACGGGTAACCCGGAATCACCATGCTACTATTGGCAATATTTTCGAGAAAATCGTTTTCCTGGTCGGTAAATGCATACGCGGTTTCGACCACGATGACATCTTTATCATAACGGGCGGTAATATCATTCAGATTGTACTGCAATTGCGCCAGAGTTCCGTGCCAGAAGGCGTAGTATGAGATGCCGATCACGTCGAAGGGGACCTCTCTGCTTGTCATATGACCGAACCACCAGCGCGCCATATCATTATCGCCTCCCTCAGCGATGTGCAACATGACGAGTGTGGAAGGGGAGCAATCTTTCACGGCCCGGTAGCCCGCTTTGAGCAGCGCGGCCAGGTTGTCCATGTGGTTGTAATCCCCATCCGGCCACAGCATCCCGGCGTTGATCTCGTTCCCCACCTGAACCATATCAGGGGGCGTTCCCTGAGCTACCAGGCTATGACAAACATCAAAAGTATGGTTATACAAAGCCTCTGTGAGTTGCTCAAAGTCGTAATCCTCCCAAGCAGCGGGTTTGAATTGCTTACCGGGATCGGCCCAATTGTCCGAGTAGTGAAAGTCCACCAATAACTTAATGTCCAGGCTTTTCAGCCTTAAGGCCATCGATAAGATCTCTTCCTTGCCATGGTAGCCGTCGGCCGGATCCACAAAAATCCGCAGGCGAGCGTAATTCAGACCGTGAAGCTGGAGGATTTCTAAGGCGTCCCCCTCCGTTCCATCCGCGTCTCTGTAAACCCCTCCCATGTCTTCGGACTTCATCAAACTCGATATGTCTGCCCCAAGAATAGAGAGAGCGGCTCGGCCGGGAACCAATTCAACGTCATCAAAGCTGGCCCAGGTATCTGGGTTGCCATCAGAGTACAGGCTGATCGTGCACTCGCCATCCATGACTTGGTTCGACACCACGAGTTGAATCCAGCGATACCCCGGCATCGTTGAAGGTACATTCACATGCCTTTCGTCGCTCCCACACCTGAGGGCAATATAGACTGCATTTTGCTCGCCGCTTGACCGAGCCCAAGCGCGCAGCGTGTACCAGCCATTTTCCAATCCAGAGACGGTTTGCCATGTTTCTACCTGGTAGGCTTCCGAGCTCCGGTGGGTGAGGCGAAAATCGCCCGAATGCCCCCTGTCTTCGATGGTTATGGCTTCCGCTGCGCCTGTGTGGTTCCAACCAGTTGGAATTCCGCTAGTTTCTTGATCCTCAAATCCGGGGTTTAACAGGGAGACGGGCTCGGAAGTAGGGGTGGAAACGTCACTGGGTGGAATTTCAGTAGCCGAGGGTTTAATTTCTGGGGGAGTAACCATAGGACTTGGCTCCATAGTTGGAGTGGTTAGATCCGAGCCAGGAAGCGTTCCAGTATCCTGGGGCTCAATTTCTGAGGTCGCTGCCGGGGGTTTTGTAGGGGTACACCCAACAACGATACTTATGATCGCCAGAAGTACAATAAGTGTGATCCACAACCGTGGTCTTTTCAGATACATTGTCTATTACCCCTTTTGATTATAAGGTTGAGTCTCACAGTGCGTATTAAGTTTATCAAGCCGTTCGCTAATGCTTCGACACAAATATTTGGACCGAAAAATGATCCTGGGTGTATGTATTGTGCGCTGCCGAGGCACGTTGAGAAATCTGCTTACCCAATTCGCTCAGATAGAGACGATAGGTTCGGCGATCTGATTCACTTCGGCGCATGTGAACCAGCCACTCATCACCTTTTATTCTATTCCTCGGCACCAAACTTCATGTGTTCCTAGCTCACTGGTCATCTGAACCAGTGAGCGTACATGGATATTTTATAGAAAATACGTCAACGGCTTTGAGGGAGACCTCAACCAGAAGTATCAACCCAGTAGGACAGATTGCGAGGTTCGTCTGGGTTTAGCCCACGCGACAGCGAGCGATAGTACGCCATGTATTGAACCGCAGGCATATAGAGAACACCTCTGGTGAGTTCACCAAGTCCTGAATTAATCTCAAGGAAATAGTCCGCATTCTCCCTGATTTGATCATCCGCTTGATCACATATAACCCATGTGAACCCTCCGAGGGATTTCATGTCGCCAATAAATTTGCTCTCTTCCTTGGAAGCGCTATCGGAAAGAAACACAGTGATCAACATTTGTGGGTCCACGTTTGATTGCGGTCCGTGACGAAAATCAAGCGTTGGGTAAGCGTCTGCGGGTAGCAAAACCATCTCCTTGATCTTGAGTTGGCTCTCGTGAGCTTGACCGAAGAAGGGTCCGCTGCCAACGAACGCGTATTTCATAACATCGGTGTTCTCACCAATGCTCTTACCAAGATCATGGAACGCCTCCATCTGCGGATCACACACCACCGGCAGACGCTGGAGTTCGCTGAGGTAGGCTTTGTCTTCCGATACGATGGCCGCGATGAGTTGGAGGGTGAGGATCATCCCTGTCACCGAACGGGTTGTGGCAACAGCGCGCTCGGTCACCGGTGAAAGCACAAGCGTCAGATCGCTTCGGGAGGCGAGGGGGCTGTCCGCCGAACAAGTGATGCCCAGGACTCGAATTTCTTGTTCCCGTAAGTACTCCAGGGCATGTAGAACCTCCGTGGTTTCTCCGGACCGTGATAAGAGGATCGCCAGGGTTCGTCGTTTGGGTACCAAGACACTAGCTGGAAAGAGGTAGACTTCAGCTGCAGGAACCTCGCGGGACGATATCCCGGTTTGCGTTTGGAGGATAGGCACACCACTCATCGCCGCGTTCAATCCAGAACCGCATCCTGTTAATAGGACTTCATCTATCCCGTCGAACAGCTTCCGTATTTTGTCCGCTTTTTCTGTGACTAAGGGGATAAGCTGTGCCCAGGCATCCGCTTGGCTTGTGATCTCGTCATGGATAAATTGACCGGGTTTATAGTCTGACATTTTTGATTCTCCAGTGTTGCGGACAAATTCTTGAGATGGTTTGAGGTAATCGATAGCGGAATATGGGTAGATCAAATGTATTTATATTGCGTCGATGCCATGTTACGCTCCTTGGCGGACTAAGGCATCTTGTTCTCGACGCAATTTCACTACCAGGCTTTCTTCATCAAACTCAACATCATCCCAGGTCAATATTTCCGCAGTTCTAACCAATTGCTTCACTGTGGCTTCAGGTGCCAGCCCTGCTGGGAGAGCGTTCAATCTATGTGCCTCTTCAGCGCGATCGATGACGCCATAGAACGTGTAGCCGCCGAAGCCATCCAATCTTTCGCCGGGCTTGAGATCCCTCTTGGCTATCGCCATCACTTCGGCGACCGGATGACTTAAAGGAACCAAGGTTGTTTGACGATGAAGAAATGCGCGCGCGACAGAAATGGGTGCCTCGAGGAACCAAAGGTGGTACGGGCGGAAGAAGGTGAAATACTTCCCTTTCCCGACCTTAAGGTATTCGAGATCATTGCGTATTCGCTCATCTTCAACCCGAACGGTTACAAAGACTCCCCCCGCCATCGAGCTGCCTTGAACGAAATCTACCGCACCAGGGAACTTGGTTATACCGCCATCTTCTTCTAACGCGAAGATCTCAGATACGTTCTCAATGGACGCTTCTGGACCCATCATGCCTCGCTGCATCGGCAAACAGCCCGTGGCGTTCGCGGCGCAGGTCATCTCGAACATCGTCTTGGTGCCATCGACATAGGAAGCGATCTGGTAAGGGTCTTTTTCGATGCGACGCGCTGTCTCAGCCACCATATCAGGTGTTGCAGCTGGATTCAGGGGGTTGTTCTTACCTTTGCCGATGACGATCGGTTCATATCCCAGGCTGGTCACAAAATCATACAGCTCCATCAGGCAGCCTGGTTCGTCACCAGAGGAGACTGTATAAAGCACGCCCTCGTCTTTCGCTATCTTATGCAGGATGCGTCCAATCGTGACATCTGCTTCGATGTTCACCAACACGATGTCCTTGCCATGGCGGATGGAGTTATGGGCGGTTTCAGCACCAATAGCAGGGGACCAGGTCACATCTACGACGATATCGATCGCTTCAAGTTGTGGCGCCAGTGAGTACGAGCCGGTAACCACGCGTTTTCCAGCCCGAAGCGCATCCATTGCCTTCCCTGGATGAACGGCTTCGATGATGTCCTGGCTATCCATCCCACTTGCCATAAATGCCTGACGTGCGGCTTGTGTGTCTTCATCTGCTAGCACCAAGACATCCATGCCTGGAACGTGGGCCATTTGTGCCACGAACCCGCTGCCCATCCACCCAGCACCGCTTACGCCGACGCGGATCGGATTGCCTTCGGCTTGAAGTTTCAATAACTCTTCTCGCATGGTCGATCTGTTATCTCTTGGCGGCTATGGCCTCGCGTGCAGCTGATACGATGTCTCGCGCGGTGAGGCCGTACTTGTCCAATAGTTCTTCGGGTTCAGCCGAATCGACGTAAACATCGGCAAGTCCAACAAAGCGCATAGGTACGGGGTGGATTTCAGCGACAAGCCGAGCGATATTGCTGCCCATACCGCCATGGAGAAAATGCTCCTCGGCTGTTACGATCGCACCTGTTTCTCGAGCTGCGGCTCCAATGGCCTCACGATCCATGGGGCGGATCGTATGCATGTCCACCACACGTGCATGAATCCCTTCTTCAGCTAGTATTGCCGCAGCATCCATGGCTGTGGCGACCATGATGCCGCAGGCAATGATCGTTACGTCACTACCCTCACGAACGACGTTCGCTTTTCCGATTTCGAATGGGGGATCATCGTCAGAGTAAATGTGAGGCATCGCCACCCTGCTTGAGCGGAGAAAAACAGGTCCCACATGTTCCGCAGCTGCTTGTACTGCCCTGTGCATTGAGATTGGATCGGACGGTACCAGGATGACAAAGGTTGGGAAACCACCCACGAGGGCTAAGTCCTCAGGACCCATTTGTGTCGCGCCATCTTTGCCTAATGTAATCCCACCATGGCTGCCGACGATTTTGGCATTGATGTTTGACTGGCTAACCGCGAGGCGGAGTTGGTCATAGGCATTGCAAAGCAAAAACGACGAGAAGCTTACGATAAACGGGATAAAGTCGCAGGCTGCTAAACCTGCGCCTACACAAACGAGGTTGCTCTCCGCGATACCAAGGTTGAAGAAGCGCTCTGGGAACGCCTCCCTCACGTAGATCGACATGGTGGAGTTGCTCAGGTCGCCGTCGAGCACCACAACCTTGGGATTCCGGCGGCACAATTCCAACAACGCATCCCCAAAGATTTCACGCATTCGTTTTGCTGGCTTGAGCCCGGCTCGTTCGCCTAACTGCATAGGATTTCCTCCCGTGCCTTCACGGCTTGCTCGGGCGTAAGCGCGCGACCATGATATGTGTAATCGGCCTCTAAGATCGATACTCCTTTGCCCTTGACTGTATGGGCGATGATTAGCGACGGTTTTCCCTTGATCTGAAGCGCGGCATTCAGTTTTTCGATGATGTCTTGGATATCATGGCCGTCCACCTCATCGACGTGCCATCCGAACGCACGCCATTTTCTGGCGAACGGCTCCAGCGCCATTTCACGGCTGATGGGCCCCGTTTCCTGATATTTGTTGTAATCCACGATCGCAATCAGGTTTTCGGCATTGAAGTGAGCGGCCGCCATCGCGGCTTCCCAGATCTGACCGGCTTCGCACTCACCGTCGCCTAAGAGCACAAAAACCTGATAATCTAATTCGTTCAAACGACCACCTAAGACATGCCCCAACCCTATCGATAATCCTTGCCCCAATGAGCCGGTTGTCGCCTCGACGCCCGGCATCATATTTTGGATCGGATGGCCTTGTACTGGACTGTCAATTTGACGCAAGCGCCAAAGTTCCTCTCGATCGAAATAGCCAGCATGGGCAAGCGCAGCGTACAGTAGTGGTGCGGCGTGGCCCTTGCTCATGATAAAGCGATCCCTGGCGGACCAGTGAGGTTCGTTGTTTCGATAGCGTATAAACCCGCCCCAAAACAACGTGGTCACGATTTCTACAGCTGAAAAGCAGCTTGATGGATGCCCGGATCTGGCCCGCGTGGTCATTTCTAAAACATCGAGCCGTAGATCCCGTGCCTTTTCAATTAATTGGGCAATAGTTAGTGCTTCGGAGGATCTATCAGGCATGAAATTCACCGTTGGGTTTTCATCAATCGTGTTTGGGATCACCCATTCCAGAATAGGTGATCCGGGTCTTCCAGCCTCTGAATTTCATTAGGGCAGTGCAGGGCCGGCACAGCGAAACCCGACCTCATAGCTGGGGTAGGAAGGGCCTATCCCTTGCCTGGCCGACACCCTGGCGTCGTTGAAATCACCACCGCCCTCGCCGCCATAGCTGCCTCCTCTGCGGACGCGTTGGTTGAGTGGCGACGAGGATGGTCCAGTAGGATCTGGCTGAGAGGCTTCTGCTGAGCCATAAAACTCCTTGTCAAACCAATCGAAAATAAATTCCCAAACGTTACCGGCCATGTCAAGAAGACCATAATAACTCGCGCCGCTGGGGTAGGAACCAACCGCTGTGGTGTTGTTGATATTGTTCTCGACTGAATTCAAGAACTCCGTGCCGATCGAATCACCCCATGGCCATATTCGATCGGTGGGGCCCCGGGCGGCTTTCTCCCACTGCGCTTCTGTGGGGAGATCCAATCCTGCCCATTGGCAGTATTCGCGAGCCCACTCCCAGGTAATGTTGGTGACAGGATGATCTGGTGGTCTTCCCATTTGATCATTGCTCCTGCACGCTCCATCCCGGACGCAGATGGTGTATTGCGAGATCGTGACCTCTGTTTTCTGAATCCAAAAGCCTGAAAGATAAACTTCATGAGGGGGCGACTCCCGATTGAACCATGACACCTGGCAATCCTCAGGGTCTCTGTCCTGCGGAGGAAAATCTAGGCAAATCACATAGCCTAACTCTGGCGATGATCCCATCATGAAAGGCCCCGAGGGAACATAGACCATCTCGGATTCATCAATACTGTTGATCCCTAGCGCTCCAGCTGGGGACGTCGGTGTAGAGATCTTCTTAGATAGAGTGGTTGGGGTGATTGTCGAGGTCGTGGTGCTTATTGCTTGGGCTTCTCGGGTAAGATCTGCAGCTAAAGTCTGTGCAGAGCGAGTTAGGTTTTCTTCCTCGGTTTCTGTGAGCTGGAGAAGTGCTGTCTCGTCGGAAGATGTCGTAGGTGGAGTGGAATCCTCAGTTGAAGTCGTTGGCCGTTGAGAAACCAGGAGAAGAATGACCGCGACCGCCAAGATCCCACCAATACCGATGATGTATCGTCCATATCTTGACAAAATACCCTCTTTGGCACGGTCGGGACGCACATCGGGTGTAACGATGGGTTGGACGACAGGAGTGGATTCCTTGGGTGCAGCAGGTTCTTCGAGCAGAGTTGCTTCTAGCAACGCTTCCTTCGGTGCTTCAGGAGGTCCTTCGATCAACGTCGGGATCGGAGCTCGAGCGTACCTCCTCTCAGCAGCGACCATCTCTGCAAATTCTACAGCCAACTCCCCCGCACTCGCGTAACGATCTTCGGGCTCCTTCGCTAATGCGCGCTTGATCATCAATTCGAAGGTTGGAGGCAGATCCGGTTTCGCTTCCAGGATGCTTGGCACCGGCTCGGTGATGTGTTTAACTGCTAACCCCATAGGTGTGTCGGCCTCATATGGGGGTTTTCCTGAAAGCATTTCAAAAAGGATCACCCCAAGTGCGTAAACGTCACTGCGAGGATCGAGATCAGGGTCACCTCGAGCCTGCTCAGGGCTCATATAAGCCGGTGTGCCGATGATGCCAGTTCCAGTAAAGGTCGCTGTTTCCTGGGTTAATTTCACAATGCCGAAGTCTGAGAGGAAAGCATCTCCATGAGAATCGAAAAGGATATTCCCCGGTTTGAGATCACGATGGATCATCCCCTTTTTGTGGGCTTCATCCAGGCCGGTGGCTATACGCGAAATAATGGTAGAGATGTCTTCAAAAGAGAGAGGCCCACCTTCCAGTCGATTGACCAAGGATCCCCCACTCATGTAACGCATGACTAAGAATGGCTGGCCTTCTTCTTCACCGAAGTCATGAACAGGGACGATGGCCGAGTGTTCGAGGGCCGCGATGGTTTTTGCTTCTCGCTCGAAACGGGCCTTGAATGTGGGATCATGGAGGAACTCTCGCGGTAGGAGCTTCACCGCGACGTCACGTCCGAAAAATGGGTCGTGAGCGCGGTAGACCGTCGCCATCCCACCTCGTCCGAGTTCGGAAATGAGTTCGTATCGGCCAACCTTGCGAAGGTTCACATTGAGTCCTTTGGTAATTTACTCACATCTTCCACAGTGAATATTCACATGTATGGAACGATCTCACGATGGAGCACCTGCGAAAAATAGTTTGATTGATCGGTTAGGGCATTTCTGCCTGGTGGGAATTCATGGTCAAGTGTAGATTTCAAGGTTGGAAGACCTGTGTTGAGTTATTTGAATGATCCATAGATCGATGAAAAGGACTCGCATTCCTTGTGCAACCTAATCCGCTATCCGTCTCAGTTTTGGTGATATTCCACTTGATGTTCGAAAAAAACGCATACCTGCAGGAGTTCCTATATAGGTACATTATATGCCATGACTCTACAGAAAAAACGCTAACCGCGAGAAGAGGTCCAGCATGAGTAGGGATGCTGGCATAGGCTACACACCCACAAATAATCTTACCTCCTCCTAGAGGTATTTCATTTCAGTGCTTTGATGGAGAGGATGAATTCTGTAAATGGTTTGAGGCAAAAGACCTGGGTTAAAAGATGAAGCCCCCGCATTGCGGGGGCTTCTGGTTCGTATGGACTGGAATTTTAGACGATTGTAACTTCGGCTGCTTGCAAGCCCTTGGGGCCTTGTTCGACAGAGAATTCGACCCGCTGGCCTTCTTCCAGGCTACGAAAGCCATCACCAAGAATCGCTGTGAAGTGGACGAATACATCGTCTCCTTCTTCGCGTTCGATGAAGCCATAGCCTTTTCCATTGTTGAACCACTTGACCGTACCGATTTCACGATCTGACATTTCAATTGCCTCCTTCTGGCAATAGGGTGTTAGGTGCTTGTCATGTTCTTCGGCGGTCGGGTTCACCGGCAAGGCCGGTCCTACAACCAAATCGGTCTGAGCTGCATTCGCTCAGACCTTGATCTTTCGACTTCCAGACAGAACTTGCATGCAACCTACGAGTTGAGATCATACCATTTTTTTGGTTTTCTGCATAGGGTTCTTAATGCCCAAGAAAGCTAGAAAACTATGCGTACTGCTGGGTTGGGAAAGAAGCTTTGATGTAAAACTTGGAAAATTCTACCCAACGGAGGCATGAATTTATTGATCTAAATGACCTTGGTAGGCTATGATGGTATCGGGGCATGCGAGGAACAGCCTATTAAAGAATAGATCCAACTGACAGTGAGGTGGGGGCATGGATGGCTTGATCGGGAAAACCATCGGCGGTTACCAGATCCTGGAACAGATTGGGGAGGGAGGCATGGCTACGGTTTTTAAGGCCTATCAACCTTCCCTGGATCGTTACGTGGCGGTTAAGATCCTCCCCCGCCATCTCAGTCAGGAGCCTGGTTTCTCCAAGCGTTTCAACCGGGAAGCCCGCGCGGTCGCGAAACTGGAGCACCCACACATCTTGCCCATCTACGATTCTGGTATGGAAGAGGGGCTCAGTTACATCGTCATGCGCTACATCGATGCAGGTACACTGAAAGATCTGATGGAGCAGCCACTCAGTTTAAAACAAATCTCAGATCTCATCGACCAGATCGCAGCTGCGCTAGATCAAGCACACGAGCAAGGTTATGTGCACCGTGATGTGAAGCCCTCCAATGTGTTACTCGATCGCGAATCGTGGGCATTGCTCTCAGATTTCGGATTGGCAAAGATGATGGAAGGCTCTGAGCACATCACAGCGACTGGTGTTGGGGTAGGCACACCGGCCTACATGAGCCCAGAACAAGGACGAGGGGACAAGGTCGATCATCGAACCGATGTTTATTCCCTGGGTGTGGTGCTGTACGAAATGATGACAGGACAGGTGCCCTATCATGCCGAAACGCCGATGGCGGTGGTGTTCAAGCATATCTACGAGCCTCTACCACTTCCGAGGGACATCAACCCAGAGATTCCCGAAACCATCGAACGCATCTTGTTGAAAGCGCTCGCAAAGGATCCAGAGGATCGTTATCAATCTGCGGGTGAAATGGCGGAAGCCCTGCGGGAATCGATCCAAGGATTGGAATCGAAGGCATTGCAGGCGGTTACGGCTGATCAAGTGCCAACGGTTATCGAAAGAGAACGAGAAGGCGGGCTGCTTCGAAGGATAAGGTCGAGGCAGCTCCTATGGTTGATCCCTGTCGTTGCCATCATTTTGGGCATAATTTTCGTGCCTCGCTTCCTCACGCCGGATGAGCCCATCGTAGGTGGACAAGTGGAAGCCACCAAGGCGCCAATTAACACGCAGGTCGTGGAATCCATCGCCAAAGAAACTCAGGAACAGGTCCTTGAACCAGTGAGAACACCCACCATTCCACCTACAGAGATACCGATGGTACAGCCCCCAAAAATCGAGGCTTGCATGGTGGCAGAAGTAGAGACCATCGAGGACAACATCTATCTCTCATTGATGTGGGATGGTGTTCAAGCTGCCGAGGAACATCTTGATGTTGTAGGTAGGTATGTTGTCATACAACAAGACTCGGATCTTGTGAGAATTATCAACGAATTGAATGACGGGGACTGCGACTTGATCCTCTTAGCAGGTTTTTATAGTAATGATGAAATCTCGAGAACTGCAGCAGCTAACCCTGATCGTTTGTTCACCACTGTTGGTTACTTGCACGACCTTACATACGATAATGTGCTCGGACAAGTATATAAGATCGATCAGGTGGCTTTCTTGGCGGGTTATCTTGCAGCGGGGATCACAAAGACGGGAATCCTTGGCACTTATGGTGGGGCGAACGTGGACACCGTGAGGGATTTTATGGATGGTTACGCCCTGGGTGCGCAGTATTACAACCGACAGCATGGGACGAATGTCGAGGTATTGGGGTGGGATCCGATCACTCGCTCAGGTCTTATTACCGGCAATTTCGTGGATAGGGAGGACGGTAGGAGGATGGGTGAGCAGCTGTTGGACGCGGGTGCGGACGTCATTCTGCCAGCGGCTGGGACACAAGGTTTCGGTACAGCGGACGTTGTTTTAGAGCGGGGAGGTGCGTACATCATCGGTGTTGACTATGATTGGGCACTGGCAGAACCTGCGTACGCGGACATCACGCTCACATCGATTATTAAGAAAAATGATGTGTTTGTATTCACAGCCATCCAACAAGTCGTTGAAGGGGACTTCAGCGGGGGGATCTATACCGGGACACTCGAGAACGGCGACATAGGTCTGGCGCCGTTCCACAATCTCGACGGGTTGGTTTCTGAGGGACTAAGAAGCGAACTTGACCGAATACGGGAGGCGATCATCGCTGGCGAGATTCAGACCAAGCCGGAGGAGTGAGATAATCGGCATACGAACATTTACTGGATTATCTGATGATATCGCCAGATAATTAGTTTTGAGATCAAGTTCTTTAAGAGGTATTTGGGTAACCTGAAAATAATACTCTCCAAGGTTTCCCTCCACCTTGGAGATTTATATGCATCGTAAGATAGGACTAATAACTTAGAGACATGGGTTAGCGATAGATTTGATCACGCGTGACCCAAATCGTCTTTTTTATCGTGACCTTCTTATGCTCAATCGAAGTTGCCATTGATTCTAGGGTCTCTGCGAAGGAATCCATTTTGTTCGGAAGAGCGCTGACGGTCTCGAAGAATCGATCTCGGGCTTGGCCCTCCCATTTTTGGTCGAGTCTACCTAGTTCACCACGCAAGGAATCGGCCATTCCCCTGAAATGATTCGCAGCAGCGCGAAAAGCAGCCGCGTCGCCTTGCGCACCTTCAGGATGGATCTCCCTTTCGATGGTAATTGGGAATCGTTCTTCTGGTTCCATTGTTCTATTGATCTCATTCTAGAAGTAGGGAATATGGTTGTCAATCGGAATTTTGGCCCTATAATGGAATAGGAGAGGTAGCCGGGTGGACAATGCCCCGGCTCGATTTAATTTGCGGTATGGACATGAGATCGCAGAGGAAAGGATTCGCTAGAATTTCTCTAAATTGTAAAGATTTCTTATGACGAAGATCGTTGTAGATATTGAAGCGCTTCAACGCATGGTCGATTGGCTGTCCATGACAGCTGAGGACATGAGTGGTGTAGGGAAGTCCCTTTTGCGTGCCACTTCGGATGCTCGGAGTTACGATGGCCAGTATGCGCCGTGGGTTCAAGCCTTGGCCGCAGAGGCTGACCATGATATCCGCACTTCAGCTTCTGAGCTGAATACTCTTAGACAACAGCTTGGACGTGTAGCAAAAGCCTTTGAAGATGCCGATCAGGCGGTGGAGGCTGGTGATTTCGCTTGGGCACTCATCATGCGCGGGATGGTGGAGAGGGGTGAAATCCCAAGAGGGGATTGGTTTGGTTGGCGGGAAAGAATCATCAGACCGCCATGGATTTCACCAGAGGAGTGGAAATTACTCACTCCTGAGGAAAGACGCGAGCTTGTGCTCGAAGCTCGAAGGGCTTATGACACCCAAAATGCTCGCATTGCGCGGATGCGAACCCCGCCTTGGGAGAAAGCTCCAGGTTGGTTGTGGGATATCACCGGGATCAATCCCCTTCTGATGGCATTGGGCGGATTTTCTTGAGCATCAGTCGGTTTACAAATTCGGGGTGGGGGATGATTTGACGGAAGCTTTTCTGATTTATATGTTTGGTCTTGAGGGGGCGGTGCTTTATGGCATGGATGCACGTTTTTCAGATGATGGTAGTTTGCAGGGTGTTGTTGTTGAAGATGATCAACGGTTATTGCAAAATTTCGAATACCATCGTTATTCTGGTGGTAGACATGCCCAAGACATCAATCTGGATTTGATATCCCAATTCGAGGGTAAGGGTTACGGTGTAAATTCTGGTGATTTACAAGGGATACACTATAACCTCTGTGGAGAAATCACCTCTTCTGTCACAACTGGAGTAGATCCTATTAAGGCATTGATTAAATTTGAACAGATTTACATAGAGAATTATGGGGTAGTCTATACGGATGGAGTAGCCATCCTGGAAGATCATACCATGGGCACTGATGCTGGTGATCTAAGCGCCCTTATGGAAGAGTATGGATGGCATGGAGAGAGGGTTGGGAACGCTGACGATCTTTATCCATGGCGTGATGAGCGAGGATGGCAACCAAAACCAGATCAGGTGGCAGATCATCTCAATAATGGTAGGGCAGTGATTGCATTATTAAATTTAGATACAATTACAGAGTTTATTGAACCGGTAAACAACAGAAATGATGCTTCTCATTGGGTATCAATATTACAGGTTATAGAAACGCGAGAGGGGGATACTGTAGTTCGAATTTTTAACCCGTATCAAAATCGAGAAGAATGGTATCCATTCGATCATATCGTTGATTCATGGGAACTCCAAGGCAATCAGACTGAACCTGGCCCGAATTATCGGGCTGTTGTGGGGACACCTCCAGAGGAGCTTTCATGGTTACCCAACCCGTAAAGTGTAATCACGAGTGCCCAAATCAGTATAGACAGCGAATAACGCTTATCTTAATTTTGATAGCCCTTTGCATCGCTTTAGTTTTAATATTGACCTCTTGTAGTGCATTGGAAGTAGAACCCACATCCCCCTCAATCGAAGTTACTCAGACATCTGATCTCCCTCCAAAGGAAACACAAACCTCTGAACCAACCTCTACACAAACACTTGAGCCTACATCAATCCCTTATGGAACACCAGTAGGTATTACTGAGTCATCACAAACTAAAAGTATATTTGAGACTGTTGATATACCTGCAAGAGTTGAAGAATCAGTTGAGGATCTGCCTGCGGGTATCTACGTCATCGATCGTCGTGTCAACGCTGAAGATCGAATTGAAGAATTGCATTATGCTGCTATTCAGTCTGATTCTGAAGGAGTTTTGTTAAGCATTGAGGATTTGATACGTGTAAATAAGATATTCTTTGATGGGACTTATTCTTGGTTGCTAGCTGGCTATCCTACGACAAAAGATCGTTATGTATATGATCTTTCTCAGCAGCAAATCGTTAAATATAAGGTTTGTGTAGAAGGATGGGATGCTCCCTCATTATCGGGAAAATGGGTAGTGACACTGTGCACTGAGCCAGGAGAAAGACAAGACGGGGAAGTAGTTGCTGAGTTAATCTCGCTTGAGGATGGAATGCTTTCTATATTGGGGTTGCCTTCCCACGATGATATTAGGTATACAGATAACTTTATCCATTGGATATCTGAAGATACTTTTATTGGCCTCGTTGGTATTGATGACGAACCATGTTTGATAGACATCACAAGAAATGGCATGGTATGTTCACTTGAGCTCAAGGATCATCCTATTCTTGCTGTTTCTCCTGATTATTTACTTACTCAACAATCAAGCGTCATACCTTACGCATTTAATATTTACTCTGTTGATTGTTTTACTACTCCAAGTGAATGTGAACCTATTTTCTCATTTGAGAATGAAGAGTATAGTTCTGCGCTATTTATGTGGTCACCCGATAGAAATAAGCTTGCCGTAGAAACCGGAAAATCCCTAACAGCAACGAAGACCACAATTCAGTATTTCGATTCAGCGTCATGGACACTCTACACACTGGCAGAATTTCCAAGGGATTACGGTATCGTTGATTGGTGCCCTGATAGCTCATGTTTGGTGGTTAGTGGGGAATTTACTTATATTGTTGGTATAGATGGCCAGGTAGACCAATTGCCTTATGTTCTATCTCACCCTATAGCAGTGATTGAAGTGCCCTAATCCTCATTATTTCTAGAGAGTTCCAAGAAGATTTCATATTTACAATGATGAGGCGAAGGAGATGTGATCTCAACCTTCAGGGCATTT
>Ga0111172_1042_pt1 | contig 65103 bp, 68 predicted proteins | sample DeeMarSWOR324_28_FD_80233 | JGI IMG/M metagenome (GOLD analysis project Ga0111172, IMG submission 80233) | Anaerolineae bacterium SM23_ 63 | reverse complement strand
AAATCCCAGATCGCGCAGATGAGCAGGATGCCAGCGAACAGGTAATGATGACGCTTTCTCCCCCTAGAAAGGACGAGAACCATCACCCCACTGTTGAGCAAAAAGCCTAAAAAGGACGTTATGGAGGTGACGATAACCGTAGCTGACGGCATGGTTCTCCCCTCCCACAGGATGCTCCGCTGATGGGAGCCTTAGCAATCTACAAACTCACGATATCCGTTAAAAGCTTATCCGGTTACTGACTTCCGGTCAAATCTTCTAGGCTTGAAGGGCGCACCTTCCTCCCCGGTGAGCAGCAGTTTGATGAGATCACGCTGATTTGAGAAAAAGTGAACGATAAACAATCTGCAGAGGTTCAATAGCATCATCTGTGGTTTAATAATCGACAATTGCTTAAGCGAATAGCCAAATAACATCCCGTTCCAGATCGTTTTTCATAGGGAAACCATGGACATAGCAGAAGCCCCTTGGGGTAAAGATATCAACGGTGATCCTTTAACCTGGTTATTGGAGGAAGACATCGAGAATCCAGGACCGCGTTACTTTGCACTGCGCGACCTATGTAATCTGCCGGACGATCACCCGGAGGTTGAAGCTGCGCGTCAAGCCATCCTACGCAGCGGTCCTGTTCCCGTCATCTTGGACGCTCAGGAGACGGAGGGATATTGGGTTAAACCGGGTCCCGGCTACAACCCTAAGTACAGAGCCACGGTCTGGTCTGTGATCTCGCTTGCTCAACTCGGTGCCGATCCAGAAGATCAACGTATCCATCACACTTGTGACTACCTTCTCGAACATGCTGTCGCAAAGACAGGCGCGTTCTCGATGACGGGGACTCCTTCGGGGACGATCTACTGCTTGGCCGGCAACTTAATCGCTGCGCTGATAGATCTTGGTCGACTGAACGACCCACGATTGGCGGCGGCGGCTGAGTGGCTAGCTCGTGCAACAACCGGTGAAGGGATGGCACCAATCGAGGAGAAAGGTGCCTCCCTGCGTTATCTAAAATCGGGGGTATGCGGTCCGAACTTTGAATGCTCGGCGAATAATAAACTCCCTTGCGCTTGGGGCGGTTTGAAGGCCATGCGTGCCTTCAGTCGGATCCCTGAGAATTCTCGCTCACCACTTGTCCGCAAAGCGATCGACGTTGGCATCCGCTTCCTATTCAGTCGCGATCCGGCCCAAGCCGATTACCCCATGGGTTGGAGCGAAAAGCCCAACCGCAGTTGGTGGAAGATTGGTTTCCCGAACTTCTACATATCCGATATGCTGGAAATTCTGGAGGTCCTGAGCGCGCTTGGACACGGTGGGAACGAACGGCTCGACGCCGCCTACCAATTGATCATCGATAAACAAGACGAGCAGGGACGGTGGCCTCTGGAGTATACCTACAACGGTAAGACGTGGGTTGATATCGAGGAAAAAGGGAAGCCAAGCAAGTGGGTGACCTTACGAGCATTACGAGCGATCAAAAACCGCGCACCTGGCTAACCCATCTGAGATCTCGCCTTCTCGTCCACTCCCAACAATTCTTCTTCTTTCGGCCTAAACTTGATCCATATCACGGGCAACGTGAGCAATGTAGCAAAGAGGGGGAAGTAGAAGGGTAAGCGCGGCGTGAAACGCTCCCACAGCATGGCCCCGATGTAGGGTGCCGGCAATGAGATCAGACCGATACTGGTGGAGAACAGCCCGAACGCCGTACCGCGCAACTTCATGGGTACCACCTTCGAGATCAACGAGTTGTAAGCCGGCTCGATCAGCGCACTGCCAAACCCGAAGAGAGCCCATACGACAGCAAACCCAAGGAAGGCTTTGCTGTTCAAGAAAACAGCCATTGCGGCGGCGATCAGGCCAAAACCGAGAACGATCCCCAAACGCTCCCCTTTTCTGTCGGATAACCAACCGGACGGTGTCAGGAGCACCATCGTGACGATCGCATGTATGGATGACAGCCAGCCGATCTCGATATTGGTGAGTCCGGTTATATTCTGCATGTAGAGGGGTAACAACTGAAACGCCATGTTGAAGGTCACATCTCGCACGCCATCAGAGATGAAGATCCACGTCACGATGCCACCCGCGAGCACAAGCCCTCCCATCGCTGCCAGGCTCGTTTTCAATTGGGTGAACGAAGGCTTTTCTGAAGTCTCACTCGTCGCTCGGGCGGCGTCACGTGCCATGAGCAATCGAATAACGGTGGCCGCGCTATATAACACTGCAGCGACGATGAACATGCTCCTGAAGCCATAATATTGTGATATGTAACCACCTATCGGAGGGCCAACGATCCCCACGATCATAAATAGGGCATGCGACATGCCATAGACTCGGCCGCGGGCACCCTCTGCAGACTCCTCGGAGATAAACGCCATGTAGCTGGGTGAGACGAACGAGGTGGCCATCGCTCCCGTTACCGTCGCAATGAGCAACCACTCCCACGAGGGGGCGAAGATATACGCAATGTAACCCAGCAACCCTCCCAGGCTACCGATAGCTATGGCTTGTAAGCGCCCGATCGCATCTGACAGCCATCCACCGAAAATCTGGAAAGCTAACGGAGCAACGGCTCCAATGGTAAAAAACAACCCAACCTGCCCAACATCGGCCCCCAATTCCTGTACATACAGCGGTAGCAATGGCATAAACATTTGCCCAGAGATGTTCGCCAGGATCATCGTCCCCATGAACAATAACAAGCGGCGCGTCATCAAGGGTATCTTTTTTGTTTCCATAGGTTTCCAAGCTTTGAGATCAAGATCGAGCGAACGCGGGTGTAGCTTAAAAAGATTGGGGGGAAGACCTCAGGTCAAGAGCCATCCTGCCCATGGCTCTCCTCCCCCCGGCATCGTTGTGGGCTACAAGTTTCGTCTTCCCACCAAGTCGTTGAACGGGAGAATTGTAATCGAAAATCGATCACCTTGGTAAGGAGATGCCCTAATTACTCACAAAAGCGCCCAGACATCCATCCCTTCTCTGGTTGACAGCACCAAGACGCCTTCCTACAATGTGAACAACCTTCAAGGATGCCGGGTAGGAGGGGACATGATCGACCCTGAACAACTGGCTAATGCCTTTGGCCTCAATCTAAATATCATCCGAATGCAGACAGAAGGCTTGACACACGAAGACAGCCTTCTGCAACCTCCATTCCGTGGCAATTGTCTGAATTGGGTGCTGGGTCACATCGCGACGAATCGAAACCGTGTGTTAATCGCGCTCGGCGAAGAACCTATCTTGAGCATAGAAGAAACGGTCCGTTATGAGAGTAGCTCGGAACCCATTACGGGAGAAGAAGAGAGCGTTCTCACACTGGTCATGTTGCTCGCCGCACTCGAACGCGCCCAAGAGAAGATAGCTACGGCGTTGGGGCGGATAACGGTTGAGGAATTAGCAACCGAAATTGAAGTCGGAGATCGCCCAATGACTCTAGGACAACGCCTATTTGGGCTGTACTTTCATGAGACCTATCACACCGGCCAAACGGAAACCCTTCGGCAATTGGCAGGGATGGACGACAAAGTTATTTAAAGACGATTGGACTGAAAAACAGACCCTGACGTGGAAGAGAACCGAATCTTAACCCTTGTGCTTAGCTTGTCGAGGGGTTACCGTAGATTTGAAGGAGCCATTGCTCACGACGCCTCATGAAATGGACTACCCATTAAGGAGCGGGAGAATCGAATGATCCATACCCAGACCAAGCATTTCGTCTATGTTTTCGACCCTATACGCCCAGAACTGGTCACTAACCCGGATTCATGGACAGAAAAAGATGAGCAGATCGGTGAAAGACACGCAACCTACCTTGAGCAAGCTATGGAGGAGGGGACGGTCCTTTTAGCAGGCAGGTCGTTAGATGGTAGAGGACCAGCGGTCGTTATTATTGAAGCTGATTCTGAGGTCTAAGCCCGAAGGTTCTATGTGGGGAGTGGGCTTTGCCCACATCCCGCACCCCACTCTCTTTCACACATCTGTAATTCACCCAATCATGTCAACTATGAGCCCACTAAAAAAGCCTTGCGAAAAGAGGGAATGGGGTATATGTGGGGGAGGGGGCTGCGCCCCCACCCCCACATATACCAGTCTTCCTCTCGCAATTGGCCTTTTTTTAGTGGATTCAGCTATTCAAACCTATAAGAACATCCGAAGTCCTGCGGACTTCGGAAATCCACTTCAAACCCTAGTAGAAATTCACCTCGCTGATCGGAGAACCTACGTACCCTCCTGAGATTGTTCTCCCTCTTCAGCGATGTCTTCGGACACAACTTCCTCACCCAGCTCCGCCACTGGTCCCAAGCCGAGATCCAAATCTTCTTCCATTGTGATCTTGCCTCGTAAGAAGGCCCCCTCCTGGGTTGAGAAGGACATCGTGACGACATCCCCCCAGACCCGGCCGGTGCGGGTGATCTCGACTTTGTTGGCGGTGATATCGCCCTTGACCGATCCTGCTACGATGACCGTCATGGCCCGGATATGCTCGCAGGTCACTCTCCCCCTCTCACCGATCACGACCAGACCACGCAACGCAATCTCACCATCAAAAGCGCCTTCTATTCGTATGCCGCCCGTTCCACTGATCTGGCCCTGCCAGGCGATACCTGGTCCAAACACTGAGTCCACACGTTCCGAGAGCTTTTCGGAGGTAGCGGAAATATCATCTTTTCTGCGAAACATCGTGCCTCCAAGCCTGTCGCCACCGGAGGATACTCTGGTGATGAGGGCCTGTCAATGAGATAGGCCCCTCTCCCCTGTGAGGAGACGGTTAGGGTGAGGGGAGGTCCAACCACTACATCCACCCTCACCCTTGCCCTCTCCCTGAAAGGGAGAGGGTGAGAGTCCCCTCTTAGAGTGGGGAAGGGGGGATAAGTTTCAGGTTTTCCTCAAAGATCTCTTACCGATGGTACACCACCAGCCTTCTCGGCTGCCATGACGGCACGCACAATAGCTTGAGCAACCACCTCTGCAGCATACGCGCCCACGACACTAACATCGATCTTCTTTCTTCCCATTGACAACGCGAAGATGGTGTCACCATCGTGCATTGTATGCGCCGGGCGTACAGCACGTGCGATCCCATTATGAGCCATTTGTGCCACCTTGTTGGCTTCTTCTTTGGTCAGATCGGCGTCCGTAGCCACCACGCCGATGACACTGTTGCTTCGAGAAGCAAGGCGCAGTGCGGTTCGACCAATCCTGCCCTTCATCGCCTCTAAGGTATCGATAAATGGCCCTTCCCCTCCGACGTGAATAGGTCCTACCTTTGCCGGTCGCGTCCCAGCCAAGATCATACCTGTTGTTGGGTCAATCACGTCACCAAATGGATTGGCGACCACGATCGCGCCAACAACCGCCCCGCTCCCCAGTTCGGTACTCGCAGTTCCGATCCCTGATTTCATAGCTCCCGCAGGACCCAGTAGTTGCCCAGCTATGGCCCCCATCCCGGCCCCGGCGTTGCCCTCCGCAGGAGGTTCATCTGAAGTTGCTTGACATGCAGCATAACCCATCGCTGCATCCGGTCGCACATTCGACTGACCTACATGTAGGTCAAAGATGATGGCTGCGGGGACAATGGGCACCTTGGCTACCTGGGTATCGTAGCCAATCCCACGTTCCTCAAGGTACCGGACCACACCCCCTGCTGCATCTAGACCGAACGCTGATCCACCCGACAGCAAGACGGCGTGAACCTTCTGGACTTTATGCAGCGGACGAAGCAAGTCGGTCTCTCGCGTACCCGGAGCTCCCCCACGCTGGTCCACACCCGCGACAGCACCATCTCCACACAGCACGACCGTGCAGCCGGTCAACGCCTCCACATCGTGAGCATGTCCCACACGGATACCAGGCACGTCGGTGATGGAGGTTTTTAGGCCCATTGTGAACTCCTCGGGATCATAGGGATCGGGGATCAGGGATCAGGTTTAGATGGATTCCTAACTCCTAATCCCCAATCCCTGATCCCTAATCCCCTTTTATCCCAACTTATACCCAATCTTCCGCAAGAACGCTTTGCGCTCGGCGACATCCTCCTCGCTCTCAATGCCCTGGGTTTTCATCCCATCGATCACACCGAGAATACCCCTTCCCTGGTCCGTTTCGGCAAGGATCACCTCAACCGGGTTCGCCGTCGCACAGTAGATTCGACAGATCTCCGGAACAGCTTTGATCGCGTTGAGCACATTGACGGGGAAAATGTTACCCAAAAAGATGATAAAGATGTGACCAGCGGAGAGCGCGAGCGCGTTTTTCTTTGCCAACTCGATCAGCTCATCTGACGTGCCGCTTGCCCGCACTAGAGCCGGACCTGATGATTCACAAAATGCCACGCCAAACTCAACACCGGGCACAGCGCCGACCATGGCCTCATGAATATCCTCGACGGTCTTGATGAAATGGGACTGCCCCAAAATGATGTTCACCGCTTCGGGTTTCTCGATCTTAATCGTCAGCAGTTCCATGAGCACACCTCCTATGACAAGTTAAACTTGATGGACTACCCTGTAGAAGAAAGTATTTGATGCATGCGGAATAATGGATCGTATCATCTTACGCTCGATCCCCGCATGAAGATCCCCGTCCCATTGTAGCCCAGTCATGAAGATGATACATCATTGAGTTTAAAGAATACCCTCTCCCCTGTGGGGAGAGGGTCAGGTTGAGGGGAGGTTGACTGACTCGTCCACCCTCACCCCTGCCCTCTCCCTGAAAGGGAGAGGGTGAAAGAGCCCCTCTCACTCGTTGGGCAAGGGAGAGAGCCCCGCTTGCTGGAGACTACAGCGAAAGGGTCATCATCTGGGCGGATTGTGATAGCGAACAATCATCGACTGCGGATACCAAGTCGATTGCCAGCTTACGACCTCAAAAAAGGTGCTTCCAGGTTTGAGTGGGATCGGGTTCCCATCATCATCGTGGAGGACCAACTCACCTCTACGAGTGGACCATCTGACATCAAAGACCTTTCCATCTCTGAAAAGAAGTCCTTTTTGGTCCCATACATAGACAAGTTCCATCTCGATGATCGTAGGGGTAACAAAGCGGTGCTGTGCCCACATCACAACGACGTTATCAAATGCCAACTGCTCACCCGTGAGTCGATCCGTGGCAGGGTAAAGTTCTCCTGTGCCATCCGCCTTGTCTTGGAAACGTAGGTATGCAACAAGTTCGGGATCGTACTCCCAGCCAATTTGATTGAGGTGGTTGTACACAATGCGAACGAAGCGCGCCTCCTCGCCCCCGGATGGCGGGACGGGGTCAAAGACCAGCGTGGTGTACTGGGAGGGGTCTACATGACAGCCCGAATCACCGGCCAGGTCACCCACCGCTACTCCAGCGCTGTTGATGTCGTCTGGATTGGAACTATAAACTGAAGAACGGCCGGTTAGTTGAGCGGCAACATCGCTCGAAGCCCCCGCCGTGATCAAACGACCGCCCTGAAAGAGGGTTTTAATATCCTCATATACCACCCGTCCAGACCGTACGGGACCGATAACAAAACCTTCTTCTGATCCTTCGGCCAATCGATTGTTGATGATCTCCTCTAGATCCTGAATATAATCACCATAAAATACCGTTAGCAAACGCGTCATCCCTTCACCGATGAAGGTTTCCCAAACCTGCGCGGCTGCGGAAAGACCTGCTTGAGGTCGAGAGGAAACGGGGAAATTGGACACCGAAACCAGTAAAGGGCGCTGACAGAGTGTAGCCGGATCCTGAACCGGTTGTCCGGTAAGCGGGTTGATCGCTTTTGGCTCTGGGGTCTTTGTAGGCGTGGACGTGGGCGATGGGGGTGGTGCCGTTGGGCTGGGCGGGATCGAGGTAGATGTCAGGCTAGGCAATGCGGTGAAGGTCGCGGACGGTGTGCTCATTTGAGCCACCTCGCCCTCACCCTGCGATCTCTGTACCGTCCCCCCGGGCGGATCTTCGGAAGGAGGAGAGGCACAGCCAGATAACATAAGGATTGTAACAAATAGCAGTATTCGAATACGACCCACTTTAGATAAACTTTGAAAAACCATCAAATTCTCCTTATAACCCACACGAAAATTGAATAGGGAGTCTACTTCTCATTGTCCACCATGTCCACCCTGATCTTAGACCTACACATGAATGAGTCATAGATGATACAAGGGTGTGAAGGTGTGGAAAAAACCTTGATGATAATCCTATATCTATGGATGTTTGCGGCTATTTATGAACCGACAATACACGATTCCTGCAAGAGGCATTTGTCTTCGCAATCCTGAATTCAGTCAATGAGGAGGAGGATCGTGTCCCTGTATAGGAGACGTTGCCTTATCCTTCGAGTTCGGTCAAAAAGGCAGTTCTATCAATCTCGTTGAGTTTATTAGCCGCTAATTTAAGGGTCGTACGCGCTGTACGCGAGTGCTCGACTGAAGTCTGCATCATCAACCATTCTCGACCCAAGTCGTAGTGCCGTTTGATCACCTCTCGGACTGACCAATCGACAGCCTTACGGATATACTTCTCTTGATCATCCAAGAGCGCCTCACAGATCGCCAATGTCCGTCGGTCAAGATCAAGTGCCACATTCTCGGCATAGTTCGCGCGCCGCAGGTACACTGGCGCCACCAACGCTGCTCGGCGTACCCAGAAATTCCTATCTTCTACCCAGCTCTCAAGCACGTTCATATATCTGGAGTCTTCTGCTAAGGCTTGGCCTAACAATGCCATACAGAGCTGGTCGCAGCTCTCCCAATTTTCCACATCGGGCAAGAAGCGTTCTCCCATCTGCCACCGCTCTGCTGTTTCCAGCCTTACTTTTGCCAAGATAAATAGCGCCACCAATTGGTGCTCGCGACTGCCTCGTCCCCAACATACCAGTGCAACCTCCCTCAAATCAGTGTTGTCTTTCTTATAAGCACGCACGACCTCATCCGCCATCTTTCGTAAAAAGGGCACTTTAACCCCATAGAGTTTACCTGCACCTGGGACCGCCATTCTCATGCCAACCAAATACTCTTCATTCCCGACGTGATTCACGAAAGCCCTCTCCAGAATATCGACCACCTTCTCAGGAACAGGATCGGGGGGTAAATCCTTGAGTATGGGCTTATCCTTCCCCATGTCCTCCCTCCAAGCGAAGTTGCTTTAACGACGCATCACCCTCATGGACCTCTTTCAAATCCACACCTAACATCGTTGCGAATTGACGAACGCTTTCTGGGCTGTGGCCGGCGTAGTGATTGTTGAAGAATCCGAACACATCAGCCCCTTGCTCAAGGAAGTTTCGTACATGATCGGCCCAGACCTCGAGCTCTTTCGTGCGATCGATCTGGATTCGATCGAACCGCTCGATGTCTTTGCGTCGACCCAACCAGCGGATGACGGTGAAATCGGCCGTGAGCCAGTCGAGCTTGGGCATGTAATGTAAATCCTGAAGGACAATGGCCGTATTATGGTTCGAAAGCATCTCGCCCAGATCCGCTGTGAGCCAAGCTCGATTGCGAATTTCAACCGCATATCGAGGCCCTTGCGGTAGATCTGCCAGGAATTCTTCCAGGCGATCGAAATAATCAGGCGTAAAGTCATAGGCGAACTGTAAGATGAGTACTGCTAACTTATCACCAAGGGCTTGCATGGTGCCTACGAAAGCCTCCGCATCGCCGCGTGCTCGATCAAGCTTTTTCTCGTGGGTGATCAACTTGGGGAATTTGGCTGCAAAATAAAAATCCTGTGGCGTTCGTTCTCGCCAACCCTGAATCGTATTGGCTCGGGGCACTCCATAGAAGGTAGAATCGATCTCCACAATAGGAAACCGTTGAGCATATTCCTCCAGATACCTGTTTTTCGGTGTACCGTCTGGATAGAAGGGTCCGACCCAATCGGGGAAGGAAAACCCCTGCGTACCGAGCAGCAATCTCCCCCTTAACTTTTCTACCATGTACATACCTCTACAAGTTCATCACACAACACGGATGATCACAAAAGAGTGCACTAAAAAAAATACCCTCGAGGAGTAGGGATTGGTATATCTGGGGATGCGGGCTACGCCCACACCCCCAGATATACCAATCCTCTTCTCGCGGTTGATATTTTTCAGTGGAGTCATTAAAACAACCAAATCCCTGATACCAATTCCCCGATCAATGACTCCTGTCTCTATCCCTCTATCCCTAACAGCGCGATCACCCTATCCAGAACCTCCTCCGCGACCTCAGTCTTGCTCATGAGGGGCAATTCCTCGATAGCACCGTCTGAATAGATGAGGGTGACACGGTTGGTATCGACGGCAAAGCCAGAGTCAGCAGCCGTGATATCGTTGGCGACGATCAAGTCAAGTCCCTTTTCTTCTAGCTTGACGCGCGCGTTGTCTATCATGTCTTGACTTTCCGCAGCAAAACCAACCACGACTTTCGGGGCTTTATTGTGGGAGGTCACCAACCCCAAGATATCATCCGTCGATTCAAGCTGCACCTCTGGTGGACCTTTACGACGTTTGATCTTGCCCTTCGCAGTCTTGACCGGACGAAAGTCTGCCACTGCCGCAGCCATGAGCAACGCATCGGCGCCCTCAAGATCGGACAGGACGGCATCTCGCATTTCGGTCGCCGTGATTACATCCAACCTACGTACGCCAACAGGTGATGGTAGATGAACTGGACCGGAAACGAGGGTGACCTCAGCGCCAAGGTCAAGCGCCGCCTGCGCTAGAGCGAACCCTTGCTTGCCGGAGGAGCGGTTAGCTATCACCCGAACCGGATCGATGGGTTCATGCGTGCCGCCAGCCGTCACCAGGACCTTTCGTCCTGCGAGAGGCCCTTCCCGCCCAAGGATCCTGCGGATGTGTCCCATGAGCTCCGCTGGCTCGACCATACGCCCTTTTCCGATTAAGCCAGAGGCCATTCGCCCCTCTGCGGGGCCTACCAAAATCACACCTCGATCTTCGAGTATCTTGAGATTGGCTTGGGTGGCAGGGTGCTCGAACATCCCCGAATCCATTGCCGGCGCGACTAACAAAGGGCAACGAGCGGCGAGAGCCGTCACGGTTAGCAGTGAGTCGGCTTGGCCATGGGCCAATTTAGCGATCGTGTTGGCCGTGGCTGGTGCAATGATCAAAAGATCAGCACGCTCAGCCAAGCCAATATGGAGCACGTGGGCTTCACTTCCCCACAAGTCGGAGTCGGTAAACGCCCGAAGGCCGGTTACCGATTGAAACGTTATGGGATGGACGAAATGCTGGGCTGCTTCGGTCAGGATCACCTCAACCCGTGCACCCGCTTGTGTCAACTTTGAGGCCAGATCGGCTGCCTTATAGGCCGCAATCGACCCCGTGATCCCTATAAAGATCCGACGCTCTTGAAAAATTCGAGACTTGGTTTGTGTCTTCATCTTCTTCGGCCTCGCCATATCGGAAAAGGCATTTAGTGCGACTGAATTTCCTACGATCCAACGCCTCGATCACCGCTCATGCCAAGATGATTGTACCGTCTTCTCGGAGGCACAAACAATAGAACTTTTCGAACATGTTAACATTAACCTCTATTCACCGACAATACAGTTTCCGGTGATCGACGCTGTTTCCATAGATATTCTACATCGACCACAGGAGCTCTTCTTGACCAAACCCTGCCTTGATCAAGTTTCCCGCGAGCTTGAAGCTCGCGGGAAGCTATGATGTCATTGCTTCGCCTCCGGCTCGCAATGACATCACCCGGAATATCTTCTAATCACAGGCCACTAGAGTGGCTTTTGAGACAGCCCCGTAGACAACTCACGGATTACGTTGGACTTCGGTTGTCGATCCCGGGGTTTGTATCAGCCATACATCTTTATTCGAGCGATCTTCGTACGCCGATAGGCAACAACACCCACCGTGACGACAATGACGAGACTCCACCATGCAGCTGCGAGTGGACCGGCGAAAACCTTCCATTGCCCGCTGTCCATGTAGTAATACAAATCCATCCTGGAGAGGACATACCGGCCATTCCACTTCCTAATATATTGCAAGACGCGGTTGTAATCGCTTGAGTCAAAAAACAGATAATGAAAATACTTCTCGTCGGCTTCAAGGAGAAAGACCAAGATTAAATCCGGACGGGCCTCTAATTTATTTAGACCCCGCCGCGTGCCGAGGAGCTCTCTGATTGAATCTACGTCGCCTTCGCGCAGTATCGGCTCGAGGGCGATCGCCACCATGCCCGGCGAATGGTAGCGCTCCAGGAATTCCTCCGTGAAATACGCAGGATCATAACGGGTCAATTCGTTTATCTTCGCATAAAGGAAGAGTAATCCTACGACAACGATCGGAACAAGCATCAACCCTATGAAGTACGGCCAGTCAATATATTTCTCTTTATTCATCCTCGCCCCTCCCGAACACAAGCCTCAAGGTCGACCTTCGTGATTTCCTACACCACGGTTATCTAAGCAATTATGATTGAGAGAATGTTCTGCGGTTTTCATTTTGCGCACCTCATTTTCCATTAAAATCACATTCAAACAGGTGATAAACGACTTGCTGGATGTCCTTGAGGATCAACCGATGTCTCGCTGATGGCTTAGCAACCCCTCTCTTATCCTCCGGACTATCTAGGCCGCGAGTTTGGTACGTATGGATCGATCGCGAAAAACCCCCGCAACCCCCAAGATCACCAACACGGCGCCGCTGATCGTCCAGAGGGTGATCGGTTCTCCTAGAATCAGCGCACCCAATAAAACAGCGATGACAGGATTGACATAGGCATAAGTCATCGCGATGCTCATGGGCAGCAGTCTTAACACCTGGACATACGAGGTGAAGGCGATCACCGAGCCGAAAAGCACCAGATATCCCCAGGCCAACCATGCCTGGTCCGTGGGCACTGGCTTAGGTTCACCAAAGACGAGCACCAAGATGAGAAACCCTAAACCACCAGCAAGGGACTGGTAACCTGCGCTCACTTGAGGCGCCAAGGATACAGCCCGTCTGTTCTGCAATACCGAGCCGACTGACCAACTGATCGTGGCGCCTAATAGCGCGAGGACAGCCATTACATCTGCTCTCATCCCCGTGCGCAGTGAAGGAATGCTTAACAACGAAATGCCAACAAATCCGACCAGCAAGGCAAGGACCAATCGTATTGTAGGCAGACGCCGATCTACCAGAGCTTCGATCAACGCCACCCAGATAGGGATTGTGGCAACAATCATCGCCGCCAACCCCGAGTCTGCTTGTTGTTCTGCCCAGGTCACCAAGCCGTTGCCGCCGGTCCATAACAACAACCCGGAACCCAGCAACACGAGCAACTCCTCACGTGAGGGTCGGATCCTTTTCCGCCTCAAGGCTCCCAGCATCAGAAGCAACGTACCCGCCAACAACACGCGCGTCATCGACATCGTGAATGGTGGGAACCCTGAGCCCTCCCGCACTGCGATTCGAATCGCCAGATAGGTGCTGCCCCAAATTACGTAAACGATGGATAAGTGCAGTATACCTGCGGGGACGACCTGGGCGCGCTCAGCCTGACCACTTGTTGCAGCCGATGCGCTCTGCACTTGGCTCTTGGCAGAGATCTCCTTCATCTTATAAAGACCACCTTAGATACCACCCAACGAAGAAAAAGTTCACGGTCCAATACGATCATCCTCGATCAAGAAAATATCGTGCTCGGGCGAATACCTGATCGAGCATCTTGTCCGTCAGACGTCCGGTTTGGGTATTCTGTCGACTGGGATGATAACACGCAATGAGCGCCGGTAACGTTGAATCAAAGCTGAAAGAAGCTCCATGTTCAAATATCAGACGCGACGAGATCCCTCCGTCCTCGCGAAGCATCCGCTGATAGCCGTCGAAGGCGATCCGTCCCAACGCGAGCACAACCCGCGTGTGGTCGAGCAACTGCAGCTCCCGCTTCAAGAAGGGGCGACAGTTGGCCAACTCCCCCGCTGTTGGACGGTTCCCAGGCGGGGCGCATCGGGCGACAGCCGTTAGATATGCATCCTGCAATACCAAGCCGTCGTCGTCATGCATAGATGAAGGCAGGTTAGAAAAACCGGCACGATGCATCGCAGCTAACAGCGTCCTCCCTGAGCTGTCTCCGGTGAACATTCGCCCAGTGCGGTTGGCGCCGTGGGCGGCCGGAGCTAAGCCGATGATCACCAACCGTGCATCGCGATCGCCAAAGCCTGGGACAGGCTTGCCCCAGTAATCCCACTCCAAATAGGCTCGGCGTTTCTCCCTCGCTACCGTTTCGCGCCAGGCAACCAAACGTGAGCAGCATCGACAAGCCACCACATCGGCGTTGAGCGTCTTCCACTCCTTCCAGTTCTTTTCCCTCACCTTTAGCTTCCTCCATTCCAAATTCAAACGATTAGGTCACAAGGAGACACCTTCAAGACGGAGGAGGTCTGCTTTGGTCCTCACGCCACCCCGACCAGAATACCCCCCCAAGGAACCGTCGGAGGCCAGGACCCGATGGCAAGGGATGACGATTGGGATGGGATTACTACCCAGCGCCCGACCTACCGCTCGCGCCGCTTTTGGTTGACCGATCACACGGGCTAGCGCTCCATAGGTAATCACCTCGCCCCGCGGCACCTTCATCACCGCACGCAACACGGTACGTTGGAAGTCCGTCAAGAAGCGCATGTCGATAGGTAGATCGAAAGCGGCGCGCTTACCTGCTAGGTACTCCTCTACTTGGTGAGTTGCCTCTGCCGTCCGCTCGGGTGATCGCAGAGGGTAAACACCGGTACGCTTACGAATCCATGAAAGAAAAGCCTCCTCCCCATCGCTGAAGTCAATCGCGACCACGCCCCGCTCGCTCAAAGCGATATAAACAGATCCTATTGGGCTTCTGGGCAACACATCGTAATACATCCGCTCATGCCCAACCGATGCCATGGCCCGCCGAAGCTGTTCTTGAGCTTGGGCCGTCTCCTGAGGATTCGGCCCACGAGCATACAATTCATCCAACACTGCGGTAAAGAAATCTGGAGGGGACACACTATCGACCTCGTCTAGCCAGTTCCCATACTCCCGCTCTACATTCATCTCTTCGCCCATGGCTTTTCCCTCGACCCTTCGGTCACTGTCACAAACTGTGCGCGCAACTTCTTCAAGGCCTGATAAACATTCGCTCTGGCGGCATCTTCCGTCCCACCTAGAACGGTAGCGATGGTGTGGTAACTCAATCCTTGATATTTCCGCATCATGAAGGCAGCACGTTGTTTATACGGCAGACCTTCCACGGCCTCTAGCACCACCATTAACATTTCTTGACGATCCAACTCATCCACTGGTGAGATACCACCCTGAAGACGAGACGGATCTATCTTTACCTTGTGTATGGCGGCGCGTTTACGGCGGGAAAAATGAGTGCGTGCAACGTTGGTGGCGATTTTGTAGAGCCATGCCCTGTAATTCGAGCCGGATACAAGATGAGAATATCCACGAAAAGCGCGTAAAAACGTTTCTTGAAGGCAGTCCTCTACATCCGCTTTCTCCCCCACCATTCGCCATAAATAGGCAAAGATTTCCGCACTATGAGCTTCAACCAACGTGTCAAAGTTTGGTTTTGTGACCATCTAAGCCTCGTATCCGAAATTCTCTCTACTCATATAACCAGCGCCCAGTGAGTTTGTGAAATGATATCAGAGTCGAAACGGTCTTTCTAAGCCAGCTTGGGGTGCGAAAGCTCAACACAAGCTCCATTCGACAAGATTTGTACTGAGTCAACTCGACTTACCTCGGAATGGGCTTTAGCGTGAGGAATCCTGATGATCTCTATGAAATCGTTGAATCACTGGGGTTCTTCGCGCCCGATGCCTGTACTGATTGTTTCGAAGGGATGCTCGGAATGACAAATCGCTTGTGTCATCCTGAGCTTGCCAAATGGCTCAGGACACGGCAGAAGCAGAGCTTCTGGACTCAAAAACACGCCACGAGAGGATGATTCGCAACGATTAAACGAAAATATTAATCGCTCTGTAGTGCCCAATCATAGTTTGTGACTAGAAGCAGCCACTCCGAATGCGTTGAACCCCCCAACTGCAACTCAGCGATTCATCTCCCACACCAGGCGAAGTCCATCAAGTGTAAGCCAGGGGGCGATAATCTGGATGACCTCGGTCTCAGCAGCGATGACTTCCGCCAATCCGCCGGTGCCGATCACTTTCATCTCTGGTCCCAATTCTGATCGAAACCGGTCTACCATTCCCTCCACCAGGCTGACGTACCCGAATAACAGACCGGATTGCATAGCATGGACCGTGTTACGCCCGATGACCGATGGTGGTCGGCTCAGTTCGACACGAGGTAGTTTCGCGGTACGTAGGAAGAGCGCCTCAGCAGCGATTCCAATGCCAGGTGCGATTGCACCACCAAGGTATTCTCCCTCGGCAGAGATGGCATCGAAGGTGGTGGCTGTGCCAAAGTCCACAACACAGGCAGGGCCGCCATAAAGGTGCTGTACCGCGGCCGCATCAACCACTCGGTCTGCGCCCACCGCTTTAGGATCTTCATAACGGATGCTCACACCTGTCTTCACACCCGCATCAACCACAAACGGTTGCTGTTGGATATAGTTCTCACATGCTTGTAGGAACGTACCCGTAAGTGGTGGCACAACGGAGGCCAGGGCGACGCCGTGGATGTCCTCTGGCCGATAACCTGCATGCTCGAGAAGACCTAGGATCTGAATCCCATACTCATCCTGCATACGCTCGTGATCCGTCGCTAACCGCCACGCCACCACTAACTCGTGATCACGATATAGCCCCAGGGTGATATTGGTGTTGCCGATGTCAATAGTTAATAGCATAGGCCGCCTCACTTGGGGGACATGGGATTGGGGCTCAGGGATCAGGGATTGGTTGAATTCCTGATCCCCGATCCCTGAGCCCTAATCCCCCACGACTACATTATCAATCAACCTCGTCTTACCCACGTAGACCGCCATCGAAAATAGTGCGCGTTCGACCGAGCCATTGAGCTCTTCCAGTGTCTCGGGGTTGGCGACGGAAACATACTGTGGTTCGGCGAGCGGCTCGGTTGACAGCACCTCTGACATCCGATTCCGCAGAACCTCCGCGTCACGCTCGCCCGTCTCAAAGGCTTGGACGGCGGCGGCAAGTGAACGGTATACGACTGTCGCCGCCTGCCTCTGTTTTGGATCGAGGTAAGTGTTTCGACTGGACATCGCCAGGCCGTCGGGCTCACGTAGCGTTGGACAGACAACCACCTCGAGGGGGAAGTTTAGATCCTCCGTCATACGCCGGATAACAACCGCCTGCTGAGCATCTTTTTGCCCGAAGTAGGCTTTGTCGGGCTGGGTTGCATTGAAAAGTTTGGCGACAACTGTGGTCACCCCCCGGAAGTGACCTGGTCTGTGATGACCTTCCAACATCTGAGAGAGGTTCTCCACCGTCACCCAGGTCTGGTAACCCACGGGATAGATCTCCTCCTGCGTAGGTGTCCAAACCAGATCTGCGCCCTCTGCTCCCAACAGATCGAAGTCACGATCCAAATCACGCGGATAAGCACTCAGGTCTTCGTTCTCACCGAACTGCGTTGGATTGACAAAAATGCTCACAACGACGCTGACACACTCCCCTCTTGCTCGGCGTACAAGGGAGAGATGGCCTTCATGAAGGTAGCCCATCGTTGGCACAAGACCCAAGGGCTTGGGTAAAGCCGCGAGGATCTTTCTCAACTCCGCTATAGTCGTCACAACCTTCATGCGGCGTCTCCATGAGCTGACGAAGCAAGGGCTCGCACAAGATGCCAAAGGACCCTGTTGACGGGCGTCCATACACCCAACGACTCGCCCTCATTCGCGATGGCTCTGGAGATGGCGTCAATCTCAGTAGGCGCTCCCCGCCGAACATCTTGTAACATCGATGAGAGGTTGCTGGCCGTACGTCCTGCGACTTCGACTGCAGCGGCGCCTGGATCAGCGTACGGCAGGTTAATTCCACGGGCGGCAGCCACAGCAGCCGCCTCCCTCGCAGCTTCGGTCATCAGTGCTAAAGCATGTGGCCTCGTTAGCAATTCTCCATTGGGGATACCCAACAGAGCCGTTAATGGGTTAATGGCGGCATTGATCGCCAATTTACCCCAGACCAATCCTTCGATGTCTTCAGCGATCTCGATCCTGAGTTCGGCCTGACGGAAAAGGGCCACCATGGGTTCAAGGCGCGGATGTGAACCCAAGTGTGTCGGCCCTACCCCACCAACTCGCACATGCCCAGGTCCAAGGGACGTCGCCCCCATGGTCGTGATTCCCATGGCTGCACGCTCCTCCCCGAGCACCTTTTGTAGCTGCTCCAAGTTCCCGAGGCCGTTCTGCAACGTGAGCGCTAGGCCTTCTTGTGCAAGACAGGTCATCAATTGATGAGCAGCGCGCTCAGTTTGCCATGACTTTACGAGGACCAAAGCATGACGAATGTCGGCCAAATCTTCCGGGTCAGTGGTGGCGCGGACTGAGAAGACACGCTCGCTCCCCACTTCATCGACGAGGCGTACACCTCTCTCTTGCAGTGCCCTCACACCGTCGATCCAAGTGCCAAGCAACGTGACATCGGCATGCTGTGCGAGCCGAGCTCCAAATAAGCAGGCCATGGCTCCGGTACCGACAATGAGGATGGGTGGATTTGTACTCAAGTTAAACCTCCCTGGATGTCCAGGTATTCAGGCACCTTGGCACATAGGATCCTGGTGCCCTCGCGCCCAGGTACCTACGCGCCTACATTCATCCCAACTCTTCTATGAACTTCTCCCACTCCTCCTCGGGCATCTCAATACTATGTTCCTCAGCGGGAAAGGTGCTGTTTTCCACGTCCGCCTTGTAGGCGATGAAAGCCTGCGCCATCTCGCCATGTAGGTCGGCATACTTTTTTACAAATCGTGGCGTGAAGCGGTCAAACAACCCTAGCAAATCATGCGTGACCAAGACTTGTCCATCACAGCCGACCCCTGCGCCAATGCCGATGGTGGGTATCTCCAGGCGCTCGCTTAACAACCGTGCCAAGCGCGCTGGGATAGTCTCTAAAACTAGCGAGAAACAGCCAGCCTCTTGTAGCGCGTGAGCGTCATCGATGAGCTTACGCGCCGCGTCCGCAGTCTTGCCCTGCGCCCGGAAGCCCCCCAATAGATGCACAGATTGCGGGGTTAATCCGAGATGGCCCTGTACCGGGATGCCGGCGCTGATGATGGCTTCAATCGCAGGAAGACGCTCACGTCCACCCTCTAACTTCACGGCGTCCATACCGCCTTCCTTCAGAAAACGACCGGCGTTTCGTACTGCCTCGTTAACCGAAGCCTGGTAAGACATGAACGGCATGTCTCCGATGAGCAATGCGTAGCGAGCCCCACGCGCCACAGCCTGGCAGTGGTGGATCATATCTTCCATGGTCACCGGTAGGGTGTTCTCATAACCGAGCACAACCATCCCCAACGAGTCACCAACCAGGATCGAATCGATCCCCGCGCGGTCAATGGCGAGAGCTGTGGCGTAATCGTAGGCAGTGAGCATGGTGACAGGTTGCTTTTGTGCCTTCTTGCGCACAAGGCTGAGGGTGGTAATTTTCTTGCGTTCTTGAGTGGAATTAGAAACAGACACGGCTATCTCCTCCTCTGAGTGAGATGCCCAACGACCCGAGAAAGAAAACCCGCCCGGGCCGAGGGGGCGGGACAGTGTGACATGCTTTTGTCCTGCCGTCTCGGTCGGAGTCCGATCCAAGCGGCAGGGATATTATAGCAAAGGCTGGGGAGAAGAGAATAGGGATTAGGGATTAGGGGCCGGGGCACACTCGAGGTCATCCCCTCGTCATCTCATCTGAGCATGGATCTGACCATCTGTTGCTTTCACAATACCAAACGCTTAGACGGTTGGGATCTATGATAACCCCGTCATCTCCTCGCTCACGGCCCATAATTGTTTCGCAACCTCCTCATCGTAGGAGTAAGCTGACGAAGGGGCGGGTTTACAGCGGAAATAATACTTACCCGTTATGCCCTCCACCTCGGGTGAGGTCGCCAGATAAATGACGGTCTCCGCTCCTTCCTCCACGCTGAGTGCGCGAACATTCATCAACGGTCTAATGATGCGCATAAACCAGCCGATATTGCTGCCTATGTTCGTCGCTACGAACCCAGGATGCAGGGCATTCACCGTAATGCCCGTGCCCTCCAGACGACGCGCTAACTCATAGGTGAACAAGACGTTCGCTAACTTGGACTGCCCATAGGCGTTCATGCCACCGAATCCCCTACGCCCTTGCAGCTCATCAAAGTCCAATATTGCTCTCAAATGCGAACCGGAGGAAACGTTGATGATACGCGCTGGTGCACTGGCAACAATCGTGTCAAGCAGAAAGTTCGTCAGAAGGAAGTACCCTAGATGATTGAGGGCGAAGGTCATCTCGATGCCGTCCACACTCTCCTGGCGCCACAGGAAAAATGCCCCGGCGTTGTTTACCAGCACATCCAAACGGTTATGACGATTTTTAAACGCCTCCGCCAGACGACGAATCTCATTTTGGGATGACAGGTCGGCCAACAGATATTCAATATCGGGGTTGTCTGCTTCGCGCTTGAATTCCTCCACTGTCGCGGCGGTTTTATCCGGATTGCGACCCACGAGGATCAGTTTTCCACCTTGATGGGCAAGAGCGCGCGCGGTCTCCTTTCCGATGCCTGACGTGGAGCCTGTCACAATACAAACCTTCCCTTCAAGATACCTATCCTTATGCGCGGTCAATATTCACCTCCTAATGTTTGGCATTCACTATCGTAAAGTCTGGCATCGCCACGAGGGTATGTAGATTGATTTGTTCGTCTGACGGTCTAAATGTAAGTATCATCCCAAAGAGCAGGATTTATCCAAGCCAAGAGCTTACCATAGTTACAATCGAAAGGATGCTCCGAATGCCCTGTGTTGTCCCGAGCTCCTCGACATAGCTTGGGATCTTCTGCTCTTTAAAGGATCTCGTTTTCCGAATTCAAGTAATACTCTGTCTCAACAACTAGACTTTTCGATGCTACACCCTTCAGAATGAAAGATAAAAGCGGTCTTCATTATTCCGACAAGCCTGGCGCCAAAGAAGCCCCAATTTTACACCAGTGTCCCCCAGAACTCCCTCTCGCGATACAATCACCACATCATGTCAAAATCTACAGCCGTCACACGTGCCCTTGACGATTTAGGCATCTCGTATCAGATTCACATTCATGAGCAACCGCTGCGTTCACTCGAACAAGCGGCGGAAGAACGCGGTCTTGAGCCGGATCAAATCGTCCGTTCACTCCTCTTCCGATTGGAGGACGGGGCATTTGTGCTCGTGCTGATGCCCGGGGGAGAAAAAGTGAATTGGGCCAAGCTGCGAAAGCATCTTGGGGTATCCCGTATGACGACAGCCACCAGCGAGGAAGTGCTGGAAATTACCGGTTACGAAACGGGGGCCGTTTCACCTTTCGGTTTACCTCAGCCTCTGCGGTTGCTGGCTGATCAGAAGATCTTATTCCATGAAGAAATTTCTGTCGGCGCTGGGATACGGAACGCGGGGGTGATTTTAAAAAGCCAGGATCTCTTGGTCGCCCTTGATCCAGAGTTGGGGGATTTCAAGGATTAGGGATTGGGGATCAGGGATTTGGTCGGGATCTAGCCTGGTCCCTGATCCCCGATCCCTAATCCCTTAACAAGAATTTTCCAACCTCAACCACAATCTTCCCCACCGCTATCATCGAGCTCTGGATGTCTCCGAGAACGTCCATTGCTTTTTTTCCATAATAATCCGCAGAGTTCTTGTCTTGGGAAGATGACATTGAAATTCAGCTTCTCCAACTTCCTAGGCGACGGAGAGCGTGTTAAGCCACTCCATTGGGTCAACACTCAACATGACCTTGGTGAACTTGGCGTGGATCCAGGCCAACCCATTGGTGACATGCAAGGTCACTGGCCACAGCATCAGACCGATCAGAGCACCAAGCAGGGCATCGTTCATGCTGTCGATGTGCCATGCTGGCAGCCCCAGGCCAAAGAAAACGCCCACTTGGATTTCTGACAGGAACTCATGCGTGAACGGCATAGTCAGGAAAGCCAACGTCAAGGAAATCAACGTGATCAAAATCAGAAATGTGGCGATACCTAGTGGGAATTTCAGGAACAGGTAGATCAAGCTTTTCCAGGTAACCGGGTTGGTGAAGTATTTTTTTAATTTTGTCCAGATGTCAGTGTCTTCGTTTGATGGACGCCACATCTCAGGGATATCTTCGTTCAGTAGGTAGATAGCCATAAAACGCTCGAAGCTGGCTAATGCCCACCACCCGGCTCCTACCAGCAGCAGGATGGGAATGCCCAACCAAACGATCAATAAGGAAATCCCTAGCGAAAGCCCTGAAGCCAAGAAGACGAAGTAAAAAACGCCGAGCGGAAAGGCAACAAGTAAATAGAGCAAGTTGAGGTACGATTGCCCACAAACGATAACCTTGAAGAATCGGAATGCAGTTTGCTTAGGATTATCCACCATCTTACTCCTTCTAGTTAAGTGATAACCTGTGCGAAGTTCTTTCGCGTAAAGGCCAAACTCTATCAGATGACTGATACGAGCATAAAATACGCTAACAAAGCTAACCCCAGACAAGACAAAAGCGCAAAGGCTAACAGTGCCGCCCAGATTACTGTGCGGCGATATAATAATCGTTTTGCTTCTCTGTAGGCTTCCATTTTGTCCTCCTCAGTAAGTGGAACAGGAATGTCTTCCGGTAACTCCATTGCCGCTGATTGCTTTGCGATCTTAGCAAGCTCCGGATCGGTTTCCAGGTATTTCTCAATAAGGTCACGCGTGTCTGCACTCACTTCATCAGCCAAATACAACGGCATCAGATCGAGAATCACATTCCGTGTGATTTCCATAATCACGAAACCTCCTTGTCGGCACAAGTAAGCAACAGCTTTTTACGAGCGCGGTGTACCTTTACCTTGGTCGCTGTAAGGGATAGTCCCAAGATACGGGCTATTTCGTCATAGGGCAGCTCATGTTGAACGCGCAAAATAAAAGCCGCACGGTCAATCTCATGTAAAGTATGAAGAACACCACGGACACTCTGTAATTCGAGTTGAGATTCAACCATTTTGTCCGGTCCGGGAGCAGGGTCAGGATAAACATCATCGAGCAGGACCTGGTTCTTTCTCTTTCTTCGTTGGTTCAGGTAAACATTGCGGGCAATTGCGAAAAGATATGCCTTGAGGGTTTCGGTGCGAATCCTGCTGTTGTGGAGCCAGGCTCGGATAAATGTCTCAGAAGTGATGTCCTCCGCATCGTAAGGATCACCTGCAAGCCAAAGGGCAAAGCGATAAACTTCAGTTGCGTAGGTTTCGTACAGGTCTAAGAAGTTGAGCATAGCGTTGCCCTATCTATAATATGCATTACCAAGCGAAAAGTTACAATGTGCCCCAGAGAAATTTGCGAAAAATGGCTATCTTGAAGGCAGTACCGCGGCGAACATGTAGCTGAAGCCGGCGCTGGATGCTTTTAATCCGGGGATGGGGGATTTCAAGAGCTAGGGATTAGGGATCAGGGATTGGGGACTGACAGGGCACCAAGTCACATGGGCACCAGGGCACCCAGGTTGCTATTTCATGCTCCTTTAGAGACCGAGGTGCCGGAGTGCCCTGGTGCCTAATCACCACTGAGAAAATCGATCACCTCAGCTACGATTTTCTTCACTGCGTTCACCGACGCTTCCAAGTCTCCGAAAACATCCATGCTATGATCTGCCCCTTCGATGACAGTAAGCTCAAAAGGGCGGGAAGCTCGTAAGGAATCAAGAATTTCCGGATCATAGAAACGATCCTGAGTCCCGATCGCAATATAGGAGGGGTGAGGCATCTCAACCAGGATCGGGTCAAAAAGCGGTGTTCCTAACGCGGGTGTGAAGAAGACCGCTCGAGACTCAGCCAGGGAAGGCGCCGATTGACAGAGATAGGCCACCACACCTGCTCCCAGCGACTTGCCCGCCAGACCGAGGCGCGGATATGCCCTCTGCGTCAAAACTTCCTCAACTGCTGACCGACATTCCTGCAAAAGACCCGGGATCACATCTGCGGAGAATGGTTCCATCGTCAATTGAAACCCATACGTTATCGCCAGCGTGTCCCAACCACGAGCCCACATCAGCTCACTCAGGTAATACAGCAGCGGACCATCCACGCCGTATCTCTCACCGGGGAAGGTCACCAATAAACCATGCGATTCTCCCTCTTGCCGGTAGAACTTATGCACCAGGGGATACCCATCGGATGTTTTTAATGGCAGGCGTACAATTCCAGACACGATAACTCCTCCACATTAACGCTGACGATCGATATCATTATCGCAAGCCTCGAATATAACTGTCACTGATCGTTGATGAGGCTAGGGAATCCACCGAGGCATGTACCCCCCGACAACTAATTTCGTCGCCTCCCCACCGTCGATCTCATACAACCAAATTTCACTTGGTTGGGCCAGGTCAACCTGATCGCTGCGCATGAACACCAAGGTCGATGAATCTAGATTCCAGTCTAATGCCGAAAAACCGAACAAAGGAGCTTCTATCAATTGCCGTGCCTCGGCGCCATCATCCCGCATCAGCCACAGTTGTCGTCCAAGGGTCCATTGATCTTCATCAAGATACTTGCGAGTGAATGCGATCCATTCGCCATTCGGTGAGTATGAGGGGGACGCATCCTCCACCCTGCCAAGCTGACCTCCAGATAAATCCTCCATAAGCCCTGTATACACGTCCACACGATAGAGATGGCTGTAGAAAGCTAATGGGCCTTCTGCCTCCTCCCGCTCGTCGGACTCAATTTCCGGGAATACGATCTCAGGAAGAAGGATAAAAGCCCCATCTGGTGACCATGATCCCTTTAGACCCAATTCATTCGGGAGATAGTAAAAGGGCTGCGGTGTCGGGCCGTCAACGGCATCCACCAGGGCGAACGCCTTTAATGTGTTGTCGTAATAGGCCAACCATCCAGTTGAAGACCAATCTGGGTTGGAGGTGACATGATCGATGTTCCCAATCGGGAACGCCTCAGCTTCCTCTTCCAACCTGATCGCCCATATCTGACTCGGTCCAAGAACAGGTTTTCCCGCTGCCCATACCGTGAACTCATAACGCTCAAATACGAGGATTTCACCAGTGGGATCGAGTGCAAGCGTTTGACATCTCACCTCTTGCGGGCATGAATACACTAAACGATGTTCCCCACTGACCAAATCCAATGCATGTAGATCGCTACCACCATCCTGACGGGCAGCAGCGTAAACGATTCGATTTCTTTCTGCATTCAGCGTGTAGTCCAACACACCAAGCGTCGTTTCGGTCAGTTGAACCCTATCGAGACCATCAGGAAGGATGGCGTAGAGATCAGCCGGTCCTTCCGCCGGCCAAAGAAAAAGGATGCGGGAAGCACCAATGGTGAAGGACCAAGAATGGCCCTGCAACATGGGAAGGAACCGGATCGAACGAGCCCCTGCGGTTATTCGTACTGTCACCGCACTGCCTTCCGTCCACGGATCAACTGGCTGAATACTGAGAGTCCGACCCTCCCACGAGAAACGGACTGCTTGGTGCGGTTCGATCGATATTCGGGATTCGACGGAAACGGTGTCCATCGCTTGGCTAAAAGTGAGACGGATAGGAGCCGTGGAGGGGACACCACGGCTTTCAGGTGTTGGCGATATGTCCTCCAATCTGGGCACGGTGAAGAGAGCCACAAGGAGCAGCCCGACGAACATACCGAACGCGATGATAATTGGCACTGGGAAGCGACGGCTGGACTGGTACATGGTGAAAGGAATTATACAGGTTTGAGAGGAGAAGGGATTAGGGATTGGGGATCAGGGATCAGGACTGACAACAATGGTTCTTTTCCTGATCCCTAATCCCTGATCCCCGATCCCTGTTAATCAATCTCCTTGAGCCAGGACTCCTTTAAGCCCCTCGATCACCGAGACCGGGGTGGGATCGACACCATAGGCCATGGCCAAGTAAAATGCACTGTAATCACCTAAGTGCAAGCTGGTCCACTGTTGGGCGAGCCGGGTCTCCCCCTTGGCTTCCACGATCATCGTCCCAAGACCCTCTAGCATGAGCACATCACAGGTCGCCTGTATCCGCAACAGGTTACGCGGGTGCACGTGTGAACCCCGAATGAAGATCACCATTGTCGATGGTAGAAAAGACTCTGGCTGGAAAACACCCGCCACCAAATTGTGATCCGCCTCAGGAAGCTCCTCAAAGTGAGCCGCTGCCTTGGCCAACTCGGAAAGCTGGGTTCGCCATCGGCGTGCCACCGGTGCCAACACACCGGGACCAATGATCGTCGGCCATCGTCCGATCAGCTGACCAGCGATGCGTTTGGCGGTGTTCTCGGTCACAGGCACTTCCGCTCCAAGCATACCCTGCTGGCGACGCATCGCCTCTACCGCGCTGAACACCTCATCCGCTGGGTCTGAGATCAAATGCAGCCGAGCAAGGACCGCCAGCAGAAGCCCAAAGGAGTACCCCACTGCCGCGCGCGGAGGACCACCGTGGTCAAAATGCCACAACGGCACACCGTGCTTTTCCGCTTGGCTCGCCAACTTGCCTCCCGTGGTAATCGCCATTAATTGGACGTCCTTTTCCCTCCCCCTTTTGAACGCTGAGAGCGTCTCCTCTGTGTTCCCCGAGTGTGAGGAGGCAATCACGAGGGTCTCCGGACCAGATGCGAATGCCGGTAGATCATAGTCTCTCCATACGACGATAGGCACTGAAATCAGGGGGGTGGCGTACGCTCTCAGCAAATCTCCGCCGATCGCCGATCCCCCCATGCCAGCGATCACCACATGGCGTACCTTCTCCACCTCAGGTAAAGGTAAGCGCTGCCCTAAGGCCCAAGCCGCCTGGAGTTGATCTGGCAAACCATCGATTTTCGACAACATGTCTTCCCGGTCAATCTCACGCAATCGATCTAGGTCGTCGAGGTTCATGAATCCTCCAACGTTAGGCGATAGACCTCGCGCCGCGACCATCCGGCTTCAGCAGCAACCTCACGGGCTGCCTCCGAGGGGTTGAGGCCACGCGCCATGCGTTCGCCAAGTTCTTTCTTCACCACCGCCTCATCCCAGCGATCTTCCCCTGTCGCTCCTCCAATCACGAGGGTGAACTCCCCGCGCGGCGCAATTTCCTTGAAGTGCTCACGGATTTCGGATAAGGTCCCGCGCAGGATCTCCTCGTGCACTTTGGTCAATTCCCGGCACACCACAATCGGTCGTCCTGCACCAAAGGTGGCTTCCATATCCTCCAACGACTTAAGCAGTCGATGAGGGACCTCAAAGGCCAACATCGTTCGCCGCTCCTGGGACATTTCCCCCATCAGTCGACGTCGCTCGGCTTGCCGTCGTGGCAAATACCCAAGGAAGATGAACGAAACGGTCGGTAAACCAGAGGCCACCAGGGCCGCAATGGGCGCCGATGGTCCTGGGATGGGGCTGACCTGGCAGCCTGCATCCAATGCATAGCGAACCAACAGATAGCCGGGGTCTGATAAACCCGGCGTCCCCGCATCGGAGACCAATGCGACATCGCCCCTGATCAGGGGGGTGTCTATCTGGTAGTGGTCCAGCAGCTTACGCGTCTGTCGCGTGTCCTCAGCGGCGATCAAATCCACCTCACGCAAGACCCTCAGCGCTCGCTGTGTGAGATCCTCAAGATTGCCTATTGGCGTCGCGACCAGGTAAAGCGTGCCCACGGCATAATTGTAGCAGAGCACGCCGATGTAGGGGCGACCGGGCGGTCGCCTCAAAGCGTATTCTACCCATTGGAGTCAACTTTGGAGTCCAGCAGCTTTGCTGCTGGCTATCGGCAGAGCCGATGGAATCCAAATCTGCTTGGGGCGGTTGTTAACCCATACCTGATAATGATCATGGTTCTGGGGCAATTCATGAATTGCTCCCGCGGCCACGATTTTGAACCTTCCCGGCTGGTCATGTTTGTACTAACATCTCCCGCAGACGTCTCCAGGATTCCCCTTCCAGTTCAGCAATTTCTTGCAAAGGCTCCGTTGTCTCGCGGAGCAACACTGCGGGATCCTTGGCCTCGGACCCACGCTTGAATATCCCAGCCACATCCTGCCATTTGTCACCAATGACGCGCATCCCCTCACCGATCTGAGCCAACTCTTTAACATCCAAGATCCCCGCCACTTCCTCCAAAAATCGACCATACATGTAGCGGAAGATGCCACCGCCCGTTCCACCCTCAGCATCGATGAAGATGTAGGTGTTAAAGCAGGACCAGCGGAGTTCTTCATCGTTCATGATCTTCGGCCATTCGAGCACTTTTTTGGCCGCTTTGCGAATCCCACGAACGCCGATATTCGAAATGGGACCTTCGAGCATGGCGGTGCACACGTCGCCAATTGCCTCGCTTATCTCATCCGTCGTGGGTTGCCGCTTCTCATTGAAATCGAACGTGAACCACATATTCATCGGCGGAAAGGGCTTGTATTTCGAGCCGCGCGCTTTTACCAGATCCTCCCACAGGACGGGATGGAGCGGTCGGTCGCGGTCGGCAACTAGCACCTCTTTGGTCTCCGGGTCGTAGCCTCCGACGACGATCGCATGCCCTCCGAAATGAAAGTCCTCCGGCAGATGCTCGAAGTAGGGTAAAAATCCCATGTCAACATTGATCATGACTGGCCTACCTGCTTCTAACAGCTCAAGCATGGTCTTCTCAGCCTTTTTGATACTTCCCGTGTGGTGCTTTTCAACCCGCACGCCCGTCCGCCTTCCAGCGGTGACCTCCAGACCCTCCTCCCCTGGACGACCGACATTCCCCCGACCCCCAAAGATGGGCTCCATGCCCTTGATGTGCCAGTAGATGAATCCCACTCCGGACCCGATACCCAGCAACATCTCCTCACTGATCGGATGGTTATAGAAATCATAAATGTGAAGCATCGAGCCGGTCACACAATGATGAGTTTCCATCGAGCGGAATCCATTGAATGGTTTGATGGTCATCGAATGCCTCCTATCAAGCGATTATCCAAATAAAACACTATCATTCCAAGCTCCCCGCGAGCTTGTAGCTCGCGGGGAGCTGATGAGAGATGGCGGGGGTGGTTCGTGAACCTCAACCAATTTTCCTCACTGGCTGCCTGAGCACGGTCTTAAGTTTCTCTGGCGCTACCTTCCGGGGGTCGCCCAAGTAGATCTCGTGATGCTTGCCTGCCTCCAGAAGACTGTTTTCAGGCAAGAATTCGTGGTGCAACTTGTGTATCGTAGGACCTTCTTCCGAATACGGCCCAATGTGCATAATCTGCACCGAGAGACCCTCATGATAGATCTCCAGCCTGATTTTTGAGAGCGCGGGGGGATCCTTTGCTTTAGCCGCTTGATTGCATGCATGTTCAAACAATTCTTCCGTCACCCAATCCGGCTGCATGATCATCATCGTCCACTGCCAGACATCCCGATCCCCACCAGTAGTAAAAACGTCCATGTCCTCTGCCCACCACAGCCCCTCGAGCGGCGGGACGACGTAATCCTTCCACAAATCCTTCTTGCTCATAAACTTGATCTTGTAGGCGACGGCATACAAAGCCTCCAACGCTTCTTGGTATTCCTGAGCCGTGTTGGGGTCACCTTGACCGTCGATCATCAGAAAGTTCATCGGCGGCACATCGACGATCTCAAATTCTTTGGATGAGGGCTGGTAAAGGTGTTTCCATTCCTTCTTGAAGTCAGTCTTGGTCACCTATCTCCTCCAATGACCTCACTGAAAAAGAACAACTGCGAGAGGAGGACTGATAGATGTGGGGGTGTGGGCTGCGCCCACACCCCCGCATCTATCAGTCCCTACTCCTCGTGGGTGTTTTTTTTAGTGCGCTCCTCCAATTGATTGATGAATTCTTCTGTCCATCTACGCTCGGCTTCAATCATCGTTATGCTATGACTGAACATCGCCTCGACGAAGTAAGGCAGAGGACGGCTCTCGTCCCATCTGCTCCTAACATGCTCCAGTCGATCCGTCAGATTGTCCTTATACCCTCGTAATGCGGCCAAAGCTTCTGAGTGTGACACCCCAGGAAGGCTCGCAAGGCCCAATTGAAGGAGCGGGTAAGCACGCTGGGGTATCGAGAGCGCTTCCAGTACGCCAGCACGCCGGGCTTCGATGCCGGATTCCGTGATCTGATAGACCTTGCGAGCGGGTCCTCGACCCGCTTGGCGCTCCATCCGCCCCTCGATCAACCCCTTCTCTTCGAGCTTTTTTAAGAGGTAATAGATGGAGGAGAAACCGATTTCCGTCCACTCCCGCATCCCGCGCTCCTCGATGATTTGTTCGATCTCGTAGCCATGACAGGACTTCTCGGCGATCAGGGTAAGAATGGCTAACTCTGCGTTGGTCATCTGCATTACTCTATTACTATTATATTCTAGTATTAGAATATATCAGAAGACCTGTTTTGTCAAGACAAATCCGTTGTCCTCCCCCAAAATACACCCTGAACAAGAAGGGCATATTGACAATCCTGTGAAGAACATGGTAAACTGACCATTGTTGTCCGAATAATAGGACGTTTAACAATTCAACGGCTCATCAAGAGAGGTGGAGGGACCGGCCCTGAGAAGCCTCGGCAACCCATGCGGGTGACAGGATCTTCGCCAGCAGAAGGTGCCAAGTCCGGCAGAGGATAAGCGAATCTTCGCGGATCTTCTGGGAGATGAGGGATGTGATAGTGTTATACGAAAAAACCCCTTCTCCCCGAAGGGGTTTTTTTAGACCCCACCGAGATTGCAAAACCAGGAGAGACGATGGAGGGGACAATGAAAGAAAATAACTACACCAACCGTCGCTACCTCGATGCCCTCGAAGGACGCGTGTTAATCTTCGATGGCGCCATGGGAACCAGTCTCCAAAACATGAACCTTACGGCTGAGGATTTCGGTGGCCCTCAATTCGAAGGATGTCTCGATTACTTGGTGATCACCAAACCGGAGGCGATCGAAAAAGCCCATCGTTCGTTTCTCGAGGCAGGCGTCGATGTTATTGTGACGAACACATTCCGCGCCAATCGGATCACGCTGGCCGAAATCAACCTCGAGGAACGTGTGATCGAGATCAATCGCCGAGCTGCACAGATCGCTCGGCGCTTGGCCGATGCGTACAGCACGATGGATCATCCACGATTCGTCGCTGGCACCCTCGGTCCATCGGGAAAGTTGCCCTCTGCGGACGATCCTGACCTCTCGGACATCACCTTTGATGAGTTGGTGGACGTCTTCCAAGAACAGGCGCGAGGCTTGATACTTGGGGGCGTCGATTTATTGCTGATTGAGACCTCACAGGACATCCTGGAGGCCAAGGCGGTGATTCACGGTATCTTGGGAGCATTTCAGGCGACAGGTGAGCGTTTGCCAATCCAAGCTCAAGTGACCCTAGATACTACAGGGCGCATGCTGCTTGGAACGGACATCACCGCTGCGCTTACAACGCTCGAAAGCCTACCCATCGATGTCATCGGCCTCAACTGCTCAACCGGTCCCGAGCACATGCGCGAGCCCATTCGCTACCTCGGAGATCATGCCACACTTCCGGTCTCTTGCGTTCCTAACGCGGGATTGCCGCTCAATGTAGACGGTGAGGCGGTCTATCCTCTTGAGCCTGAAGCTTTCGTGACCGAGATGGTCGATTTCGTTGAGAATCACCACGTCAGCATCGTGGGCGGCTGTTGCGGAACAACTCCAGCTCACATCAAGCCTCTTGTTGAAGCCTTACACAGTCGGGATAGAGCGCCCAGACCAACAGAACGGGAGCCCCATCTAGCTTCCGCACTACGCGCTATACCTATGGGACAAGAGCCACGGCCATTGCTGATCGGAGAACGCATCAACACGCAGGGGTCACATAGAGCAAAAGAATTGCTCATGGCTGAAGACTATGATGCGATTGTTGACCTGGGTCGCGAGCAAATCGAACGCGGTGCACATGCGCTGGATGTCTGTGTGGCGCTCACCGAACGCAGTGACGAGCTCGAAATGATGCGTGAAGTGGTCCACAAACTGTCCATGACTGTCGACGCACCGCTTGTGATCGACACCACGGAGCCTGAGGTGATGGAAGCCGCGCTGAAAGTTGCGCCGGGGCGATGCTTGCTGAACTCCGTCAACCTGGAGGCCGGTCGGGAGAAACTCGATCGCGTATTTTCTATCGCGATGACACATGGCGCTGCCGTAATCGCGCTGACAATCGATGAGAAAGGCATGGCAAAGACCGCCGCCCACAAATTAGAAATCGCACGTCGCATCGCTGATATCGCGGTAAACGAGTACGGCATGCGACCTGAGGATCTGGTAATCGATGCCTTGACCTTCACCCTTGCCACTGGCGATCCCGAATTCGCCAACTCGGCGCTGGAGACCTTTGAAGGCATTCGCTGCATCAAGAGGGAGTTACCCGGAGCTCACACCTCACTCGGCGTATCCAATATCTCTTTTGGCTTAAACCGATCTGCCCGAGCGGTATTGAACAGCGTGATGCTATACCACTGCGTCCAAGCCGGCCTAGATATCGCCATTGTCGACCCTGCCTACATATCACCCTATGCTGAGATCGGAGAAGTCGAACGAACCTTGGCAGAGAATCTCATCTTTAATCGACGGTCAGATTCCTTGCAACGACTGGTCGAACACTTCGAGTCGGTGACCATACCCAGCGTCGACGACCGAATCGACCCAACGGCTGACATGACCCCCGAGGAGAGACTCCAATGGCGCATCATGCATCGTTCAAAAAACGGGGTTGTTGCCGACATCGACGAAATTCTTAAGCGCTATCCCCCTGAAGAGGTGGAACGCGGCGCCGTTGAACTTCTCAATACTACTCTCCTGCCAGCCATGAAGGAGGTCGGCGATAAGTTCGGTGCAGGAGAACTGATCCTTCCATTTGTGTTGGGTTCTGCCGAGGTCATGAAACACGCCGTAGCTCATCTCGAAGGATTCCTTCAGCATCAAGATGGGGTGAGCAAGGGAACCGTCGTGCTGGCTACGGTCTATGGTGATGTGCATGATATCGGAAAGAACCTCGTGAAGACCATCCTCTCCAACAACGGCTACCTGGTTCACGATCTCGGCAAACAGGTGCCAGCCAATACGATCATTGACAAAGCGATCGAGGTGAACGCCGATGCTATCGGCCTGAGCGCCCTGTTGGTGAGCACGAGCAAACAGATGCCGCTAATCATCCATGAGCTACACCGACGTCACCTCTCCATTCCGGTGCTCATCGGTGGCGCGGCTATCAACCGTCGGTTCGGTCGGCGGATCCTCTTTATCGAGGATGGACAGCCTTATAAGCCTGGTGTGTTTTATTGCAAAGACGCATTTGAAGGTCTTGAGGTGATGGATCAACTGCAAGATCCGGAAGTGCGACCCGACCTGATCTCCCGTCAACTGAATGAAGCACAACGCGAGTTAACCAAAACCAAGCCCTCCCGACGGAGGCATAAGGTTGAACCGTCCCTCTCGCCCGCTGAACGCATCCCAACGCCACCTTCTTGGGGTGCACACATCGTTCACGATATGCCATTGGAAATGGTCTTTCAGCATCTGTTCACAAATGAGCTCTTCCGATTATCGTGGGGCGGCAAGAACACACATGGAGAAGAGTGGTCCCAATTGGAGGCCGAATTTGAAGCTCGATTGGTGAGGATGAAAAAACAAGCCCTGGATGAGGGATGGCTTAAACCACAAGGCGTCTATGGCTACTGGCCCGCACAAGCGGACGGTGATGATCTAATCCTCTACAATCCAGACTCGTTGGGAAGCCGCGTTCGGAAAGAAAAGGTTCGATTCTCCTTCCCACGGCAGCCAAAGGGCGATCACTTATGCCTTGCGGACTACTTTTTTCCAATTGATTCGGACAAATTGGATGTTGTAGCCCTTCAGGTCGTGACTGTCGGCGAAGACGCCACCAAGCGGGTAGATGCCATCCAAGAAAACGGCGACTACTCCGAGGCCTATTACACCCATGGACTCGCGGTGCAGACCGCGGAGGCGGCTGCCGAGTATCTCCATCGCCATATCCGGCGCGAGTTAGGTTTGCCAGAAGGACAAGGTAAACGCTACTCCTGGGGTTATCCTGCCATTCCAGATTTGGATGACCACCTTAAGCTCTTCGAGCTCCTCCCGGTCGAGGTTGCGCTGGGGATGAGCTTGACGTCAGCATTCCAACTGATCCCCGAACAATCGACCGCGGCGATCATCGTTCATCACCCTGCGGCCAAATACTTCAGCGTCGGGGAGAGTCGTGTTGAGCAGTTGATGAGGTCGTAGGGGCACAATTAATTGCGCCCCTACAGACAGCACCTCGCCAATTGGTAAACGTTTCCGGGTAGATAAACAACGACCAACATTGGGACAGATCATACGCACGTATAAGGCAACCGTAACCCGACGTATTCGGCAAGAGGAAGATAGAGAGTTCGCCTGACAATGCAATTACTTTGAACACATCATCCGTAGCGAGCGGACCCTAAATGCAATTCGTCAGTACATCGAGGAGAACCCAACACGCTGGGACCTCGATCGTTATAACCCAAACGCAACAGGTCCAGATCTTCAATCAATGACCTTGTGGAACCTGCTTGAGAGTGATCATTTGAATTAGAGGCATCGCGAAGATGATAATCGGCGCTCGCCTTGCAACGAAGGTCAAGAATGGAACGGCAAAAAGGACTGGACCGTTCGCACTACTGAGTAACCGTTGACCTCATTGCAGCGATAGGGAAAAATAGGTCAGGATGATCGCCTGATCCCTAATCCCCGATCCCAATTATCCAATAGGGAAAAAGCTGTCCCATACACTCATCCTCAATGATAAAATTGAGACAAATCTAGTCTACTTATACTGCTCGAGCTAGAGCCACATCGTCGGAGGCATTCTTAGATGAGCGATTTAGCAGACAAAGAAGTTAAACCCCCGCGGGGGGACATCAAGCCATTGCAAGGCGTGGAATTACATTCCCTGTTCGAGGCATTGGGGAATGATTGGCGGGTGATCGATGAGCACCATCTGGAAAAGGAGTTTAAATTCAAGAACTTTCTGGAAGCCCTTGATTTCACCAACAAGGTCGGCGAGTTAGCCGAGGCCGTGGACCACCATCCCGAGATCTGTCTCACCTGGGGTCGGGCGAGGATCACCATTTGGACACACAGCCTCGGCGGGTTGAGCGAGGCCGATTTCGTGTTCGCCGCCAAAGCGGACAGGTTGATCCATTCTTAGCCGTTACCCATTCTCACCCAACAGACATCTTATGGATGCATTCGATGAGAAGTGCTTGACATTTACTCCCAGCACGCTAGAATACATTCAATCTCATGAGGGCTGAAAGGAAGATGCTGTTCCTCCACGGTCTGATCATCACCATGGTCATGCGCAGGCTGCCGTTACCGATGGGACGAGGCTCATCGGTATGGGCTGGTTGCGCTTCCTGATAGGTCTATCGGATGTGATCACCACCAGCCTCGGCAGCTAATCCACCGCCAGTCTCGAGCTGGCGGTTTTGTTATGACCTGTTGAGCATCTTCGCAACTGAATAAAAAACTATTTGGAAAAATCTAGGAAGGTAAAAACCATCGAAAGCATGATAAATACTTATCAAAACCAAGGAATGATCTAAGAGTACAGATCCCAGATCCCTAATCCCTGATCCCCGGATAGAAAGACATTCCTTGTGCTGAACAGGCACCTTCCTGAGGAGCACAACCATGACCGACCTTATCCATATCTCCGTCGCTTGGCCGTACGCCAACGGCGACTTACATGTCGGCCATCTAGCCGGCGCATACCTGCCGGCCGATATATTCAGCCGCTACCATCGCCTCAAGGGAAATCGTGTGCTAATGGTGTCCGGCTCCGATTCACATGGCACACCGATCACCGTCGAAGCCGATGCGCGCGGAATAAGCCCCCGCGAACTTTTCGAACACTACCACGACCGCTTCCTAGAGACCCAGAAGGCGATCGGGATCAGCTATGACCTGTTCACACACACGGACACGGAGAACCACCACCGCATCGCCCAGGATTTCTTCCTCCGGCTTTACGAGGAGGAGTATATCTACCGCGAAATCCAGCACCAGCTTTACTCGGAGAGCGAGGGACGTTTCCTGCCCGACCGCTATGTCGAGGGCACCTGTCCCATCTGCGGCTACCAGGAGGCTCGCGGTGATCAATGCGACAATTGTGGTAACCTGCTCGACGCGCAGGATCTCATCGAGCCACGCAGCAGAACCGACGGCAGTCGACCCGTGGTGCGCGAGACCGAGCACTTTTTCATCGATCTGCCAGCCTTTACCGATCGCCTGCTGTCTTACCTCGAGGAGCATGAAGATCATTGGCGACCAAATGTGATCAACTTCGCCCGCAACTATGTCAAGGGCGGATTAAAGGGTCGTCCGGTCACACGCGACATCGAGTGGGGGGTCGCAGTTCCCCTTGAGGGCTGGGAGGATAAGCGCTTGTATGTTTGGTTCGAAGCGGTGATGGGATACTTCACCGCCTCCGTGGAATGGGCCCACAACATCGGGCAACCCGAAGCTTGGAAGGAGTGGTGGTACAACCCAGAAGCTCGAGGCTACTGCTTCATTGGAAAGGACAACATTCCCTTTCACACGTTGATCTGGCAGGCTGAATTACTTGGTGTGAATCGCATCTACGAGGAAGATGAAAACGTACGCCTCAACCTTCCCTATGATGTGCCAGCGAATGAGTTTATGAATGTCGAGGGCGCTCAATTCAGCAAGAGCCGCAACTGGGCGGTTTGGCTGCCTGACATCCTGAAACGTTATGACCCGGATCCGATCCGCTACTACGTGACCGCCGTGATGCCCGAGACGCGCGACAGCGACTTCTCTTGGGAGGACTTCGTGCGACGCAACAACGACGAATTGGTGGGAACCTGGGGCAACCTGGCCAACCGCGTACTTTCCTTCGCCTACAAACACTGGGAGGGTCGCGTCCCAGAACCTGGAGAGCTGCGTCCCATCGATCAGGAGTTGCTGGCCCGGGTTGAGGGCGGCTTCGAGACCATCGGAGATCTGATAGAAGGGGTCAAGTTGCGCGCCGCACTGCAAGAAGCTATGAGGTTGGCTCGGGAGGTCAACGGCTATCTCGATCGGGCGCCATGGTTCAGGGTGATCAAAGAAGACAAGAACTCCGCCGCTACTACGGTCTATACCGCTTTACAGGCGATCGACTCGTTGAAGGTGCTTCTGTCTCCCTTCTTGCCTTTTAGCACCGAACGCCTAAACACCGCCTTAGGCTATGATCAACCGCTCTTTGGTGAGCAGACGATCGCAACCATCGAGGAGCAGGAGCGAGCGCACAGCGTATTGACCTACGATTCTTCTCGAGCCAACGGTCGCTGGGCTCACAGTGAACTTAAGCCTGGACAACAGTTAGGGAAACCCGCTCCGTTGTACAAAAAACTTGACGAGTCAATTGTCGATCAGGAGCGCGGCCGCCTCGGTCAACCGACTGACTGAAAGTTCGCGAACCGCCCCTACTTCATAAAGCTTCCCGCGAGCTTAAAGCTCGCGGGAAGCTTGTGTTCCATGGACAACTCGTTGAGGGGTGAGCCTTAAATCCTCTCTTGCTCTGTCAACCAAGATTTGATGCATCATAGCGAAAAAAGCACCCTGAGCCTGCAATGTTCTGAGGGTGTCGAAGGAATAAACTCCTCGTCGAAAAATCTCGATTTCTAGACAGAATGGTACATAAATTCGGAAAACGAGATCCTTCGTAGAACTGAAGGGCCGGAGCTATGTCGACAGGCTCAGGATGACTTTCGCTTGTAAGATCCAACGTTTTTATAGTGACAGAGCACTAATTCAAGACCTCCAGCGTGGGCTTGATGGGGATCCGCTCAATCATGTCCAGAAAATCCACCTCGGTAACCTGGGACTGCGGTTTATCCATCAGTGCCAACATCGTCGCCTCCATCACATTGGTTCCGAAAGATCGACCCTCTAAGCGCGGTGTGGTGGTGACCAGCATGTGGAGGCCACGACGTTGAAGTTCCTCAACATTACGTGCGGTTGTTGTATTTGTAACGATAATCTTCCCGCTTAAGTCGTCTGGCATGTGGGCTCGGATTTGGACGAAATCACCCGCCAGGACGAGTGCGCGCTCGTAGTACTTCGTATAACGCGGTTCTGGCTCCTTATCCTGCTGGGCTCCCAGCGGATAAAACCACGTGTAGGGGAGCTTAGTCAGCCAGGGCAGAATTACGGCCGCCAGCAGTCGCACGGTCGACAGGCTATGGACAGCGATCGGCAGTCCCAGAGTGAACATAAAATCACCAAAGGTCACATCACAACCGGCGTTAACCAAAGCCTCCGCCATCTGGTAGCGATCGACCGCGTTGGTTTTCAGCGCGGGAAGTCCCCTCAGAGTTTTTCCCTCTCGTTGAAGGTGCTCTTCCAGAGCCAATAGCGCTCGCTTTGCGAGCAAGCCCTTGACCCCGTTGCCGTCCCCGATTTTCGACTTCTGTACGGCGCGTGAGATTCGTTTGCAGTCACGAAAATAGTAACGTCGTTTCCCGACCTCCAAAAAGAACTCTGCGCCGCCTACCCCGAAGGCATCCACTGTGCCATCCAATTCGGTGTAGAGCTCTACGGCCCGATCGAAATCACCATCCGTACCACGACGCTCGAGATGGCACACCTGCCCCAAGAATTCCTGCTCTGTGACATGGTTGCGTGATGATGAGCCTACTGAGATCGAGAGGATCTTCTTCATGGCTCCTCCTCCCCTGTGTTCTTAAACCACCGGAATGGGATCAAGCCTCGGGTTTGCCCAATCGGTTTGTCCGATTTCTTTTCATAAGCAGGGTGACGAAACAGGACATATGTAGATATCTAATTTCCACCAAATTCTGGCCGTCGTTTTCCCAAGAAAGCCGCGATACCCTCATGATGGTCTGCGGTGCGGTGGGCGATCTCTTGCAGGTGAGCCTCGTAATCAAGGGTATCGACCAGCCCTGACAATAAAGCCCGGTTGAAAGCACGTTTGGTCAAGCCAAAGGAACGCGTCGGTCCGGCGGCTAGACGCGCAGACATCTCGGCTACGGCACTGGATAGCTCCTCGTCCGGCACAACCCTGCTTACCAGCCCATAGGTCATCGCTTGCTCGGCGGTGAGAGGTTCATTGAGAAAGGCCATCTCCGTCGCTCGAGCCATCCCCATAAGCAGGGGAAGGGTAAGGGATGTACCTGCGTCCGTTGTCAACCCGACAGCCGTGAAGCCAAAGAGGAACCGAGCGCTCTCCGCGGCCCATCGGATATCCGTCGCCAGCGCAAAGCCCAACCCCGCCCCCACAGCCGATCCATTGATCGCACCGACGATCGGTTTTTCTAACCGCCGCATACGCAACACAAGACGGTTGTACGTAGACTGCAGATGATAGCGATAGGAATCGGTGTCGCTGACCTCAGAAATCTCGACCACGTCATGACCCGAACTGAAATACCCCTCGTGACCGGTAATTACCAGACAGCGAACCGACTCTTCCCCTTCAGCGACCTTCAGCACTTTGATCAGTTCCTCGACCATCTGCCGATTGAACGCGTTTGCAGGGGGTCGATTTAGCTTGATGGTCAGCACCCCGTTTATAAGCTCGGTGGTCAGGTTTTCGTAATCGATCATGGATGAATCCCTCTCAGAGAACGTCAATTTAGCAGTGAGCTAAAAGCCACACGCTGCAAGCTTCAAGCTACAAGTAAAAGAAACACCTCCACTCGAGGTTAAGACTCGTAAGGAGGTGTACAGTAGATGTCCGTGAAATGTTTTACAGGCTTATAGCCTGCCCCCACAACCATTCTCTCTCATGCTCTTGTCTTTATTACAGGAATGCACTAAAAAACGCCTTGAAGAGCAGGAAGGTGTATATGTGGGAGTGCGGGCTACGCCCGCACTCCCACATATACCGGTCCTTTTCACGGTTGACCTTTTTCAGTGGATTCCATGCGGGTCAATACAACAAAGGACCGAGTGCCTTTGCACCCGGTTCGTCACTCAGATCGGAAAGTCGAAATCGAACCCATCCACATCATCACTGGCGTCGTCGAAGTCATCGAGGTCAAAGTCAATTTCAAGCTCAATCTCATCCTCGCTTAGACGTACCCATAAATAAAGTGAGTCTTCTTCAGGTTTTTCGATCCAACGAGCAGCCACGATTGTCGCCTGGCGCGTCTCACCGCTCTCCGTTCGAAACTCCAGGTTTATCGGCAGTCCATCACGCCAAGCCCGATAGCAGCGCTCAACAAGCGCCGGCCCATTGAGGGCGCGCACACGGCATACAGCAATCCTGGTTGGGTAAGGACCCTCAGTCAAACCTAGCAACCACGGGTCATGAACCAATTGGAAAGTGGGTGGCGGGCCTTCAATGATGGTGATTTTCCTTGGCTCAGACATATTCTGCTTCGGGCTCTCCCATCTTCGAGTACTGAATTCCAGTTGCGAATCATACCATGGAATTCACTACCCTATATGCCCGTGCGCCCGGTACCAATCTAGTGCCTCGCGCAGTGTGAACTCCAGGGGACGCGGGCTCAAACCCAGCTCTCGTCGCGACTTGCTACAATTATAGCCTTGCCATTGCCGCACGGCCCGCAAATGATTCCCGAGCAGGTCAAGGGGAGGTATTCGATCCTCCAACCATACAATCAGGTCGACCAAACCAAGGGGGATCTCAAACCGGGGCGGTTTCACACCAGCGACCTCCGCCGCTATATTCACAAAATCCCGAAGTGTTGTATTGTGTCCCCCGAGGATGTATCGCCCCCCAATGTGTCCGACCTCGGATGCCCGAATCTGTGCTTGAGCGACGTCTCTGACATCCACAGCATTGATCTGAGCTGGCAGCCAGGCCACCATCCAACCCCGCGCGACGGCTAACAACGCGCTCCCAAGCGTCAAGTTTAGATCACCGGGTCCAAAGACGGCCGTCGGGTTGACGATCACAGCGGGAAGACCTCGCGCGGCAGCGCGCAGCACCTCACTCTCCATGGCAAATTTGCATTCGTAGTACGCTGATCGAGCTAATGAACCGGGGAGGTAATGATCTCGTTCGTCTGCCAGGCGCTCCTCACCTAATGGCGGGATGCCGATGGTGGTGAGCGTTGATGTGAACACCAAACGGCCCACTTCTGCACGTCTGGCCGCCATGATCACATTCCTAGTTTGCTTCGCCGCATGTGCCACATGAGAAGGCACATTCCGGCTATGACGCGGATAATATCCCGCGGCATGGAAAACGACCTCGACGCCTTCAAAAGCCTGTGCCAAGCTGTCAGGGTGATCGATATCACCTTCATACCAACTGACCTCGGCTTGAGTTATATGACCCGTTGCACCAGCCACACGACGTAGACCACGCACCCGCCAACCCTGCTCAATCGCAGCAAGAGCAATATGGCCGCCAATAAATCCGGTCGCACCTAGGACAAGGACATCCTTCATTTCTGCTCACCCAAGCAAAGAAGTGTATCACGTAACGTTCCATCCACATCATGTAAGCCACAGAACATCCATCCAGTGTCATCGGAAACTAGATTGGTTGAGAGTGTTGAGTGCCGAAGGGAAGATGGTTAGAGATGAGCAGATCAACACCCAGATCGACCTTGCTGCAGCCGGGTTCATCAAGATGGAGGCGTAGACTTGACCCCGTCAATAAAACGCTGTGGCTGTCAAAGATCTTCTCATGGGTTCGGGCTGATATCGGGGGTCGACGTGGTGTATTGAAAATTGTGTAACATGTGCACGATGAGGCTGAACAAGTAGCTCTAAGATGAGGCCCGGTACGTACTCGTTACAGCCCTATGATTGGTCTATCAACACACCGGTCTGTGTATCACTCCACCCGGACTGAGGCACGTACGGAAGCGCAGCGCTCACAACCCAACCTATCGCAGAGCAGTGCCCGTGGGTCTTCGTGGATCCAACTTACGGTTATGTGAATCAGATCGCGCAGTGGAACGACCTCAGCTATCGACCCGCCGAGAGGGACTCGGCGCACCACGCCCTCCAGTCGTGGGGCGATTGCCTGGAAACCATCGGAACACCCAGGCCAACCGGGACACTCGACAACGCCTCGGGACGTCAACGCCCAGCGGAGAAACTGCTTGCGCCCCGCTTTTTTCTCCGCGAAGTGCAAACTGGTGTTGGCCGTATGGCCAACGCCAAGCAGGAGCACATCCCCGTCATACTCGGCCAACCATTCGATTGGCGCCAACGGTTCATCTAGTGTCTGACTTTGGAGAGCCTCCTCGGCATTCACCCCCGAGAACGAGAGCAGTGGATGGTTGGATCGTGTTGCCATAGAATGCTGGCGGAGGGTTTCGGCGACGACACCCATCGCTGCGTCAGCCGGCATCTCAAGCCGGTAGAACTCAGCAGTGAGATTCTCTTCGTCCGTTGAGCCATAGTCGATGGCATTATCTGGCGGACCCACAGGCGGTACGACCATCGTGCGATATGTAAAGGCAGGCATGATGACCGTCCCGCATGTTGACAGCAGTGATCCAACCACCGTATCGGCTCCACCTGCCACCTCCCCGAACGCAGCAAGGGAGGCGTGAGCAATGACGAGGCTGTGAGAACCAAGCCCCAATTCCTTAAAGGCTCGTGTGAAATCGCGGTAGGTGATCATCATCTACAGGGCTATAGGGCTCCAGGACACTTGGGCACGCGGGCACCCAGGCGCCTGGGTGCCTAATTGACTAGGCGCCTTTATTTTCCCTTCCACTCTGGATCCCGTTTCTCAATAAACGCCCTCATCCCCTCCTTCTGGTCGTCGGAACTAAACAGAAAGTAGAAGGCTCGACGTTCGTCTACGACGCCTTCTTTGAGGAAGGTTTCGAAGGCTTGATTGACCATCTCCTTCCCACTACGAACAGCTAAAGGAGCCCGGGCACCGATTTCGTTGGCCAGCTTGAGCGCTTCGTCGAGATAAACCTCGACCGGCACAACCCGATTGATCAAGCCAAAGCGATAAGCCTCCTCCGCAGAGAGGGTGCGATTATTGATCACCATCTCCATCGCGATCGCTTTGCCCACCGACTTTGCTAAACGCTGTGTGCCTCCCGAGCCGGGGATGACACCCAGGTTGATCTCGGGTTGACCAAATTTGGCCGTTTCCGAAGCGATGATCATATCGCACATCATCGCGACTTCGTTACCGCCCCCTAAACACCATCCGGAAACCGCGGCGATCAAGGGCTTCTTTATCCCTCGAATCCGGTCCCAGATTCCGAGGTTGTCCGCCAACAGCATGTCGACCGCGGAGGCTTCGACCATCTCTTTAATATCGGCTCCAGCGGCGAAAGCGCGGTCGCTCCCAGTGATCACCATCGCGCCGATAGAAGCGTTGTTGTCAAAATCCTCCAACGCCTGGACCAACTCCTCCATCAATGGACGATTAAACGCGTTGAGTGCTTTCGGTCGATTGAAGCGGATCAACCCTACCCTGTCGTGTATTTCGGTCAGAATGAAAGAATATGACATTGTTACCTCCAATCAACGAGGATGCGGTCGTAAAAAAATGCGGGTACCAATTGGAGCGCGGAGAATATGTAGGGATGGGTGCTGCCCTCATCCACTTATGCCGCTCCCACATATTCGTGTAGGCTCTGTTTAGTTTAATCATAGTTGTCTTGGGCTTACCATTGGGGAAGTTTGCTTCGTAGTTTCTTGATGTGGTCTGTGTGATCGCGCTCATGCCAAAGTGCGCGCCGCAAGACCTTGCGAGCCGACCAAGTCTCTCCTGCAAGCGTGACCACCCCGCTTCGTCTGACAAATTCAGGTAATATTACCAACAAATGTTCACGTACCTTTGCTAAACCACTGAAGGGTTCATCAGGCAACTCGGCGCTCGAAAAGGCCAATCCTATTCGATCGAGGTACCACCATTCAGCCCGAGCCACATGCATCAAGATGCCTCCGATGTTCCACCGTTCTCCGGGGAACTCCCGGGACAGGTCATCCGCATCAAATCCATCAACTACCCCCAACAAATCCTTACGGGTGGCATTCAATAACCGCTCGAATTGCGGCAACTCGTCCTTAATAAGCGGTGGTCGATCGGAGGCGAAAAAAGCGTTTACCTCGTATCCGTCCTCTGACTCCCATGCTCGGATCACCTCAGCCACGATCATCGGATCTGATAGACCTGAGATCCGTAACCCGTGACCCTCACACCAGGCGATGTAGGTCTCCACCGCTTTCGGGATCGCTTGGATAGCTTCCTCACGATTTACATGTTCTATAAAACAGCCTGGAAGATCGGGAACATGCGCTATCCAGCGCCCTTCGTTCTCCTCAACACAAACTAAGTAAGGCATCAGGGACCCTCAGGTATCAAGTATTATACGCCCCCAACAATCCGCCCGCACGATAGGCCAGAGATAACCACATGCTCAATGATAATAAAAGGTTGCCAATTGTATGGGACTCTAAGTGATGCTTTAGAACAACCTGATCCGGACCATCATTCGGAACACACCGCCGGCTCGTTGCCGACACGATCGGCGTTGGTCTCGAAGCCAAGATACGGAGAGGGGTCAAGCGTGTTTCTAATCTCGAGCTCGTTCATAAACTCCCCCTGCCCATCATCCTTCACAATTGAGAAATGCAGATGTACGCCAGTGGGATTATCGGGATCAGCCGAGTAATTCCCTTGGTAACCCAGCAACGTCCCTGACGAGACGAACTTTTCGTAGGTGCCGGGTGGAAAATCGGGAGCGATAAACGAGTTCCCCTCAGCATCCGCCATGTGGGCGTAGTACACCCAAATCTGTCGCCCGGGTCGGAACGGGTCCTCTGGGATGCGAATGATCACCGCAGAACGCCATTCAGGCAATCGAGTGAGGTAACCGTCATAAACAGCGACCACCGGTGTACGGCCCAAACCACCAGGGCCGAAGATGTCGATCCCTTGATGGCGATGCCCTGGATAGAACGAATCTCTCCAAAAGAAGCCAATGTACCCATCCGTGGGGGACACAAAGGGAGACTCACCACAACTTTGTCCGGCCCGGATCATCCAATCACTGTGTCCATCTGGGTTGGCCAAATACTGGCGTAATCGAGCGACTCGACCGACCGTCGGTCGAAAGTGATTGTAGAGCTGATAGCCGATAACGATCGCGGCGATGATCAGTATCGAAAACGCAATCCCGATCGGACGTTTCATTCAAATCTCACCTTACGGTTAGATAATCGGCTTTTGAGCTAAGCCACACTTACACAAGAACCGGCGTTCCGCCGGTGTAGGGGCGGTTCGCGAACCACCCCTACAATGTTACAGATCGTGCTTCAATTCTTGTAGGGGCAATTCACCGTTCGTGCCGCGAGAACCGGTCAGGGCGCGAGACGACATGAATTGCCCCTACATTGAGCTTTAAACTGCTTTCCTAAGTCGTCCCTAATAAATCCAGCACAACCGCTCCTGTGACGCGGACGATCTCACTCGGTGAAATACGCAGCAAGGAATCAATGGCCCCACCACCAGCATAAACTTCCGTATGCTCCAACACTCTTGGATCGATCAACGTTTGTATTTGTTGCTTCAGGCCAAAAGGCGGTACGGCACCCACTGGATAACCCGTCAGTTCCAGCACGGCCTCAGCACCAGCAAGTTTGACACGTTTGCGTCCAACCCCAAAATAGGCTGCGATTGTACGGCGATCGACCCTGCTGGTACCACAAGCGATAGCCACCACAGGCTCACCGTCGACCGTAAAGAGCAGCGTTTTAACAATCTGCGACGGTGATGTTCCTACCGCCTGTGCGGCATCTTCCACAGTTGGGGTATGCACCGAAAGCTTGATCAGATCAGCTCGGATAGTGTTATCTTCGATCCACACCGCTAGATTCGATGATTCCAGCATGTTTTTGCTCCCCTCAATGGTGTTTACCCTTCGCTGCTCCTATAAGTACCCCGGTCTTACCCTATCTGACCCATGAGAACTATTGAGCGTTATAGGAAATTTATCCTATACTTACCCATGATGCTAAAAATTTATTTTCGTTTGAGGGCATTTTCGTCTCATTATTCCCCTCGAGGCCAAGGCTTGGTCGAATATGCGTTGTTAATTCTGCTCGTTGGGTTAGCGGTCATCGTGATGCTAGCCCTCTTCGGAAGAGGCGTGGGGAACATGTTCAGCAACATCATCGCCAACGTGTAACCCGCTGTTCGCCCGTATCTATTCCGAACCATGGGGGTACAAGATCTGAACCTCCACCTGGAGGGTAGATCGCTGTCAAGCCAAGTGGTCCTCTCCTTAGCCGCGCTGAAACGCGGCTCGTTCTTCTTAATTAAAAAATTACCGCACCTCTGCTCAAACCCTTTGAACTCTGCCGCCATCCAACGTGCCAACTTTCTCCTTCCTGACCGTGTTCTTGATGCATTCTACGCAGATTGACTTGCGAAACCGCAGCTCTACGTGCGCCTCCCACCTGTAGTTAAGGCAGGGGGATCCTCGTAATCGAGGATCAGGCCTCGCCATCTGCTTCCTTGCCTACGATGGTTTTCAATCGACGGGCGACGTCCCGACGAGGGAGCAGGATCCGTCTTCCACAGCCAAGGCATTTCAAACCGATGTCAGCGCCCAAGCGGACGACGATCCAGTCCGTGCTCCCACAAGGATGTGGTTTGCGGAGCCGTAGCACATCCCCCATCTGAAGATCAGGCAGCATTTGACCTCGCACCTCATTCGTTCAAGCGCGGATTATATCATTTGGCTCAATGGTATAATCCGCACACTATGCTTAACTTTGGTATTCCTGGTTTCATCGCCGCGGCTTTCACATTAGTGATCGCCTTCACTGTTCATGAGTTCGCACACGCCTGGACCGCAGATCAACTCGGCGACGACACGCCGCGTTACAATGGCCGCTTGACTCTCAACCCCCTGGCGCATCTTGATCCCCTTGGTTCGTTGATGTTGCTGATCGCTGGTTTTGGCTGGGCAAAACCTGTCCCTGTAAATCCCGTTATACTCCAACGCCGTACACCCGCAGGGATGATGCTCGTCTCCGCGGCGGGTCCGTTCTCCAACCTACTAATGGCGATCGTGGCTGCCATTCCCTTCAAGGCTGGCTTGCTAGAACCCTCATTTTCTTCTACAAGTCGCGTCCTGCCTTCCCTGTCCTTCCTGCTTTCGCTTTTTATCCTGTTCAACCTGTTCCTTCTGTTTTTTAACCTGATCCCCCTCTTCCCACTCGACGGTGAAAAGGTGTTGGCGCACTTTCTGCCGCCAGGTGGGCAAGACATGCTCCACCGCCTGAGGCCCTACGGGCCCATGATCCTCATGCTCCTTGTGTTCCTCGGATCATTTGGTGGTATCAATATCTTGGGTCTGTTGGTCAGTACGCCAGCTTTTAATGTGTTCCAGTTGTTGACCTGAGGATGAGCCTCACTTACCGCGCATCTCAAACCTTCCGAGTCCTGCTCGCCAAGCCCGGGTCCGAAGATCTGGCTCTGGCCGAAGAGCATCTTCTACCTCCACTGGTAGAACTCTTCCATCAAATGAGCCCGGCTGACCAGATACACGGATTGCGTGTGCTGCACAGCCTACTTGCTCAAGACGAAGGAGACCCCAATTTGCTCGCTGCGGCGCTTCTACATGACGTCGGCAAGAGCCAAGTGAGGCTGCGACTCTGGGAACGAATCCTTATCGTCCTTGTCTCTTGGTTTGCTCCAGAGAGAAGTCAGCGCTGGGGTGAGGGCCAGCTCAATAGCTGGCGACGACCCTTTGTCATCGCTGTGCATCACCCGGCTTGGGGTGCCGAGATGATTCGCCAAGCAGGCGGAACAGAGGAGTTGGCAACTTTGGTGCTCCGCCACCAAGAGACCCTCCCCCCTGACCCGGCAAAAGAGATCGACCGTCTGTTGTTCCGTCTTCAAGAAGCGGACGGATTGAATTGAGGTGAACCCATGGCTTTGGACATCTTCATCATCGGTTTAGACCAGATCGGTGCTTCCATAGGTATGGCGCTCGCTCAATCCGAAATGGAGGTGAATTGCACCGGCTACGACCCCGATAATGAAATAACCCGTCGCGCTCATCAACTCGGGGTGGTCGACCAGGTGACCTCCCACCCGGTTAAGGCGTCCAAAATCGCGGATGTTGTGGTCATTGCAACACCCTCAATCGATGTACGCGATTTACTCGAGACGCTGGGAGAGGTGCTCAAAGCTGGCGCAATCGTGCTCGACACAACGCCCTTCAAGGCCCATCACACGACCTGGGCATCCGAGCTGTTGCCAGATGAACGCCACTATATTGGTGCCATGCCGATCATCGGACCGCAGGCGTTACTCGCCGAACACCCCGATCTTACAACCCCCCGTGCGAATCTCTTCCAAGACGGTCTGCTCGCCATGGTCGTTCCACCGAAGACCTCAGAAGAGGCGGTTAACTTGGCGCTCCAATTTGCTGCCGCCATCGGAACCACTCCCTTCTTTCTCGACACGATGGAGCACGACGCCGTGATCGCCACCGTCCTTGGGCTGCCCTATTTAATGGCGGTGGCTCTGATGAAGATGGCCACGCGTGCGCACAATTGGCGCGAGATCCAACGCCTCGCCGGCAGGCTCTTCATCAACGCGACAGACATCGATCCCTCACAGCTCGGTAAGCCGCAAGCATATACTCTCCACCTCAACCGAGATGTCGTCATCAATAAGCTGAACGAATTCATAGATGAGCTGATGGCGTTGCGCGACCTGATCACCAGGGACGATCACACTGCTTTGGAGACCTACTTGACCGAGGCGATCAAAGCTCGGGATTCCTGGCTGGCAATTCGTCAGAGCGGGGATTGGGCAGGTCAGGACCTCAAACCCTCTGTACCGATAGAAAGACCCAGTTTCCTAAGCCGCGCGCTCGGCTTCCGGCCCCAACGGCCAAAGGATCATAAGTAGGGATACCCCTCGAGAACGGCACCAAGGCACTTGGGCACTCAGGTTTTTCCCTTGGTGCCTAAGCGCCGAAGCGCTCCGGTGCCCTTGTATTTGGCTCCCCCAGACGCTCGGCGTATAATCCTCCCGTGTCCGAATACTTCTGCTACATTATCGAATGTGCGGATGGAACGCTTTACACCGGAATAACGAATGACCCGGGGCGTCGATTGCGCGAGCATGAGCTGGGTCGCGGCGCACGCTATACGCGATCCCGACGCCCACTCCACCTGGCTTATGTCGAAGAACAGCCGAATCTCAAATCCGCTATGGCACGTGAACGTGCCATCAAAGCGCTCTCCCGCGAGCGAAAATTAGCCTTGATCTCGACCCAACCCATGGGTGAACCTGCGAAAATTGTAAGCGAGGAAACTGATGACCGAATCAGCCAAAACCGAATGGATCGATGAAGAGTTAACCAATTTAAAACAATCCGGGCTCTTTACAAACATACGTACCTTGAGTTCACCTCAAGGTGCATGGTTGATGGTGGACAATCAACGGGTTCTGAATTTCTGCTCGAACAATTATTTAGGATTAGCCAATCACCCTCGCTTGGTTGAGGCGGCTCAAGAAGCGATCCGCCGTTATGGGATCGGACCTGCGGCCGTGCGTACGATCGCCGGTACGATGGACATCCACCTCGAACTCGAGCGCCGACTGGCAGTTTTTAAGGGGGTTGAGGCGGCTATCACCTTCCAATCCGGCTTCAACGCTAACCTTGCGGCAATCCCGGCGCTTGTGGGGGTGGAGGACGTCATCTACTCTGATGAACTCAATCACGCCAGCATCATCGACGGTTGCCGTTTATCACGCTCGAAGATTCTGCGCTATGCTCACCGCAATCCAGATGACTTGAGAAACCAAATCGAGGCCAGCCAGGATGCCGGGTTCCGAAGGGCACTGATTATCACCGATGGTGTATTCAGCATGGATGGCGATGTCGCCCCACTGGATAAGTTGTACGAGATCGCTCGTGAATTCGATTACATGTTGATGGTAGACGATGCCCATGGTGAGGGTGTGCTAGGGAAAGGCGGTCGAGGTATCGTCGATCATTTCGACCTGCATGGGAAAGTCGACATCGAGGTCGGTACCCTTTCGAAAGCGTTCGGGGTTGTTGGTGGTGTAGTCGCCGGCAGTCAGCGTATCGTGGACTGGCTTCGTCAACGGGGTCGTCCGTTCCTTTTCTCCTCCGCCATGACCGTTCCAGATGTGGCCGCCTGTCTGGCGGCGATCGATTTACTCGAAGAATCAAGCGAGTTGGTCGACCGCTTGTGGGAGAATACGGACTACTTTAAACGGGAGATGCAGGCCTTGGGATTCGATACCGGATTGAGCACCACACCGATCACCCCGATCATGCTCGGCGAAGCTCCCTTGGCCCAGAAATTCAGCCGTCGATTGTTCGAAGAGGGCCTATTCGCCATGGCGATCGGCTTCCCCACAGTGCCACGTGGGAAAGCACGAATACGGGTGATGATCTCCGCGGCCCATAGCCAAGAAGACCTTAACCAGGGGTTGAATGTCTTTGAGAAAGTGGGACGTGAATTGGGCGTGATTTAGCGTACAACACGTGCGCTGCATCGATACGATAATGATGGATTACTGTCATTAGAATTACCTTGACGTAGCTCAAGGTCCCAATAAATATTGTGCCCGTGAGTTGACACGGGCACATTCCCATTTTATGGATCTACAAGTGGGAGGCATGCGGAAGCGATAGAGTTTGGCTAGCGATTAACGGAAGGGATCATATCCCGGTAGCGTCCCTGCCCAATGACAAGTCGGTTTATCGAGCTGGTTACATTCCATGCCCTTCGAACAACGACGTCCTACAATACGCGGAGGTTGATCGGGTAAGAGCTCGGACGGATAAACCAACTTGAACTCCAGCGCGACCTCTTCATCGATCCTCTCGCAAACTTGTCTTTTAACTGTCCGCCAAGTTACCCAGGGCATGCCTCACCTCCACTTTCACATCCTTCTTGCCAACATAAATATACCCAAGATAGGTGAATTTGCGAAGTGCTGACTGTCATCGTCCAAATAAGATGAAATACCTCTGGATTGTTTTTCAAATGGGTTCGCGAACCGCCCCTACATGATAATCCTGATCCAACACCCACGCCGGATATCACGGACAAAGAATTAAAAAAGCCCTGGCCGTAGGGATGATTGAATACATCGTGGAATTCCGATGTGCGATGAGCCAGGGCAAGCTTTAATTGTAACCCAATTTATAAAATCCGCCACTGACTCCCGGGAACACCTGTGCGTCTCTCGAAATGGTGCACTTCCGCACTATGTGAACTGAACAAGGACTGTATGGCTTCTCCACGGCCTAGTCTGATTTCGATATCAATCAAAATGCATCCCCGGACAAACTCGGGGAAAACGTGACACAAAAGCTGATCGATCGCTCTCAGATCCAGGGGCGAAAAGAAGATCAGAATTGGAATGTGGGGCGTATGGGCACGATTTTGCGTTCGTAGTTGACGACGTAATCCTGCAATCGGGTCTCAAGATCTTGGAAGATGTCAGAGGCCAGAATACGCGCGAGTGTGTCTCGATCTCGAGCCAGGAAACCGGCCATCCGCAAAGGGTATGCGCCGTAAGCCGTATGCCAAGCTTCACACATCGTTAGCCCCATGTGTTCAAGCGCGGGGATTAATTCTCCCTGAACGTAAAGTAAATACGCCTCTCGGCGTCCGGGGAGCGGATCATAGATAAGGAGCAGCTTTACGGGATGGTTGTTGACTTCCATGATGTTGGTTAGCTCCCTGTGCGCGTCCAGAGGAACTTTATCGAACCGACCTCGGTCTGCGAGAGAAGAGATCGTCAACAGCTCCCAAACGGACCTCGCTCGCGGACAATGGCCAAATTCCTGCAATTTCTGTACCACACTGTGGACAGGCTCCATCGTCCGTCAGATGATAACTCAAGATCACATATCCTAATCGCTCGATCAAACGCTTATTACAACTGGGACAGAAAGTATGCTCATACTCTCCAACTCGCCCGGGTAAATTTCCTGCGTAGACATAGTGTAAACCAGCCTCTTGTCCAATCTCGGCTGCTCGTATCAACGCCGCAGATGTGGTGTTTTCTGGATCGGTCATCTTGTAATTCTTACGAAAAGCCGACACATGCCACGGGATGTCCGCTGAAATCGAGGCGATGAAGCGCGCAGCATCCATCAACTCCTCCGTGCTGTCGTTGAAGCCCGGGACGACCAATGTGACAACCTCAACCCAAAGCTCTCGCTCGTACGCAAGGCGGATCGTGTCAAGCACATTCTGCAGCACACCGCCTAGACGACGGTATTGCCGATCCTGCATCGTTTTCAGGTCGACCTTAAAGCCAACAAGATAAGGGTTGAGGTAGTCCAACACCTCCGGCGTGGCGTTGCCATTGGAGATGTAGACGCACTTCAGGTCAGCAGCGACGGCTTTCTCAAACACCGCCGCCGCCCACTCAGAGGTGATCAAGGGTTCGTTGTACGACGAACCGACCACCTTAGCGCCCATCTCCAAGCCATGACGTACCATGTCCTCAGGTGTTACTTGTTGGATGTAAGCGCCGGCGACATCAGATGCCGGATCACGTAACGCCTGGGAACTTACCCAATTCTGACAATAGTCACAATGAAAATCACAACCCAGCATTCCGAAAGTCAGCGTGTCAGAGCCGGGTAGGAGGTGATAAAAAGGTTTCTTCTCCGTGGGATCAGACTGGAGAGCTGCAACATACCCCCAGGGTACATACAGGACGCCCTCCCGATTAAACCTCACTTTGCAAATGCCGCGCCGTCCCGGACGGATCAGGCATCGATGGCCACATGCGTTACATCGCACGTCGCCGTTCTCAAGATGCTCGTATAACTCCCCCTCAACGGTCATCGAATCGAGTAGATCAGCCAGCATTGTCATCTCGGTTCGGCCGAATTATAACACCCTCACGGCTCACATCTCCGAGGGGTACAATAAGCCCATGTTGACGATTGCCATTCAGGCAGGTGGAGATTCCCAGCGCATGGGAGGCGATAAGGCGCTTCTCCCACTCGCGGGCAAGCCCTTAATCGAACACTTGCTCATGCGCGTCAAAGACCTTGGAGAGGACATCCTGGTTACAACCAACCGACCACGGGACTACGCTTTCCTTGGTGTCAGACTGGTCTCCGACCCTGTCCCTGGTTTAGGCGTGCTTAACGGGTTACACGTCGCCTTAGATGCCGCCCTCGGGAAATCCGTTCTTGTTCTCGCCTGCGATATGCCCTTTGTGAGTCGACCCCTGGTAGAGCATTTGGTCAGCCTGGCGACTCGGGCTGATGTGGTGGTCCCGTACCACGACAGCGGATTCGAGCCTTTGCACGCCATTTACGCGAAGCCGGCATGTTTACCCGCCATCGGAGCTGCATTGGCAGCTGGGGAAAAGCGCCTGACCAGCTTTTACCCCATGGTCGAGGTCCTACCTGTCGAGGGGAGCGATCTTTCTCGTCTAGATCCTAGAGGGTTGAGCTTCTTCAACGTCAATACGCTGGAAGATCTGGCACAAGCCGAGCGGATATGGTCTGAAGGTGAGATGGGAGGATAAGTAAATAGGTGTAGGGGCGGTTCGCGAACCCGTCGCAGATTGTGCTTCACTTCTTGTAGGGGCGAGGTGACCCCGCCCCTACAGCGTTGTAAATCATACCTCACCGCTTGTAGGGGCGAGGGCCGGTCGCCCCTACATTCTTAGAATTCCAATGCCCTAACGGTAAAAGTCAAAGCTGTAGGTTGCGGGCTCACGGGTGAAACGCGCCGTGCCCACGACCACCAGGACCGCCACCTCACCCTCCTCGGCGAGATCCAAGGGGATGTCCGCCAAGTTGTTGACACCCAAAGGTATGTGCTCAACCGTGGTTGTATCCCCGATGGTGATAAGCGCCAAGCGGAAGGTCTGGGGTAAAACGTTCTGTACCCTTACAAACCCGTCCGCTACCCATCCGCCATCGTCCGTCTCAAAATCGGTGAAGTAATCGATCTCCGGGATGGCGATGTCGTCGATCAGCATGCCTTCTCCATGCAACGAGGCATCGGTGATGTACTCGAATCGGATTTGCACCTCTTTCCCAGCAAACTGGGAGAGATCGACACGCTCTTCGATCCACTCAGATCCGTGCGGGTTATCGGTATAGCCCCATCCATAACTATTTCCATGTGGATTCCTGTCCGTGCCAGAAGGTGTGTTTAAGATCTCCCAGTGTTCCCCACCCAACGAGGCCTCGACATAGGCGTAATCGTAATCCTTCTCGATGTCGTACCAGGTCTGGAAGGTCAAGTTGAGAGGACCGTTATATTGCGTGAAGTCGAAGGTCTGCGTCAGGGTCATGTCGGAGGAGTCCCCCTTGTTCGACCAGAACGCGTACGCGCCCGAGTACGGATCGGTGGGAACGAGCTTGGTCTGGACCGAGCCATCAAAGTGCAGCGTTTGCTGCCCAGGGCAGATGATGCGGATGTAATCCACCCCATATTGGTGGACCTCACGTTCCCTCGAGCCCTGATCACAATCCTCAACGGTTTCGGTCTCATGGAAAGGTGGGCTATCAAGGTAGTTGATATAGCTGTACCGACCATCAGCCACCTCGAGATCGTCCACAAAGTTGGTGATCGCCCAATCCATCACGAGCTTGTCTGCGTTAATCGGCTGGTCGGTGATCGGGTCCACCGCACCGAGGTCCTGCAGAACATGGTCGATGCTGGTCAGCCCGTTGGCAGGATGTGCCACCAAAGCCTGCGTCGCTTCCTCTCCGAACCGATCGAGGAAGTAAGTGACGAAGAGGAACGAGGCGCCATAATGTCGAAAGTTGTCCTCCTCCGCGTCAGACCAGGTGTTCAACTGAATGTCGGGATTTACCGAATATGCCCAATCGAAACCTCCAACCGGGTAGCCGTTCAGGAATTCGGCAAGTTGAGAGAACCCCTCGTTCAACCACGTCGTTTCGTTGCGATCGAGGTTCCAGTGGATCATATGCTGAAATTCATGTGCCAGTGTGCTCAGAGTGAAAAGCGAACCAATCTTAAGGTTATCGCTATTGAGGACGAACATCTCGTGCGCGTTAGAGTATTCGTGCGCCAATGGGTGCATTTCATCGGCGGACGAGAAATAACCTGCGATGTGGATGCCCAAGCGGTGAGCGAAGAGGACATAGATGTGTGGATCACCGTCGATCCCCGGTGACCATTCATTACCAAAGAATGTTCGACCAGTCACAAAAATCTTGTTTTCAAAGGTTTCGGCTAACTCCTCAAGGTCACTCTGATCAAAATCGACGCCATCAGCCACCCAAAAATACGCATGGTCAGTCACGAAATGCAAGGTGGCCGACAGTTCAAATGTCTCGTCATGAGCATCAATAACCCAGAATACATCTCGCGCACCCACCCCCAATGGGATCACTGGCGGCTCAAGAGTGGGAGGCACATCTCCAACCCCCTTAAATCGTTGCGCTAATCCAAGCGGATCATTGATAGAGACATCGGTATTTTCTAAGATCCCCAGAGTCTCAGAATCAATAAAAAATGGCGTGACGGTTGGGGTCAATTCCAACGTCGTCGTCTGCTCAGGTCTGAAGGTTTTCGTAGGAGGAGATAGTGGTGTTGACGTAGGTATATTGGTGGGTGTCTCTTGAGGACCACATGCGGCAATCAACACGATAAAAAGGGAAATGGACAGGAAAGTGTAGCAAGTTTTAATAGTATTTAGTCCTCTTTCAATCCCAGGGAATGCGTTCCCAAGATTAGAAATGCGTGATACCGAGGCGAGCTAATATCGGACAACATACACTTAATAAAGCATAATGGCACAAATGGTACTTCAACCATCGATTTTCAGGCTCATAGGTAACAAAACAAGCCCGCGGCATTATACCATTGTGACCCAAGACGTAAGGCATGGATGGTCTTAGATACACTAAGAGACTCATCTCTCTATGACCAACAAGCTATCCACCCCAGCCCAGGTGACCTTCCACAGGCTGACGAGGTGACGGTCGTCGCCCAGGAGAGGACAGATTCCACTTAGAAGCCGAGTATGGCGGCCGTAAACTGATTACACTTGAGGTGCAAACCGGTCTGTTCATGGAGACACTCGAATCTATTCCTCTCTTCCAGGGATTGGACCCCCAAGATCTTAGCCTGCTGTCGGAACGATTGCAGACCGATTCATTCTCCGAAGGTGAGGTCATCTTTGGCCAGGGGGATCGCGCCGATAGGCTCTATGTGCTCATCTCTGGACAGGTTGCGATCCAGTTCAAGCCCGAGGATGGGGATACGATCACGGTGACCGAGATCACGGAGGGGGGTGTCTTTGGCTGGTCATCGGCGCTAGGACGACAGACTTTCACTTCTTGTGCCGTGTGCTTAGAGGAGAGCAAAACGCTTAGCATACTTGGTGATGAACTCCGTGAGCTGTGTGAGTCCCACCCTGAGACCGGCGTCATTATCCTCGAGCGGCTAGCCGAGGTGATCGCCTCACGGCTGCGCAATGCCCATGCGCATGTGGTCGAGATGCTCCAACAGGGCATGCGGACGACAATCGAACCGTGAGAGGTTCACCCATATACTGGAGGTAAGAATGACTGAGGAACCTGTTCACAGCCATCTCACCGATGTCCCACCCGAAGACCGCATGGAAGCGCTGCTTGAAGTGATCAGTTCTTACATCGAGCAATATCATGGTGGCTGGGTTCGTATGGTCGAATTCGATGGTGAGGTGCTGAAAGTAGAGATGGGCGGCGCCTGCGAGGGTTGTCCGTTGTCGAATGCGACCCTCCATGGTTGGGTTGAGGGCACAGTCCGTCAATTCTTCCCCGAACTAAAACGCGTAGAAGAAGTCTAGCACCCACCGATACGCGATAGGTCATGGCAAGAGCAGCGGTTCTCCCTCGCCTGTTTTCTCATCTATACAACTCGAACGCTCCTCCCCCGATAACTCACATCACTTACCTCTTCACATTATTAGCGAATTGACACTGTTACCCCAAATATTCGGCCGAAGAAGAGGTGATGCTTTTCCATCCGCTTCGTGTGGTTGATGGCCATGGGAACCATCCAAATGTTTAGCTCATTTGCGGTGAGTCACTTTCGGAGACCGCGCACTGGTCACAACTGCTTGGCGAGAAGAATTCCATTCAAGAACTCAAGGTCGCTGGGGTAAAATCATCCCTGCATTTCGATTCTTTATCAATTCAAGATCTCATATATCATAACCTGTGAATCAAGCATATAATCCTATCCTGTTCTGTTTATAGGGATCATTTCCATGGTTCCATTCCATGTAAGAACAGTAAGAATCGAGGAAAGCGTTGTTAGGTAATAGCGCAATAATCCTTCCATTTAATATGTCCCATCCAATCGACGCCACGATCTCTCAAGTCGCCTCCTCCCAAGAGGTCGGTTCCACAGCTGCATTAATCTCCGTTGGAATATTCTTGGTGGTATTTGCCTCCATTTCGCTGCAGCTTCTCCACGAAACTGCGGCTGCACTTCTCGGCGCGGTAGCGGTGTTTCTGGTTACCTATATCGGCGGGAAATTCCATTCATCCTTATCTATCCTCACCTTCGAAGAGGCGATGCGTTTCGTCGATTGGAACGTCATCTTCCTGATCATGGGGATGATGATCTTCATGGCCATCCTGGCCGAGACCAATGTGTTTAAATGGTTGGCGTTTCGATTATATCGAGCGTCGAGGGGAAACACCTGGCTTCTAGCCGCGGCTCTCATCACCTTAACCGGCATTACCTCTGCGTTCCTCAATGACGTGACCGCGATCCTGTTGATTGTGCCTCTCTCGATCCAAATCGCCGTCGCCATCGATCTCAATCCTTTCGCCATCATTATTCCGGAGGTGCTCGCATCGAACATCGGCGGAGCAGCGACGCTGATCGGTGATCCACCAAGCACCATTGTCGGATCGCACATTGGACTCAGCTTTGGGGAATATCTTGTCCATATGGCACCGATCGCAATCATTTGTATGATCGCCCTCATCATCTTCAATCGGCTGCAGTACGGCAAGGAATACGAGGGAGCGAAAACGAAGATATCCCCCACGCTACTGAATAAACTGGAACTAGAATCAGAGATCGTTAACCACGCCACGCTTCACAAAGCCCTTTGGATCGGTGCACTGACCTTCATACTTTTCTTTACCGCTGATCTCCTGGGTGGGATACCTCCAAGCGTGGTGGCGCTGACCGGCGCAACCCTGCTGATCCTTTGGGTTCGCCCGGACATGCATCACATGCTGCGTGAGGTTGACTGGACCACGCTGATCTTCTTCATCGGTTTGTTTGTGGTCGTTGGAGGATTGGAGGCCACCGGCGCCATCGGTTGGCTGGCTTCTCGGATTCAAATCCTTGCCGGAGAAAGTGTGAATATCGCTACGATGATGACAACTTGGATCTCAGGGATTGTCTCCGCGATTGTGGCCAACATCCCCTTCACCGTTGCCGCATTGCCCATCGCAGATGTTTTGAGTGCCAGTCTGCCCAATGCAGCAACAAGCCGGGTGATTTACTGGGCTCTGATCCTGGGGGCCGATCTTGGGGGCAACGCCACTTACCTGGGTTCCGCACCCAACATCGTTGCTGTTGGACTGCTTGCTCAAGCTGGTTTTCGGCTGTCGTTTGGCCGTTTTGCACGTGACGGTGTTCCGGTCACGATCCTGACGCTTGCACTGGCCTCTCTCTGGCTACTCTTGCGTTATTAAAGGGAGAACTTTGATGAGCCTCGTCTTATGCCCAACTCGAGGGGGTAAAGAGAGCATCATTGCTCAGGATAAAGCGATCGCGCTTGCTAAGGAACAAGTGGTGCCCTTGGTTTTCCTGTACATCGCCGATAGCTCATTTCTAAATATGACGGCGGCCGCCGTCATCGTTGACGTCGATGAGGAACTGACAGAAATGGGAGAGTTTTTCCTCCTGATGGCCGTGGAGCGGGCCGATCAGGAAGGGGTTAAGGCCACGAGCGAGATTCGATCCGGTGTGTTTCGCGAGATGCTTCCTCAGGTAGCACTCGAATTGGAGGCTTCAACAATTGTCCTCGGTCGACCAGCTGGTGAAGCGAGCCACTTTCAAGAAGCGGAGTTTGAGGCTTACCTGGAGACTCTTGCCCAGGAAACCGGAGCAACTGTTCTGACACCCGAAAAAGAGACCCGTGCGTAAGTCCGAATTGAGGTTACCTATAGAATCATCAAGAGATAATAGGCGCTACACTTCAATGTTCATAACCTTTAAGAAATTTCACCCCTAAATACTTTTCTGATACCCATCACCGATCCATTCTCCCGTTGAGGAAACTGCCCCCCTCACAGTAAAAACCGGATGAGCAACCAACCCATTGCCAGTACTACCGTGATCAACAAGGCCGGCATGCCTTTCTTGAAGAAATACACATAACTGATGGGATAGCCCACCCTTTCAGCAATCCCTGCTGTCACCATATTGGCGGAAGCACCGATCAACGAGCCATTTCCTCCCATCGCGGAACCGACGGACAGGCAGAAGAAAAGCGCAAGATTACCAGCACCGGGAATAACATTGGTGAGGTAACCGACCACCGGAAGCATAGCCGCGGTGAAGGGGATATTTGCGATCACTGTTGAAAACAGAGCGCCGACCCATATCACGGCGATCATCGCCAGCGGCAAGCTCTCACCGACGATACCTGCCACCCATTGGGCGATAAAACTCACCAGACCTACTTCTTGAATTGCTCCCACGACAATAAAAAGGGCCATAAAGAAGACCAAGGTGGTCCAGTCGACGGCCTCGATCATCTCCTCCACATCGGGTCGGATCCAGACCAGCAGAGTGGTTGCACCCAAGATCGCTGTGACCGCCGGTAGAAGATGGAAGTTCTCTCCGAAGAGGAAAAGCAGCAACATCCCCAATCCCACCCATCCCACCTTACGCAGATTTTCCGGTTCTGTGATCCTGGCGTTCTCCTCAAGCTTCTCATAAAGCACAGGGGAGATGCCCTCCGTCGTGGACTGGAGCTCTTTGCGATAGATCACCAGACAGTACGCAAACAGTCCTAGAAGCGCGATGAATACGCCCGGTGTGAGGTTCGTAAGAAAACCCGCAAAGGAAATGTCCGCATAGGAGCCGATCATGATATTCGTCGGCGTACCGACCAGGGTGATGATCCCCCCGACGTTTGAGGCCATAACCTCGGGTAGCAGCAGCGTTAATGGATTGAGCTCCAGTGCGATGGCGATCTGAATCGTAATGGGGGTCATCAAAAGCATGGTCGTGACATTGTCGAGAAAGGCCGAGGCGATGGCCGTGATCAGCATCAGGATCGCCATCAAGAGCCAACTTTTGCCGCGCGAGACGCGATAAGCGAAGAACGCCAACCAATGGAACAGCCCGGTACCTTCCACTACGGCGATCACGATCATCATGCCCATGATGAGAAAAATCACGTTCCAGTCGATATAACGTAATGCGCCTAAGAAATCGAAGATGTAGGTGTTAGGAAGGATCGGTGTGAGCAGGTAACTCACCCCGAGCACAATGGTGATACCTGTCAGGGCCGCAAGCGTATTATGTAGCTTTTCCAGGGCGATCAAGAGCAGCATGCCGATAAAGGCCACAGTTGCGATCCAAAAGGCGGGGGTGATTTTGCGTTCAAGCTCAATCGTCGCCACGACCAGGGCCTGCTCCGTAGCGAGTCGATTCAAATCATCTGCTTTTATCTCCAGCATCATCGTGTGGAAATGGTGGCGATCCACTACCAATGTTAAGTCTCCATGGACATCGTTGGGTAAATGAAGGTTGAAGCTTCCGTCCTCTTGGGTGTTTCCTGAAGCCAGAACATCATCACTTGTCCTAAGTTCGACCAATGCATCGACAACCGGTTGCCCCTGGAAATCGACCACCTCGCCGGTCACCTGTGCTCCCCCCTGATCTGGCGGTTGCGCTGAGGCTCCCTGAACAATGAAAAGCGTCAGAGCCAATCCCAGAGTGAGCACCAACCCAGTTAGCCCACGATGGACCCTCACTCCTCACCTCCCGATTCGGCCAATACGACCTTCGATCCCGTCTCTTCTTCTAAAAACTCTACGAAGGACTGTAGACGATCGGGTGTGAAGACATTAGGCTGATCCTCCAGTCGTGGTCGACCGAGAATGATGTGTGAGACCTCCAATTCCTTGGCCAGAGTGACGATCTCTTGCATAACATCACCCTGTCGAACGGTGCCCTCTGCGATCACCCCCGATTTATCCGCCTTCGCTTGGGCAGTAAGGAGAATAAACTCTCCCAGACCCCGCATCTCTTCCGACAAGACTTGCGTGCGGCTGGTCTCGGTCATCATAAGGAAATCAAGGTTGACCACGAACAGGAAATGAAGGCGCTCGCCCGTCTGTTTGGCTAATTGAATGCCGAGTTCGATCGGTCCTTGGCTTGCTGGACCACCACGTATCGCGCACAAAATCCCACTCATCATTTCTCCTTCCTGCGTTGACCGACCATCACCAAGCGCCTTGCTTGACGCTCATAGGATCAGTTAATCAGAGTATTGCGTCCCTTCAAACCAACTGATTCTACACCAACATTGATGCTGGTAATTTGGCACTTGGTCACTCGGGCACTTGGTCACTCAGGCACTTAGAAACTAGGGGATCAATGTACCACGGTGCCTAAGTGCCGTGGTGCCCTGGCGCCTTATTCCAACTCCAACTCATTCAGTACTCAGCCCAGCTATAAACACATCCACAGCGGCTAACGCATCGGCTTTATTCTCATAGGATTGCACTGCGATACCGGGCATATCGTTACCGGTCAGCATCTTCGAAACTGGCACCCCTCGGCGGTGGCAGCACAAAACTTGCTTACCCAAACATAGTGCGTAAGCGATCTCATAGCCCACGCCATGCGACGGGGTGCTAACCTCCGCGATCACACCGTCACAGGCCTGGATCCACGCGATGTCCCGCTGGTAGACTTCAGCTGGATCGACGATCTTCTCCAATTCCATGACCTCCGGATGGGCGAGATGTGCCGTCGGTACTTCATGCCCCGATGTGTGGAGATGCTCAACAATCGCACGATAAATCACCTCATCATCGCGCCCCCCTGTGAGTGAGCACGAAAAATAGATGTTCATCATTCAGACCTCCCCCTACGACAGGGTTTCATTGTTTTTGGACGACACGCAAGAACAAACTCTTGACGATCAATCTCGAGCATGATACCATGCTCGGCGTGCATGCTGCGATCTGAGAACGACAATGTAAGGCCCGCCGCCCGGCGATGAGCTCAGGCGGTTTTGCATTATCTTCTCGATCTGCGAAATACGTATGTCATGGCAAGAGGAGGCTGGTAAGAAATGTCGGAAAGATTCCAAGGGACCGTTAAATGGTTCAACGCGGTCAAGGGTTACGGTTTTATCGGTCGCGACGAGGGTGATGACATCTTTGTTCACTTCAGCGCGATCAATATGGATGGCTACCGAAAACTGGAGGCAGGGCAACAGGTTGAATTTAGTATCGAAACCAGTGAAAAAGGACTACAGGCAGCCGACGTAGAGCTGATCTGAACATCCTAATTTCAAGCATGCAACCAACGCCCCGCTCAAAAGCGGGGCGTTGTGTTTTTAGGGGAGAGGGGATTTTCACCCTCTCCCTTTTAGGGAGAGGGCAGGGTGAGGGTGTATTTGATCCGTTCATTGCCCCTCACCCAGATGGTACAGCAAAGGCACAGCCCACGGGATAGACCCTGTATTCCAGACCTACTTTCCTCACCTAACAACTTATGCTAATATCGATCCCAAAGAGGATCCCATGGACACGCGAGACCCCATTCGTTTCCTTCAACTTGAAGCTAACCGTCTACGTGATGAGAATCGCGAACTCAGGGATGAGTTAACCATCCTGCGTTCGTCGATTCGTATACTGAGCGCCCTCCAAGACCTGATACATCAATTGACGCCTGAAACCAATGTGATCGCCATGCTCGACGATCTGTTGGCCTCAGCACTCACCGTTCTCGGTGCCAGTGATGGATCGTTGCTTTTGATCGATGAGGACACCGGTGAACTCGTTTTCGCTGTGGTGCACGGTGAAGCTCGCGAGCGATTGACGGGCTATCGCATGCCACCAGGAAAGGGGATCGCTGGGTGGGTAGTGATCAATCGAACCCCCCAAATCGTGCGCGATGTGCGTAACGATCCCCGCTTCTACCCACGCGTAGACGAAACCCTCGGCTTTCAAACTCGCACGCTCGCTTGCGTCCCACTTCTTGACGGCGAGCGTGTGCTCGGTGTCATTGAGGCCATAAACAAGGTCTCCGATCGTGAGTTTTCACCCGAGGACCATGACCTGCTAATGATTGTCGCTCAATTAGCCGCGGTAGCCATCGCACGCGCCGAAGCCTTTGCCGAGGAGCAAGCGGGTTAATCCCTCAGCTTTGCGCCCAATTCCGATTCCAATATTTTGATCACCCTAGCTCTGACTTTAGCGACCTCTTCGTCAGTCAGCGTCCTATCGGGCGCTTGATAAACCATCGAATAAGCCAAACTTTTCTTTCCTTCTGGGATCTGCTCGCCTCGGTAAAGATCAAACAGCTTTACATCGACCAAGAGCTGCCCACCGGTATGCTTTAGCAGGGCTTCCACTTCATCCGCCTGTACCTCATCATCCACGACCACCGCCAGGTCCTCAAGAACTGGTGGGAAGGCCGGAACCGGCTCCACGACATATCCTTCCGGGATCGATTCGATAAGCAAGTCTAAATCAAGCTCCGCAGCAACCACGGGCCTCTCGGGCAGATCATAGCGCTCGCTTACCTTTGGGTGCAATTCTCCTAGGACCCCGACCTGACGTTCGCCGATGAGAATTCGGGCGCATTTACCTGGATGGAAGGTGGGGTGCTCCATGGGCTTGTACAGCGGTCCCAGATGCAATGTGGTCATAAATTCATCGACAAGACCCTTGAGATCATAAAAATCCATCGGCTTTTGATCAGATCCTTGCCATGCTGGAGGTGACCGGGGCCCGGAGAGCGCGATAACCAATCGTAGCGGTTCCTCTGGTAAATCCCCTTCCTCTGACGATACATAAACCTGTCCAATTTCAAAAAGGGCGATCCGATCTCGGATGCGGACGTTGCGCTCAACGATCTCCAATACACTGGCAAGTAGGCTGTGACGCATCACAATCCGGTCACTGGCAATTGGATTTGCTAACCGTATATACGGTCTATCATCAGGTGGAGATTCGGGGGGAAGGATACGCGTCTCACGTTCTGGTGAGGTCAGGCGATAGGTAACTACCTCTTGCAGCCCCAGCCCCACCAATACATCGCGCACTCGCTCCTCACGCTCAAGCTTTGGATTGCCATATTGGGGCGGGATCCTATCGGCAATCTGGGTCTCAGGGATGCGGTCGTAGCCGTAGATGCGAGCGATCTCCTCGATCAGGTCAGCCTGGCCGTCCACGCCTTGACCGATATCCAGCCGATGGTCGGGGGTTGTCACGCGCAATATCTGGCCGTCAACTTCCACCTTGAAACCCAATCGACCAAGGATATCGGCGATCTCGTTCACCTCGAGGAGAAGACCCAACCAGCGCTGGACGTCAGTCGGGGTGATCTCGACGGTGGAATCAATTGGCGGAAGGGGGTATTCGTCAACAAGCCCTTCGGCGATCTCCCCCCCGGCTAGCTGTGCCACAAAGTTAAGGCCTCTCCGGACACCACGCTCGGCCATGGCAGGGTGCACACCTCTCTCGAAATGAGAAGCAGTCGTACGTCGAATGTTAATAAAATTCCATGCCGCTCCCTCGAGGAGCATGTTGGTCGTGTGCTCACTGACCTCTGACTCTGCCCCACCCATCACGCCAGCGATAGACAGGGCGCCCGCGCGATCAGCCACCAGCACGGTAAAATCATCCAATTCTCGCTCCACACCGTCTAGCGTGGTCAGGCGCTCACCAGGTTCTGCGAGACGCGTGAGAATCGTCGGCGTTTCAACCTCCGCCCTTTCCACCAGCACGTCGAAATCGAACGCGTGAAGTGGCTCACCAATCTCGAGCATCACATAATTGGTGGCATCGA
>Ga0111172_1023_pt1 | contig 73486 bp, 78 predicted proteins | sample DeeMarSWOR324_28_FD_80233 | JGI IMG/M metagenome (GOLD analysis project Ga0111172, IMG submission 80233) | Anaerolineae bacterium SM23_ 63 | reverse complement strand
CCGCCCCTACAAAAACGAAAGGAATATTATTGTATCGCTTATGCGCGACGATATGACTCCTAAAGAAAATGACGGAGGATCGCAGACCTCCGTCATTCTCAATCTGTGGAACCTGTAGAAAGATGTTATGTCGCGTAGCTCTGCCCCGCAAGCTCGACACGTGTGTCCTGCAGGCGGGTCATGATCCCCTTCGCAACGCCCTGCATCAGGCGATAGCCGAGCTCGGGATTTTCATCACAAAGGCGCCGCAAAGGTTTGGCCTCGATTTGTATTACTTTGCCATCTTCCTTGGCAATACCCGTCGCTGATAGATGATAGGGAGGGATCATGGCCGAAAGCGCCATCAGATCGCCTTCGACAAGCGTACCAACCACGACTTCCTCACCTGTGCCAAGGGTCAGGGTAATGTCAACTTTGCCCTCGGTAAGGACCATGAGATGTGTGGCCTCCTCGCCTCTCTCATATATCCTTGCGGTGGCTAAAAATGAACCGCTTTCTTCGAATATTCGCTCGCCGGCTTTGAATTCGTGCTCCTCGCTAATCTTAGCTACTTCTCCTAAGCAGGCGTCAGCAATTCCAGCGAAGTGTGGGTAGCGTCGTAAAACTTCTGATGAAATCATGTTTTCTCTCTCTCTAGATGGAGTGCGGATAAGACAGCTTCGACGGCTAGTGGTAAAGCGGTTTCCAGCTCTGGTGATAATGTCTCATCAAATGTCTGCACATCCGCGGCTTCAACACCCACGATGAGAATCTCACTTGGTGGGGGAAGCTGCGCTCCAGCTTGTCGACCAAGCTCCAACGCAGTGGGGAGATTCACGTCGTGTGCTGAAGCACTCCGTTGCGTAGGAATATCATTTGGTGAAAGCATATGGATGGTGCCTGGATCTGCATCCGTACGAATGGCATCGATGATGATGGCACGATCGTAGCCGATCATGCGCTCCATCAATCGTAGACCACCCCAATAGTCCTCGCCCACTTCTATGTCGGGATTGTCACCCAGTCGTCCACGAAGTTCTTGCACGACACGAAGGCCGATACTATCGTCGCGCAGCAGGGGATTCCCAAGGCCCAGGATCAAAGTCCTCATTTGATAGAGATCCATCCAAAATCATTAGCAGTCAGCTATCAGCAATCAGCACCTGGGATGAACGCATGGCTGAAGGCTGACAGCTGACCGCTGAAAGCAGTTTTTAGATATTCTGTGTCAGCCGCTCGATAATCTCCCCATCGGGTGTGCGGATCATCACCTCGAGGGGCATCTGTCCTGGAAGAGTGTGGGTAGCGCAAGCCATACAAGGATCGTAGGCTCGGTACGCCATCTCGATCGTGTTCAGCAGCCCTTCCTTGATGACCGTCCCTTTGGTGATCAGCCCCTGAGCGGCTTTTTTGACCGACATATTGATCGGGGCGTTGTTGTTGGTCGTGCCGACGATCAGGTTCACCTGGGTCAAGATACCACGCTCATCCGTCCAATAGTGATGAGTGAGCGTGCCGCGTGGTGCTTCCACTTCACCTACACCTTCATCTGGGGTTTCTGTGGGGAGCACGCGGAACTCTTCACCCGTGATCTCTGGATCGGTAGCTAACTCTACCCAACGCTCGGTGGCATACAGCAGTTCGACGAGACGAGCCCAGTGAGTTGCTAAGGTGTTGTTTACGGGCTTGCCTCCCAGGGTATCGTACATCCTCTCATACTCTGCTTGTGCTAGAGGCGTAGCCATTCCATCTGCAGCATTAAGGCGTGAGAGTGGCGTGGCTTTGTAGATACCTGAGTCTTCACCGTCGACAAACCCCTTCCAACCGATCTTCTTCAAGTAGGGGAACTTCAAGTAGGACCAGGGTTCAACATGCTCAGCGACGTATTCACGATAATCTTTCGGGTGATATTTCGCATGTTCCTTCCCGTCGGGTCCAACGACACGGATCATCCCATCGTAGAAGTTGACGTGGTTGTTCTCGTCAACCGTGCCCATGTTGTACGTTCGGTGGATGTATGCATCATTCGTGATCAGTGCAACATAGGCTTCGTTGCCGAGGACGATATCGTTAAAGAGTTGGATGGAGAATTTACCAAACTCGATCGCATCGCGGCCGAGTTGCTCAATCTCCTCCCGTTGTTCCTCGGTGATACCCCGGCTGACACCGCCCGGGAGGCCCCAGTTGGGGTGAACGGGTCGGCCACCGATCATCTTGATCAGATGGTGGCCGTCATGGCGCATCTTGAGCACCTTGCCGGCGATCTCCATGCCGACTTTTTTGATGATCCCCAAGATGTTCCGCTCAGCTACCGGCGCGTCTGGTCCCATGACAAAATCCGGACCACCTAGCGCGTAAAAGTGTGTCGTGTGGTCGGTAGCAAAGAAGATGCTATAGAACATCTCGCGCAACTTCTTGGCGGTTGGCGGTGGATCGACATGGAAAAGCGCGTCGAGCGCCTTCGTGGAGGCCATATGATGGGCCTCGGGGCATACACCACAGATACGGTTGGTGATGTTGGGCATATCTTCCGCTGGTCTGCCGACGCAGAAGCGTTCAAAACCTCGCAGCTCGGGCACTTGAAGATAGGCATTGGCGACCTCACCCTCATCGGTAAGGAAGATGTCGATCTTCCCATGGCCCTCGAGACGAGTGATGGGGTCTATTGATATTCTTTTCATGGTCCACTCCCTCTTTCTCTTAGGCCGACGCTGCCGACTGACCATCTCCGTCAGTAGCGAGTGAGGTACGGCGGAGTTCGCTGGCCGCGAGGCTGAAACGGTAAAATGTTCCAATGGGATCAGGGATCCCTTCATGGATGATACGGTCGATCTCCTCGGGGTCTTCTGAGTCGATCACCGATGCTAGAGCGGTCATCATACGGGCGCCGAAGTCTTCTACACCCTCATTGGGGCCATAGCATCCGATACACGGCGATCCAACGGTCGGGCACAGGGCGCCGCAGCCGGCTCGGGTCGCGATTCCGCAGCAGACGAGCCCTTGTTCGAGCAAGCAAGTCTCTGTATCGGGTATGATCTCCCAAGTCCTTTTAAACTCCTTGATCCTCTTCTCTTCCCGAGTTCGAGGGCATTCATCGCAGACGGTCGTCTCGGCACCAATCACCGATCCAGGGGCAGGCAGTTTGCCCTCCAAGATAGCGACGATCGCGTCCCAGATTCGTTCCGGCTCTGGCGGACATCCTGGCAGGTAATATTCCACCTCAACACATTGGTCGAGCGTTTTTACGGTGTCGTAAAAGATCGGCAGGTACAGCATACCCTCGTCGACCTCGGTTTCTGTTTGGGGTCGAATCCCTTCCGGATTATCTGTACTGGGGGTGTCGTGGTAGGCGGTCTGGAAGATTTCCTCCCGGTTGGTTACATTAGCTAGACCTGGAATGCAACCTTCATGAGCACACGATCCAAACGCTACCAGCACCTTCGATTTCGCGCGCAGTAAGCGAGCCATGTACTCTTGCTCACTGGTACGGATGGCACCGTTGAACAGGCAGAGGTCGATGCTTTTATCGTCCATCTTCTCGATGCTGTGAACCTTCGCATCGATCGCTACAGGCCAGAGAACGATGTCGAAGGCGTTGGCGACGTCGAGGATCTTCTCATTGATGCCGAGAACTGCGATCTCACAACCACCGCAGGAGGCAGCCCAATAGATTGCAAGCTTTCCCTTTTCGCTCATGCTGGCACCTCCATCGCTTCTGCGTGTTCTTCAGTAATGCGTTCGATTGCCGCGTCGACGTCTTCAGACCAATTGCCCGGCCAGTTTAGCGGGCCCAATGCTCGCACCTGGTCAATCATCTCATTGATCGCTTCTGCGAGCTGTGCACCCTCTGCTGCAGAAGCCCATTGGAGACGCACGCGATCTTCCTCGAGACCGAGGGCGCGTAGACTGTGCTTGAGCATAGAGAAGCGCCTCATCGCTTTGTAGTTCTGCTCCAGGTAATGACACTCTCCTGGATGGCAGCCAGCGATCATGACCCCATCGGCCCCTAAAGCTAAGGCTTTAAGGACAAAGGTGGGATCAACACGACCACTGCACATGACGCGAATCATACGCACGTTGGGTTGGTACTTGATGCGGGCCGTCCCTGCTAAGTCTGCGGCGCGGTAGGAGCACCAGTTACACAGGAAAGCCACAATTTTAGGTTCGAATCTTTCTTCAGCCATAGGTCGCTTCCTCCACTAAGCAGGGATCGGTTCCCGCTCTACCTGCGGCGCTTTTGCGCCATTACCACTGATCACATCGTAGAGCAGTCCCTCGATTTCGGCGAATATCTGTTCGTTACTAAAGTGTGCACCTGAGATCGCTTGTGCTGGGCAAGCTGCGACACAGGTTCCACAGCCCTTGCACAAGACGCTGTTGATGTAACTTACTTCTTTGTCCTCTAGGTACTCGATCGCGTTGAACGGGCAGAGCGTGTTACAGATTCTGCAACCTGAACACATTTCTTCGTTGATCGTCGCCACAACCGGTTCAATCTCAACAGTGCCCTTGGTGATCATACCTTGAACACGCGCGGCCGCGGCGGCACCTTGTGCCACGACTGCAGGGATGTCTTTCGGACCTTGTGCCACACCGGCAATGAAAATTCCATCGGTCATCGTGGCGACAGGATCGAGCTTGGGATGGCGCTCGGTAAACCAGCCTTCCATGCTGCAGGCGATCCCAAATTGCAGGCCTACTTCCCTGGCGTCGGCCCTTGGCTCAAGGGCGGCCATGAGGACCACCATGTCAACTGGGATTCGACGCTGTATCCCGAGCAGGGTATCCTCGACCTGCACGATCAGTTTGTCCTCCTCACCGGGGAACCGAGCAGCGTCGGTAACTTCCGCGACCTTTCCACGAATGAAGTTCATCCCTTCTTCGAGCAGCCGCTCATAGAACTCTTCGTATCCTTTTTGATTTGTGCGCATATCAATGTAGCAGGAAGTTACTTCTGCGTTTGTTTTCTCCACGACCAGGTGTCCAAACTTGAGCGCGCTCATGCAGCAGATGGCCGAGCAGTATCGGTTGTGGTTTTCATCTCGACTGCCGACACAGTGGACGATGAGTACTGATTCTGGCTCGGTGACACCATCGCGGAGCACGATCTTACCCTCAGTTGGACCGGAGGCGTTGCACATTCTTTCGAATTCAAGGCTGGTGAACACATTGGCAAGACGTCCGTATCCGTATTGGGGCATGGCCTTACAATCGAACAAGTCGTAGCCAGTGGCTAAGATGATGTTTCCCACATCAACATCGAGATAGCTGTCCTGTTGTTCGAAGTCGATCGCTTCCGTTGGGCAGAAGATCTGACACGCCTTACACTTTCCGCGTTCAAAATACGTGCACGATTCGGTGTCGATGACGGGGATGTTGGGGACGGCTTGAGGGAAGGGACGGTAGATCGACTTACGGTAACCCATCCCGGCTTCGAACACATCGTCGATCACTTTCTTGGGACACTTCTCGATGCAGATACCGCAGCCGGTACATTTCTCTTCATCGACATATTTGGCTTTCTTCTTGATTCGAACGCTGAAGTTCCCGACGTAGCCCGAGACCTCCTCGACCTCGCTGTAGCTCAGCAAGTTGATGTTCGGGTGGGCACCGACATCTGACATCTTCGGCGTCAGGATACAAGCAGCGCAGTCCAGGGTGGGGAAGGTCTTATCGAATTGAGCCATGTGGCCACCGATGGATGGTTCCCGTTCGACGAGATAGACAGGATAACCTGCGTCGGCTAGTTCTAGAGACGCCTGGATGCCTGCGATACCCCCACCGACCACTAAGGTGTTCGGGTTGACGGGAACCAGACTCGGCTCGAGTTCTTCATGCAGTTGAACCCGGTTGACAGCACCGGCGATCATGGCCTTCGCCTTTTCCGTGGCGAGCTCCTTGTCTTCAACGACCCAGGAGACTTGTTCGCGGATGCTTGCCATCTGGCACAGGTAGGGATTCAACCCTGCATTGGCGCAAGCACGTCGGAATGTCTTCTCATGAAGATGTGGCGAGCAAGCAGCTACCACAACACGGGTCAGCCCTTCGTTCTTGATGTCGTCTTCAATCAACTCCTGGCCGAGTGAAGAGCACATGAATTTGTATTCGCGGGAGACCGTGACGCCTTCGAGGCTCTCGCCTGCCCACTTGGCGACTTCCTCGACGTCGACAACCCCGGCGATATTACTGCCGCAGTGGCAGATGTAAACTCCAACTTTTTCGGTCATAGATTCCCTTCCTTTCGTAGATACCCTTGTAGAGGCCTGATGCACATAGGGCGTGAATCACGCACTCTTCACGTTGCATACGGTGCTAATGGCGTAGCAGCGACGATTTCTTTCCCAATACCTAATTTTTTACCAGGGATTCCGAGAGCCAGTCCCATGAGCTGCGTGAAATACACAACAGGGACCGAGAAGCGTGTGCCAAACTCCTGATTGACCTGTTGCTGGTAACATTCCAGATTGACTTGACACATTGGACATGCTGTGGCGATCACTGCAGCGCCATTTTCTTCCGCGTTCTGAAGCAAATTACGAACCATGCTCAAAGCCGCGATGCGATTCGAGATGAGCAGCGAGCCACCGCAGCACTTCAGTTTTAAAGGGTAAGGAATCGGTTCAGCACCTATGGCGGACAGCAGTTCTTCGAAGTACTCGGCTTGTTCGACGTCCTCATCGTCTTTCTTCGGCCTCAGGATTTGACACCCGTAGTAGGGTGCAACCCGTAGACCTTCCAGCGGCTTAGAGACGTTGTTTCGAATCTCGTCGAATCCAACGTCATGGACAAACACCTCGATCAGGTGTTTAACCTCGATTTGGCCGGAGAAACTTAGGTTATCCTCTTCCAGAGCATAGTTAATGTGCTCAGCTAAATCCGGATCTTCCTTCAAGTACTTGTTGGTGAAATAGGAGTTCTTATAGCACGCGCTGCAGGGAGCAACGAGGTCTAAGCCATCCTTCTCCGCCATGGCTAAGTTGCGCGCACAGAGCGCATACGCTAAGAGCTCGTCGACATGGAAGTAGGTTGTGGCACCGCAGCAGTTCCAATCCTCCAATTCCTTGAGTTCCACACCTAATTTCTTGGTCGTCTCGATCGAGGATTGGTGATAACTCAGACCGATTTGTTCAAGCGAGCAGCCTGGGAAATATGCGTATTCCTTCATCATTCCGCCTCCAAAGGAATAACCCGACTTACCATCCGCTTGAAGTTATCGAGTCTTTTGATCCTTGGCGGTAACATTGGCAGCCTGCCCTTCAACATCATTTTGGTGCCGGTAACGGCTTCCTGGATTAGCTCTCGAACCCCGGCGCTAAAGAGGTATGAGGTTGCCAAGATAGGTTCAAACGATCTTCCGCTCCTTAGAATCGTTTTTACAAAGGTCTCGGAGAACGTCGGACCGACCAATCCTTCCTGATGAACGTGTTTCCAAATGGAGTATCGCTTCAACGCATACATCGTTTCCGCGATATCGATTTGGGCTGGGCATCTCACGGTACAGTGATAGCACGAAGCACAGTACCAGAAGGTGTTGCTGGCGAGTACCTCGTCTTTGAGATTGGCTCTGATCATACCAATAATCCGCCGCGGGGTATGATCCATATAGTCAACCACCGGGCAGGTTCCAGAGCAAGTTCCACACTGAATGCAGGTTTTTAGTGGATTCCCGTGTGATGCATGTAGTAGATTTGCGATCTCATCGCTGAAAGAAGGTTTTACCATATTGTTTCCTCCTACGACACTTCCAATACAGTCTCAGTATGTGTGTTATATCCAGATCCGAGGAAACCAAATCTCAGCTCCACATCGCGGCGACGAACAAAAGCTAATACCACGATGGTTTGCTCGGATCAACTTTGATGAATCACTACTTGCCTTCCGCTTGTCGGTCTTCCGCAGCTTGTATCAAGGCGCTCACCCGTTCCAGAAGAAAATCTGGCTCTACTGGTTTCTCTACCAGCTCGTCGACTTCGACAAAGTGAGGGTGTACTGGCTGACCAGGGAAGAGATAAGCGATCTGTTCCCGAATGCCGGTGATGATCAGCACCGGTATTTCCCTCAATTTGGGATCCTTTCTCATCTTGCGAGCTATCATGATACCTTCCGCTCCACGGCCCATCATGATGTCAAGCAAAAGCAAATCATAACGCTTGGATTCTAAAGCTGCGAAGCCGTCCTTTGGATTGTAAGCCGTTTCAACTTCGTACCCAGCGTTCTCGAGAATAGATAAGATCCCCTCCACAAAGTCGGGGTCGTCGTCGATGATTAATAGTTTCTTTCCTTCGGTCACTTGAGATCTCCTTCCTAATTGTTTACCAAGATACCCGTATCCAGAACGGGTTCATTGTGACGATCTGTATTCAAAAAGGGTAAGCGAATCATAAATGTACTACCCTTATCAAGTGCACTTTCTACTGATATTGATCCCTCATGGGCCTCAACAATACGGCGCGTGATGGCTAATCCCAACCCGCTGCCTCTTTCAGCCTCAGGGGCGGATTTCCCGACATAGAAATCACCGAAGATAAAAGGTAGGTCTTCGTCAGATATCCCCACACCCCGGTCTGAAACCGCAATCAAGATGTAGTCTTCTTCTTCATCAGCTCTTACATGGATTTGGCTTCCCATGCGAGAGTATTTGATAGCGTTGCCTATCAGGTTCACCAACGCTTCCATCAAGGTGATCTCATCTCCAAAAACGGGATCCAGTGATTCCTCAATCGAAGAGACGATGTCTATGTCTTTCCGGATCGCATGGGGTTGAACACTCTCGATGGCTTTAGATATCACAGTTTCAACGGATATAGATTGGAAATTCTCTCGCAGTTTATTAATATCCGCATCGGCAGAAATCACGCGCAACCAGGTATGGATAAGCTCTAGAAGGTCATTAATAGAAGACTTCATGCGTTTAAGTCGATTGCCTTGATCTTCATTTAGTTGGTCTGATAATTCATGTTCCAAAGCAAGTAAGTTCTGCTGAACGGCGCCGATAGGGGACTTCAGCTCATGGGAAACGATGGCAGCAAAATGCTCCCTGAGCATCTCTCTTTCCCTTTTGAGCGCTGTGGTTTCCAACACTAGTTTCCTTCTTTCAAGGCCTCTGCGAGTGATCACACGGAACTCATCGGGAGTGAAGGGTTTCGGAAGAAAATCGTAAGCTCCTTTCTTGATCGCTTCCACCGCCGAACTTACGGTTGCGTAGCCGGTGATTACGATGGCCACGATGGTGGGATCAAAACCGTGGATTCGATCGAGCACTTCAAATCCAGGTATCCCGGGCATTTTGAGGTCAACAAAGACCAGATCCGGTTGAAACTCCTGGACAAGCTCCATCCCGAAGGCGCCATCCATGGATGTCGCTACATGATAGGGTCCACCCTCCAGGATTTGAGTGCAGGAATCCAAAACGACTTCTTCATCATCGATGATGAGTATCTTGGATTTAGCTTCTCCCATTTACACCCTCTTCCACTGCTCTCAAAGGCAATCGAATGAGAAAGGTTGTTCCCTGATCGACTATGCTCTCAACGGAGATGGTGCCTCGATGTTCCTTGATGATCCCGTAGCTAATCGCCAAGCCCAGCCCCGTTCCGTGTCCCACATCTTTTGTTGTAAAGAAGGGGTCAAAGAGCTTGTCAACATCCTCTTCAGGTATTCCGTAACCCGTGTCTGCGATTTCTATCTCGATGGCTTCCTCGACTGTGTCGTATCTGGTCCCCAAAGTCAATCGCCCGTTGTCCTCCATCGCCTCTGCCGCATTGACGATCATATTGATGAATACTTGTTGCATTTGCGAAGGGTCAACGACGACCTTTGGTAGACCGTTATCGAACTGCTTTATGATTTCAATGTTGTGGAATAAAGCCTGATATTCCACTAGGGCAACACATTCCTCTAAGACAGAATTAATATCACATACTGTTTTATCGGGTTTCCTTTGTCGCGAAAAATCTAGCAATCCTCGAATAATATCTCTGCACCGGTTAGCTTGGGTTACGATCTTATGAACGGATGGGGTCGATGAATTATCACTGGCCATCTTTTCCAGGAGCAGGTGGGAATAGGTCACAATCCCTTGTAGCGGATTGTTCAATTCGTGCGCCACATTAGCCGCTAGCTGACCTATGAGAGCCATCCTTTCAGACTCCATGATTTTGCTTGTGGTGAATTCTATCAACTGCTTATCTCGCTGCTTTAAGGCAGAGGCCATGGCATTAAAGGTGTCTGCCAATTCACCCAGTTCATCGTTCGAGATGCTCTCTACCTTTGCATCCAGATTGCCTCGCCCGATTTCCCGAGATGCGGATACCAGGTTTCTAATCGGTACAGACATTCTTCGCGAAAGAAGATAAGACAACATCATCGAAGCAAAGGCACCCAGTAGAGTGATTACCAAAAACGCAAGGACGGTTTGACTTTGAATGTCGACATATTTCTGTTCTAATACCCCAACATACAGAATGCCGATGATTTTATTGTTAATGTTCCGGATGGGTTCGTAGGCCGTAATATACCAGTCGTTTACAACGTAGGCTCGCCCTATCCAAGACTTTCCTTCTTCAACAACCCGATTGAACACCTCCTCTGAAACACGGGTTCCGATAGCTCTTAAACCATCCTCGTTTCTAACATTAGTTGAAATTCTCACATCATCCAGAAAGATCGTCGCCGTTCCGATATCCTTGTCGTTGTACGTCAAGTCTTCGTAAATTGTTTGCTTGATCTTGTCAACGATCTCGAAATTCCTGTTTAATAAAACACCACCGTACAACACACCAATTAAATTGTTTTTGTAGTCAAATATCGGTGCCGCAGTTCTTAACATCATGCCATCTGTTACTTCCGTTTCCTCCGTTTCTCTTGCCAGAGGGGTATCGACCAATGTGAAATTAGCGTTTTCAGCTAGTTTAGGAGACTCCCTTCGCAATTCATCCGCGGGCACGATTGATGTGGCTGCGATAGGTACTTTTCTGCTCAGAACAGCACCGACAAGCTCATCATCACTTTGGTCATCTCCATAAAGACCCTCATTGTTGCTTCGTAGAACCACTTTGCCCGATTCATCGGTGATGGTTAATACATCGAGCCCTTCACTTGCTTTGACTTTCGATAGTTCCTCAACGACTAGTTCAACATTTCCAGACATCAAGGCATCTTTCAGGAAAAATCTATCTGCCGTAAAGCGAATTACATTGTTAATGTGCAGTAAGTTACCTAAATAGATTTCCCTAGCAATATTGAGGTCACAACGTACCTTATCCTGGGCTTCTGCGACGATGCGGTCACCGATTAATCGGATCCCAAAGATGATAAAAACAGAACTGATGATAGCGATGATCAGTAAAAAGCTCAGGATTAGCTTCGTTGCAATAGGTATCCTAACGCCGCTTTTACCTGCATCTCCGAATCTCGCAAACCACTTTCTCATCAATAACCCTGAATATTACAGGCACGATTTGTATAAACCGATTATGTATCTACCCTAGTCACTTCCTTAATTACTTTTCCTTTTTCTTAGTTGGTTCAAAGATATCCAGCAACTGTGCGCGGGCAGCTCGAAGGCGAGTGGAAATGATCTCGGCCACGCGCCACATGATACTGTTTCCCAAACTATGATCCGTCTGACACAAGTTCCGCAGTTGTGTAGCGTTGATGGCGATGACCCGTGTGGGCTCCATGGCTTGCGCACCAGCTGACTTACGTTGGGGCGGAAACAAGGATGACCAACCCAAGAGTTGACCCGGTCCGAGTGTGAGGATAGTCACTTGACCATGACCTGGCACTTGTGTCACAAGGGATACTTGCCCTTCCTCAATCAGATAAACCAGCTCACTCGCGTCTCCCTCGCGGAAGATGGTCGCGCCCTCAGAGAATGTCACATGAGTGGCGATCGAAGCCAGTTTCTCCAAGTGTTTTGGCTCCAAATTCTGGGTGAACTCCATGGATTGCAACGCCTGGAGAACAGTTACAGATGTCATCGGCAGCTCCCTTTGCACTCACAACGCTTCATGGACCAAGTCGATCAGGTCCTTGACGACGAGGCGGTCTTCATAGCCGGTCGTTTTGATTGCGTCTTGATACATGCTGGTATCTTTCGGGCAAGCGACGACAAAATACTGAACACCAGGAATCTTCACTGCCTCGTGGATACGTGTTTCGCTCGGTCGTTCTTTCACCGATCCCTCATCCATCCAAATCCGACCACCTCCAGCGCCACAACATAATGCTCGATCACCATGGTTCTGCATTTCGATTAGGCTGCACCCGGTTGCTTCGATCACGCGTCGCGGAGCATCATACACGTCATTGTAGCGCCCCAAATAACATGGATCATGGTAGGTGACGGTGTAATCAAGTTTCTTGCTGAATTTGAGTTTGCCCGTCGATAGAAGCTCATCGAGTAGTTCTGCGTAATGGAGAACTTTGTGGTTGCCATTTTTGAACGGGTACTCGTTCTTTAAAGTGTTATATGAGTGTGGATCGGTAGTCACGATTTTTTGAAAGTTACAGCGTGCAATTGAGGCGAGGTTATCCTCGACCAGCATCTCGAATAACCCCTCTTCTCCTACGCGTCGTATATCATTGCCAGCGTTACGTTCGCCATCGTACATGATGCCGAAATCGAGGCCGAGGTTCTGGAAAACAGAAGCTGTCCTCAATGTACTATCTTTACAGCTGGCATTGTAGGAAGCGTAATCACCGACGAACCATAGATACTCAACAGGTTCTTTACGGGCATCTTTTATCTTTGTCTCTAGACCGACCGTCCACTTGGCGCGCGCACGATCAGATTGGCCGAATGAATTGCCATAACGGCCGAGTTTATCCAGGGCATCCTGGAGCATCTCGTCCATCCGCCCCTCAATGATCAAGTGGCGTCTCATGTCGACAATAGGAGTGACATGTTCGATGAACAACGGACATTCCTGATCGCAAGCGTAACAGGTCGTGCATGACCAAAGAATCTCATCGGTGATGACATCACCAACCAAGGGCTTCGCCAGGATCGCTTTCGCTGCTTCATCACCCTGGGCTACACTCAAGGCTTTTCCGCGCTCCATGAGGTTGTCTCTCAAACCCATCATAAGCAGCTTGGGGGACAGTGGTAAACCACTGGTGTAGGCTGGACATACATCTTGGCAACGACCGCATTCAGTACAGGTGTAGTAGTCCAACATTTGGCGCCATCGAAAACGTTCGACCACGCTCACGCCAACATCACCGTTAAATTCTGGAGCCGCGGGAAGCCATCCCCTGGGTTCCAGATTGCGTAATAACACTGCGGGAACCGAGGTGACAACATGGAAGTGTTTCCCGCCCGGGAGCTCAGTCAGGAAAATGAGCACGACTCCCAGGTGAATCCAATATGCGATCTCTTCGATCGCTCGTTGTGGTCCTTCAGCAAGCCCGACAAAAATGCTGCCAACAATTTTCGAGATCGGACGCCATTGTGAAATCGGATCCACGCCCTGGTTGATCCTTATCCCATTCATCACCAAGAGGCTGAGCATAATGGTGAAGATAAATAGGAGAACCATTACGCCCTGGCTCTTATGGCTGCCTTTGTAACGTTCGGGATCGACGGACACACGTACGTAGAGCGCGTACATCACTGCGATGGTCACAAATACAGCGAAGAAATCTTGAAGTAATGCCAGAGGACCAAAGGTCCCAATGATAGGTAAGGTGAAGTGAGGCTCAGCAAACGTTACCAGACCCTCGATCATGGCCTGCATGATGGTCAGGGATAGGACCAAGAATCCCCAGAAGATGAAGAAATGAGAGATCCCTGGTAGAGGGACGCGGAAGAGACGCAGTTGACCCGCTACGAATACGAAAAGCCCTCTAATCCGCTCAATCCATTGTCCAAACTGACCGCTGGCCTCTCCACGTCTCATGTTCACCCATAGAAGCTGGTACACTCGATATGCAAAAATCCCACCAGCAATGAGTAGAGCTAACAGTACAAGGATTGATTTGAGCGTCTCGTATGTCATGATTTCATCCGCTCTTTGCTTCTTGGACCTTTTCGGTTAAGACGGGCATGAGATCAATCGCATCGACCTCAGCTCCGTACTTGGCTACATCGAAGATCGGCGCAGAGGGGTCGGTATTAACTGCGATGATCATTTCACTGCCGGTTATACCTTCGACATGCTCAGGAGCGCCGCTGATACCAATCGCGAGAAATATTTTCGGCTTGACACTCTTACCGGATTTTCCAACAAGCCTATTGATGGGCAACCATCCCTGGTCCACGACTGGGCGGGAGGCGCATACAGCACCGCCTATAGCGCTTGCCAGTTCTTCAGCCAGCTCCAGATTTGCTTCTTGTTGAATTCCACGTCCCACAGCAACCAGGATAGGCTCTGTGGAGATGTCTACATCCCCAATTTCAGGTTCGATATACTGCTTGAGCGTAACCCGAAGTCCTTCCAATGACGGAGCAGAGACAGTAGTCACTTCTGCGGGTTGATCACTTTTCCCCTCCTCAGCCTTGAAGTCACCCGGAACCACCGTTACCAAAGCCGTTGGACTAGGTAGCTCGCCCTCGGCCATGATCTTGCCTCCGCAAATTTTGCTGACAAATTTAGGGACTCCCTCCTTGACATGGACGGTACTGCAGTGGCTCACCAGGGGAAGTTCTAAGCGAGCCGAAAGCACGCCGGCTACCTCAGCACCCATGGACGTGTCGCCTAAAAGAACCGCGCGCGGTTTATCCGCCTCAATCAATTCGGCTAGAGCCATTTGATAGGCTTCGGGAGTGAACTCAGTAAGGGCAGGGTGGTCCATATACAACACCCGATCAGCCACCAGATCAGATGCTAGACTCTGCGCCTCGTGGCCAAGTAGTATCGCGACCAACTCTCCATCCATCCCAGCAGCGAGCACACGACCTGCAGCAAGCATCACATAAGATATTTCGCTCACCCGACCCTGCAGGTGTTCAATAAGGACATAAATATTGCCATCCATCGCTACCTCCATTGGCAGTTGTTCTCTAAGATCAGATCACTCCCAAATCCCCGAACAATTCAACGAGTTTGACGGCAATTTGGTCGATGTCACCCTCAATCATCTCGGCACGCTCGCCGACCTGAGGTTGGAACATCTCAGACACAGTTGGTCCACCACGTGCGTCCAATTCGGATATGGATTGTTCTTCGATGCTTGCGGTCTTCATCGCCTGGCGAATCTTGCTGATTGCTACATAGCGCGGCGGTGACTCCGCTGCCTGGATACCAAGAACAGCGGGCATTGTGACCTCCATCTCGGCGATCAGTCCGCCCGGATACTCCTTCCGCACGGTAAGCTTGTCCCCGGATGTGGTTACGCCAGACACATAGCCGACAAAGGGCATTCCCAGATATTCCGCCACTAAAGGTCCCAGTGATCCATCGAGATCGTTATGAGCTTGGACACCCGTCAGAATGAGATCAGGTTTGAGTTCGCTAACGGCGGACGTGAAGGCGCGTGCGAGGGCATGATTGTTCACGCCTAGCTCAAAACTGTCAACGAGCTTGATCATGCGATCGGAGCCTTTGGCAAACGCTGTGTGTAAGACGCCATCCATGTCTTCGAAACTTGGTCCCAGGACCGTGACCTCTCCCCCTTCACGCTCCTTGAGGATGATGGCTTGTTCGAGGGCGTGCTCGTCTGGTTCGTTGATGATCAGACGCATGAAGGTTGTATCTAGTGACTTTCCGTTCTCATCGATCTCAAGTTCCTCGACGAGGTCTGGTACAAGTTTAATCAACACTGCAATGTTCATCGTTTCACCCCTCTATACCCATGGCTTCTGCAATCAGTTCGGCAATATCTTTCACCAATAAGCCCTCGGCACCTCGCACAGTTTTCGTTGCGTCTTCAAACCTTGGCGATTCGTAAGGACAAGCTACGACCAGGATACGGGCGCCGTTCTCTTCTGCTCCAACGGCGGAGACGGCCTCACGTACTCGCCACTCAGAGATCCTGACTTGAGCTTTCTCCCATTGAAAACCATCCAGCCACATCCCACCACCGCCGCCACCGCAGCACAAGCTGTTCTCGTGGTTGTGTGACATCTCCACGAGCTCTACACCAGGGATGGCCTGCAGTAACTGACGTGGCTCTTCGTATATCCCATTGACCCGACCTAAATAGCAAGGATCGTGGAACACCACCGTAGCTTCAATACTGTTTTTCATCAACTTTTCGAGTTGATCGAGCCGCTCGGCAAGGAATTGGGTGTAATGACGCACAGGATAGGAGATCTCAAGATTGGGGTATTCGTTCTTAATGGCGTTGAATGCGTGGGGGTCGGTGGTGATGATCTCGTTGAACTCGTATTTATCGAACGCTTTGGCATTCTTCTCGGCCAGCATTTCAAACAACCCACTCTCGCCTGCAAGTCGAACCGAGTCGCCATCGCTGACCTCCTCGGGACCTAGGATCCCAAAGTCCACATCCAGGGCTTGGAGGATTTTGGCCAGCGCTCGAGTGGACGGCATAACGCGTGTGTGATAGGAGGCATAATCACCGACAAACCACAGGACGTCCACTGGTCGCTTGGCTTTGGCCATGATCGTAACCTCAGGTTCAAGACCAATTGCCCATTCTGCTCGCTTACGCGGGGACTCACCCAGAGGATTGTCATACCGCTGGGCTTTCTCAAGGGCATCTTGAAGCTCGGACGGGACGTTACCAGCCAGGAGCATCTCCTCCTTAACCCGGGTTGTCAAACCAGCGGTTACCGGGATTTTAGCCGGACAAACCTGGGTACAGGCATAGCACGATACACACATCCAGGCCGTGTCGGTGCCTATTAAATCATCAAGCATGCCAGCTCGTAAGGCGGCGATCATGCCGTGAGGAGGATATTTCATCACGAAGCCAAACGGGCACACGCCGCTGCACGCTCCGCATTGGAGGCATAATCGAATGCGCTCACCATCCTGGGTAGCAGTGGTCAATTGATTTAGGAATTCTTTGGAGGTATCGATTGTCGTCGATTCCATCATCATGCACCTCACGGTTGAATGAAAAGCCTCACATCAGCCCGCGTACCTTTCTCTGAGCCTGGACAATGTGAGGTGTCTCCGAATCGTTTGAGATGACATAGTGTGATGTCATTTCTCCATAAATCAGCTAAATTGAACCTAAAAACCAACCTATAGTATGTGAAAGATTTCACCATTCGCGAAGTGATAGAGTGCACTCGTTCAACCGACAAAAGTCAGAGATATTTTATATAGCTGTCTATAAACGTTATTTATAGTATAGAATGGGCATAATAGAAAGCTGTAGGGACATAATTTTGTTTGTTTTGTTGCAACTCATCGCAAATGAAAGAAATGGTGAAGTCCTAGCCAGATTCATGAACTCAACACTAGGTTTTGAAATTTCCTGAATTTTAACCCTTAATTAGCTTATCTAAAAATTCTTTACGGGGAAATTACAAGATCGATTTGATAGGAGGAGCTGGCCATATGCTCGATCTCATCAGGCTGACGATATTCATTCACTCTGCTGAAAGCAACAGCTTTTCTCAGGCGGCAAAGGAACTTCATATCACCCAGCCAACGGTTAGTCATCATATTAAAATCTTGGAACAGGATATCGGAAAGAAGCTGTTCGATCGAAGTGGAGGCAGACTACAACTCACGGAAGCCGGCCGATTATTATTACCTTGGGCTCGCAAGCTCGTGCGCGACTCGATCGAATTGCAGGAGATGATGGCTTCGATTGAGGAGAATATCGTTGGTCAATTGTGCATCGCATGCAGCACAACGACTGGGAAATACATCCTGCCTCAATTTGCTGCTCGGTTTTATGCACGTCACCCCGGAGTCAAAGTAACCATCATGTCGTGTACCTCGGAAAACGTTGTCCCACATCTGCTGGAGGAGGAAGCCAACTTGGGGGTAGTTAGTTATGATGCCTGTGGTGGCAAGCTTGAATGTCAAGAATTTTTCATAGATCACATCGTACTCATTGTGCCGCCTGATCACTCTTGGGCTTCGACGGAGGTCATCGAACCCTCAGCCCTAGTAAATGTTCCTTTCATCTTGCGAGAAGCCAGTTCGGGCACGCATAAAGTTATGCTTGCTGAACTAGGGAAGCATGACATCTCGCTAGATGATATGGACGTGTCCTTGGAGGTGGGTAATGCGGAAGCGATCGTCAAATCGGTTGAAGCGGGATTTGGTGTAGCATTCGTCTCACGTCTTTCTGCCGCATGGGCGCTTAGTTTGGGAAGTGTAGTAGAGATCCCTATCGAAGGTTTCGATCTAAGAAGAAAAATCTACATGATTCGAAAGCAGATACAAGCTCCAAACCGAGCTGTCGAGGCTTTTTGGGGGTTCGTTCACGATCCTGAGAATAAAGATCTTCTTATCCTAGCTGAAAAGTAATCAATTATCCGATGAGTACGTTTTACCCTCTGATCCGGAGTGTTTAAGTACGTAACTCAATTTCCTACATCGATTTCTGCTTCTGACGATGGTGGCGGTTCGTGGCATAATGGAAACGTTACGAGTATGTTCGTCCCTTCACCTTCCACACTCGTCAAATCGATTAAACCACCAAATGAGTCAACATAGTGCTTTACAATGCTTAGCCCAAGCCCGGTCCCCATGATCCCCGTGCGTTTCGCGTTGCGTGCGCGATAGAACTCATCCCATATATGTGGCAGATCCTCGGCAGGAATCCCGATTCCGTTATCGGTGATACGGATCCTGGCTAGCTGTCCGAGGCTTTCCATCTCCACGCTAATCTTACCCCCAGCAGGTGTGTACTTGATCGCGTTACTGATGAGGTTCTCAAAGATCTTAATCAACCCATCTTCGGTTGCCTGAGTGTAAAATTCGGTTTCTTTCTCATGCACGGTGAGTTCGATTTTTCTACTTTCTATCTCGTCGCTCAATTGATGAATAACCTGTTTTACGTTTTGTTGAATTGGTACAGGATGGACGTACTTTTCGAAATCAACGATGCGCTCAGCCGCAAGCGCAAGGAGGTCGTTGATAAGATTCATCAGCTGTTCAAGCCGTACATCGACTCGTGCGAGAAGCGTGTATTGTTTTTCAGCAAAGTCACCCGCCAAGCCGCGTAACAATGTTTTGACCAAGCTTTGAGCACTGGCAACCGGTGTACGTAATTCGTGTGTCACCATACGCACAAACATCCCACGTTCCTGTCCAGAAAGTTCAAGTCGCTTGAAACTGAGCGCATTCTCGATCGCCGTCGCTCCCAGGTATGCGATCTTCATGATGAAGTCCGTATGAGGTGCTTTAAAGGCGTAAGGATCTTTCGCATAAACATTGAGGATTCCAAGCGGTTTTCCATGGCTGAGGATAGGTGCCGTCACCATGCTGCGAATCCCTTCCCGAAGGAGTGCTTTGGGATCTTGCAACCGGGTGTCTTGATCCACATCGTGAATGATGATCGGAGGATTGGTGAGCAATTCTTCTTCGAGAATTTCGCGAGGTATTTCAGGCGGACAATCCTCACAATAGGTCTGGCTTAGTCCGTGCGCCCCACAAAAAACGAGGCGACCGCTACTTTCGTCAATGAGTCGTACCGAAGCGCCCTGAACTGAAAGGGCTTCAGCGGCGCAATCTGCAAGATCCACGGTAAGCTCAGATAGGCTGAGTGTCGCGGAGACCTTTTGTGCCGTAAGTAGAAGGTGAGCGATTCGATGATCCCGTCTTCGTTGACGGTTCATGATCGTCGTTGTTAGATATCCGATCGCGAAACTAGCTAGAGCAATAAAGGCTAGCCGTGATACGACATAGATTTCATCGGCGTAGGTGTTGGGAGGGAATGCGGGCGTGACGCTGTAATGGGGCAACAACCCGAGAAACTCAAAGAACGCGATCAAAGCAATCATTACGACATCTAAAGAAACGAACAATAAGGCGATCTGGCGGGACATTAATATAGCGACCACCAGCACATGGATCAACAGCAAGGGTTTGGCAGGGCTGCATATACCTCCCGTTAGATGTAAGAACGCTGCCATGCTCATTAAATCCAAGCTGATCTGAAGGATCAAAATCTTGCGGGTGTGTGTGATACACAGCAGCGGATCGGGAATGTAAGAACGCCTAGTATAGAAGGCAAGTGCAGTGTTATAAAGCAAGATGAGGGCACCAAGGACGTAAAGTGGACCTTCCGGGAGGGGAAGGTCCAACACATGTACACAAATTACTGTCGCCAACAAGACTAAAACCCCTGCTACCCAGCGAGCATGGATCAAGTGAGCGCTATCACCTGCGAGTTCGCAGAGTAGGGGAATCTCTATTGAGCCGGGTTTTAGAGTATTCTTTCTCTCCATCCTGGTTCCGACATATCCCAATATAGCGATTTGGAGAGATTGTAGAGCAATTTATTTCTGCAGCAAGGCTTCCACTTTTTCTATCAAATCATCAGGATCAATTGGTTTATCGACAAACTCCTCAACTGGCAGGTAATCCTCTGTAGGTCCAAAACGTAAGGGTGTGGTGCTATGAATAGAAGTCAGCATCAGAATTGGTATCTTGCTGTATGCCTTGTATGCTGAGCTCGGATCCGGATTGCGCAATTGCAATGTAAGCTGAAAACCTTCCGTCGTCGTATCCATCATCACATCGAGAATGATCAGGTCCGGGTTTTCAGCCTGGATCTTTTCTAAGCCTTCCGTCCCGTTTTGAGCTTCAATCACTTCGTGCCTCCTCGCTTCAAGACAAAGCCGGGCGGAGGTGACTATATCCGGGTCATCGTCAATGATTAAAATTTTCGCCATTCGATCCCATCCTTTGCTGGTTTTGTACAAGATTCTTGAGATTTGGTTTTTTGATCTCGAATCATCGAGAGGGTGTGATAGCCTAAAAAGTCTGTTGGGTAGGGATTGTCCAGCAATTCCAAGATATCTGAGCAGATAGTAGGTATGACCCGCTGGACGCAATCGCTCAGACCGACTGACCACCCGATTTCTAAAGGCTGAATTCCGTATAGAACGAACATTGCTGGCAAGAGATTCAGAGTAGAACCAAGGCATAGAGCGTTTTCCAAGCCAAAGTTATGTGAGCATGACGGTCGTTTGGCCAACCACCTTTCAAAAAGGCGACTATTCAGAAAGAAGCGTTCCCATTCGCCTGGTTGACGACCGAGATCGGCTGCGTCTACTAGAATAACACGTTCAGCATCCTGCATGAGGAGGAGGGCCTTCAATCCCGCAACTCCACCATCGACGAGCCACACGTTCTCGAGAAGCGATGTATTCGACGTTAATTTTTGGATGATAGCAGCGCCTACCCCGTCGTCACCACGCAGTGTGTTTCCGAGTGCGAGGATGATCGTCGTGGGTTGCGGGTAGACTTCACAGGGGACGTGAGGTCTAATCATCTTGTGGGGCTTCACATCTTCACGCAGATGACCGAGGAGGTAAGCGCTATTCGACAAAGTTCACCTCCACCATATGTGCGGAACAGGAGATACAAGGGTCATAAGCTCGGATGAGCATTTCCAATGCTGTGGTCATCTCCTCAGGAGAACGATCCAGCTTTTGCGGGACGAGCTCACGCATATCCGCTTCAACATTGGCTAAGTTCTGCGCTGTTGGGATTATACAATTCGCATCCGTTAGGACGCCGTCCTCGATCACATAATGGTGGTACAGCGTTCCACGGGGCGCTTCGCAAGCTCCAATCCCCTCACCGGAAAGATGGGAAATCGGCGAGGGCTCTTCAGGAACGATCCCGTGTTGGAGGAGTCGTTCCGTGATGAGGATCGCATTCTCTGTGCAATGGACCACCTCCACAATTTGGGCAAGCGAATTCCAATAAGGATTAATGCACTTGCTGCTCATATCGAACGCGCAGGCGGCGGCTTGAGCATTCGGGTGCAATTGGTCATGGTTGATATTAAATCGGGCAAGGGCACCGACCATATAGGCTTCACGTTGATGATGAGCATGTTTGGCCGTGGAGTGATCGACCATATATTCATTGGTCACCGCAAGGTATTCTTCAACCGGCCACGATCCACCATCGGAGCTGGTGATCTCACCATCCATGAAGCAGTATTCGTCATGTAGATGTAGCGCAAGAAACTCGGTATCGCGCTCGAAAGAAGGTAGGTGTAGGTTCTGGAACAGGTCGATGGTCGTATCCAGGTCAGTGCGCATAGCCACTAATTGCTCATGTAGTTCTATCATTTGCGCTTCAGATGGCAGGTGAGTGAAGCCCCCAACCGTCATGGAAACGGGGTGGGTATGTCGACCGCTTACTACCGTGCAGATGTTACCTGCCACACGTTTCATACGTAAAGCACGCGTTACGACCTCTGGCGCACGTTTTGCCAGCGGAATAACGCTTCCTTCCCCCAAGAGATCAGGCGCAACGAGCATGTAAACATGGAGGATGTGGCTGTCTAGCATCTCCGCGTTAAGGTTTAACTTGCGAAGCAGGATCGTTTGATCACTGGGTTCGACGCCGAGTGCCTTCTCCGTTGCGCGCAAAGAAGTTGTCGCGTGGGTCACAGCACAGATGCCACAGATACGCGAGCTGAGATGAGAAGCCTGATCGTAAGGTTGACCACGCAACATGGCTTCAAAAAACCGCGGCGCTTCAACGATCTGCATATCGCACCTTTGGAGTTTACCGTCCTTGACGTCTACGACGATGTTGCCATGTCCTTCTACCCGGGTCACATGATGGACGTCGATGTGTGTGGTTTGTGCATTATCCATCTCTACCATCGACCACCTCGCTTTCCAGAACTTGGTTTGTCATGAACAATCCCATCTTTGAGCTGATCCTTTCATCGCTCTGACCGAGATCGTACATCAATTCCCTGAGCCATTTGATGTTCGGATCGGGTATCAAACCGCGGCAGCCTTCACATCCAACACCAAGGCTCGGGCAAAGAGCTCCGCAACCCGCACGTGTAATCGGACCAAGACATGCTATTCCGCAGTGGTAGAGGCAACCGTTCTCCTTTAATTTACATTCGACACACACAGGATAGTCGGGTATATCTGGACGGTTGCCTTGCAGAAGTGTCTTTACCCCCCGAATGAATTCCTCTCGGTCGATGGGGCAACCAGGAATGAAAGCCTCAATTGGAATCACATCGCTGATAGGTCTTGCGATTCCACTCTCATATACCTTGGCATTCTCGCCGTACACGTAGCGGCGTGTTTGTTCCAGAGGTAGCAAATTGCGTACGGCGTTAATCCCACCAAGATGCGCGCATGCTCCAAGCGCTACAACGATCTGCGCCTGCTCGCGGATTCTATGTAATCTCTCCTCGTCCGATGGTCGTGTGCAAGAGCCCTCCACGAAGGCAATCTTGTAGTCTTCACCTTTCTCGCTCAAGGCCTCTCGAAATTGCACAATCTCAACTGCATCCAGGAGATCTAGGTGGTTCTGGAGCGAATCGATTACAGTAAGCTGGCACCCTTCGCAACCCGTAAAATCAAAAAATGCGATCTTGGGTTTGGATTTCATGACAAAGCCTCCTCAAGATGCTTGATTTGAGCATAAGAGAAGACCGGACCGTCTAAACATGTGTAAATATGATCCATTTGGCAATGACCACACTTTCCGACCCCGCACTTCATGCGTCGTTCTAAGCTCAACCAAATGTTCCCTTCCGGGATGCTCTTTCCTAGAAATTCCATCAGCACGTAGCGGTACATCACAGGTGGACCGCAGGTAACGGCTACGGTATTTCGTGGATGGACTTGGATCTTTGGGAATAGGGTGGTGATCACACCAACGTTTCCTGTCCATCGGTCATCTGGTCGGTCAACGCTGAGATGCAGTTCAACATCTTCTCGTGTTTTCCAGTGATCCAACTCCTCGATAAAAAGCAATTCGGATGGATGACGTGCTCCATAAAGGATCATCACACGCCCATAATTTCCGCGATCGTCAAGGACCTCATTGATGAGTGAACGAAGGGGCGCAAGCCCCAATCCACCTGGAGCGAAGAGCATGTCCTTACCTCGAAAACGCTCCACGGAAAAGCCGTTGCCGAAAGGTCCACGGATTCCGATCAAGTCGCCTGGGCCGAGCGCATGAAGCGCGTTGGTCAATCTTCCTGTACGGCGGACGCACAACTCGAAGCTCGTGTTGCTCCGACTCGGGGAAGAGGAGATGCTGATCGGCGCTTCACCCACACCGAGAACTGAGACTTCGACGAATTGACCCGGTCGATGATGGAGCGAGACTCCCTCTGGCAGCTCGATGGTGAAGAGCTTTTCAAGCTGGGTCAAGGGACGTACATCCGAAATAAGCATGCTCCTCGGGAGGTAGATGGAGGTAGTTTCTAGGGTTTCAACCAGCGAATGGTTCATACCAACACCTCCTGTTCGATGCTAGTGTAGGGGATTTGCCTCCGATAAAGATCATTCAGAACCTCTACGGGTGTAATGCTAACCAGGCACGCTTGGGCGCAACGACCGCAACCGACGCAGCCGATGAAACCATATGTTTCAGGTTGATACATAAACTTGTGGAAAAACCGGTGACGCAGGCGTGCAGCTCGATTGCTCCGGAAATCATGGCCACCAGCCACGCTTGAGAAGCGGTCTAATTGACAAGAATCCCATACGCGGGTTCGTGAGCCAGAATGGAGAGTAAAATCGACCTGATCGACCACGTCGAAGCAATTACATGTTGGGCACACGATATTACATCCGCCGCAGCTAAGACATTTTTCCCCAAGAATGTCCCAGAGTTCACTCTCGTAACTTAGGTCAAGCAGACTTGGTAGCTCGGTCATGTCAAAATCCAATTGATAAGAGAAGCGCGACCACTTTCCACTCATCACCTTCTGGAGGCGCTGGTAATCTTTAGGGGTCGCTTCGCGGACTCCTACCGCTGAATGAAGGACCCGTAGTCCTTTTTCAGAGCCGACCTCGATCACGTAAACACTGCCCAGATCCGTTAAGTGCAGATCGAAATCATCAGGTGTGCTTAGGGTTCCCATGTCCTTACAAAACGAAAACTCCGAACAAGGTCTCAGACACTCAATACTCACCAGTGTCGTAGCCTTACGACGGGCTTGATAATGTTGATCTGGATATCCTTGACCGAAAACACGATCCATTAGGGATATAGCATGCAGGTCACAAGTATGAATTCCAAAGACAATCGTCGGGGATTGGTCGAAGACAGGTTCAACCTTGTGACTGCTGCCCGATGTGTCGAATTTAAGCAAGGTTTCCCACTGAGGCAGCAAGATCTTCTTGGGAGGGAGAATCGAGGGCGCGTGATCTAGCAGGAGATCACTGGGGTATTGAAGTTCTTCGAACACGATCTGATCCCCGGCCTCAGTTGAACCGATCAAACGGTAATCACGCTGAATTCGTAATAGCCAATCTGGCAAGTTGATCTTAGGGAATATTCTTATGCTCATAAGTTACTTTTCCTTCCGATAGATTGTGATCAAAGGAATTCTGTAAGTGATCATGAGGGGTATCTACCAAGTGAGCACATCGATCTCCAGAACCGGTGGACCATAAATTGATAAAGATTGCCCTCAACTCTTGAGCCATTTCCCATACACGCTTACGCACGATTGGAGTCAAGGGGCCGAAAGAAATGTGGGATGGTTGAATTCCGAGTAGGGCGACCTGGCAGCCCATTTCTATGTTCAGATACGAGGCGAGTAGGTAAATGGGTAAAGTGTGAGTCGAAGCGCTAAGGCCGTTGGTCATACGCCAGGGGATCCAGCGGATAGTACCGGGTCTTTCATTCAATTGAGCGGCATCTACAAAAAGTACACAATCGGGGTTGAAACGCCGGACAAGCCCAGTGTAGTTCTCAGGTGCCGTTCCGGCGCAGACCACGAATAATCTATCATTTGTATTGGCAAGCGGACGCAATAAACGTGCAAGCAGTATCCCAGCTGCATCGTCACCGCGCATAGGATTGCCAACGCCGAGCAACGCAATGCGAGGGTTAGTCTCGGTCGATTTCAGCTTTAGAATCGTCTGATAGAGATTGCTCTGCCAAGACAAGCTGGACATCATTTTCATTCCCATAATGGATCGTGAAAGGACTGCGGTTGAGTGCGGCCAATTCCCATTCCTGGTTGGATAATTCGAGGCAGCCGTGGCGGCAGCTTATGACGCATTGTGCGCAAAAGGTGCAGCGATCGGGGTGATAGGTCAGCACGAAACGTTTCTCTTCTCGATCTACTACAAAAACCTCGATCGCGTGTGCAGGGCAGTCTTTTTCGCATAACCCGCAGCCGATACATGCCTCCGGATTCCAAATTAATTTCCCGCGTAATCGATCCGGCGGTTCCCGTCGCTCAAAAGGGTATTTTTCTGTAACAGGGCGACGTAAAAGGGATGTTGACACGTCGCGGAACATCATGCCTAGCTTCATACTGTTACTCCTCGCCAGATGATCATCCCCAGCCATTGGATCAGAACCAGGATCGTCCCGTAGCGCCACCACAAGCCAACGGATTGGTCAATTCGTAAGCGAGCGAAAAGTGCTTGGAGCACAACAAGGATCAGAAGAAGAGCAAGCGTTTTAATGAAGAAGAGATACGGGTTGGCGACGCCTGCTAAATAGAAGGAGGCGATGAGCGTCAACCCAATGATCAACGTGACCCCTTTGCTCAATCTGAATAGCGCCAAACCTCTCCCGCTATATTCCGTAAGAGCTCCAGCCACGATCTCGGTCTCAGCCTCGGGTGCGTCGAGGGGAGGTAATTCTAGTTTTCCCATAAGCCCGATAATAGCGACCAGAAAGCCAATAGGTTGAGTGAAGAGAAGCCATCGTCCTTCTGCGAAAGATGCGATTTCTCGGATCTCCCAACTCCCTGCCGCGAAAGCAGGACCTAACAAAGCGAGCAGGAAGGGCGCTTCGTACGAAAAGAGCTGCGTCAGCGTCCGTGTTGCTCCAACGAGTGAGAAACGATCCAGTGTATTCGCCCCGGCTAGCCCCAGACAAAGTGTGAGCATGCTTAGCAAGTAAATCGTGACGATCAAATCACCGGGGAAGCTGGTTATCGGTGAAAGACCAGCGAAAGGAACATATAAAGCCGCAGTCAGCCCACCTGCTAAGGCAAAGATTGGCAAACCGATAAAGAGGCGCGCATCAACGCCCTCGGGCACGACTTCTTCTTTAGCCAGCAGCTTGATCACATCCGCAACTGGCTGGAACCAACGCGGCCCGATTCGGTTTTGTAACTGCGCGAGAAATTTTCGATCGACCCACTCATAGAAAAGACCCGTAAGCAGGACGAAAAGACCGCCTGGAAATAGGAGCAGCGATAAGCAGCTAGCGAGGATGTCCTTGATAGTATTCGATTCCATAGCGTCTTAGTGCCTCCCAGGTCCAACCTGACTGTTTGTTGCGACCATGATCGATGAGCACCATGCGGTCATTGCACGAGAAACAGGGGTCAATGCCAACCACGATCATTGGCACGTCCGCCAGTTGGTGTCCGATTGCTAGCTTGACGACGGACATCATGTTGCAAATCGTTGGGGTACGAACCTTGATCCGCTCGGGTATGTCTGTACCGTTACTCTTAATGAAGTAGAACAATTCGCCTCGCGGTGCTTCGACGCGACTAACGGTCTCCCCAGCCTTAATTCGACGGGGGATGCGCGTGGTGAGATCACCGGGTGGTAACGTTTTGACGATCTCGCGAATAATGCGGAAGCTCTCGAACAACTCCTTTATTCGAACGACAAAGCGCGCTTCCAAGTCCCCTCGTTCGTCGAGGGTGATCCACACTGGGTAGTTAGCATATGCTCCATATGGAGCCTCGACGCGGATATCACGCGCAACATTCGACGCACGTGCTGTGGGTCCTACCGTACCAAGCACCTCGGCTTGAGATCGATTCATGACGCCTATCCCTCGTGTGCGTTGGAGGAACATCGCGTCGGAGGTGACCACATCCAAGTAGTGATGAGTACGCTCCTCAAGGTAATGAATGCCATCGAGTATCAGTTGAGCCAGGTCGTCATCGATATCGATCTTGACGCCCCCTAGCACATTGACTGAATAATTCACGCGGTTACCGCTCAACGATTCCAAAAGGTCCATAATGGTTTCGCGGTCACGCCAGCTATACATGAACAGCGTGTCGAATCCGGCTTCGTGAGCAGCGACACCGAGCCAGAGCAGGTGACTGTGGATACGTTCCATTTCAGCTACCAACACTCGAATTGCTTGAGCGCGTGGGGGAACTTCGACGGCAGCGAGTTGTTCCACGCCGAGGCAGTAAGCAGTGGCGTGGATATGAGAACAAATGCCACAGATCCGCTCGAGCAGATAGAGGTTCTGTACCCAGTTACGACTTTCTGTGGCTTTCTCGACGCCCCTATGGGCATAACCAAGACGCACAACAGCTTTGGTCACAATTTCGCCGTCGACGGTAATCAGGAAATGCTCGGGTTCTTTCAACGCCGGGTGTTGAGGCCCGATCGGAACCGTGAAGCTCTCAAGCGTTTTATCCGAATGCATCAAAATTCTCCCAGAGTCTCTTGCAGTGATAAGGTTTCTTCGTCCATGTCTTTGCGCAGCGGGTAAACGTTCTCGGGCCAATCGTCAGGGAGATAAAGGCGGAGAGGGTTAGGCAAACCTGTGACCTCCACCCCGAACATCTCGCTTAGTTCACGCTCGAAGGCCTCTGCACTTGGGATGACGCTACACAGACTAGGGACTGAAGCCTGCTCGCGTGACACTCGCACACGAAGTGTAATAACCGCAGCTGCTGTGCAGAAGTGATACATGACTTCCAATTCACCAGATTCGGAACCAAGGTCAAGCCCAGTGATCGCGGCAAGGTATCCCAGACGTTTCACGCGTAAGGCTACGACCATTGGGACCAAGTCATCTATCGATGTCAGCGTCACATCCAAACGGTTGGGCTCCGGAGCGTCGGTTTCCGTCTTCCAAACCCACTCTTCTGCAATCTGCCTCCCAATTTCCAATGCTTCCTTGGTGTTCATGTCAGATCATCCACTTCTATTGAATTTCCGCCTATTTGAAGTTGTTTATCGTTATTGCTAACAGGCATTTTCAAGCTTGAAAGCAGTTTGACGACTCCATCGATGATGGCTTCTGGCCGAGGTGGGCAGCCTGGAATGTATGCATCCACCGGAATCACTTTGTCGATACCACCCTTGACGTTGTAACAACCTTGAAAGACTCCTCCTGAAATGGCGCATGCGCCGATGGCAACGACAAACTTCGGCTCATGCATCTGCGCGTAAATACGTAATAGCCGGTTGCGAGCCTGTCTGGAGACCGCTCCTGTGCAGAGCAGGACATCTGCGTGTCTTGGACTTCCCTGCAGCTTGATGCCGAAACGCTCGAGATCATAGCGGGGTGTCAATGTAGCCAATATCTCGATATCGCAGCCATTGCACGATCCGCTGTTGAAATGCAGAACCCAGGGTGAGTTCATTCGCGCCCATGTCTTGACCTTGGTAAGAAGCTTGAAACGTTGATCTTCGCTTTGGTTCATCTTTCCGGCTCCCTTATCCTCACCCCAGGATCAAAGCCGACAAGGCGAGTAGAAGTCCTGCCAGGTAGATCACTGTAACCGGTGTAAAACCTCCGGTACCCAATACGAGAACCCCCAAGTGTAAGATGGCGAAAAACAGCGCAATGACAAAGAATGGTCGATAACCTGGAGCTGCTGCATGAGCCGGAGGTGCTTCACCGCTTGAGTATGTGCTCTTTTTGAGCGCGGTCGCATGGGAAGGTCCAGCCAAATACCTTCCCAGAGCATATAGGATTCCCACCAATGCGAGATAGATAAGAAAGGCCATTGGGGGAAATAAGAGGGCGTTTTCCATTAAGATCTCCTACTTTCTTTTTTCATGGTTGCATATCTTTTCGACTATTACCTACCAAAGCTATCTAGTAGTGCTCTACCGGCGGGATCGGTCAACCAACTTAGCAACCTGGGCCAAATACCGATGGCGACGACAGCAAGTGCCATGATAAATAGGGGAACGTTCATCAATCTAGGTGAAGGGCTGCCGGAACGAACAGCTTCCGATGGCTCCAGCCGGTAAACAGCGTTGACAAGCGGAGCATAATACGCCAACGAGAGCACACTGTTTAAAGCCGCGAATGCAATCAGCGTACCGATCCAGGGGTTATGAGTCTCGAAACCGGCGACAAATATCTGCCATTTCGACATGAATCCGGCTAACGGGGGCAAGCCCCCAAGACCCAAGACTGCCAGGCTTAGGGTCAGTGCGGCGATGGGATAATGCTTCGCTGCTCCCGCCAGATCTTCGATCAGGAGGGGTTTGTGGTCACCGAGGGAAAGGTGTAGCGTGTAGAGTAGCGTACCAGCAGCCAGAAAGGCTAACCCCTTCATCAAGCCATGATTCAGCATGTGGAACAACCCACCTTGAGCCCCGCCGGATTCATCTGCATAGAAAGTGATTCCCAACCCTACAAGCATGTAACCAATGTGGACGAGGCTGGAATAAGCTAACAAACGCTTGACCTGTTTTTGACCCAGAGCCAAAAGGTTACCCGCAAGCATGTTTAATGCCCCAAAACCCATGAGTAACGGCCCCCAGAGGGCCGTGACACTCACCAACGCAGCCAGAGATCTCATCATGGCGACCAATCCAGCCTCAATCACGACCCCTGAAAGCATGGCGCTGATCCCGCTTGGTGCTTGCGCGTGGGCATCTGGCAACCAGGCGTGTAAGGGGACAAGGGCGGTCTTAACCCCGAAACCGATTACGAAGAGGGCTCCCGCCGCTATTGTTATGGGCGAAATGGTGGCTAAATTGTTGATCTCCTCAAGATCTAAGGTACCTGAATGAGAAAGCACCATTCCAATCCCTAACAAGACCAAGATAGAGCCTGCTGCGCTCTGGACAAGGTATTTAATGCCTGCTTCGAGCGATGCGGGTTGATCACGGTAGAAAGCGACGAGCAGGTACGAAGTGACAGCCATCGCCTCGAACCAAATCCACAGGTTGAACAAATCGGCTGCGCATCCAAGACCAATCATTACACCGATCATGGCCACCAGCATGGCGTAAAACTTTTCTTCACCTTCCTCGCGCGCCATGTAGGGACCGGAAAAAAAGACCACCAGAGTGCCAAGCCCTAAGGCGAGACCAGCCAACAACAACCCTAAGCCATCCATTTGGACCGCGACCGATCCTAAAGTGAAGCTCAAAGAACCATAAATCTGTAGTTCCTGAAAAGATAAGTAAAAGGGTATCCAAGTTGCGAGCAGGGCAACGAATCCTGCTCCTTGGGCGATCACGCGTTGCCTGTGCCGCTTCCCTAGGTGACCAGCTAGATAAATCAGGGGCGATGTGACCAGTGGAAGAGCGATCAGCCACAGGAACGATGGATAGGTCATTTCACACCCCCCATGCCAAGATCGTGAGCACAATGCATAATCCGCCAACAATGCCCACGACATTCCAGTTTAACTGTCCAGTCTGGGTGATACGAACAACCGATGACAAGTGCTTTGTGAGCTGGACAACACCTCGGTTGATCTCTTCGAAACCGAAACCAGCTTCCGCAAATGAGACGAGCGGCTGAAACGCTCCTAGTAACGACTTGAGACGCAGACGCAGCGTCCAAAGATAAAATCCCATAAGGATGATGAAAAGTGCCAACCATGTGGATGGGGCAGCGACGAGGCCGAGAACGAGTTCAACGATCTTCAGTGTTTGTATCTGGTGGAATGGAAGGCTGGTTGAAAGGAGGTTTCCAAAAGCACCAGCCGTCAACCAAGTCGTAAACACAGCTAGTGAGAGCGTACCTAGGGAGACTCGCATAGCCTGGGGCGCATCGTTGGTTGCTTCCGTGTATTTTCGCTCGCCATAGAAGATCATCGAGATCATACGTACCGTGTACAGAGCTGTGATCCCGGCTCCGAACAACATGCATAGATATGCCCAGCGTGGACTATGTAAAAACCCATGTTCTAAGATTAATTCCTTGCTGAAAAACCCATTGGCGATCGGAAGCCCCGCCAAGGCCATGGAACCAATGATGAAGACGGTACGCACGAAAGGCATGTCTTTTCCCAAACTGCCCATCGCTCGCATGTCACGCGTACCGACAGATTGGATCACGGTGCCCGCGCATAGGAAAAGCAGCGCTTTAAAGACCGAATGGCTTAGCAGATGGAACTGACTTGCAAAAACTGCGCCCGTTCCAATGGCATAGATCATGTAGCCAAGCTGGCTGATGGTCGAGTACGCTAAAGCGCGCTTGAGATCGTTGGCGGCTAACGCCATCAGCGCTGCTAATAAGGCGGAAAGGAGCCCAACGACGATCACACTTATTTTCCAACCTGGGACATTGCTGAAAGCCGGATAGAAGCGAGCGAGCAAGTAAACCCCCGCATTTACCATGGTGGCAGCGTGGATGAGTGCTGTGACCGGCGTGGGCGCCTCCATGGCATCGGGGAGCCAGGTATGAAGTGGAACCTGGGCCGACTTGGCAATCGCTGCAGCTAGGAAGCCAAACGCGATCAAGCTTAGGATGTGGGGCGGGAAGGTCCCTGCTTGCATCAGGAAGTCATGGATCTGGTAACTTCCGATTTGGGATCGGATGACCAAAGCACCGATCAATAAACCAATGCCTCCCAGTTGGGTGACGATCAAGGCTTTGATCCCACCAGCTACAGCCTTTGGATCATCGTTGTGAAACGAGATCAACGCGTAAGAACAAAACGCCGTGATCTCCCAAAAGAGGAACATAAAAAGTACGCTGCCCGAGAGACCCAATCCCGCCATCGCCCCAATAAAGAGTAATACGAGCGAGTAATATCGGCGTAATTGCGCTTCCTTGCGCATGTAATCCATCGAATAGATCACGGTCAGACTACCTACTACGGTAGCGATCGTGGAAAGGAAAACACCGAGGCCATCTGGAATGAGGGTGAAATCCCCGAAGTAACTTCCCATTGATATACGAAATGTGACCTTATTTGAGCCGTATCCTAGTAAAAATAATGACGCTATCCCGGCTGCAACGGAGAATACCGTAGCGAGTATATGTTGCGTTTTTCGTTGTTTTTCGCCCAACAACCAAATGATGATTGCACCGAGCCAGGGTAAACCGATGGAGAGGACCATCAGAAGGGTGGACATGGTTTATCCTCGCAGGCTTGAAAGTGTTTTGACATCGAGCGTTCCCAGTTGTCGTTGGACTTGTACTGCGAGCGCCATGCCGACAACAGCAACAATGGTGTCGGCGACGATCACTGTAATGGCTAAACTTTGGCTGAGGTTTATGTGCGCGCTTAAATTGCCGGCGATGATTAACCCCAGTACTGCTGCCTTTACTAAAATCTGCAGGACGATCACAATTTTGATTAAATTACGGACGGCCAGAAGACCATAAAGGCCGACGCCCAACAATCCAAAAACGCCGATCAAACACAGGTTCAACAAAGAAGAGGTCATCGTGGTTCCTTTTCCTGAAACAGACCGTCAGGTTGTTTGAGCAGGAATCTCATCGTAACTCTCCACGGCTTCTGCACTTTGGCGTTCGAGGGCACGTAGATCGCGTTCGCGTTCTGCGGCAACCTCTTCCACCATAGGCTGGCTGAGCGGTGCTTTTACCTCAGCCAATATGCCTAGTAGGCCAAGAACTCCGGAAAATATCAGCACGACTTGAACGATCACATCGAGACCGCGTTGATTCCAAAAAACTGATACAACGTCAGGGTCTGAAGCAATCGGATCTATGGCTTCCACGGGCAGCACATACCAAATAAGAAGCGCCGTTGAGAGCAAAACAAGAGCCCAAGGGAGGGCTCTAGGTAAAAGTGGTTTCTCGTCGAACACTTCCGCACCGGCGATGCTGATGGCAAATACGAAGAGGACCGTAACCAATCCTGCTCCTACGCTTAGCTCAATCACCGCGACTTGGTGTGCACCTAATTTGTAGAAGAGGATGGATAACGCAGCGCTGACCACCGCTAACCAAAGAGCGGATCGTATTAGGCTTCTTGTTCGGATCGCTTGAATAGCCGCGAGAAGGGCCGCGATGATAGGAAATGCGTAGATCAGTGATTCAGGCATAACATGCTCCGTAGGGATCAATGTCCTCACAGAAGACCAAAGAGGACGCAGCAGCCTGAATGATTTCTACTGGCTGCTGCGTATCGGTCTTCTTCATGATCCCACCTGCAATGCGAGAGGATTGACTGAGCATAGTTAAGGATCTAATCTTAAGCATCCATGTCGAAATCGACGATACTTTGCAAATCGACCGAAACCATGCTCGGGAAAACCTCGCTCCATACAAGCGGCAAATGCTCCCGCACCCAAGCTTGGCCAAGCTCATACTGATCCACCGAGATCGCATAGAAATCAGCCATTGCTTGGGGATCGCTGGTGTTTACGTGTAGGAAGCCAGCATCCGCCAGATCGCCAGCTAGGTTGAGACGGCCATCGTAACGGGTGCCATCAGGCATTGTTGCGCAGCGTAATCTGTTTGCCTGAGCGAGTTGCTCATCGGTTAGGTCAAGCACACCCTGCAAATTTACTTTCGCCATGTTGGCTTCATGCAAGTTTGCATTAGCAAGTTGTGCCCCTCGTAAGTTCACCTTATGTAAGCGTGCCCCTTGGAGGTTCGCATTGCTCAGATCCGCACCTTGCATATGAGCCATGTTCATGTCGGCTCTCTGCAGGTCAGCACCGCTTAGATCAGCCCCTTCTAGCTTTACGTAGCGTAGATAGACCCACTTGAGTGAACCATCAGTGAGACAGCCACGATCTCTCAGTTCATCAACTGCTTGCCTCACAATGAAGGGTTTTGAACTACGAAGTTTCCGAATGAGCTGTACGTTTGTGAATGTGTTCATCTTATTACTCCTTTCCTCGGTTCGGATTCCCTGAAGGCTCTCCGAGCCAAGGTAGAAAATTGCCATCGCTTCTTCATCTTCGATATCGATCTGACCCGTACGGGCAAACTCGAGGTCTCCGAACAGGTTAAACCTGCCATCGTATAGCGAACCATCTGGCATAATGGCGCCCCAGAGACTCTTTGTAGAAGCGAGTTGTTCCTTGGTCACATTACGTGCGGATTGCAGATTTACTCTAAAGAGATTCGCATCCTTCAGGCTGGTGCCACTCAGATCTGCTCCATAGAGATTTGCGCTGCTAAGAAGCGAAGCTTCTAAGTTTGCTTTGCTGAGGTTGGCTAATTGAAGATGAGCCATTCGTAAATCTGCTTTCGATAGGTTGGCTTCGTAGAGATCTGCTCCTTGAAGATGGGTATGTTTAAGGTCAATACCTTGCAGGGTTCCATTTTCGAGCCAACCGTGCGCTCGCAGCTCCTCGATAGCATGGACGACGGTCTTGTTATCTGGGCTGCGAAGCTTTCTGATCAGCTGTAACTCTCTATTTGCCGACATCGTTGCCTCCTTCTTTCGATTGCATTCTATGAAGCGAGGGTAACAAACCTCGTCGCGTCAAGGTAACAAGGCGGTAACAGTTTTGGTGAATTTCAGAACAAAACGGGGGAAAAGATTGAATAGGTGATTGGAGGACTTATGGTCTTATGAGGAATCGGAATCCTGTGTCGAGAGGGAGTAACCGACACCAGTGATGGTGATCAAATAAGCTGGCTCGGAAGGGCAAGCCTCAATTTTTTGGCGGAGGCGATAGACAAGTTGTTTGAGCATCGCCCGGTCACCACCCGAAGGTCCCCATACCGTGTCGATGAGATTGTCAGCCGTAAGTACTTGTCCCCGATTTAACATGAGAACTTCCAATAGCCGGCATTCAAGACCTGTGAGATGGGCAATCTGCTGACCTTTACAGCAGACTTCCTTACGGGTAATGTCCAGTGTCAGATCACCGACCTCTAGAGGTGCGGGGGTCACAGGATGGGCTTTGGCACGCCGTAACAAGGCTTCCGATCGAGCGACCAATTGCCGGGGGCTGAACGGTTTCACAATATAGTCATCCGCACCGAGTTCGAGCCCTTTCACGACATCATCCTCTTCTCCTCGAACGCTTAGAATGATGATGGGCGTATCAGCTTGATCCCGAATCCTCTGGCATACTTTCAATCCATCGATTTTAGGTAGGTTTAAATCAAGGATGATAAGATCAGGTGATTCCTCTTTCCATCGATCAAGCGCCGCCTGGCCATCGTGGGCCAAGAACACTTCGAAACCTGCACGACGCATGGTAAAAGATACAACATCAGCCAAGGCAAGATCATCGTCCACGATTAGAGCTTTCATCCGCTCCCTCCATCTAGAGGTATTGTGAACCAGAAGATGGAACCGCCCCCTAGGCGTTCCTTCACACCCACCTCACCACCATGTTCTTCGACGATGGCTTTCACAACAGATAGACCCAGACCAATCCCGTACTGCGTATCATCCTGAGTATCCAGCCGCACAAAACGACTGAATAGGTTCTCGCGTTCTCCTGCCGGGATGCCTGGTCCGTGATCAGCTACAGTTACGTGCAATTGGTGATCATCAACCATTTCTAGGGTAACATCGATGGTTTTACCAAGAGGGCTGTATTTACTGGCGTTGGATAATAGGTTAACGAGAACTTGTGTGAGACGTGTTGGGTCGGCGTTGATTCTTGGAAGCCGTTTGGGCTGGTTCAGGGAAAGATCTTGTTGGCGACGGTCTAACAGTGGTTTCATTACACGGACAGCTTCGAGGAGGATCTCATTCACATCGGTTAAGCGCCGTCGGATGCGGAAGCGTCCTGCCTCGATACTCAGGCTTTCGAGCAAATTATCGATTAACGTCTGCAGTCCGGAGACACTCATGTGGACCGAATTAAGCAACTTGCCAATCTCTGCTTGAGAGAGATCCTCAAGCTCATCAAGGAGAAGTTCGACCGAGGCATTCAAAGCGGAGAGGGGAGTGCGGAATTCATGGGATATGTGAGCCAGGAAATAGGAGCGAAGGTTCTGGATCGCTTCTTCCTCAGTAACATCATGTAATACCAGCGCCAATTCCTCCTCACCTCCTGGAGTCGAGATCCTGGTAACTGTGATTGATAGGGTGATTGGATGTTGATGCCGCGTGAGCACGTTGACCTGTTGTTTACTTCCAGGCTCGGGTAGGTGGTCTGTGAAACCCCCTTCGTTTTCGGCGAGTGGAAAAACCTGATTAATGGTCGTATCTAGGACTTCATCTCGTCGCCATCCTGTAATACGTTCTGCCCCTTGACTGAAAGAAGTGATGTGTCCTTGTGTGTTGATTGTGACGATACCTTCGAGAATGGATTCAATAAGCGTCTCGGACCAGGCTTTCTCCTGTGATAAATCATGAAGGATGCGTTGCGTATTGGTACGGCTCTCCTCGAGCGCTCGAGCCAATGTGGCGATCTCGATCGGATCCTCGGGGGAGGGGATCGGTGTAGAGAAATCCCCTTGGCTGATCTTGTGTGCCGCTTCCGTCAGCTGATTAAGAGGTGCGGTCAATCGCCGGGCAAATAGCAGACCGAGAATAGAAACGACAGCCACAATGAGTAAAGTGCTGATGTTTAGCGTTAGCAGAGCACGGTGTTGAGCGGCGACAACACTGTCCACTGACAAGGCGACTTCTCCAAGGGCGATGACTTCACCCAGCATATCTTCTACAGGCAGTAATGCGGTAAAGAACCGACTCCCTTGGAGCGTTAACTGTGTTTCCTCGATGGTTGCGTTGGCTATCGCTCGTCGAACGGCTTCTTGATCAAGGTTTTGAGGTGAACCGGAGATACTGCTGACGACCCGCTTTCCGCCAAGGATCAGGCTTTGGCTGAATCCGGTTTGGGCTGCCAGTTGACCCGTGAAAGATATATCAAAATAGTTGCCAACGGTAACATAGCCTAACACTTCAGCGGAACTTTCTTCTTGCACAGCCATCCCCGCGATGAGACCCAATGTATCTTCTGGATAAGGTAAAACGTGGAAGGTAAAACGAGGAGATATGGGTGGATCCGCCCACGGGCAGGAGGTGTAGTCACCAATGATATGCTGCCCCGTGTTGTCGCAGAGGATGAGAATGTCAAGATCGACACTGGCTTGATAGGCCTGGACATAGTCCGTCAGTGCGGATGTGTCTTCCTCACGTAGTAATTTCTTCAGGGTGGGGCGTTGGGAGGTTAGAGCTGCCAAATTAATCAGACGGGTTTTCTCAGCATCGAGCAAAGTTTGGGTGATGCGAGCGCCATCTTCCAACCGTGCCCATGCTTCTCGTTCCAGCTCACCGCTGATGACCCAATAAGCAGGAACACCAGCTGCGATCGTTGTAACGATGATCGCAGCCACGAATCCGAGGATCAAGCGGGATGAGAGGCTGCGGGTTAGGGTTTGATAGGCCATAGGTATGTTTATTAAAGGTAAAGGTTGGAGCGAAGTGCAATGAACGACTTCATTAAGATAGACTTTTCTATAAGCGATTCTACCTCGCATATACCGTAAAAAGCGAATGCATGAGGACATCCTCGATCATCAAAGATGTTCATTCGAACAGAGAAGATGCCACCCATTGAGTAGAGTGGCATCGTAGAGGACGTCTGAAGGATGTTGCGTTCGATATCTTGTGTTAGAAAGTAAGGGTGATACCCGCCCCTTGTGCATCGAGCAAGAAGGAAGGCGCGTTCAAGATTTCAATCCTTTCGTCTCTCAGGTCCTCTTTTTTGATATCTTTAGCCTCGAGTGCTAATTCGCAAAGGATGATTCTTCCGCCCTCATCCAAGATCGTATTGAAAAGCTCTATCGGATCGGGTAAACCTTTCTTCCCCTGGAACTTCTCCAACTCGCCTTTCAGAAGGACACTAGCTCCTCCTGGGCAGAAGAAGAGGATGACATCTTCCCCGATTCCCACACCAGACGCGCCCATAATAAATGTGGGCATTACGCCCGCAGTGTCACTATTGCAGACAACCACCATCGGACCATTGTTTTCGCTCATGATTTATCTCCTTTTCTTATAGTGTGTATATTCGTTCTAATCAGCTCCAGCAGGAACCATACTGGGAGTTTGCTGTTGTAACGCTGCTCTTTCCCGAATCCTCTGGAAGTAAATCGCAAAGGGGCGGTAGGCAAGATGGGCCCACTTTCCGAATGGCACCTCTAGTACCAGCATGGGTGTCAGGATAGCTAAATGGATTACATACGTGTAATAGGTAGCTAACGGCCAACCTGCATAGCGAAATGCGTGGACCAGAATGCCGGTCACCGTTGTCAGGAGCAGCAAAATTGGGAAAATCCAATCGCTTAGATGGGAGAAACGGTGCATTTGTTGGACCTTCTTAATCCGACCCCATAAGGCTTGACCTGCGCCATATAAAAGAACGATTGTTGCATAGTATCCCAACCATCGTTGTGGATGATACAGTGGGTAAAGGTTATCCGTCTGGAACCAAGGTAAGAAAAGCACAATAATGGTGAACATCAAGAAGTAGCCGCTCACAAGAAGAATGTGATTGATCCAAGGGCGTCGATCGTCACACTGTGAAAATCTGGCTTGTGTTGCTGCATGGTAAACCAGGTTCCAAGCTTCCCTGATGTAGATCGACAACGGAATATGGATAATTGGGACCTTACCGATAATCAGGATGTACATTCGTAGGACATTGGAAAGCAGGAAGAAGGAAAGAAACCCCGCCATGATCCAATCCCCGGTGTGGACGAGATGGATCGGAGCGAAGGTGTTGAGTTCCACCTGTTGAGTTACAACTGGACCATGGAAGAACATGAACATCAGGACGATAAATGCGCTCACAACAAGGATCGACCCAAGTTCCCAGACCTTCGATGTATAGAAGCGTCGCGCAAGGCCCGTCCAATCGTATTGGCCCGTTAGCCAACGTCGCAGCGCCATTTGGGCTTCCGCAGGTTCAGCTTCTCGCGGGCAGGTTGCAGAACAATCACCACAGTAGTAACACAACCAAGGATCTGTGTTCTGAAGTATTCGTTCTTTTAAACCTAATTGCATCAGCCTGATATTATTGCGCGGAAAAGGTGTCTCATCTGTAGATAGCGGGCAAATAGCAGTGCAGTTTCCACAATTGAAGCATGCTTCAATGTTTACGTCGCCGTATTCTTGAAGTTCAGATAAGAAGGCGGGGTTTGCGCGCAGATTCATTTCTTCCTTGCCTCCACTAATTGGTATTGGTAGTATTCTCCACTCATCCCCACTTCCTCGATGAGATCATATTTCTTCATGGCCGTGATATGCCATAGAACTTGATCAGAGGACAGGTTGGTTGCCTGAGCTAATTCGGGCACAGTCTTTGGTTCAGCGTCTAAGGCTTGACGGATTTGCTTGCGGATCGCTTGTTGCGTCTTTAACTTCTCCTGAGTTTGAGCTACGGTATCTGCATATTCCTCCCGCAGTTGTTTCAGCAATTGGATCCTCTTCTTTGCAGCGTCTTTGTCATTCATGCTTCAACCTCCACGGGGGGTATATCGGCAACAATGGCTTGGATCATGGCCTCATACTGCTTCAACGTCCAACCTTGAAGGTCAATCGCTCGATTGGGGCAGGCACTAACGCATGAGCCGCAACCGACGCAGTTTGCCGGCGTCACCACGGCGCGTTGAACCTCTTCACCACCGACCGTAAACGTCTCCAATGTAATCGCGTCTTCATACGCGCAAACCTCGACACATCTCCCGCTGCCAGTGCAAAGCTCATGATCAACCTTGGCCACGAATGGCTCCAATTCGACCGTGCCTTTTCTTAGCAGAGCTGCGACCTTGGCCGTTGCGGCCGATGCTGCCGCACAACTTTCCTGGATGTTCATGGGGCCCTGAGCGGTTCCGGCCAACACAATTCCAGGTACGGCGGTCTCTACCGGTCGCAATTTGGGATGGACCTCGAGCAGGAACCGATCTGTGCCTTGGGAGATCTTGAGGAGTTTTATTAAGTCACTGATGGGATTGGGCATCATGCCCACAGCTAGAACCACCATGTCCGCCGGGACCTCGATTACGTCGCCCCATGTCAGATAGTCCTTTGTTTGGACAAGTAGTGGGCTGTTGTCGTTTTCTGGCGCTGGCAGGACTTGGGGTGGTTCCTCACCATGGAATCGCAAGAACAGGGCTCGATTCTTGGAGGCTTGGGTGTAATACTCCTCATGACCCCGGCCATAGGTGCGGATATCTTCATAGATATCGAAGATGTTCATCTCAGGAAAGCGTTCTCTTAGTTCATTTACGATGTGAAGCGTGGCGGTGCAGCAGACGCGGGAACAGTAATTATTCACAGTTCCATCTGGTTGGGGTTCATGGAGACCATCAATTTGCCTGCTTCCAACGCAGTGGATCAAGGCGATATTACGAACGGGATGCCCGTTCCAGCTTAACCTTTCGCCTTCGGGGTATAGAGCTAGCATACGAATAAACTGAGGTAGTGTCACCACTTCCGGATACTCACCATATCCGTACTCGCCATGACGCGGCTCATATGGTGTGAACCCAGTCGCAACGACGATGGCGCCAACAGTTATCTCTATCTTCTCGGGTTTATTCTCCAGTTTGATCGTCTTTCCATCGACTTCAATTTCCAAACAATCATCCTGACAATGGTTCCAATCAACTGCGGGTGTTGAAGGGAAGCAGCCTGGATAAGGACGGAAAATCGCTTTCCGTTTGGTCAGCCCATAGTTGTATTCATCGGGTACTTCAATTGTGCACGCTTCCATAGCGGCATCGGCGATTTCCTCACTCACCCCGCGAGATTGTTGGGTAATTTGTATTTGATAATCACCAACGTACCCTCGCACGCCAGTGACTTCTGCGTAGGTGTAAACGCTGATGTTGGGATCATTGAGCACTTTCTCGATCAAGGGATGAAGGATGTCACGGGCATTTTCCCCGGTGGGAAAGACTGACTCAAGTTGGGCTGCGCGACCACCCAGGAATGGGGATCGTTCAACCAGAGTCACCTTCAGACCTATACGAGAGATGTCGCATGCTGTGCGTAAGCCAGCTACCCCACCACCGATCACCAGTACATGTCCCTCGGCTTTCAACCGAATGGGTTCTAGCGGCATAAGAAGCCGGGCTTTGGCGAGGCCGGCTGACATGAGACGAATCGCCTTCTCGGTCGCATCGTCGTGATCGTGGTGAACCCAGCTATCCTGTTCACGTAAACCGACATGATGATAGAAGTATGGATTTAGCCCCGCGCGAGCTACGGTGTGACGGAAGGTCTGCTCGTGAAGCGAAGGCGCACACGCTCCGATGATCACGCGATTGACGCCATGTTCACGGATGTCCTCTTCGATCATCGCCTGGCCAGCATCAGAGCACATCGACATATCCGTTCGCGAAACGACCACATTCGGCAATTTATTGAGTACTTTGGCGACATGCTCACAATCGACGACATCACTGATGTTACCGCCGCAATAGCAGGTGTAGGCGCCGATTCGAACCTCATCGGATTGAGGTGAATCGCCGTTTTTTTCTTCTTTGGGGTTCTGTGTGTCAGGCATGAGCGAATTCCCTCTGTTTGCCAGCTTTTATCGAATTGTTTTTATCTTCCAAGTATCCTGCCGCTTCAGTTGCAGCAGATCCCGCCATAACGATGCTGTCGACGATGTCCATCGGACCGCCTGCCGTTCCTGAGACAAAGATCCCTGGATGGTCTGTGAGACATGGTGAGATGTTCGTTGATGGTGTGTGGACAAAGCCATCCTGAGCGACTGGTACTTTGTAGATTTCTTGTGGGTTGTACTGAGGCAACATGCCAACGGAGAGCACAACCAGATCATGTGTGCGTTCGACCACCTTCGATCCTTCGTCGATCAATTCCACCCGCACGATCGGATTTTGATTTTCATCCTCGGTGATCTTGGCTACCTTGCCCTTGACGAATTCAACGCCCATGGCTTTCGCATTCTGATAAAACTGATCGTAGCCTTTGCCAAAAGTTCGAATGTCCATGTAGTAGATGGTGATATCTGCCAGGGGAAGCGCTCCGGAGAGGAGCATGGCCTGCTTGATGGCATACATGCAGCAGACGCGCGAGCAATACTCCACCCCTAGTGTTTTGTCGCGTGATCCGGCGCATTGCACATAAGCGATCGAATCGGGTTCTTTCCCATCCGATGGACGTAACACATGTCCATAAGGGCCCGTCGGTGCTAAGAGTCGCTCCACGACCAGTGCATCGACGACATTTCGTATGTGATCAGCTCCATACTCTTGCTTGGCATCAGGTGGTGTGATTTTAAAGCCGGTTGCCAAGATGATCGCACCGGTTTCAATTTCGAGGTTCATAGGTGTCTGCGTGAAATCGACCGCTGATACCGGGCAGACCTTCTCGCATTTACCACACAAGAGACAATTCTCAATGTCTAGTACCGCTATTTGTGGTACCGCAGTGGAAAAGGGAACGTATATCGCTCGGTGTGCGCCTAGATGTCTGTCAAAGGGGTGGGTCAAATCAATAGGGCAGGCATACTCGCACTGTCGGCAGCCGGTACATAGATCCTCGTCGACATAACGTGGTTTCTTGATGACGTCAGCTACGAATCCGGTACCGTTCTCGTGGATAGCTTGCACTTCGCAATATGTGAACAGGTGGATATTTTCGTGATGTGCAACCGCCGACATTTTCGGGGTTGTGATACAACTGCAGCAATCGAGGGTGGGGAAGACCTTGCTTAGCTCGATCATCTTACCACCGATGCTCGGTTCCTTTTCCACCAATGCCACCTGGTAACCTTGATCTGCTAAGTCCAATGCTGATTGCATGCCAGCGATCCCGCCACCAACGACAAGTGCATCGACCTTTATTTTTTGTGGTTCCATAACAAGCTAGCCTCCCTTGATCCCAACTACATTGTCTGGGGTTGTGTTGATGTTTCGGCCTTCATCTCTTCTGCAACAGTACCGATCTCCTGCAACAGTTCATTCATTTGGCTCACTTCATTCATGAATGGCTTTGAGCAGACGGTGCAGATGGCGACGAGACGAAGTCGACGGGCATCGATGCCTCGCTCACTCATCATCGGGTACACATTGTTGATGATTTGTGCCGTGCGTTCAGCACCGCCTTTATAGGGGCAGTCCGTACCGCTGAACATGACGAGGATGGCATCGATCCCCTGCTCAAAGGTTCGCAGGTAGAAATCCTCGGGAAACAGAGCTGGGCACACAACTGGGAGGATAAACGTATTAGCTGCATATTCAGCATGGAGTTGGCCGACAGTATCAGCGCCGGCATAACCTCCGGACAGTGTCGCAAGGATGAGTATCTTGGAGGTCTTTGTAGCTGTTTCTGTTGTCATGGGAGAGGCCTCTATTTTGCGCGTTTAACAAAGATACGGTCATAGCCTCCTTCAGCGGTGAGAGAACCGAGAAATTCATGACCGACTTTCTGGGACCATTTAGGGATGTCCTCTTTGGTTCGCGCGTCGCCGGACCAGATCTCCAGCACTTCACCTACTTTGATTGCCCCGATGCCCTTCTTTGCTTCGAGAAGAGGTCCTGGACAGGCGCTCCCGCGTGCATCGACGACTTTTGCAGCTTCAAGCGTAGATAGATCTTCGTTTGCCATTTCTATGCTCCTTTGTGATTTGTCTTTTATTCGCTTTCTCTAGATTCTCAATGCTGAAGAGTTGTTAATTCAAGGGTGCCTTACACAGCAGACAAGTGACGAGCTTGGGTTCAGTAATTCGATAATGAATACTGCGGCCAACGCGGCGCGAACTGAGAATACCTTTGTCCTTCATTAAACGCAGGTGGTGGGATGTGTTTTGTAAAGAAGCATCGACAGCGTCAGCGATATCACCAACGGACCGTTCTCCATCGGCGAGCGTCCACAGAATCTGAATTCGCTTAAAATTTGAGAAGACGTTGCAGATATTGGCCTGGTATTCTGCCTGCTGTTCGGTAACCTTTTCCATGATTTATTGTCAGAGATTCACACAATTATCAGAATTCTTGATTGTTTGCCATGGCAACTATAAGAGTCGTTGAGTATTGGCGATAGTGAAGAGTATCACAACCGCTATTGAGTTCATCAATAGAAGAAGATAGGAAATGTTTATACATCTTTCCGTTCTTAGGGTGGCGGAGGAAAGTTATAGATGACACCTGAGATTGTGAAATTTTTCGCTTGCCTATTTTATAAAGTCGTTGCACACTAGAATGATGTTGGTCTCATTGTCGAACAGAGATCGTTAGCAAACTTCAAGAGGAGATAATCATGCCACTCAAACCACGTAGACCCGTTCCATCGGACATTGACATTGCCCAGGAGGCTGATCTCCGTCCGATCCTAGAGATTGCCGACAAGCTCGGCCTTGAGATGGATGACCTTGATTTGTTTGGGAAATACAAAGCCAAGGTCCACCTCGATGTTCTTGAGAAATTCGCCGATCGACCACAGGGTAAATATGTCGACGTGACTGCGATCACGCCAACCCCGCTGGGCGAGGGCAAGAGCACGACCATGGTTGGGTTAACCCAGGCTATGGGAACCGTGCTTGGGAAGAATGTTATGTGCTGCATCCGCCAGCCAAGCATGGGTCCGACCTTCAACATCAAAGGTGGGGCCGCAGGAGGTGGATACAGTCAAGTCATTCCCATGGAGGACTTCAACCTCCATCTTACGGGTGACATTCATGCCATCACCGTCTCACACAATTTAGTCGCTGCTGCGCTCGACACCCGCATGTACCATGAAAGTCGGCAATCCGACGAGGCGCTCAAACGACGTGGCGTTACTCGGATTGATATCGACCCCGACACAATTACTTGGAACCGCATCGTCGATGTTTGCGATCGAACCTTGAGAGAAATCCAGGTTGGGTTCAATGACGATAAGCTTCAGGATGGCTCTCCGAGCCCCATCTTCCCGCGTAAGACTGGTTATGATATCACTGTCGCCAGTGAATTCATGGCCATCTTGGCCCTTACAACTGGCCTGCGTGACTTGCGTGAACGTATGGCACGCGTCGTCGTAGGGATGGACAAGAAGGGTAATCCGGTCAATCTGGAGAAGTTAGGCATTGCAGGCGCTGTGACGGTCCTGATGAAGGACGCGATCATGCCCAACCTGATGCAGACCTTGGAGGGTCAACCTGCTTTCGTACATGCTGGACCTTTTGCCAACATCGCTCATGGCAATTCATCGATCATCGCTGACCAGATCGCATTGAAGTTGGCCGACTATGTCATTACCGAAAGTGGTTTTGGAGCCGACATTGGGATGGAGAAATTCTTTAACATCAAATGCCGTTACTCCGGCTTGATCCCCAATGCGGTGGTCCTGGTGGCCACGGTGCGCGCGCTGAAGATGCATGGTGGTGGCCCTAAGGTATCGCCTGGTGCCCCGCTCGATAAAGCCTACACGGAGGAGAACCTAGAACTGCTCAAGGCCGGTCTGCCCAACCTTGGTGTGCATATCAAGAACGCCTTGCGTTTTGGGATCCCAGTCGTGGTTGCAGTCAACGGGTTCAAGGATGATACGCCCGCGGAGATGGAGATGGTCCGAGAGTATGCTCTCTCTCAGGGTGCGGAGGACTCCGTCGTCTCGACCCATTGGGCCGACGGCGGTCAGGGCGCAGCCGCTTTGGCCGAAGCGGTTGTTGCAGCCTGCGAAAAGCCGAGTAAGTTCGAGTTCCTCTATCCTCTGGATTGGTCGATCAAGAAGAAAATCGAGACCATATCCACCAAGATCTATGGGGCTGATGGTGTGTCCTATGAGCCTCTAGCTGAGGAGCAAATCGCCACCTATGAGAAAGCGGGTTTCGGTGGTCTCCCAATCTGTATGGCAAAGACGCACCTGAGCTTGAGCCACGATCCGGTTCTAAAGGGTGTGCCGACTGGCTTTACCGTTCCGGTGCGTGAGGTGCGTGCGAGTGTCGGTGCGGGGTTCATCTATCCCTTGATTGGTAAGATGAGCACCATGCCCGGTCTTGCAACCCATGCGGCCTTCATGGATATCGATATCGACCTCGAGACGGGTAAGATCGGAGAGGGTGAAAATCCCCTCTCCCCTGTGGGGAGAGGGTCTGGGTGAGGGGAGGTTGACTGGCCAAATCAATCCTCACCTCATCCCTCTCCCTATAAAGGAGAGGGTGAAAATCCCCTCTCCCCTGTGGGGAGAGGGTTAGGGTGAGGGGAGGTTGTCTGAGTGAGAACAACCCTCACCCCGGCCCTCTCCCTATAAAGGAGAGGGTGAAAGCTCCCAATTTGTAAGCTCTCAAATGTGGATAGTTCAGTAAATCAGATGAAGCTATTCTGTATAAGAGGGGACTCGACCAATCGCATAAAAAGTGGGGATGAAGAGGATGCGATTTCCCGTTCGCCACGCCTCAGCGTCGGCTCTTCGGTATTCTTCAATGGCTTCATCTGAGAGTTTGTGGCGAAGATCCGCAGCGATAGTGCGCCATTCAGAATCGAGCTCTTCAAGTGTCGGTTGCCCTGTCCACTCTCCACTGAGCACCCCAACCTGGATGTCGATCAGACCAGCCTGTGAAAAGATATCCTTAAGTTTACGTCCAATCATCGGATCGGCTCCCTGATCGGTCAAGGCGCGGATTTGAAGCTTTCCAATCTCTTCGAATTTAGGGGGATAATCTATCCTGCCACCATAGTCCGGTTCGGCAAGCGCCAAGATCCATCCGTCAACCTTCGTGATGCGTCTCATTTCGCTTATTACGAGTTCAGGGTTGGGTACCCACATCAGAAGGAAATGACAAAGCGTGGCATCAAACGATGCGCGGGGGAAGGGGAGATTTCGTCCATCACCGGTGATGTACCTGGTCACTGAATCCAGTTGGTGTGAGAAGGCATTTGCTTGGTGATCGATGTCTAGACCATAGGTCTTTCCTTGGAATTGGACCGCGATCTCAGAGATGATCACACCGGTGCCGGATCCTATCTCCATAATACGGTTTGCGTTTCTCAGATTCGATAATTCATAAAGTCGTTCACGAAGCGATTGCGTCCAAGCCGCTTGAATGCGATATCTATCGTGCCACTCGGAGGGTGGATAGCTGAATTGCTCCATGTCAAGTTATGTTGGTATGAAGTCCATGAACTTTCATGTGTTCCCCTTAAGGATGCGACTGCGATATCTGAAACCAACACTGTAGCCGCAGGCTTCAGCCTGCGTTTCTACGCGCACCCTAGAGGGTGTTTTGGAATCCAAAAGCTCTGCTTTTGGGCGCAAGCAGAGCTTGCGCACTCCAAAACTAACCTTTAGGGTGCAAATACATTGTAATTTCCAGAACCGTAGGCCTAAGCTCGGGATTCTCAGCGCACCCTAAAGGGTGCGGCTACAGTGTATTCATCTGAAGCTGTAAGCCTCAATCTGAGATACACCCCCTAATGGGTGCGGTCACATGGTTGGATTACTCTCTCAACCTTGTGCCCTGGACCAAATCTCAGACCAAGGATCTCGAAGGAGATTACCCAAGACTTGATCCAGACCCTGGGTGGGAAGGACATCTCCATCCGGTTCGACATACAACCAAGCGCGCCCGGCACCCACGGGAGGAGCATCAAGTTCAAGCGCAATTGGGTTGGTGGCTGAGTAGGGTACCGGTATGTCCCAGATCAGATCAAGGTGGAGATCTGAAGCATGATCACGCGCTGCGGATAACTCAACGAATAACTCATTTGTCGTTTCACTTGAGGAGAGTGAGACTGCTGGTACACCTATTTTGACCAAATCTTCGAGGACCTCACGTGATTTACCGAGAGGTCCCGGGGTAAGCGTTAGATGCACTGCAGTATAGATGTCTGAAGCGATCGCGTTCATGAGACCCTCCCTGCTTGAAGGATCTCCCTCTACAAGCGTGATAAGAATATGATCGAGCCCCGCCTGTGAGAGTTTCTCTAAGTAGTCCGCATCTGAAAGACGTCTACCGTCTGTAAGCAATCCGGTGACTTGACCCTGTGCCTCAGCATGTGCGATGAGATCACACAATTCCTCTCGTAGAGTTGGTTCACCACCGGTAAAGGTGACATGAGGGATTCCAGCTTCCCAAGAGGTCGTGAGGATTTTCTTCCACTCATCCCCTGAGAGCTCCCGGTCAACCCTTTTTCGAGCCAGTGGATCGAGTTCGCCTTCGGCATCGCAGCGGTAGGTTAACGCAAGATCAAGCCGGTAAGGTGCAGATGGGTGTTTTCCAAACGGCTCCGCTCGATCCATGCCCAGGAAGACCACCGGGTCGACATCGGGGATGGTTGCCAGGGTGAGGATCTGTTCCCGAAGCTCTCTCTGATCCTGCAAGGCGCGACTTCGACTAACACGGTATCGTCTCGCCACCTCTTGGGCTGCTTCTTCCTCCGAAGCACCTTCGATGATCTGAAGTGCGTGCGCGGTCGCTGTCGGATTGAGGTGAACAACCGTGGTAGCGTTGACAATCAATACACTGGTTTCATCATTCTCGACCCTTAAATGAAGTCGATACGGGATGGGCACATCGTCTGGTGCCATCCAGTGGTACATGCCAGCTTTCAACGGTTTAGGAATTTCAAAAGGCGGTAGAAGACGGGATAGGAAAGATGACATCGAGCTCTTCCTTTGATTAAGCTATATGGTCGATCCGGGTAATTGAATCTGATTAATTGGTACTTGTTGAAGTTGATGTTGGAGCGTGAGAGGGCAACCGCCTCCACATTCATTGAGCATCGCACATTGGTGGCATTCTTCAGGCACATATTGACGCTCTCGAAGCCAAATGGATAAGTCATGATTCCAGATCTCATCCCACGGATCCTGGAGGAGATTGCCGAGTGGCTCATAGAACGATTGGCATGGGATCACATCGCCGTTTGGTTCGACGCACATGTTGTATCGAGCGGCAGAGCAACCTTTGACTCCAAGCTGCATCTGAACAGGATCGAAATGGCAGTATTGTGTTGGTGTGTACCAGATTAACCGTTGTCCGTTCGAAGTTGTACGCTGACGGACAGTTTCAAGCACGGGTCCAAGATCATTTTCTTGGATACCGGTGCCAACTGTTCGACCCTTGCCGGAGTAGATTAACGCATTGCATCCGACGGTGGGGACGCCTAATTCAGCGAGAAAGTCGATGGTTTCTCCGATAGAGTGTATATTGCTAGACAGCAGGGTAGAGTTTGTCATGACGAACAATTCGCTCTCAAGACAATTTCGGATACCCTGAACGGTCTTTTCCCACGCGCCGGCTGCGCCCACCATCTGATCATGAACTTCTGGGATGTGGGATTCGATGGTGATTTGCACATGATCAAGACCAGCACCTACCAAACGCATTAGGTAGTTGCGATCGGAAAGGCGAATTCCGTTTGTGAGAAGACCACTGATATGTCCGGTTGATTTCGCATGAGTGATAAGATCCGGGAGGTCTTTTCGTAAAGTAGACTCGCCGCCCGTGAAACAAATGTGAGGCACGCCAATCTGCCAAAGCTTTTCGATTGCCATCCGCCATTGATCTGTGGTTATCTCAGGGTAGTTACGCGATCTTGAATTGTAACAATGGGAACAATTGGCGTTACATCGGTAGGTGAGGGCGAGATCCATTCGGTATGGGGCGCTGGGGATTTCCGAGAATGGAGGTAACAAATCCAAATCCAGGTCGTGGATCGGGCATGCGCCATCTGGGTGAATGAGTTGTTCGATCTGAGTTCGCACGCTACGATAGTCATTCTTGGCTGTCCTGCTATTGACGTTGTATTGCTTTCGTAGCGTGTTGATGGCAGTCTTTTGTGGAACTCTTTCAAGGAATAACCAAGCCATCAGGGTCGCGGTTGGGTTGAGGTGTATGGCCCGGTTAGCATTGATCAGCAATAATCCGTGACCATCGGCTTCAACACGTAGGTGGATCTGAGACCGATCACCTTTGATTTCCTGCGTGTAGCCATATAGGCCGGGTTGTACGAGGGCTCCTTCGGTGTCCTTATTCACCTTGAAAGGATTTTTCACCGACCGCCTCCGGCGCAAGCACAGGCGCAACCAGCACATGCACAGGCACATGCGCAAACGCAACTGGAGCCACCACCACCACCGGATGACCAACCACTTCTAGAGCGGGAGGGTGGAGGTGGAGGATTCGTAGTTTTCGTTACTCCGTTGGTGAAACCGATGACATTGGATACCATGTTCGAGGCTGCATTTTGCACCCCATTTACCATGGAGGCTGCAAATTCGGCTCCAGGCAGTGTCGGCAGGGAAACTCGAGGGCTAGGTGCACTTGGACCTCTACTCGGCGCTGTCGTTGTACGTGCAACTGGAGCGGATGATGGACTATAGCGCCCCCACCATATAGGAACGAAGACCGGTCCTGTTCGAAAGACCCTTCGAGTTCGATCATCGAAGTCACGATCGAGCATGGTCCATTCAAGACCTTCATCATAGAGTTTCGATCGTACCTCGGGTGTTTTGGCTTCTTCGACCTGTTGCCAAGCTTTCTTCATGATCGCTTGGTAGTAATTCTTCGACTCTTTAAGGCTGAAGCCCTTCATCTTCTTTTGGACAGATTTCACCAAACTGACCATGACCTCCTGCAAAGCCCCTCTGCGTTTGCGGGGTTCTTCATCGATCATCGCCTTGAGGAAATCTTCCTCATAAGACCTCAGGCCTTCTGGCTGAGGGGTGATTCGTTCAATCTTCAATGGATCTTCAGAGACGACCTGCGCGGCGTTCTTCTTGATCACCGAAAAGAGGATCATCGTCAGTACACGATCGAGGGGCGTTTCCAACAAGATCGCGGCTTCAATTGCCGTTAATCCTCGCTTGATCCCATGGCCTTCAATCGCGAGCTTGGGAGGTAAGTACGCGAGCTTCCGGCTTCGATCGCTGTGAATTGCCAGGGCGATGAATCCAACGAAAGCGAGCAAGATCCCTCCGACGCAAAGGAAGCCAAAAAATGCCCCACTGAAGTCGCTCGGGCGACTGGGTTCAAAGAATTCCCCTTCAGGTACGGGTTCGCGGATCGAATCTGTGGTGACATATTTTCGAGGAAAGGATACTCCGAAGATATACTGCGTATAGGCGTTCGCTGAAGGGTTTCTCCAGGAATAAATAATTCGCCCCTCTGAGTCGAAACCCGTTTCCGGTTCGTCTGGAAATCCTGCAGGTGCAGTGTGCCATCTTGGTTCCTCAGGTTGAACGCCTGGAGGAAGATGGAATACCACTGTTAAATCCGTTGTACCGAACACATTCTGCTTGTCGTACCAATGGGGTGAGAAGAGACCGCTGGCATAGTTCGAATCATCATAATCATCAAATACGACACCTTCGACCCTGCCGATGGATGCTTTGAACTCACCAGTAGCGCCAGGTGGAATGGCATTGGACTCAAGTCCAAACTCGACACCAGGGCTGACAAACTCAGAGTGCGCTACGTGATCGATGGGTTGATCGTCGATCCAACCGTAGATGCTCGATAGATCGTACTCGTAATTGGGCATTCCGATGTCAATGAAATCCATTGGTGAAGCAGATCGGTCATTGGTAAATACCCTGATGTACTCTATCCGAATGCTGCCGTCTGACTCCCAAAAGACTTGGACATATTCCTCGTCCACGCTGAAGTAGTAGGTTTGAGCTCGGACAGGAAGAGCGGCTACGACAAGCAGAATGCCGAGGATGAGTAGAACCAGATATTTAAGGCGTTTCATACCATACTCCATGTTTGCGTGTGATGGAGAGAGATTGAACTCATAGCTTTACCATTTTGGCTCTTCAGTTAATTGATACGATGTATTGCAATACGGACAGGAGACGACGGGGGCTCCAGCGACCATCTTGACATTGTCCGGTGAGAGGGAGCCACCGCAATTTCGGCAGGACAAGGTTTCGAGATCAATATCGCCGGATAGCTCGATTCTTTGCACGAGTTCGGCAGCTTCTCGTTTGGCTTGCCGTCCTGCGAGCCAGATCAATCCAAAACCGATGCCTACGCTGATGACCCCGATGATCAACCAGGAGGTTTGACCTGTGGGAGAAAAAGTTGCGTAGATGAACAACACACCAAAGAAGATCAGAATTGCTGCAGCAATATACGAGATTATACGTACAGCGGACATAACACCTCCAGGGTTTTCGGTATCACTTCACAGTCTAGCAAATCCTTGTCATATGGGCAATATTTCAAAGCTGTCCCGCCTCCGTTCATTCAAGTCCATCTATGAATTGCTAAACATCAAATAGTACATGATATCAACGTTACCATAAGACCAGTGGCGACAAACAACATGACAATCAGGTGACAATAAGCCTCCGATATGATTTATCCCATATTACGCTACATCAATATTCTTATGGTAGGGGCAATTCATGAATTGGACCTACCTCACAAACAGGATATAGGGGCGGGGTTACCCCGCCCCTACTGGAATTAGAGCACATCCTAATACGTCGTAGGGACGGTTCGCGAACCGCCCCTACATGATTGGCGGGTTTTATTCTGATTTAGGTGTGGATTAGAAACGCTAAGGGAGTAGGGGCAACTGGCCAGTCGCTTTTACGTCGAGCTTAATGACTCAGAACAGCCAGTTCTCCACCTCCAATGGAATCCTCTGTACTTTTTCTAATCCTTGACGCTGTGTGTGGGTGGGCTAGAATTGGAGATTGAGCACGATCATATGAGTTCACCAGTATGAATGAGGATAAAATCCTGGCCTTGATACCGGCCTGGAACGAAGAGGCATTTATTCGACCGGTAATCGAGGCGGCGCGTGCGCACCTGCCCGTTCTCGTTGTCGACGATGGTTCGCAAGATCGAACCCCTGAGCTTGCTGCCTCAGTTGGAGCGGAGGTCGTTCGGCATGAGGAGAACAAGGGGAAGGGCCAAGCGCTAATCACGGGCTTCAAGTGGACTTTGGCCCAAGGATTCGACGCTGTCGTTACTTTAGATGCGGACGGTCAGCATGATCCAGCAGAAATTCCCATATTTATATCTGCTTATCAGAATAACGCCGGTGAGCTTATCATCGGGAGAAGAGACTTTCGACAGATGCCATTTCCTAACCGTTATGCAAATCCAATCGGCTCGTGGTTACTCTCTTTAGCACTCAAACAACGTATTTACGACAACCAATGTGGGTATCGTTGTCACACTCGCAAATTGTTAGAATCCCTCGATCTTAAAACAACTGGATTTGAACTAGAAGTCGAGGTGGTCATGCAAACGGTGTGCCTTGAGATGACGATCGGATGGGTGCCTATTCGAACCATTTATGGTACCGGGAAGATAAGCTACTTCCATCCTCTCCACGACACGCTTGGTTTCTTGAAAATGGTTTGGTACGCTTATCAATATCGGCGCAGGTTTCTCAGACGGTATCAAGGTTCATCCTGATTGAGATTTTAAGAACTCAAGGTAAAAAGGATGTGTCCGAGCTATTAAAGGAGTGATATGGATCTCATATCTTTCATCAACAGTAGCCTGGGACCGAGGCTTGGTCTTTTCATCGCGCGATATATCAGCCGGAAGCAAGCTTATCGGCTCGCAGACTGGATGACGGGACTTGTTGTAAAGCGAGAAGATTCATGGTTGATCAAGGGAGTTCGTGCTAATCAATCTGTCGTGCATGGGATACCATTCGAATCCCCAGAGCTTGATCAGGCGGTATATGAGGTGATCCGCAACACTGCGCGTGGTTATGCTGATTGGTACCGTGCGGTTGCCGGTGGACCAGAGGTTTTAGAGAGGAGCCTCGGTATTGCTGATGAACTCAAAGAGCGAGTGTTCCAATCGGTTCGCGAAAAGCATGGTGTCTTATTCGTTGGGCCACATATGAGCAGTTTTAATGTCATGTTGCTTGCGATCGGTGTGATGGGACATCCAGTGCAAGCCCTCTCGTATCCAGATGTAAGGGGTTCTTACATTGTCGACAATGAAGTGCGGAAGAAATTCGGGGTCAATATTACACCCATATCATTCCAGGCTCTGCGTGAAGCGATCCACCGGTTGCGAGATTACGGTTTTGTGATGACCGGCGTTGATAGGCCTGACGTCGGCGGGGAACCACTGACCTTCTTCAACCGCAAGGTAGTCCTCCCTATCGGTCATGCACGATTGGCGATTCGGACGGGGGCTAATGTTCTCGTTGGCAGAGTTGAAGATGAGGGGAATGGCTACTATCGGGGGCATTGCGAAGAATTCATCGAGCCGGAATTGACAGGGGATGAAGACGAAGATGTGCTGTCACTCGCACAACGAATCATCAAGGTGTGCGAAAATCTGATCCGAGCGAGTCCATCAGAATGGTTGATGTTCCACACAGTTTGGCCCGATGCCTTGCCGTCTCAAAGTGAACCACAATAAGCGAAGGTAATTATTCTCACCATGGTGAAAAAGGACATCACGGATCGTGCAGAAGAGCTTCGACAGCAGATAAATTACCATAACTATCGCTATCACGTGCTCAACTCGCCAGTGATCAGTGATTATGAGTTTGATGTCCTGCTGCGCGAACTGCAGGCGTTGGAAAATGAGCACCCGGAGATCATCACTCCCGATTCACCCACCCAGCGCGTAGGGGGCCAACCTGCTGAGCGCTTTGAAAGGGTTCCGCACCCAGCACCGATCCTCAGTCTTGCCAACGCATATGATGCAGATGAGGTGCGTGCCTGGTTTGAAAGGATCACCAAGCTGGATGATCGCGTCGCCAGGACCGATTTCTCCGTAGAGCCCAAACTTGACGGTCTAACGGTCGTCCTTCACTATGAGGACGGCATCTTTACAATGGGCTCGACCAGAGGTGATGGTGAATACGGTGAGGATATCACATCAAATCTAAAGACAGTTCGCAGCCTGCCTTTACGGATCCCTATCAGTGAGAGCGATATCGAGGTCCCACGTCGCCTCGTTGTGCGTGGGGAGGCGATCATCCTGAGGAATGCCTTTGAGGAGATGAACAAGCGTCTCGAGCAAGCTGGTGAGAGGACCTATGTCAACCCGCGAAATGCTGCCTCCGGAGCTCTCAGACAACTAGACTCGAGATTGACCGCGGCACGACCGATCAGTCTGCTGTGCTACGCAATTATCGAAGGTGAGGATTCCCAGCCGAGCCGACAATCGGAGATCATCGAATACCTCAAGAAGATGGGTTTCCCGGTCCCGGAGGAAACGCACCAATGTGAAGATCTTGAGAGAGCGATCTCTGTCGGTGATGAGATCGCAAGGCGAAGGGATAAACTTCCTTACGAAGCCGATGGTGTCGTGATCAAAATCAATGATCTGGAGCTAGCTGCAGATCTGGGTTTCGTGGGAAAAGATCCACGAGGCGCTATCGCCTATAAGTTTCCTGCTGAAGTGGTAACAACAGTTTTGCAAGATATCGGCGTGAATGTTGGTCGCACAGGGGTCATCACGCCATATGCAATCCTTGAGCCGGTTGAGGTCGGTGGCGTGACTGTATCCCAGGCGACACTGCATAATTTTGATTTCATTGAGGAGAAAGACATCCGTATCGGAGACAGGGTTCTGCTGAAGAGGGCGGGGGAGGTGATCCCCTATGTGATCGGGCCAGTCGTCGAGGCTCGCAAAGGCGATGAGCAACCATACACTCTTCCACAACGTTGTCCGTCGTGTGGTGAGCCCCTCGAGCAGCTTGCGGGTGAGGTGGCTGTATATTGCGTCAACGCGACCTGTCCTGCTCAGCTTGTTCGTAACGTAGAGCACTTCGCATCACGTGGGGCCATGGACATAGAAGGTTTGGGGATTAGGATCGCGCGACAACTGGTAGAGGCTGGTTTGATCTCCGATGTAGCGGACCTTTACCAATTGACGGAAGATGATCTCCTCACCCTCGAGGGATTTGCGGAGAAAAAGGCGGATAACCTTCTACAAGCGATAGCTACGACCCGCGAGAGATCCTTGTCAAGATTGATTAACGCCCTCGGAATCAGAGGTGTAGGTGTGACGGTTGCGGCAGAGCTTGCACGTCGCTTCCAAAACATGGAGGCGCTACAAGCAGCGACACAGGAGGAGTTGGAAGGTATTGAAGGGATCGGCCCGAATATCGCCGCTGCGATCGTGGATTGGATGGGGCAGCTTTCCAACCGCGAGTTGATAAAGAAGCTCCAATCGGCGGGTGTATGGCCGACCGAGGGAGAGGGAATTAGAGTTGCACCCGGAATATTCTCTGGGATGACCTTCGTGCTTACCGGCAAACTGCCATCGCTTACCCGTGGGGAGGCGAAAGCCTTGATAGAACAGCACGGTGGGAGGGTTTCAGGAAGTGTCAGTAGACGAACCTCCTATGTAGTGGCTGGCGAGTCAGCCGGATCGAAACTAGATCGAGCGCTGGCATTTGGGGTACCGGTTCTAAACGAAACCAGTCTCCTTTCTTTGATCGAAAGAAAAGAGACCTAAAACTAAGGACAAATCTGAACGCACAAAGCATGAGTCGACATCATGGTTGAAAGTTGTCACCACAGGAGGAACATGCTTTTGTGCTTGTTTCGTTTTCTCTGATCATTAGGCGAAGGTGGAGATTTTTTCCCTCATCACTTCACACAAGGTTGGGGGGATGACTTAGGCAGCACAGGGACCAACATTGGAGAACCGATGCGTCAGATTAGACTGAAGTCGGGAAGGGAACGATCGGTTCTCAGGCGCCATCCTTGGATCTTCTCTGGGGCCATTGAGGAGATTGAAGGGGAACCGGGGATCGGCGAAACGGTGGAGGTCTTTTCTCATGATCATCAATGGCTAGCACGAGGGGCATACTCACCAAACTCGCAAATCCGAGCTCGAATCTGGACCTGGGATCCGGATGAACCCATTGATGCTGACTTCTTCCGACGTCGCTTAGATCGCTCCATAGATGCCCGCCGTCAACTTGCTCGTACATTGGAGGTGACCGCTTATCGAGAGGTACACGCAGAATCTGACGGTCTTCCTGGGGTGATCCTCGATCGCTACAACGATAACTTCATTCTGCAACTACTAAGCGCTGGCGCAGAGCATTGGCGGGAGGTGATCGTTGCGTACCTCAAGCGAAGGAAAGATTGTGCAGGGATCTACGAGCGATCCGATGTAGACGTTCGTCAACTGGAAGGATTGCCCTCTCGACGGGGCTATTTATCAGGGGAAGGATCGAACGAGGCCTTGATCATCTCTGAGTATAAGCTGCGATACAAGGTTGATATCCATCAGGGTCAGAAGACAGGCTTCTACCTCGATCAACGGGAGAATCGGCGGCTGCTTCGGGAATGGATTCAAGGAGGAGAAGTCCTAGACTGTTTTGCGTACACGGGTGGGTTTACCGTATCTGCATTAGCAGCAGGGGCGGACGCAGTTCTCTCCATCGACACATCTTCCTCTGCATTGGCGTTGGCATCTGAGAACGTTATTCTGAATGATCTTCCTCATGACCGCTGTGAATGGATTGAGTCTGATGTTTTCGCGGAATTACGGGCGCTCCGAGACCAGGGGCGGACTTTTGATGCGGTGATATTAGATCCGCCACGTTTTGCTCGAAGAGCATCCCATGTCCAGCGTGCCTCACGGGGCTACAAAGACATCAACCTTCTTGCGTTCAAGTTGCTTCGCCCAGGAGGCCTGTTGTTCACGTATTCCTGTTCAGGCGCCGTGGATATGGGTTTGTTTCAGAAGATCGTCGCCGGTGCGGCGTTGGATGCGAGGGTGGAGGCTGCGATCGTTGCTTGGCTCGGTCAGCCCTCCGATCACCCAGTTGCGTTGAGCTTTCCAGAGGGCAGGTACCTAAAGGGATTGGTATGTCAGGTTGCGTCCTAGGTGTTAACGCGTGATTAGGTGAGATCGTCAACGAGATTAGGTGGGTAGATTCGGGGCTTAAGAACCAATACTCACACGGATTCGCATAGCCATATTTATTATCGATGTTTATCAAGCATGAGCCTGGTTTATATCCATAAATACCGCGATGAGGATGTGTAAATTTGAGAATAATCAACACAATATTCGGATAAGCTACGAAAGATGAAATCATTCTTATCATCGAAGTTTGAACAGATGGAATCTCCAACCACTTTAAATCAGAGTAAGAGATGCAGACTCAAACAAATGCGAAATCAGGATCAAGACTCTTCTACCTGGATAATATTAGAATCTACCTAACCATCCTGGTGATCCTACAGCACGCTGCGATCTCATACGGTGGCACTGGAGATTGGGCGGTAAAAGACCCTGCAGTGGATGAACTCAGTCCAATTTTCCTGACCTTTTTCAATGCTGTGAACCAATCCTATTTCATGTCTGCGTTCTTCCTCTTGGCCGGCTACTTCACACCTCGCTCTTAATCCGTTTGGGGATTCCTATCATCATCTACAGCACATTGATTTTCAACCTTAATCAAGTACTGATTGAGGTGTGGATGCGAAAACAACCTTTTCAATGGATTCTTGCCTATCAAGCTGGTCATCTATGGTTCTTACTGGCGTTATTGCTCTTCGCAGTGATTTATGTGATTTATCGGGCTGTGGTGGACCGAATCAAAACCAAACAGTACTTCCAATACTATTCAGACCGGTTCCCTCCCAATCGCGCGTTGATCCTCAGCATCGTATTCCTGATTGTGCTGACGTTCATTGTGCGGATCAGATTCTCCGTAGGCGAGTGGACCTATCCCGGGTTCCAGCTTGCCCATTCCGTCCACTACGCCTTCAGTTTTTTTGTGGGTATCCTGGCTTATCGTGGCGATTGGTTGAACCGATTGGATCGCGATCAAGCTCGACGCTGGGGTATCGTCGCCTTGATTATGATGCCCCTCTTTTTTGTCGTGGCGATCCTCGGTGGAGCTCTGGAGGGAGGTGCTGCGTTTGAGAGATTCCTTGGCGGGTTACACTGGCAGTCTCTTGGTTATACAACCTGGGAATCGATTTTACTAATCGCCATCCTAACCTTTTTACTCTACTTCTTTCGCGAACATGTTAACAGGACCAGCCCGTTGTTGCGTTCTATGGCGGCTAGCGTCTATACGGTTTACATCATTCATCAAACGGTGCTCTTCGTATTTAATATCCTGTTCTTAAGAGTAGACGTCCCGACCATCGTTAAATTCCCCATCGTTTCGCTGATCGCTGTGCCGTTGTGCTTTGGGCTAGCGGTATTGATTCGTAGGATTCCCTATGCCAAAAGCGTTCTTGGCTGACAGAGGAGGTGATGAAGCTCGTCGTTATCATTCGAATGAACTCGTTGCCTGGATTGGTCTGTTCTGCGATAACCCAATATCGTTTAATTCTTCATAAGGCAGGTACCTAAAAGGACGGGTTTATCAGGTTGCAGTATAGGAATAAATGGGTGATGGGATGAGGTCTATAATGGGATGAACCGATTGGATTTGGGGGTGTAAAACGCAATATCCATCTTGGTGCGCATAGCCATATTTTAACTCATAAAATAGGAATTGAAGGAACCATCGATACCATTTAGGAGGATCGAATATGAAGAAGGTCATCATTCTGCTCGTGTGTGGACTCACTATTCTTCTCGTTGCCGGTTGTGCTGCCGGACCCAATGATATGGCAAATTCTCCCGATGAAGAAGGGAAGGTAGCCGGTTTCTGGCAAGGTCTTTGGCAAGGGATCATATCGCCAATAACTTTCATCATTTCACTCTTTTCCGATACGATACATATATATGAGGTTCACAACAACGGTGGGTGGTATAACTTTGGATTTCTTTTCGGTGCTTCCATCATCTTTGGAGGTGGAGGCGGCGGTGTGGCAAGACGACGTTGTAAATAATCTTTAATCCAATCTGACCACCAACTACCGCGCCTTGGGACAGGATTCTGGGAAAGACGTTCCCTGGACCCTGTTCGGTCAAGTGTGGCGAACGGTTAAACTAGGCCAAACGAGATCTTCTGATTGGTTTCGGCCCCATCGATGCTCTTTCTTGGATTATGTACGATGCTAAAAGGAGGAAAGCGATGCTACCATTGAAGGATCTCAATCCTACCCGTCGAACACCAGTGATCACTTATGCCCTGATCGTGATCAATGTGCTGGTGTTCATTTGGGAGCAAACGATCCCCCTGAATGAACTCGAAGGTATCTTCATGCGTCTTTCCGTTGTACCCACATTTGTTATCCAAGACCCACTCTCTCTCGATACCTTCTTGGATTTCATACGGAGCATGTTTTTTCATGGAGGCTGGGCGCATTTATTAGGCAACATGCTCTACTTGTGGCTTTTTGGGGATAATCTCGAAGATCGCATGGGCGTCGTACTATACCTGTTCCTCTATTTCCTGGGAGGGGTCGTCGCAATTTTCGCTCAGATCATCGTCGACCCCAACTCTCTTGTCCCGATGATCGGGGCTAGCGGTGCGATTGCGGGCGTTCTTGGCGGCTACTTGATCCTCTTTCCCGGTGTACGGGTGAGAGGGATCATCCCGTTAGGGCTGTTTGCTAGGACCGCAGAATGGCCGGCGTGGGCGGTGCTGGGCTTGTGGTTCGTCCTGCAGCTGTTCAATGGCGTAGTAGCACTCGGTGTGCAGACAGGCACGACGGGTGGTGTTGCGTTCTTTGCCCATATTGGAGGGTTTATCACCGGTTTAGCACTGACCTGGATTTTCATGAAACTCGTCCCTCAACCGCCGGTTGAAGATAGACGCGAAATACTCTATGATCGAGCCCAACGCTATCGATTTTAACCGTCGCGCTATTCGATAAGATCGGGATAAGTAGTGCGATCTTGGATATGAATAAGCAGCGAAGAGTTATCCCAGTCCAGTTACTCGCAATGATAATCGCGCTGTTGCTCGCCGGGTGTTCAGGGAGCAATGTCGGGGAAGGAGATTTGCTGGAGTCAGAGTCAGAAATTGGGCCATCATTGAACGATACTTGGATTCGCCCGAGCGATGGAATGGTGATGGTTTTTGTACCAGAAGGCCGTTTTTTATTTGGGAGCGATGATAATCAAATTATTACCGCGAAGACCTTGTGTGAGGAGTACCCAGACGCTTATGGAAAGTGTTCGAGCGAGACTTTCGAGCTAGAGATCCCCCAACATTCTGTGGAAGTGGGTGCGTTCTGGATCGATCGGTCAGAGGTAACCAACGCACAATACAGCCTCTGCGTAGAGGAAGGAGTGTGTGATCCACCCCGGCTCGCCGAAGATCCCGCTTACAATGGTGAGCATTATCCCGTGGCTGGGATACCATGGCAGGATGCCGTGGATTACTGTATCTGGGCAGGCGGGAGATTGCCTAAGGAAGCAGAGTGGGAGTATGCAGCGAAAGGGGCTATAGGGACAATCTACCCATGGGGGGATGAATTCGAATGCGAAGGTGGTAATTTCTGGGAACCATGTAGCCTGTGTGATGATGGTTATTCAGGCCCTGCTCCTGTTGAAAGTTTCCCTTTAGGGGCGAGTTGGTGCGGAGCGATGGATATGGCCGGAAATGTATGGGAGTGGGTAGGTGATGCCTATAACGAACACTCAATCTATTACCAGGCCAATTCCACGTCACAACATTCCGAAGAGTTGAGGGTTTTGCGCGGTGGCAGTTGGGGCTACTGCCCCGCTTTCCTTCGTACGACGTATCGCTACGCTGTAACCCCTGATGCCAATTATCTCGCCGTAGGGTTTCGATGCGTCGTGCCACTAGAAGATTGGGGTGGTGGATAGCTTGATCAAGGCGTTTGCTGACGGCTGATCGCTGATTGCTCAGTTGTTCTGAAGCAAGGGAGGTGGATTGTGGCAAATCAGTATTACATGAATCTGGAGAAATTCAGCCTTAATAAGTTCAAACAAATCCTCAAGGATGAGGAAGTGATGCCAGCGCGTCAAATCCTGAAAGAGGAAATCGAGGAGCGCTTTGAGGTTCTGACATCTATGGGTATTCATCACTTAAAGGATCTAATCGATGCGCTAAATACAAAAAGCAAGATAGAGGATTTTGCCAGACGCTCAGGTTTGTCTAAGGAATATTTGGTCATATTGGGAAGGGAGGCGAGGAGTTATAAGCCTAAAGTCGTGCCCTTACGAGAGATGCTGGGGGTTGATGAAGAGGTTGTTGTCAAGTTAGAGTCAATAGGGATAACCCATAGTAGGCATCTATTTAATCGCGGACGTACCAGGGAAGAAAGGGAGAGGTTGTCAGCAACCACAGGAGCGCCGATGGAGGAACTCTTGGAGCTGGTTAAGTTATCTGATTTGGCCCGTATAAGAGGTCTTGGAGGGGCATTTGTCAGGCTGTTCTATGAGGCGGGGGCAGATACCATTGAGACACTTTCGAACTGGGAACCCGAGAAGCTATCAAAGGCAGTGGTGATGTTGAATAAAGAGAGGGAGGTCACGAAATGGGTTCCATCTTTAAAGGATGTCAAGCAGTATATAGAGATGGCAAATGCGCTGGCAAAGGTCATTGAGTATGGATAACCTTCGGGTGGGGATTGGGTAAATGTCTGGCGACGAAATCATTGAAATCATCTCACAAAAATTGGGGGAGAAGAAAGACAACTACATGATTCCACCTCCAGTTTTTATAACCATGAATGGTGAATTTATCACATTCGATCTGGAAAATGGTGTCCTCAAAACGAAATTTCCTGTTCAAGAGCAATTCCTCAATCCGTTTCGTTCATTGCAAGGTGGAATCGTTGCGGCCGCGGTCGATAACACATTTGGACCGTTGAGTATGCTGGTCGCGCCGCCGAGTGTGACGCGTCGAATAGAGATGAAGTATAGCCGCCCCGTGACATCGGATCTTGGATACATCACAGTTGAAGCCAAATTTGTTAAACGTGATCAGCGAATGCTCACATTCCGTGCAGATGTCCGCGACCCGAAAGGGAATCTCATGGCGAAAGCCAAGGCCCTTCATTGGATCTTAGACGAAAGTGAAGACGAATAGCTCTTCTTTAAGACTCCTCACCACGTTGTATTTTTGAGATAGAAAGACGATATCGCAGATCGCCTGAGCACATCTACGCATTCGATTTGTATATCTGCCTCACAACCCAGAACTGCTCGGACTTGATGAGAAACTAACCGAGGTGATAAATGCCTAAATTTGAAAAATTCGGTGAAGTTGAACAAGTATCGATAACGGTCATCGTTGACAATAAAGCTGACCTTATCGTGGATTCCAATGAAATGGTGAGTTACTTTGAGGACGAACCATTACTCGCGGAACATGGGTTTTCTGCCTTGATCCGTCTTGGAGATCCTGCCATATCAGTCCTCTGGGATGGCGGTGTTTCTTGCACGGCTCTTGTAGAAAACTTACGACGCATGAAGATCGATCCCACATCGATCAACAAGGTTGTGCTTAGCCATGGCCACAGAGATCACTATGCAGCATTAACCGATGTCCTTCTGGCCATGGCCTTACAACCAGAAGAGAGGGAATGGGAGGAACAAGTTACTTCAAGTGAGATCAATCGTTGGATCGAGGACCATCAAATTCATTTGATCGCGCATCCAGCTGTATTACGTGAGCGATGGTGGGTGAAAGATGATGGCGTGAAATTAGGACCTTATTTTCCTCCCCCTATACAGGCATGGGAATCAGCAGGGGCAAAAATGATACTCTCAAAGGATCCCTATCAACTCGGACCAGGGTGTTGGACTACCGGTTATATTCCTAGGCGTAGTTTTGAGGAAACCGGAAGACCCACAAAGCTGCATTATCGCGAGGGAGATACCTTCGTGAGGGATGACATGGAAGATGACCAGGCCTTGGTGATCAATGTCAAGGATAAAGGATTGGTGGTCTTATCTGGTTGCGCTCATGCTGGGATCGTGAATACCGTTGAATATGCCATCGAGATCAGTGGAAATACTAAAGTGCTGGCGATTATTGGAGGATTTCATCTCGCACCAGCAAATGATGATGAGATTCAACAAACGATCGATCATATTAAATCGCTGAGTCCTAAGCTGGTCGTGCCGTCTCACTGTACAGGCTTTCGAGCACAATGCTTCTTTGCATCGCAAATGCCGGATGAATTTATCGAAGGAGTCGTGGGGGCGACGTACAGCTTCTAATGTTCACCGCTGTCTATTTCGGTATTGGTCATCAGCTATCAGCGATCAACCTTTTTGCAATAAAACAAATGGTCGTTTCGATTATTCTGGACTGAAGGAAGAAACTGATAATTCATGGTTTTAGGAAGCTAATTAACCTCTGATGATTGAAAACTGAAAGTCGATTACGAAGAGCTGACAGCTTTTACTTGGCTCGCGAAATCGATCTATACATCTACGAAGATAAGGACTTATTGGATTATGAAATTCCTGATCTTGAAGACCAGTCCTCTCTTACTCGCGATATTCATCCTCGGCATTACAATTGTTGCCTGTAACCCTACCACCCTTTCTCCATCTCCTAATACCACACCGACATTGACACTTATAAAAACAGCACAACTTACGATCGTTTCCTCGGTAACGCCATCATCTGTTCGTACAAACTACCGTGGAGATCGATTTGGTATCACATTTGATTATCCAAGCGGTTGGCATCTTACGGAAAATCCAGAAGAGCCGGTTGACGTGCTTCTAACTTCATATGATCCTGCATTTCCACCGCATAAGCTGGAGTGGGACGATACGACCGTCAGGATCGCGATCCGTGTAATTTCGCCAGAAGATGCTTCTGACTCGCTCGAGATGTGGGCTGAAAAAACTATTCAGGAAGCAGAAGAAGCTCATTTATCGGTCTTCTCAGATGAGCGACTTGCACTTCAGACCGGCTTCCCTGCAGCCCACATAACGCTTGTATCTGGATCGGGTGGGATTTTGGGGTATGTACTGGTCGATGTTGAAGGTCGACAATACGAGATCGTCGTCCAGGGCAATTTCGACCTTGCCAAAGCAGTGCTGGATACATTGCGGTCAAGTAAATAGTATTAGAACTATTCAGTATTGAATTTTTGTCGGTTGATAATAGATATAGACATCGTAATTCGTATGCTGTTCCTAAGATCATTTGAAATCATTTTGAGTATGAGAAATTATGAAAGATCTCAAACCACTTCTTTTGCGATTGTCAAGCAAGGTACTTGCTTTCGGCCTCGATTTGAAGGATCCGAGAAGAAATGCTGTTATAAGGATATTTAAAAAACACTGTCGCGGGATGGACAGACCTCGCGTTTTAGAGTCGAGAACAAAGCGATCGGTTCCTGATCGTTCAACCTGGCACGATGAATGGATACATCATGCTGGAGAGTATCATGGGTGTGACATTGAGAGTGGTGTAGATGTACGAGATCTTAGGTTTTCGACACACTCGCGTCCTCCCTGGCTTAACATCTGATTGCCGCCAAATGCAGTTAGGTTATAAAATCCGCACGGGAGATCATTCCAATGATGACGGAAAACAAGCATAAGAACGACCGCAGCGTGATGATTCTTCGGCGGCTTGCTCGTGGTATTGGGACGCTGATGGCATCCTTATGGCTTTTTATTGTGGTAATGTCGATATTCACTGAGTCCACCGCAATGGATCCCGAATCAGCCATCATGGCGATATTAATTTTCAGCTCCATATTTGGGGTTATCGTCGCTTGGTTTAGAGAACTCGAAGGAGGGATCATTCTCCTTATCGTTGCCATCGCACACAGTACATTTGCATTCATCGTGGCTGGGCATAATACAGGCCTTGCGATGTTGATCTCGGGTGGCCCTTTCTTCCTGATTGGATCGCTCTTTATCGCAACATGGCGGCGATCAAAGAAACTACATGTTTCAGCGAATGACATCTAAGCAGAACAACTCCCAAGAAGAGCAGTGCAGTGAGTTAGTTGGAAGATTTTGAGTGGAGTTTTAGTATCAAGGAAAGGCTGTATTTAGCACGAACTGATCATATTTATTGGATCTAGTTTCCACATATCTACGGAGGATTTCTTCGTCCATGGGGCAGATTTTGGAATGGCTATCCGGGGGTGATCTCCGATCGGATGGCATGTCAAACGAGGCAGCGGATTTCGTGCTCAAGAGCCCTGAAATGTTCGATGAGTTATTCGAAGGATTGAGTGCATCTGATGATGTGGTCCGAGGACGAACTGCCGACGCCCTAGAGAAAATTTCGAGGACCAAGCCTGAGCTGTTGGTCGAACGTTTACCCAAGCTCCTCCAGGTTGCAGAGGAGGATCATGTGCCGATGGTCAAGATGCACTTGGCGATGATTTTCGGGCACTTAGCCATTTACGAGGAACGGCATCGTGATCTCATCTCAACTTTACTCTTCTTGTTAGATAATGGGAGCGTATTTGCAAGAAGTTGGGCAATTGTAAGCTTGTGTATTTTGGCTAAGAAGTACCCTGAGGAACGCAAACAGATCCTCGAAAGAATTGAGCCGATCCAGAGAGATCGAAGTATAGCTATGAGGACCAAAGCACGAAAGGCGGTAGATCTCTTAACCAACAAAAATGTCCCCTTTCCAAAAGGATGGATCAAGAGTGAGCATCTCCAAGGGCTGGGTGGAGAGTAGGTAAGCCCTTATCGAAGGGACCGCACATCGAGTAAAGGAGAGCAGGAAGATGAATAATAGAAGATCTTGGAAACAAATGATTGTTTTCACGCTTATCACGGTCATGATGGTTGGTTGTGACGGAGCTGTGATCGAACCAACAGCCACACCTACCGTACCCCCATCGCCAACACCTCTTTCGTCGGTGACGATATTGGAAAGCGCCCTTGCCACCATGGAGGAAGTGGAATCGTATCACTTTGAAATGGTTCTTCAGATGGTGATCAGTTCAGAGGGCACAACCATGGAAGTGCCTTTAACTTTTATCGGTTATTTCAAGGCGCCAGACCGTCTACGGGGAGAACTGACGATGGAGTTGCTTGGACAAATGATGGAGACCGAGCTCATCAGTATTGGTGAAATCTCTTATATAAAGGATCCAACCTCTGGTGAGTGGCAGATGAGCACGGAATCAGCGACTCCATTTACCCCTGAGGATTTCGTAGGATTGGAACCAGATGACGTAGCAAACATGGTGGACCTTATACTGATTGGAGAGGAGAATCTGGATGGGGTGCCTGTATATCACTTGGAAGGCAAGGTGCCCACCGAGAGCATGGGGAACGTTTTGGGAGAGGTTGATGGCGAAATAAAGGTTGAGTATTGGATCGGTGTGGAGGATGATCTGATAAGACGAGTTGATGTTGAAATGGAACTATTTGAAGTAGGTGGTGATCAACAAGAACTTAATGCAACTTTAAGTTTCCTATTTTCTGAGTTTAACAAGGAAATAACCATCGAAGCTCCTTGAAAAATCGTTCGATCATGTGACACAATTTATCGCCTACAAAAGCAAAGGTGATGAACCTTGCTCGTTGCCCTAACTAGAGAAGTTAGCCCCAATATCGGTCAATGTGAACTCACTTATAAACAACGTGAGACGATTGATGTCGATATAGCTCGTGATCAACATAATCAGTATATGGAATGCTTGGCCGACCTGGGCTGCAGGGTTCATTGTCTTCCAGCTGAACCTCTATTGCCAGATTCAGTTTTTGTTGAAGATACGTGTATCGTACTTGATGAGTTGGCCATCATCACGCGACCAGGAGCTGAATCTCGCAGGGCTGAGACATCAAGCGTCGCGGAAGCTCTCGAAGCCTATCGGGACCTGGCCTTCATTGAGGCGCCAGGTACGATCGATGGTGGAGATGTTTTAAGGATTGGTAAAACGCTGTACGTCGGCTTATCGAGCAGGAGCAATCGAGCAGGCGTTGAGCAGTTGCGGAACCTTCTCGCCACTTATGATTATGAAGTCAAGGGCGTACCAATACGTGATTGCCTCCATCTGAAATCTGCGGTGACGCAAGTAGCGTCTAGCAGCTTGTTGATCAATCAGACCAGGGTTGATCCAGACGATCTAAAGCCGATGAAGCTCATCGAGGTCGATCCATCGGAACCCTCAGGTGCCAACGCATTGTTGGTTGGCGATACCGTGGTATACCCTCTAGGATTTAATAGAACACGAAAACGAATTGAGGATGCTGGAATCGAAGTTAGAGTGGTTGATATATCTGAGCTCCGAAAGGCAGAAGCGGGCATAACCTGTTGTAGCGTGCTCTTTGAGTTTTTAGGATAGCATGAATCAAAAATATCATTCAGGAGAATGGCTTCTGAGAAATCAACAATCATTAGCTTCTAAAGTGATATGCTTATCCTTAAACATCTCCCTAACGTAACATATCCGAGACGTCAATGTTGAAAACAATCCGATCGATGAAAGACCATAGAGCGTGGCAGCAGAAGTATGAAAAGAACGCCCCCAAGGTGGGCGATCTCGCCCCCGATTTCGAGCTACACGACACGCGTAATGAGGGATCGGTTCGCCTCTCTGACTTCAGGGGTAAAAGGCCAGTTGCGCTTATTTTCGGAAGCTATACCTGACCGCCTTTTGTTAACGAGACCGTGAGTCTCCACGATCTGTATCGAACCTATCAGAACCGTATCCAATTCTTGGCGATCTACATTCGTGAAGCACATCCTAAGGATGGCTGGTGGCTAGGAGGTGGAGTCACAGGATTGGCATTGAAGCTCTCTGGGACAAAGGCGGCATTCGACGTTTATAATCCCAAAACGATGAACGAGAGAAGGCAAGTAGCGCAAAGGTGTAAGATGGCGTTGGATTTTGACATGCCGATACTTGTGGATGATATCGAAGATCCTGTGAATAAAACCTATGCAGCTTTACCCACAAGAATGTACTTGGTCGATGAAGATGGGCGTATCGTTTATGCTGGGGATTTGGGCCCATTCGGCTTCAAACCTCAGGAGTTGAAAATCGCAATTGAGCAGTTGTTGGCAGTGGATGAGTGATACGAACTCTTCTGCGACGGATCAACGTCGTTCCGTAAATGTGGTCTTTAGATGCTGGGTTAATGGTCATCATTTAGGAGGCCTTGATGAGGTCGGTTCGACTGATTCATTGGAACGCTGCTGAAGCCGAAGCGTGTGTTCAACTCCTTGCGGACCTTGGTTATGAGGTCGTTTTTGAAGTATTTAACGCGAATGAGTTACGCAATTTGCGGGAGACGCCCCCGAACGCTTTTATCATAGATCTTAGCCGTCTCCCTTCCCAAGGGAGAGACCTGGGCATTAGCCTGCGGAAGTATAAAACCACTCGTCATGTTCCTTTGCTTTTTGTTGGTGGCGAGACAAAAAAAGTAGGGCGCATCAAGGAGATCTTGCCCGACGCAATCTATACCTCGTGGGATGGGATAGGTGGGGCACTAAAACAAGCGATTTCTAAACCACTCGAAGATCCAGTTGTGCCGGGATCGTTATTCGAAGCTTATTCTGGTGTACAGCTACCAAAGAAACTTGGAATCATGCCAGATACTGTCGTTGCCTTGGTAAGTGCACCCGAGAATTTTGAAAACACCCTTGGTGAACTGCCTGCAGGTGTTACGCTGCGTAAGCAAAACCGTGGTCAGCGTGATTTGACCCTTTGGTTCCCAAAATCACGGGCGGAGTTGGACCACCATCTTGAGCGAATGTCAACCTATGCAGAAGGTGGTGGTCTTTGGATCATTTGGCCTAAGAAATCATCAGGGGTAGTATCTGACCTTTCTCAAACAGTCGTACGAAAATCGGGTCTCGATGCAGGCTTGGTGGATTTCAAGATCTGTTCTATCGACAAGACATGGTCAGGATTACGATTCACACAACGTAAAAGTCAAAGTGATTAATGTGACGCAGCGCGATACAGCGAACGGTTTTCTAAAAATAGGGCGGTAAAGTTCCGTCTCATCTAGTGCTCCATAAAGCAAGATTTGATACGAAATATTGGTTCCATTGATTTCATCGTGATCGAGTACTAGGAACATGGGAATATTCTATCCCATCGATCTCCTATCGACTCAGAGCAGCGTATACGGGTTGTTATTTTTTCATGAACCCCTCAGGATCTACATTAAGCGAGAAGCTCATCGGCCCTGCGATAAACGTGTTTCACAATTGATCTTCTTTTTTCGGTGCGCAAAGGCACGCAGAGAGAAAGGTATATGATCCGAGCTCTTGTGTTCGATTTTGATGGTGTCATCTTAGATACAGAGACGCCGTTCTTCAAGTCCTGGCAAGAGATCTATCAAGAGTATGGCTATGACCTCTCCATATCGGATTGGGGATCCATGCTTGGGAGTTTCTCGGACCCTCAGGATCCATATGAACGACTTGAGGATTACCTCGGTTCGTCCCTCGATCGAGAAGCTATTCGGACGAAGCGGTCAAATCGCGAAATGGATCTTTTAAAAACCGAAGCGGTTCTTCCTGGGGTTGAATCGATCCTGATCAAAGGTCGAAGGTTAGGTTTGAAGTTGGGAGTGGCTTCGAGCTCCGAGCGAAAATGGGTGACAAACCATCTAGATCGGCTTGGTCTTCTATCTCATTTTGAATGTATCATGTGCGCGGAGGACGTGCAGTTCACGAAACCGTATCCAGACCTCTACCAAGCTGTTTGTAGCGCCTTGGATCTTCGACCTGCGCAGGCTATCGCTTTTGAGGACACGCTGAACGGAGTCCTGGCAGCCAAACGAGCTGGGCTCTACTGTATCGCCATTCCAACCCTGATCACCCGACATCTGACCATGTCGGAGGCAGACATGATTGTAGCGTCACTTGAAGAAGTCAAACTTGAAGAACTCATTGAAAGAATGAAGGACAGAAACTAGAAATTCATCCACCAGTTATCAATTGACTTGACAACAGCACCCAAGAGGAGATCAATAATGACGACCTCAATGGAAAAAAAGCCAACGGTCATCCTGTTATCAAATGATGGCATGGGAAATGCTGAACCAGAGCTTCAGCATAGATTAATTACGGCGTATTTAACTTTACTTAATGAGTACGATATCCTCCCATCCGTTATCTGCTTCTTTACCCAAGGTGTTAAATTAGTTGTTGAGGGATCGCCAGTTCTTGATCTATTATCATCACTGGAGGAAAAAGGCGTTTGGTTGATCGTGTGTCATACATGTTTAAATTATTTCGGACTTCAAGATAAGCTGAAAGTTGGATTTGTTGGTGGTATGGGCGACATCCTCGAAGCCCAATGGCGCGCCGAAAAGGTGATAACGTTGTAGAGGCGATGTCGTGAGGGTCGCGATTTTTGGGAGGTACAAATTCGGTTATGATGAAGTTTAAAAGAGAACAGAGAAGAAGGGCTATCTTTCCTGACTGGTCTAGCAACGAATAACATTCTGTGACTATCGTGATAGATAATGGAGCAGATGAGAAAACCGCAAGGTTTGTTTTCAAATCCATTGAATCCGAAAACGATCGTCGTCATGACAATCAGTTTCGTTGTTATTCTGGTGGCCTTAAACCTATTTGTGCGTTACTTATGCCTGAATGTGATCGCCTTCGATTGCCCACAAAATTGGCCGCTCAGTATGTTTATGTTTCGGATTCCTCCTCGATTCTATTATCCAAACGTTAAACATCTCACTATCGCCGCTGCAACGATCTCGTTCTTCGCAATCACCCTGGTAGTACTTTCAAGAGTGAAATACAAGCTAGCCTACCTCATCTTCTCTGGCACCGTACTCATTCTTGGTTCTAACCTCACCCAAGGTTGGCAATGGGCGTTTATAACACCCACTGCAGGTGTAGGGGTTTACCAGAATGAGTATTACAACGATGCGATGGCTATAAGTAACGTTTCCGATTTCATATCCGACTATGTAAATCTCCAACCAGAGTTACTGACCCATTCGAGAACTCATCCACCTGGGGCGGTGTTGGTTTACTATTTCTTAGCGAAAATATTTAAAGATCCGGCCCTCATTTCCATCTTCCTGGCAGTGATGTCTATTCTCATCTTTGTATACGCATTTTGGAGAATAATGATTTATGAGATGAAAGATGAGGGCCTTGCAGGTTACATTACCCTGCTCATCCTTCTTGTGCCCGCGGTACAAATCTACTTTGCCTCAAGTCTTGATTCGATCGTCGCGGGTTGTATGCTTGGTGTGTTATCGTTTTTTGTCTACCCATCTCGAAGGTATGGGATTATTTGGCCTCTTATATTCCTGTTGGTCTCATCCTTCTTGAGTTTTGGAGCGCTTTTTCTTATCCCTGTATTGTTGGGCTATGAATATCTCGTGGAGAAGCGGATTACGAGGGGAATCTATATTCTCCTTGGCTCCATTGTGACCTACCTGTTGCTATTTTTTGTTACCGGTTTTCGGTACAGTGAATCCTTCATCGTGGCGACGAAACTTGAGAATCCTCTTGGCCCCCGCTTCTTGGCTGATCGCGTTAAAAGGTTTGATGGAAAAATCCCCCCAGAAACACCTCAAGTTATTAACATGGTTAGCTTTAATAACTCTAGGGGTTATGCTGCTAATGGGGGTCTATCGTACCGGTGAAACAGCCCGAGCAGCACTTTTTATCTACCCGTATCTTTTCATCCCGATCGCCCTTTATCTGAAGTCTCATCCGATTTCCGGAAATGAAAGAAATATTCTTGCCTCGTTGGTGTTCGGACAAACGATGATCATGCAATTAATTGGGAACTTTTTTTGGTGATAATTTTTCTTATTGCAGAAATTGCACCCAAAATACGAGTGCTGCAAGGTCGAGATCCGGTTCAACTATCTTAAGCCCCATTTCCGAGAGTCGGTCGAAGTTGGTATTTATGATCAGCTATGATA